>Ga0058697_10000228_pt1 | contig 27280 bp, 20 predicted proteins | sample AgamicAsMae_FD_66619 | JGI IMG/M metagenome (GOLD analysis project Ga0058697, IMG submission 66619) | Agave microbial communities from Guanajuato, Mexico - As.Ma.e | ecosystem: Host-associated > Plants > Phyllosphere > Phylloplane/Leaf | place: Guanajuato, Mexico | collected 2012-06-04
CCACTGGCTCCCAAGGCTGCAGAGTTGTAGTTTCTGGCCTTTGATTGCCAATCACTTTTTCCAGCCTCCTGGATCTTCTTCTTGCGGTGATAGAGGAAGCCCAGACCACCGGTCACTGCGCTGCCACCTGCTACGGCGAAGAGATGCAAGCCGTTCATGCCAGGAATGAATGCACATATGGAGCAGAAATTATACAGTGATAGCATGTTGAAGGCAAAATGGATGGGGTCGATGTGAGCGAATGCCGAGGTGATGATAGTCCACCAACGACCGCTGTCAAAAGCAGCTGGAGATAGGAGGGTGTTGTTGAGAAGTTTCTTTTCCAGTCTCCAGTCTTTGGCGTATTTTGCGTAGTTTAGAGCTCCAAAGACCATGGCGTTTGCTGCGAAGAGGAAGTAGAAGGCAGACATGACGCCATTGCTTCTGGCTCCATAGCTTCCTGAGTTGTAGAAGCGCTGAGCAAACTGGAGGCGTGTCCGGGTAATTGGGTCGAGTTCTCTGTTCATGGTGCGGGTTGTGGATGGGCTGAAGAAGGGGTGGCGTGGTTTGAGTAGTGATGAGGCCTTGCGGGTTTGGAGAGTTGGTATGGAGTTTACCAGGCTCAATCTCTGGCGTAACATTTGAGAAAACATTTCGATGGAAAGTCGAACAAGGAAGCTGAGTTGAAGCAATATATAAAGTATTATCGGGGCATCGGATGTTTGCCTGCAAGGGTGCGGCACGCAACTGCTATGGGTGAGCGCTTAGCGGGAAGAAACTCTCTTGGTAGCTGTTTCACCTCTTGAATCTTTCTGCAGCTGTATTCTAGCTTAGAAACAAATATTCTAGTGAAATCGATACAGCTAAATGGTAAGGAAGGTACAATTGATGTAGAAGGTGAGCTTCCGTGATTGGCCGACGTGTGCCAAGGCGCGATTTCACAGCTTGATGTTCCACATGGGCAAGCGGCGCGCACGACGACTTTCTACCATCTTAACTTGATCCTCCTCGCCGCCTTATCGTGCACCCCGCTTGATCTCTCCCCAATTCGCTTCTCTCTCGAACACACTCTAGACTCGCAAACAACACCGCCGCTCGAACTCGCTACTGCATTGACGTGAATCTTGCGTGACACGACCACACGACGAATCTCTCCTTGTCCGACACAAGCGACAGCTCACCCACACAAACTTGCAACAACAAACTCTACCACTCTGACTTGCGCCTACCATACTCGGCTCATCTCTTCACTGCGCACACTCACTCTCGCATCCACACCAACACCCTCGACACCTTTCCTAGCATTGCGTGTCCTCCGAGCTCATCACTCTTTCTTCTACCCCACCACCATAACTCACACAACATAACATACAATGGCGGACCAACTTGCAAATCAGCTCGAGGCTGCCTCGCTCAAGTATGCCGACATCAATCTGCACCTTCCCCGGAACCACACGCTGACCGTACCTCCCTCAGTGAATCAAACCAGGCAGACGGCAATTGGAGGTCAGGACTAAAGGTGCCTGCCAAGGACGGCAGAGTCCAAACAGAAGATGTTACCGCGACCAAGGGTCTTGAATTTGAAGACTTTTACCTCAAGCGCGAACTGCTCATGGGCATTTTCGAATCTGGTTTCGAAAAGCCCTCGCCTATCCAAGAAGAAGCTATTCCCGTCGCTCTTACCGGCAGAGATGTACTTGCCCGCGCAAAGAACGGTACCGGAAAGACCGCCGCTTTCATCATCCCCACTCTCGAACGTGTCAACCCCAAGAACAGCAAGATCCAGGCCTTGATCCTGGTACCTACGCGAGAACTGGCTCTCCAGACATCGCAGGTGTGCAAGACGCTTGGAAAACATCTTGGTGTCAATGTCATGGTCACTACTGGAGGTACTGGCTTGAAGGATGACATTATCCGCTTGAACGAGGCTGTACACGTTCTTATTGGTACCCCTGGCAGAATATTGGATCTTGCCAGCCGTGGTGTTGCCGACCTGTCGACTGCCCAGACTTTTGTTATGGACGAAGCCGACAAGCTCCTTTCTCCCGAATTCACCTCGACTATCGATCAGTTGCTCTCATTCCACCCTCCGGACCGCCAGGTCATGCTCTTCTCGGCCACTTTCCCCGTTATTGTCAAGGAATTCAAGGACAAGCACATGAAGGACCCCCACGAGATCAACCTCATGGATGAGTTGACGCTACGTGGTATCACTCAATACTACGCCTTTGTCGAGGAGAAGCAAAAGGTGCACTGTCTCAACACTCTCTTCTCGCGTCTGCAGATCAACCAGTCCATCATTTTCTGTAACTCCACCACTCGTGTTGAGCTTTTGGCCAAGAAGGTCACCGAGCTCGGCTACTCGTGCTTCTACTCGCATGCACGCATGCTCCAACACAACCGTAACCGTGTTTTCCACGACTTCCGCGCTGGCCACTGCCGCAACCTTGTCTGTTCCGATCTTCTCACTCGTGGTATCGATATCCAGGCTGTGAACGTTGTCATCAACTTCGATTTCCCCAAGAACGCCGAAACCTACCTTCACCGTATCGGTCGTTCTGGTCGTTTCGGTCACTTGGGTCTTGCTATCAACTTGATCAACTGGGAGGACCGCTTCAACCTCTACAGAATTGAGCAGGAGTTGGGCACTGAGATCAAGCCCATCCCTCAGCACATCGACAAGGGTCTGTACGTCTACGACACCCCCGAGAACATTCCTCGCCCTATCACCAGCGCCCCTCAATTGCAGCAACAGCCTCAGGAGCGCCGCCAGCACCACCAGCAGGGCTACCGTGGCGGCCGTGGTGGCAACTACCAAGGTCAGCAAGGCCATCAGGGCCAGAGAAGAGGACCTCCTCGCAACCAGTATCCCTCTCAAGGCGGCCAGGGCGGTGGCTTCCAGCAACAGCAAGCTCAGTACAACCAGCAGGCCTTTGGCGCACCGTCGCAGCAACAGCAAGCTCCTTCTTACCCTCAGGGCGGCTTCTCTCAGCCCAACGCTTTCCCCACTCCTCAGAGCTTCCCTCAGCCTCAGGGACAATAGCCTAGTAGGTAATCAGGTTATGACTTTCTTAATTGGGCTATTTGGCGTATTTCTGGCGTTTCTACGGAGTTCGACCCAAGGGGGTCTATTTGCATTCTCACGATGGGAATGAGGAGAAGGGGAAAAGCTCTTTAAGACATGGATTGTTTTCGCCACGCTACCACGAAGTTACTCTATCCTCCTTCCGGTCCAGCACAACGTCGTCGCCCTCTATATTCAACATCACTACTCGCGCGCGCTCTCGCAGAGAGCAGACCAGAACAACCCACATCTTTCCGACCTTCATACGCCATCTCGACATGACGAATGCCTTTCCATTTCCCGACTGTTTTCATGCACATGTACCATTACGTTTTTGCCCCCTTTTCTCCTCTATCCCACAAGACGGTCTGCGTTGAGACCCGATTCGGCTGTGCCCCGGTCAGCCAACTGTCTTGTTTTATCTTGCCCTTCTCATCCCCTCCATCTGTTTATTCACATTGCACTCCTCACGCGAACCCTTGGTCGACACTCTCAGGTCAAGGCCGGCATACATTTTTTCGAATCCGACCTTGATTTGATTGCCGAGAGCGATACAACGTCATCCTATTCTGCAGCCGTTTGTGGTAGCTGCCGAATCCTTTTCACTACACCACATGAGACATGCCAACATCACAAGTTTATCACGCGCAATGTCTTAAGATACACCACACTTCAACTGTTGATCATCAGCTCGGTCTGCCTAGTCTGGATAGGCACGGGTGTGAACTAGATCAGTACCAGGCTGTTCTCGACTCCGAGCACACTCTCTTGCAATTCTCTCGTTATCTAGACTATGCCAATGTCTAATTGAATGGGAAAGTAAGACATCACCACGGTGTGAGAACGAACCTGGTTAGAAAGAAACAAACGAGAAAAGAATTTTTGGAAAAGAAGGGAAATGGTAGTGTAGCTGGTTTCGTATAGCTTGCTGCTGTCACTAGACAATGATAACTCTTCTTCTTCCAACCGTGTTGCTGATGAAATGTGCTGAGGAATGAGTCTCGTGTTCCAATGTCTCGTCCATTTGCTTTGCTCTGACATTCGCAAGCTGTGAGCGTCCCTTCACCATATGTATGGCTTCATATATATCTTCCCGTCCAGTATCCACATCTTGCATTTATCCTATTATCCAAGGTGCAAGCAACACTTTTTAACTCCGAGGCATTAGTAGCTCCCCCCGGATGGTTCACCCAAACCCTATTCGAGTTCACGTCATCTCCAATCTGCAACCATCAACGGTTCACCCATCTCTATCTCTTCTAACCCCCTGTTCAATCTGTATTTCTGCATTTCTTCCGTCAAACCTGCCAAAGTCGTCAATCAAGCTCACCATGCCAGGTGTCTTTACTATCGCCTCTGTGGCAGCATTCGCAGCACTAACCTCATACATTGCGCCCTCCATCCGCCACGAATTGAAGGTGTTGGGTGTAGGACGCGATATCTCTGTTTCCACCATTGTCGATGCAGCAAGCTATGTAAAGATTGCAGATACCACTCATTGCGAGGATTTGCATTACTATGCTCCTGCAAACTTGCTGTTTACGGCTTGTGAGGATAGGCATACGAGGTTTGGATGGTTTCCTCCGCTGGGGAGTTTTGAACCACCGCAGGAGGGGACGAAGGGGAGTATTCATGTTGTGGATCCTGAGGTGAGATTTTCCTTCCCGTATCTCGAGACTCCATGATGAAATTGCAGGGCGGTTTTGAAGGTAGAGAGGCAGAAGACTGATAAGAGACAACAAAAAACAGACAATGAAAAGCATACGCCTCTCCTTCCAAAACTTCGAGTCATCAACATTCGTCACCCACGGCATCGACATCATCGCCGACCCCACCGCCAAAAACGCAGTCTACATTTTCGCAATCAACCACCATCCCAATCCTGAATACGTTGCCAGCCGCCGCGAACACATTACCAAATCTCACTCACGCATCGAGCTATTCAGACATGTAATTGGCAGCAGCACTGCCAAACACATCAGAACCATCTCGCATCAAAGCATTGAAACGCCAAATGATATCTACGCGGTATCGCCAACAGAGTTTTATGTCACCAATGATCACTTTTACAGGGAAGGGTTGATGAGGGAGTTGGAAGCTGTTGCGCCTACGAAATGGTCGAGTACGATGCACGTTTCCATTTCCGATCTCAGTGTCACCGACTCTGCTGGCCTCAAAGTCAATACAGCGCTCACGGGCATCAAGAATAACAATGGATTGGGTCATGTATATGGCAGTGATGAAGTCACTGTTGTCAGTGCAGAGAGAGGAATTCTGTATCGTTGTTTTGACGATGCGAAGAATGGCACTTTGAGGGTGGAGGAGAGCGTGCATTTGGACAGTACGTTGGACAATCCGTCTTGGTATCGGGATGCTTGGGCGTCTGAAGGTGATGACAAGAGTGGATATGTGCTTGCTGGCCTTGCTCGGGGTATTGATCTTGCTGGACATGCTAAGGACCCAGCAGCTAAGGATCCATCGCTTGTGTGGTTGGTGCAGCGTGGGGCTTCCGGCGATGCATCGGCTTTCAAGCAAGATGGAAAGACAGAGGGAGAGTGGAACAAGAGGTTGGTGTTTGCTGATGATGGAGAGAGGTTGCGTACGGCTAGTGCGGCGGTGATTGTGGGTATTGATCCCAAGAAAGAGGGTGGAAAGAAGAGGGGTTGGTTGTTTGTTACTGGGTTCATGTCTGAGAATATGGTTGCGACCAAGATTGATCTGTAGATGGTAGTGTTGAAAAGTGTAGGTTTAGACATTATTTTTGTGTATTATGTCGAATGTCAAGAATTTGTAGTTTCTTCTATTCGCTCTTTACGTCTCCATGAAGCAGCAAGTTGCAAGTGCAAATCATGGTTTGACGCAAGATAGACTTGAGATGAGTGGGAAACTCTGTTTGAAATGCTCCAAGCTTTTTGCCCCGTCCATTATGCATCCAAGTACCTGGGCCGCTTATACGCATACTGCACATGGCGATCCCAATCCTCCAGCCTCTCATACGGACTCCTCAACCAAGCCTCCAACTCGTGCAAAAACAAGCCCGCAGGCCCATCTCCCAGAAACTCGGCCACCAGCGTCCTCGCCGAGCCACTCGCATCTTTGATCTCCGTCGTCTTGAGAATAGCCACGATGTACTCGATCAGGAAACCCAGTCTGGCGTTGTTCTCGGCTAAGAAGTCAAAGACTTGCAGTTCGCGGCGCATGAAAAGGCGAGCGCGGGATTGGAGGGCGGAAGAGGTGGTGAAAGTGGTGGGAGTGAAGTTGGCGTATTGAGAGGTGCGGTTTGCGCCGACGTGGAGACTGTAGTTTTGGTCCGAGTAGATGCGGCGGCGGAATGCTAGTGCAGCATCGGGATTCGTGTGCAACGGACGCTGTACCGGTGCCGGTCGCCGTCGCGGTGGGCGGAAGCGTGATGTGGTTGTTGCGCCGGCGTGTGCCTTGGGCTTTTCCTCTGGTTTAGGGATGATGTAGAGTTTGCGATCTGTCGGCGAACGCCAGTCGTACTCGATGGCAGTCAAGGGAGTTTTGCATAGCGGGCAGCAGGGTTGTTCTTGAGTCCAACTGCATAAGCAGAGAAAGTCGAAGTTCAGGTGGTTGCAAGGTACGGCGACGGCGCGTTCGGTGACGGGGTCCAGACAGATGACACAAGTATCCTGAGGGGCATCTCGTAGTTTGGCCTTGCCCTTGATGCGGAAGCCGATTGATGGGTCGTGGTCATGCTCCAATTCCATGCGGCGGCAAAGGAGGACATGAGAGGAAGGAAGGAAGCATGGACTCGGAACACGTTCGTCAGAGGGCAACAGCGTCATGCAGGGACGGGCGATCGGCTTCGGTCTAGTGTCAGCGAATTCCACTCGCTGCTTCCCAAAACATTTTGTTCTCGTCATAGACACCAGATACGATAAACTCGAATCGCAGATAAATCAATTGCATGCGCATCTCCCCTGTCGCTCGCTATCTGTCCTCAATCGCGCGCCGCTCGCCTAGCACAACACCCATCATGGAACGAGGCGCAACACATACCGTCACAGCACTCAAGCGATGGTCATGCCAGGACCCCACCGTACTGCCGGACATGGACAAGATCAGGGCCATCCACGTCTACGACTTTGACAACACACTCTTCTGCAGTCCGCTGCCCAACAAGCAGGTCTGGGCCAGTCCGAGCATAGGAACCCTGCAAGCACTCGAACAGATCTCGACCGGCGGCTGGTGGCATGATGCGAACATTCTGGCCTCGACGGGCAAGGGTGCTGAAGAGGAGGAAAAGACGGCCTGGTCGGGCTGGTGGAATGAGAACATTGTAGATCTTGTGCGTCTGTCCATGGAGCAGAAGGATGCCCTCACCGTTCTCTTGACTGGTCGCAATGAGAGAGGCTTTGCTGAACTTGTCACTCGCATGTTCAGAGCAAAGAAACTCGAGTTTGACATGGTCTGTCTGAAGCCTGCTGTTGGTCCTTCTGGCCAGCGCTTCTCTTCGACTATGCTGTTCAAGCAAGATTTGTTGCGCGACTTGGTCTGCACCTACTCGGATGCTGAAGAGATTCGCATCTACGAGGATCGTCCGAAACAGTGTGTTCTTCTCGAGTCTTGTCTTTACCTGCCATGCTAACCTCTGCACAGCACAAAAGCATTCCGCGACTTCTTCGCAACCTTCAACCGCTCCGTCTCCTCGCGCTCCCCCATTCAAGCCGATGTCGTACAAGTCACTGAAGAATCCACAACCCTCGATCCTATGGTAGAAGTATCAGAGGTCCAACGCATGATCAACTCACACAACCAAGCCGTACTAGATGGAGAAGTACCTGGTCTACACCCTCTCTGCATCAAACGCAACGTCTTCTACACCGGCTACCTCATCTCTCCCTCCGACACCGACCGCTTCGCCGCCCTAACGAAGAACACATCTGATCGCGACTGGCGTACCCTCGCCAACAACATCCTCATCACGCCCCGTCCCGCACCCCAAAGCATCCTCAATAAGGTTGGAGGCCTGGGTCACCGCATGACATGGCGCGTAACAGGCCTGTCCCACTTCGAAAACAAGCTCTGGGCTGCAAGGTGCGAGCCCGCCGACCCTCGAGCACGCTTCTACTCCGAAAACCCAACTCCGACCGTCGTCATCTCCCTCCGCAACAACGCTCGTCCAATCGATGCAAAGTACATCTCAAACTGGACACCAGTCAGTCCAGACCAGTCCTTTGAATTCGAGACGGTAGTGGGAGAAAAAGTGCTGTTGCGGATTGAAAGAGAAACAGCCGATCAAGACGACTACTCTCACAAACCTCAACGTCCGCAACAACGCCACCACCGCGAAGAAGACTTCCCACCTCTAGGCTCTGAAGCTAAAGATCCCCAAGCATCGCTTCCCTCACAACTGGATCCCACAGCCATGCAATTCGGTCCCAACGTCCCCACTGGCCCTGGCCAATCCTACAACAACAGAGGCAATTACTCAGGCCACAACAACCGCGGCGGCGGCATCTCCAAGCCAAATGGCGGAAACAGAGGCGGTAGAGGAGGAAGAGGAGGCAGAGGCAACAGATCTGGCGGTAGAGGCGGCAGAGGCAGGGGAAGAGGAGGTAATTACAGATCACTGGATGATCGCCAGGAGAGTTATGGTGGTGCTGGCATGCAGTATTAGAGGTATTGGTCTCCGACTGGTGAGGATTATTTACCCGGGAATGGGTATCGGGTCTACAAGTTATGAGTATCGGAACCGAGATGTGGGTATTGGTTTTCAGGGCATGAGTACTCTGTACTACTCTTGTATGATCATGGATGGAACAAGGAGTCTGGTTGGCGTTGAACGGGATATAGATATCTGGCGGTGTTATGGCGTTTCACTCATGGTGGCATGAAATGAGTTATGCACCGATATCAGTGTTATTGCTTGCAAGACAGCATGGTTACAGCAGTATGTTATATATCACAAAGCATGATTAGAGTCTATGGAAGAACAGAAACCATCTATCTTCTCCTTTCTAGACAACTTTTCTCTTCCTATCTCCTTCCCTCGAAGTTGTAGAGGTCGCCGGCGAAATTGCATACAGCTCGCAATGAGTGTTGGTATGCTGGGACTGAGAGTCTTTAAGGTCGCCTTCAAAGGAACCTCAATGAAATAGCGCGTGCGCTGCATGTCATACCACATACTGAAGCATCATTCAATCAAAATTGCGATGCAAAACACAAAACGAGCTGGAGCGGAAAGTTTTGATTCTAGGGGTGTATAATAATCATGATAATTCCATCAGCGTGGTCCTGCTCTCTCAAACCTCATCGTCTTCTTCATCCTCATCCTCATCCTCATCATCATCCTCATCTTCGTCGTCTGAACACTCGCAATTTTCCGACTCGTCCTCTTCATCATCTTCTGTGTCGTCTGGATCCTCCTCTGGGTCTACCTCGGGGTCTTCCTTGGGGTCTTCCTCTGGCTCAACTGGCTTCGATGAGCGACCTGAAAACTCTTCCAAGGGCAAATTGTCGGTGTAGGAGGCCAACTGCACTTCTGGCTCGGTGCTATTGTCGTAATATTTGTCACCAGGGATACGGTCGAAGGGACACTTGTGGTTGGGTCTCCACATTGGTAGAATGGCGGCACACTTGATGTTCCACCAAGCGGCTCTGGCCCAACTCTTGATCCTGTTCCAGCGCGAATGGTCAGGCTCCATGGCTTGAACAAGTCTGCGATCAGCGTCGAAGCAGCCGAAAGTCTTGGGCGTTGCATAGCTCTGTGGTGCAAGTGCTGCTAGATGTTTTCCTGACAGCCTGAGGAGGTCGGCTGGGGTGCGGAAGAAGAGATACTCAGTGTCATCAAGCTTGAAAAAGGTGCGGGTGTCAGGAGTAACCCAGTCGGACCTCTCGGTGGCCGAGACATCACGGACAAGAAGACACTGAATCTGAGGATAGAAATCTCTCAAGTCGTCGGGAAACCTGCTCATGGTGTTTGTAGTGTCTCCAATCGAGATGAATCTTCGGTTGGGAAAGCTCTTCAGGAGTCTCCTGATGTTGTATTTGCGGGCTTTGAACATCTCTTCAGTCTTGGTGAAGTTCAGTGGACGAAAGTCGAAGGATCCTCTGGGATAGTGCTTGAACATTGTGTTGGTGTAAGCGCTGGCGATAGCCTCGGGAGCGTCTGTCAGATAGTGGATGTGTACGTTCTGGCCTTCGGCCTCAATGCGTTGCTTGAGATCGTACAAGACTTGAGGCATGTCTTTCCATGGTTGGAACTTGCGGACGAAGACATTCAAGAGTGCCTGCTTCACATTCCATACTCGAGTGATACGGAGGGCATCGTCAAGATCGGCAATGATGGTGACACCGGTTGGAGGAACGAACAAGACATCTGCAGAGTTGGGGACATCCTTATCGATACCGGAGCGGAGATTACAAGGAACCAGAGTGACCTTCTGGGAGGGGATATCGATGGTGGTCTGGTTGTTGGCGAGAGCACAAGAGTTGGACACGGTGGTTGTTCCATAGAAGGAGCCTTCGGCGTTGGTTGCGATAGGGAGGATGGAGCCCTCGTCGCAAGCATCAATGAAGGCGCCAATGGTGCCATGGCAGATGGGTACTGAGGCAATCTCGTGTGCGAGAGGTCTGCCCACAGCGAGCTCCTCTTCGGTCAGAGTATGGTAGCCGTATTCCCAGAACTTCTATTTCTTTTCTTCAAGGCGAGTACGGAGAAGGAAACCATTGAGGATCTTGTTCAACTTGGTGTCGTCATATGGCTGTCGGTGGTGTAGATTGCCGTGGATGTGGACCTTCCAGCCGTCGTCGGTCTTGTGGGCGTAGGTGGGATAAGTGGTGATGGTCCAGGGTTGGCGGTCGGTCTCCTTCTGGCTCTTGTGGCGGAGGCGGCCGTAGAAGAGATCGATGACACCGCGAAAAGGCTTGAGCAACAGGGCGAACCTTGATGTTTTGGGGTATATGGCTTCTGGAGCGGTATCTCCAACAGCAGTAGCACAGACGTCCAATGATGCTGTCGAGAGGCATGCAAGGGCCAGTATGCAGGCAAGGATGAATGGAAAACGCATGGTGATAAGAAGTGCCAACTGATAATGAAACTGATATTGATGGATACGGTTTGGGTATGAGTGTGTGAGAAGGAGAGGGGAGTGGAAGAGTCAGACAGCGTCGGTTGAGTTGCTGACGTTTTTGCTGAAGCAAGAGCTTCCCGCCGCGACTACCTACCTACTTCAGTCGTCGGCTTGGCACCGAGCATCGTAATTGCCTGATCGAGGCGGTTATGATCAATCATGCATCACACGTGAAAATTACTCAAGCGACCAAGCGAACATACATGTCAACCGGTTTGTAATATTTACTATAGAAGCGAAGCAACAGACGATTACATATCCCGATCATGGGATATATCAAGCGTCCCCTACTTCTGCTTCCAGATCTTCAGAAGCTGCATCGACGGCAGGCGATTTGGTGGCTCTTGGTGGACCACCCGCCTTTGGAGGTGGTGGCAGACCTGAAGTTGGTTTGGGTGTAGGAGCATTGTCCAGCTCACGACTCTTCTGCTCTCCCTCGGCGAAGTAGTCGTCAAGTCCACCAGTGGGCGATATAGCATGATGCACTCTTTGTTTTCTGGCTCCTCTCTTCTCCCCGCTCATGCTGATGCTTGCCGGTGGTGTCGTGGCGCTGAGATTCAGGTTGGCCGGTACGAGGAAGTCGCCAGTTGGAGTCGAGGTCGAGCGACGCTCTTCATTGCTGAAGCGAGCTGTCTCGAAGAGCGTCTCTCCAGGTGCTTGTGCAGGCTCGTTCAAAGGAGCAGGGACGCGGTGAAGGGCTCCGTAGCCTAGAACACAGCCCAAGGCGCCGTCGCCGCCCCATCCACGCGTAGGTGTGATTGTAATCATTCGAGTCACATCGTACTCGTTGTTGTAAACGTATAGTCGGAGCGGGCGGTTGAGAAACTGTTGTGCCATGTCAGTCCCAGGCCCCATATCTACCATCATGTTCTCTTACATCTTCAATGAGCTCACTAAGCCCACTGTCGCCTCTCATCAGACCCTCCGGGCTTCCAATGACGTAGTCGCTGTAGGGCAGCAGACCAGCGGCGTCGGCAGGCGAGTTGGGGATGACATCGAGGATGTGCCAGACGGCTTCGGTTGTCGTGAGTGGCGACCACTGCAAGGCGAGACCTAGCGGCGAGCTGTCTGACGGGACCGAGATGAAGACTTCGCGAATCTGCTGTCCTTTGGCGCTGTAGACTCCCAGGCTGATGTTGGTGCCGGCACAGTTGCGCAGTTCCTGGACGAAGAGGCTAGGTTCAGGGTTGTCCTGCTGCTTCTTAGTGTATGAACTTCCTATAGGAGAAAAGTTTTGCGCGTACGATGGTGCGGCCATTGATGCCAATGATCGAGTCGAACCACGGCTCCAGGGGTAGCTCTGGGTTGGTGTTGCGAAGCACTTGGAATCCGTACGTGTCGGATCCTCCGCTCTGCTTCTGAGCTTGGGGATCAGCGTCAAGACGCGAGATGAATCTGTTTAAAGCTCCAAACATGTTCGCCATATTTGTTGTCTTCAAAGTGCTGCTGTCGCATCGGCTCGAAGTTGACAGTCCATCACGGTCTGTGCGTCATTTTGGTTGTTGTGCTAACGACCCTGCTGCCGTGTCCAGAGACCTTCTACAGAGCCTGCATACATGAACTTATGAATTGAGCTTCATGTACAGATACTCAGACATGGCCAGTATGGGACTCGACTAGTTTCAATTGCCTCGGTGCAGTATACATCGAGTTAGCCGATTTAGACGACTTCTGCGAGATCTCGCACCACTTCGTATACAACTTTGGCCAGGAAGAATGACAATGATCGACTAGGTAGAAACTTGCCCAAAAGCTGGTATACTGATACAGATTATGGAGAACGATCGCTCAGAAAATCAATCAAGTAGTAAACACGTCTAAGTAACCAGCAGTGTATCCATGTGCAGCAAATGATTGAGGTTTTGTTCGCAACGCCGAAGCAACCTCGAACATGCGCACGGTTCAAGTGTTTCATGTCATGATCTGCAACGGCTGTGGCGCATGTCAAGACAGCAAAGTGTGGGGAAAACATATAAAATGTTTCTGCAGTACAAAAACAATCACTTTCACTTTCGAATTCACCTCTCACAAATGTGAATGTCTGTCGAGTACAGAGTGAAAGCCAAGACTGCTAGAAGTTTCCGCCAACACGCTGCTTACATAAGCAAGCGGGCAGCGCAGGCAGCAGAGCACCCATATAAATAAAGCTCTCCTCTCTGCCTCTGGCTCTCTTTCTCATGCCACTTCAATCGTTTGATTGGGGTGTTGGAGCTTTTTACGTCGCCAACTTGATGATGATCTCTCTTCTCCAGTGGAGTCCCTTTGAAGAAGATCATCCTTGATATCATGTTGGCCAGAAGCTGTCCGGATGCATCAATTCGCTTTGTGCGATGCGCTCTACTATATCCACCAGGACTTGTCTTTGGGGGACGCTCCTTTGGCAAGGTCATCTGGGTATGGATCATATGCCATTGTGTGCGGCGGTTGCTTCTGAGGGTTTCATCCTCTTTGGCAACTGTCCGACCACCCGGCGAGCGTACATGGAATTTAGATAGTATCGACAGCTTTGTCAACATAGCAATTCAATCAAGTTCTTGCTCTCTCATCAGATGTTGTGATCATCCTATTCGTACGTGTGTGCTGTTGTCAAGTGAGGCAGGCGCGTCTCATGGTGCGCACACCGAATCTGTTGCTCCCAACGCGCTACTCCCAGCCATCACCTGAAACGAGTGCGTTACTTCCTTAGACGCCTCGACACGCCTTCACAACGAAGAAGAAAGGTGCTTCTACCGCTCAAGTCTCTCTTTGTATCACAGGGGAGGAAGGTCAGCAGTGACCAAGTTTCGGCGAAACTCGCATCAGCGGCACTCCTGTTTGTTGTGTGCAGTCACGCACGCCGTGTTCATCCTTCTGATACATCTACCTAGCCTACCCGGCTTCAGTTTTCCGGTTGCCCAAAGAAATGTCAGCTCCCCTAAAGGATCAACATTACAGCCATATGATGGGTGAGTAAGTTGACCCTTTATCCATCGAATCTGCTGATATGAATGAGCAGACTACCATGACTTCATGGTTTCGCTGAGATGCATGCGCCCTCTCCCTTGTACGGAAACCTCGGCTTGAAAATAGTGCATGGTCCGAAAGAAGAAGCTCCTTGCGAATGTATCAACTGCAGAAGTCAGTTCCTAGGAATGGACCTGCAAAACTTCGACAAGTATAGATACAACTCCGTGGTCACACCCGCTGCTGCGAGGACTTCACTCGCCAAATTCGTCACTCAGATCAATATCGACAAAGCATATCTTGCTGAACTGTGCGACAAGCATGGGAACACAATCTCAAGCAGATGGAGGAAAAAGAGCCGAGTTAAGCGAGAGAAACTGTTGCTACTAGCAGATCCCACCTTCGAAAAGGAGCCGTGGTTCAGACTGCGAATCGAAGGCGAAGTAGACACATGGCAAAAGATGCGAGAGCGCCGAAGAAGTTCGCTGCTACCCTACTTGAGCACCGCAATTTTGAGAGCAAATCCGTCGGTCCTTTTGGGTCTGCTACACCACCGTGTCTTCCGTTCGTCAGAGGAATGGGCACCCTTTGATAACCAGCAACTGAGACAAGCCTGGGCTCTCGGTTACTTCGACCTGGAGTACTGTGGAAAGTACTGCGTCGTAATGCATGGTGTCAACTACGGCAAGCTCGTCCCTTGGAGCAAGGAGGCCGCAGAGCGCTTGGACATCGTCGGCTATCCAAGGGCTCTATTGGTCGTCGAGGCGCAGGCTCTGATGTTATCTCGACTGCGTGCTGTAATTGATCTTATCCTGGAAGGAATCGACCACAGCATTGCGGGCGCTTCCGACAAGTGGCAAGAGATGATGCGGGCCGGCTCTAAACAACCCAACAGCATTGAGCTGTGGTCGGACTATGTCAATCAACCTTTCTCCGCTCCTCCCAAGTTTGACGTCGATCACTACTACTCCATCGCAGAGGCTCGAATGCAGGCAGCACAGGACCATCTTTGGCTTCTACAGACTGATCCCCGTTATTTCCGCCGCTTCATAAAAGTCCTAGCAGTTGGCGAGGTATACCGGACTGCTTGGAGACACCTGTTTATCGCAAACGACTTTCGTCTAGCTGTGGAAGACTACTTGATTTGGCGAGGGCTGTATGCAGACTGGTCCTGTGTCCGTGACCTTCACCGTCGTTTCCAAGATAGCATTTATCCAGGTCAACCGCTTCCGCGCCGTCTAGAGTCAAGACTCGTTATCCTGGACTGTGTTCTTCTCGCCAGAGCGGGTATCAGGGTGAAGTACCTAATCGGGTACCTTGCGCAACGTCCGGGGTTCCAGCACCTCTGGAACTGGACTCCATCGCCCACGCTCTCAGAATCAGGTCAGCCCATGATCTATGCCGACCGCAAAACTCAACAGCGACCAGCTTATCAACACTATCGTGAAGATGCACTCGACTACATCTTGACACAGCTCCAGTGTAGGCCAAATGACGATGGTCGGTTCGATCATTCTGAGCTCTTTGCTAGACTTGAGTATCATCTGAGTGAGGCCAGCTCTGGGGAGCGTGCACGACTAGACGAGATAGTCTACGCAAAGATGTCGGACTTCGCTGCACTGCATGAAATGCTCGCCGCTCTCCGGCTTTACCGTCCTGCATTTACACGTCCAAGCGGTGAAGAATTTGGGAAAACAATCGAGGAAAACTTGACCCCGTCCACCAAGCTCTTTACCTATGACCCACATAAATACAAGCCAAGCCTACATGCGTTCCCAGGAGAAGGTATCAAACTATTCGAACAGCTGGCACCTGCAACTGGTCGTAAGAACGAGTCATGGCTTGATCACAGGACTGCTGAACGCAAAGCGATCACCGAATTCTGGGATGGAGCACGTTTGGGTCTCCGTCAGGAGTTAAGTTTCACGCGCTTGGAGCCGGGAGAGATTGATACTGCTCTCGAAGCCTTGTCTGTCTCAAGCAGCATCGAGTATGCAGAGATAGTTGAGCACGAGCGATTGCAGGTATCAGACGCCATTGCAGCAACAGCAGCTCTGACCAAAAGCACCACAAGCGTTACGACTGAGGGAAACCTTTGGGACACCAGCCCAGACGTGTCGACACTAACCATTGAAGAACGAATGGTCAAGCCAAAGACACGCCCTCTTCAGCCAGTCAGCGCAGCTTCCAACCAAGCGGCACCTCTCGAGCCTGACTTCGACAAGAAAGTTGACGGCATTAATCAGCAGCAGATCTCCGCAACCGCTCGCGCCCTCGAGGTCATCAGGAAGATGTATCCGACCTCTATCGAGGAAACCTTGGCGAGGGATACAGACTGGGACCTATTCGTACACGCGATGAACGATCTGGACTTTAATGCCCGCAACGTCGGTGGCTCAGCCGTTGCGTTCGAACACCCCTCGAAGAAAAAGATCATCTTCCATCGTCCTCATCCAGTTGCCAAGATCGACAGCGTCATGCTGCAATCTATGGGAAAGAGACTGGGAAAGCACTTTGGCTGGAGCAGAGAGACCTTTGTGGGAGTTTGAAGGGGTGGGAACGAGTTCTCTAGGTAGGACACTGGAATGCCTCCGTTTTCATCGTTTGCTTGGCTGGAAAGAAGTTTTCCAGTGCCCACGAACACGACAGGAAGCACAAGGTTCAGAGATCAACATGATCAGACCAAAAGCAGGGGGGAAGGCGAAGAAGAGATGTTTTTCTTTTGTAAAGTGATGATGAGAAGATGAAACAGAGAAAGCACCCAAAGTCTAGTTATTTTCGCAGATACCCTTAGAGAATAAGAAAATAAGAAGCACCACTTTGTCATGAAATTCGTTTGATTGGAAATGAGAACCCATGCACCCACCAGTCTTGTCTAAAACTCAAGCACCACCTTTTGACCTCGCCATCAGGGCATCGATCTCTGCTTGCATGGCAGACATGTCGGCCAAGATATCAACATTCCCTGCAGCAGCTGCTGCACCGCCATTTTCGCTAGCACGTTGCATCTCAGGTTGCGGTGTAGCATTGAAACTCCTGTCTTCGCCCGAGTCACCCTCATCGACGGTAGGGATGGACGACACAGACGATGTCCTGCCTCCTGAGTAAAGACTTGCTCCACTCGATCGGCGACTGGTGTCGCTCATACGCCGAGAGCTCGGGGCAGAAGCAATGAGCAATGTGCCGTCCAAACTGCGTCGCTTGTTTTCGCCTCGCCTAGGTGGAGGCGGAGGTGGCATATTGGCTGGAGAGCGACTGTTCAACGAAGTCACTGAGTTTGTGGAGGGTGTACGGCTGACAGTTGGGGCTTGTCCTCTATTGCGAGACGGCGGTGGAGGGGGTGGTCGTGACGATGGTATAGGCAGGTCTGTTTCGACAGAGTGAGGTGGACGTCTCGATGGCGGTGGAGGAGGCTTTGTGGGTGGTGTCGCCGTACCATCCGAGTAGTCGTCTGGGACGGAGGATCTTGAAAGGTTGGAACTGCTGCGAGGGCGGCCGCTCGAGCTTCTCATTTGACTGCTTCTGCGTGACAAAGGCGGCGGAGGTGCTTTCTTCAGATCGAGGTTGAAGTCCTCGGCAGCCAGCTGCGGGGATTGGGCGGGACCGTCGACTTGGACGGGGACCGCGGGAGTAGCATCAGGGCTAGGGGAATGGTGCGGCGGAGGAGGCGGAGGTAAGGGTTTGTTCAGATCGGAAGGTGAACGGACGAGTTGTGGCTTTGGCGAGGCGGGTAATGGAGAGGGTAGAGCAGGAGAGGCAGCAGGGATATTGAAGTCGGCAAACGAGACAGTCTGTGGGCCTTTGCTGGGCGTGGGCAGAGCCTTGCCGTGATGATGTGCAGGTGGTGGTGGTTTGGGCTTCTTCGTCAGGGTATCTGGTGTCCTGACCAGGCCTGTCAGTTGCTCGTAGTCTGGTTCTGGAGGTCCATCGTGATGTTCGTCGTCAGAAGCAGAGGGAGACTCAGGGTGTAGATCTCCAAGAGAATTGGCGGTAGCAGATGGCAGACCGGCAGAGGGAGTCATGGGTCCAGGCGATGCAGATGGAGTGTTGCCCGTCAAGAGCATGCGTGTAAAGGCATCTACATCCATGGCCGGCTTAGCGGAAGCGGCGGATGTGTCCCTTGAGAGACCGACAGGGGTCGACGCGGCATTCTGAGGTTCCATAGTAGCCAATGTTTTGGCAAATGGGTTGTAGGGCGCTTGCTGCACCGACTGAGATGAGGTTTCCATTCTTTCTGGCGCAGGAGCTGAAGCTATCGGTGGAGCTATCGACGGAGCTGTCGACACAGCAGTTGCAGGGTTGGTGGCTCCTCTTGCCAGCGAATCGATAAAGGACTTGCGCAGCTCGCGAGCTACGTCTATCTCTTGTTCCTCGGTCGTCTGTGGTGCAGGCTGGCCCACGGGGTTGAGGTAAGAGTCGAAGGGGTCATATTGGTCTTGGTAGGCTGCCGGCGAGTCTGGGCTAACGACTGGCGACAAAATCCTAACTTTCTTTTGCACCTTGCCTTTTGTCTTGGCTGTATTGTAGAGCGCTCAGTCGGTGCTCGTCGGGGGGCAGGAACAGTGGGCAGCTCTTACCCTGTGTGATTGTTGATGTAGCTGGTGCCTGACTAGTGTCGATGTCGGCCGCTGCTGCTTCACGCGCGGCGCCAACGTCCAGCGACAGAAACTGCGACTTTCTGAAAGGGTTGCCCGCCATGGTTCCAAGAATCGCGCTGTGCTGCTCTACCGGCTCATTGCTTCATCGTGCATGCGCATGGTCGACATCATCGCTGTCTCGCCATGGCCTGACGACGAGCTAGCCGTCCGTGTGTTTTGCTTCCGGACCTGCCGACCCCGCGGACTCGACTTCGAACTCTTTTCTATGCGATTAGGTGACGGCATCGCCAACGTCAAGTCATGCGCCATCAGGAAACTCTTTGATCGTCTTGCTATTATTACCGGTCTCTGTTCTACCAATCGACGTCAATCAATGTACACATGCCATCCGTATTCCTGACCGAACCACCGCCTGGCTAGTGCTGTGCCCATCTCGGTAGGTTGACTAAAGGCAACCAACTCTTTCAATGTAACCTTGGATAGGAACGTCTTTGCAACGCACTTCAACAGTGCCCTTGCGATGCCCTTCTTCCTTGACCCTCGAGATGTCCAGATTCGAGATATGCCAATTGCTGCCTCATCTGTGTCCTGACTGATAGAAAGTGGCTCACTTCTTTGAGCCCCCACCAGGTCTGACGCTTTGCTCTCTTCCTCTGTCTCTGTTCCCTTCTCTACATCCACCTTTTTCTTTTGCTCGACCACTCTGAAAGCCTTCTCAATCCCTTCTGCAAGACAAAGTCCCACACATCTGCCATTATCCATGTAAAGATACAACTTGTATCGGTCAGTTTTCTCCTCATTTGCATCGGATGCTTTGTTGCGAGCACCTGAAATCGCGAATCGTGGTCCCCACAGCTTCTCGTCAGATATATCTACAGCACCCAAATCTGCTGTTGCCATTTCAAATACAGTGCGAGCTTTCTTGAGCCAGTGCTTGGGATCCTGAGAGCCGCTGAGAGATATGATGAAGTCTCCTTGCGGTCCATGCCACACAGCCTTCTCTGACTTGACTTTGGTGAGGAAATCCCGGTCCATAGGGACGCCGTTGGTGTGTTGCGCGTGAAACTTCTTGTGAAGAGCGACATCCTCTGGGGCTGACGGCACGTATTCCATTCGGCACTCTTTGCAAGTCTTTCGCATCGCTTGCCCAAAGTTGAGTTGCATCTGGATAAGCGGTTTTGACGAGTTTGGGGTAGACTTTACGGCAGGTGCAGGCTTTTCAATATGTGCCTTTGGAAGTTGTAGTTTTGGAGGAGCAGCTTTTGGAGAGACTGCGAGGCTGGGTGGTGAAGATGGAGGAGTCGAGGGGGGGATATTCTCGTCAGAGAAGAGAGCCATGTCTGATGTTGGGAGATCTGAAGATAGGAAATCTGATGAGGAAGCCAACGAAGGTGAATCATCGCTCTCATTGCTCTCGATCACCGAGATACGTCGTCGTTTGAGGGTATCGTCAAGGCCATCCTGCTGCTTTCGCTTGGAGTATGTCTTCGAATATGTTCTTAATGGTGGTCTGATTCGAAGTCAACATCTATCATTGAGCGACAGCTGTTATTCACTCACTTGGTAGGAAAGCTCATGTTAAATATACTGTGGATATCGATAATGTGTCGTCGTCGCCAGAAAGATGGTAGACGCGTCTTGACGCGTTTCCAGATTTCGTGTTCGCGTTCGAGTGATGTCTTGGCATCTCGCAGTCCGACAGCGGAGCCTCCATTATCGAGCCTCCACCATAAGACGAACTCGCACGCTTGTCATGATATTACTTTCTCATTCATAAAAAGGCCCAGCAAATTGCACGAGTTTCACTGTGGAGATGCTGCCTCATGTAGTCGCGCCAAACCTGAATCTTGCGGTACAGCCCTTGACTCAAGATGCCTTTGCTGAGTTCGGCACCGTCGTCGAGAATCCAGTGAGTGCAACTGGGAGATCTCAACAGCCAAAGGTCGTCAAGGCGAACCAAGGCTCGGCTCTCAAGTACATCGACGTCTCCCATGTCACCAACTACTATCATCTGGCCCCTAGTGGAAATCCTGCCAGAGCTGTTATGAACATGTTCGTTTGTTCGCCGCGCCAACTGCAATCTAACAGTACTGGTTCGAATATTACTCAGGAACGGACATCGAAATTTCCTGTGCAGATTCTGGAACGACACCCGTTCACCCCCCAAACCTTTGTTCCACTCGGTCTTGCGGCCGAAGATGCAACAACGGCTTACCTTGTCATCGTCGCTCCTACATGCAAAACGATGGACCAACCACTACTCTATCCCCAACATGTCCCGAAACAACAACGGAGCTGGACCGAGATTTTCTTCAGGGCTCAACCTTCTTCAGTTGACAACTCTACACCGTCGTCGTCGGAGTCTAGCCCTGAGCCCCAGCTGCCAAAAGGTCCGGGCGAGCCAGATCTCACCCGGGCGCGCGCTTTTCTTGCCAATGGTTCGCAAGCTGTCACCTATGGTCCTGGTACATGGCACGCGCCAATGGTTGTGCTTGGCGCGAAAGCTATCGATTTTGTAGTCGTACAATATTCCAATGACGTTGGCCTGGAAGACTGTCAAGAGGTGGAAATCAGGACAGAAACCGGATCAGATGGGTTGAATGTTGTCATTGATAGTGCTCCACTCGGTCCCAGACTGCAAGAGAGAGCCAAACTTTGAGAAGTGTACCAAAATGACTGCCCTGCTTTTCCCGCCCGTGTTGGGAACGGAACATCTCGAGCATCTCATCGATCTTATCATATTCAATTTACGCGCTTGTTACTTGATAAGTATTGCGCGAACGACTCGACCCCTGGCCGCCTGGACCATTCGCCATTGTGAAGATTTGTGGATGCTTCTCTCCACATCAACCGTGTCTCGGTTTTGAGCTGCTTGAAATTGTAGCCAAGGCACTGGACATGGCGGAATGAAATCTGTATGGCGGAATTTGATTCCATGCCGCGTGTCGACGTCGAGCGTTCCACATACTAGATCGGGGAATGATGAGCGGTCCAATTTTGGCGTCAAGCAGACCTTGCCTAATCTGAAATCAAAGATCAAGCTTCAATAAGGCACCCTGATCGTGGGGACGAGAAAAAAAGCAGCAGGGCGAAGCTCGAGCATCTGAGTCGTACAACGCTATTTTGTGGCTGATTTCGGCGTCTCACTGCAAAGGTTCTGCCGAGTTTGCGTTTGTTGGTTAGCCTCGTATCGGTCAGGGAGATCGAACAACGGCCTCTACGAAACATGAGGCAGCTATTAACCACCATTATCGCAATATAGCAAGCACATCCGCTTACGTTCGGTGATTTGCAGATCATCATGTCTGGTGTCTGCCTAAACTTCTACGATGGCCAGAAGCTCAAGCTCTCGTCGATCTTAGTCCGCTTAGGTGGCAGCACGCGAGGTCCACACGTGACGGGAGAACTAGGTAGATGCCTTCACCCTACTTGTAAGCGTGCTCTGCAGACTCAAAGTCAAGCTTTGGTCAACGACACCGCCGTCTGGCTGTCTGCAAAGTGAGTAAAAAGACAAGAGCAAGCGACTTCTGACGGTGGAGAACGGGGCAGTTCACAAGTATGAGGCTGAGATTGACCGGTGGTGGGTGGCTGATTGTCCATTATTATTGTGGTTGCTCCCCTGCGAGAGTGCTCAATTGCGAATTCGCGAGGCATCAAATCAGCAGCAAAGCACGGCCACCAAGTCGATGAACCCAACCCGGGGGTCACGCCATACAGTCTTGCCGTCCTGTATTTCTGTTCACCGGTTTGTGATATGCCAATCTTCAGGCATCCACGTTGTTTAGACGAGAAATGCCAGGCAGACGGCCGCCGGTGGAAAGTTTACAAAACCCCGATGCGGGGATAGGGCCACAGACCAGCACCAAGCCGGAACAACTGGCTGAGAAGCACTAACCCTTCTTGGAGCCATTCCGCGAGGCGTCTTCGACCATGGCAGCCAGATCTGAGATACCTCCCTGAGGACTACATCATGGTCTCAGAGCGCGGCCCGAATGTACCAAGAAATCATCTGTTACTACTCGAACGCGCGCCAAGCGCAAGGATATACTGGCATTGATAGCATCAATAACAGATCGGTCTTGTGCGTCAGCTCGGTAATAACCTGTCGTGCAACTGCTGGCTGCCACGATACTACTGTTCCTCCATGACGCAGACGATCGCTTTGCTGATGATAGGTACACCGCACATCTACAGCCGATGATAGCCTTTCACAACGCCAGGAGTACGGCCCGACGGCTTGTCGCAAACGGCAGAAGGCTCCAACGGTCGAACCGCCAAACACCAAGCATCAGTGTGGGACGGAACTCAGCCGATCCCATTCTGGCATGGCTGAACAGGCTGCATAGGGCGCGAGACCCTGACCCCCGCTATTCGGTCGCCGCAACCACAGGACAGAGCAAGATGAGCCCTTTAATTATCGTTGCTCGTTTTGATTATTGCCCAGCCTAGTCACATTTCGGTAAAAATTGGCCGGTTGCGACCACACTTGAGGAGAATTGAGGTCACAACATAGCTCGCGCGCTGTCAACAATGGGTTGCAAGGGAGCTCCGTGACTGAGTGCAATCATTTTCCTTATAGAGTTCGAAGATGATGGAATCAGCAAAGGGATGAGCAGAGTAAACTTTGTGTGACGAGATGTCAAGCAGCTCCACCCTCTCTTATTGGTTCAGAGCTGCGAGTCAATCCATGCTTGGAAGCCTGGTACAGCGTGCGCTCTGTTCCTAACTTAGGTCTCCACTAAGATCAATCTGGTTGCCGGCTGGCACGCGCCGACCACCTGATAGGCATGTCTTGCTAAAGGAGAAGCGCGGGTCCCGGCTGCCCCTCACCTTTACCTTCTTTTTTTTGACAGCCTCAAACTACTGCGCCAAACTTCTCACTAAACTCAATATATGACTCGAGAGGTGGGAAATGGTTGTCAACGTTACAACAATCTCATCAAGATCTACCCAATCTCCAACGCGAGGCCCTAGACTCGGCCCAGTTGACCGGACCTAGCACAGGCATCATGCCAGAGATGAATGCAACCTTGGTCGTGCTGATGGCTCCGACTCGCATCACAAATCTTCATTCTGCATCTGGAGATATGTTAGCTCCAAGCAGACCCCGTGCGCAGCAGTAAATGGAGGGGCAGGGGTCTGTAAGTTATGCCCTGGAGCCCCGGGCCAATTAGCTCAGGCGATGCCCGTCCATGTGTTGGTGGTTGCGTGCTCCCGCCGTTGCTTGTTGGAAAGCCCACTGCGCCTTGTTAGTGTTTAAAACCGAACCAGCACCCGAGATAGCCATCCCGGCGTAGATCCCCTCCGCCTAAGACGTCTCATGTCAATGCGGCCTATGAAAAGTAGACCAGCATCCTGTTCCCGCTCAGGTTCCCTTCCTCTGAGCAACTCTTATATCCGTCATGAACTCCCCGTACCTGAGCCCATCCTCTTCATCAGACCCTAGGACAAGAACAGACAGTATCTTCCCTATACATCTACAAGACACTGGTGGTATCAAGAAACGAAGCAACTCTCGATCAAGTCGCCCTCGCTCCATCTCGTCAGCCAACATTGAACGCCATCCAGAGCTATTGCCAGACCAGATACAAGACCGACTCAACCTGAACACCAACGGTTGGACCGCCAACACACATTCTCCTCAACCTCAGCAACAGTCCACTTCATTCAGCTCGTCATCAGACCCTCAGCCCGCCCAACAAGCTGGTGAAACTCTTACACTACCTGGCTTTCAATCTTTCCAAAACAGCTACAACAGATTTGATTCTGCTTCTCGCGACCTCAAGCATCCCCCTCATACCACATCGACAGACATGGCGTAAGTTGGTTGCTACAAGTGAAAAAGACAGCAAACTGATCATGTTTCCAGTTCTTTGAGTTACCTTCCTCCACCCCACTACGGCCACATGGCTTTCCATGATCCCTCGTTCGACCATGGTGAGTCGCGTAAATTACCTCGAAAGAGTACAGTTCGCTGATTATAGCTCGAAAGGTTACCAACAGCACGAATCGAACTCGCATATCCACCCGCCGAGCAACTTTGGCTTCATCTTCGGAACCTCAGCACCTTCGCAGCAGAGCATCTACGCACCAGGTCCTCTAGACATGGAACCCGCTTACTCTGCAGCTCCATTGGAGCCATCGTTGAACCACGTATCTGAGCCGACAATGGACAACCTCAACAGAGCAGTCAGCCCCTTCCACCCATCGAACTATGACACTCTCGAGTACCCATTGGCATCCACCACGAGCCGCACACTGGCGAACAGAAGCATATCACATAGCCCGCTCTCACAGCATATGGACCCCTTGACTCCCCCTCTCACGGCAGGAATGGACTCAGTACAACCACAACTGGCTGCAAGTCCTGGAGCACAGACTAGCATGGACCGCATGCGATCACCAAGCATTTACGACGCACAATCATATTCCTCATCATACGCAGCATCGGGTGTGCAAGCATCCCAACCCCTTTTCCCAGCTCCTCCAAGCTACAGCTATCCTCCTCCAGCGATCAGCACACGCCAGCAAGTGCCCAGAAACAGCAGTGACTCTCAAGTGAGAGGAGTGGTAAACCAGAAACCAAAACCGCAATGCTGGGAACATGGCTGCAACGGACGCGAGTTCTCTACATTCAGCAACCTCCTGCGACATCAACGCGAAAAATCAGGAACGGCCGCTAAATCATACTGCCCAAAGTGTGGCGCGGAATTCACCCGAACGACAGCCAGGAACGGTCATTTGGCCCATGAGAAGTGTTCAAAGCAACGCAGAACGTCAGAGGCCAAGTAGCGCAGGCGCTATAATATGATGATCACAACGGCACACAACAACTACTACTACCGGAGGAGCCGATGCGCTTAAACATCGTGCGAACGACCGACCCAATATGATACCCTTCTCTGCCAATCCATTATCCCAGATTTTATCCGTACAGCGTCTTCTTCTTCTTGCTCCCAATTTTTTGAGTCACATCGCTTGCATGATCGCATGTCACATTACCGACCAGTGTTTTTGAGTTTCTCCATTTCCCTCGAGGCGTTCCTCGCATATGCATCTGAGTGGCTATTGCAATCTGCAAGACTTGAAGCGTTCTGTATATTGATTACGGGCTCGGTTAGCGCTGAAGATCAGGCGTGGAGCTGCCTGTCTCCCGGAACATCCTCTTTCGCCTATCGCATGAGGCTTGCTCTTCCAAATAGCTTTTAGATGTGCTCTTTAGATTGACTACACGACATCGAGCAGGCTGCAGAATTCTGACACGTGAGTGAATTCTTCTGCATGTCGATCTCTCTTTCTCTTGACTGTGTGCCGCATCTCTTGCCTTTACTCGAGTAATATTCATCTCTCGACCACTTTCCAGCCCGTCGCATACAACTTTCGTTGCAGGCCAATGATTGCAATCGCCCTCGGACATCGTTCCCTCCTTACATAACCGATGCCTAGAAAACGATCTGATCGATGGGTAGAGCGGAGTGCCCAGCACTATCACCATGTCATTGGACTCTAGAGTCCCGAAGACCACATCATCGTGCCATGGCATGCATGCGATGAACAACGCAGACAGCGCTCTAAATTAAGCTGCCCAATCGGAGAAACTGGGTCGAGCCCTGGCCTTCTTAGGATGGACAGGCTGTCTATTGGAGTGGGGACAGCGTCTGGTGGCGCAAGCCAGGGGCTGCCCTTTCCATTTTCCTATCAGAGCGCCCACGAACTCTCCGATCTACGAGCACGCTTTACCCAATTCTGATAGAACTGCGAGGGCAGGTGTAAGCGTACACTCGTGTCGTGTTCTCCATATTTTTTCCGCCCTGCTAATCAGCAGACGGCGGACGCCAATCAAACACCACGCAACGGGTTTCGGACTGCTCGGCCTTAGAGCGCCGAGCCTTATTCTGTCGTCCTTTTGATGGTTCACCGGTTAATCTAGTGTGCCAGTCTCGAGCACACCGGTCGTGCAAACGACAAGCGCATGCGGCGACGGACTCATTATCGGGTCGATAATTCAATCAATCGAAAATTTGCTTCGCCCATGACTCTGCGCTCTGCCAGTCATGTTTTTGCACGTGAACGTGAATGCTCGGTTACAGGAAAAGCACGGTCCACTTGCGATAATCGCGTTAGGAGCCGAGAGCCGACACTCTGCCAAGCAATGGCCAACGACGAGTCGTCCTTGCTGTGACTGTATGGCATTGGTGTCTGCATAACTGCTTTGATGAAGATGGTCTCCGACACCGCCAGCACAATGAACACTCAAGTCTAACATCCTAGACACCGTCTCGACATCATTTTCATACCGCTGTGCTCACACTTGCCCTCTATCGCCACCATGCTGCCATCATTCTCAACAACTTCTCACGTCCGACTCCATATCGCTGATTCATTATCTCAAACGAATTCGACCCGAATACCTCAAGTGCATAAACGAGCACGAACCTCTTAAGTTGAACTACACGCTTCCTCTTGTTTCTACATATTGAAGAAACTCTGACTCACGTTTGGAGTGGGTGACTCTCATCATCGAGACTTGCCAGGTGCCATCTCGAGGGACCACGCAAACTCTAAATTACCTTTCTGCCTTTCAATAGGTACCTGCAAAC
>Ga0058697_10000231_pt1 | contig 27082 bp, 26 predicted proteins | sample AgamicAsMae_FD_66619 | JGI IMG/M metagenome (GOLD analysis project Ga0058697, IMG submission 66619) | Agave microbial communities from Guanajuato, Mexico - As.Ma.e | ecosystem: Host-associated > Plants > Phyllosphere > Phylloplane/Leaf | place: Guanajuato, Mexico | collected 2012-06-04
GCAACGGTGACGCCGGCGGAGAAGGCAGAGACAAAGTCACCTGTGGTCCAGTCAATACACAGAAGACTTTGCTCAATTGACTGCCCATTACTCACCAAATCTGACGCCCAAAGGAGAATCCTGCAGACACAGGGACTTGAAGCCGAGACGGGGGATGGAACCAGTGTTACCGACACACTTCTCGGATTCCCAACTAGAGACTTGTCAGTAATGCTTTGCACATCCGAGTCACAAAGGGAACTGACCCAACACCTAGAGGCAGTTAGCGAAGCACAAAGATCGTAGACTCCAACAGAAGAACATACCAGTAGTCAAATTGACCTTCTCAGCAAGTGTCAATTGGGACACAAACGCGATAGCCTTCTCATATGCGCTAGCCCATTCACCAGCACCAGTTCCCCAAGGAGAAGGATAGTAGGGAGGAGAAGTTTGGTTGAACTGAGCGCCAGCTACAGCATAAGGAACCTCGGAGCCAGGGTAGTTGGTACCAGGGAACTGTTACAAATGTCAATTGAACTGCTGTGCGACTGAGCAGCTGCGGATGACTTACAGGTAGACCTGCAACAGGAGGGTTCGGGTAGCCGCCTTGCGCATTGGCGAGTTGAGCTGCCAGCAACAGTGCCAGGCTCTTGAATCCAGACATCTTCTGCGTCAATTGTGTCTCAGATCAAAGACGAGAAATGTATGTGGAAAAAGAAGAGGAGAGTAGAAAGGTTGAATGCGATCGTTGTGCAGGAAGGAAAAAAAAGTGAGCTCTTTCCTTCACTTTCACTGCAGCTTCCCGTGCAATGAAACACAAAAGGTAGCTCAGACATGCGGCTATGCGAATCAATTTATAAGCTCCATCTCTACCTTCACTTGCACATTTTTACCGGCACAAACACCCGAGTGGAATATGCACCACAGCAAGAAATGATGCCATACAAGGATCTTTCTGGGGAGGGGCAGTGGACATTGGAGGGGCAGCTCTGACCCGCGGAAGTAAATTGTTTCTTCAAGGGCCACAGAGCAAGAGCTCTTTCCAAGCCAGAAAAGTGTCAGCCTGCATGCTATATTGATCATCTATGCAGGCACGGCACAGGACAAAGAGAGGGGTGCATTGCAGTAGCGTTCACTTGTCGCCTCTTACGAGCAGTCTCCCATCGACGTGTTCGTCACTACTTGCTCTTGGTCGCCCAGCAAGGTGTGATTCTCGAAGACCGACGCGGTCCGAGAAGATTGGGAGCAACGGCTCTCCAAGTCTTGTCTTACCAATCATGAGTAGAGCCAACGTTTCATGGAAAGAAGGTAAGGTGCCATGTGTGCTGGAAATCTTGGTTAGATCACCCCAAGGTTTGTAGATCATACCCATGGGGAGAGGTTCATGATCGATTTGTGTAAAGAACGCAGAGCTCAAGATACAGAGCATTTGCGGCTTAAAAACTTGTAGACATTGGGCTTCAATTTGCAGTCTCGTATCTCAACTTCCTTCTGCTTAGATAAATGGAGGAAGTCGAAAGGTTATATCTGCCTACTCTTGACAACACCCTGTCATCGCTCCCCCGAAGAACCTCAGGAGAGATAGTCTCGATGCCTACTGACAAGCAACCGTCCCACAGCACAACCGACGCTCTCTATCCCACACTCACCGCTCTCTAGCATATCCCTCTTTCTCAAATGTGGAGAAAGCTCAATTGTCGATCACTCACCCTCACACCTCGGCTGTATGCACGTTTGATAAGTAAGGACGAGGTCATGACGCCCACTGCCAGCAAGGTGGTATCCTGCCAGCATATGTACTCCACTACATCCACAGTCACGAGGCACAAAGCTGCAGAGTATTTACGAGCAGGATTATGCTGCAGAAGAAAGTGTCAGCAAGTAGTGAGAGCATCGAAAGTAAGGGTAAAGCAAAGCCTCATGTACCTTCCGTACGTACCATGTCACGTTTTTCTTCTTGCTTCACTGCCAGCGGATGCAACCCACCGCTATCGGCTGCCATCGGAGATATGCAAGGACTAGAGTCAATATCGAAACATGCATGCCGCCTGCCTAATTCCCTCTTTGACACTAACTGCGGGGTGCGATGCGGCCCAAGGTTTCTGAGCAAAGATGAGCAAAGAAGAAAGCGGGGGTGAAGAGGTGAAGATCCACACATCAGATTGACGAAGATGCATCAGCAAACCCGCGATCATTTGATCAAATCTAACTCGGCCGAGAGCAATACCTGCAAGACGTGCTAGAAGCTAAACGAATGGCCTGACTAGAGTATGCGGCGAGCTGCGAGATTAAACAACTCGCTCGAGACTTGCCAACCAGATACCACTGATAAAGTTGTTGGTAACCAAGGTGCTACGATAATCTGTCGATATAAAAGCAGATGCTATCTCCATCAGTTTTCACAGAACCCTTTCCATGTTCCAAGAATCCACACCTTCCAGAAAGACTCGAGGAAACAAAGCAAGCTCCACAACGGACGGCTAAAGTCAGCAAGGAAAAGGCTTCGACTCACGCCACAAGGGAAGCAAGACGCCCAGTCTTTCCCACCTACCTCATCGAGTGCTTGCGCTTTCCTCGACACACACATCTGCCCCGCTGTCCGTGTCATCGTGGCTGCTGAGGTCCACAGCTGGGCACTGCAAACCAAGAAGCTCATCTTGGAAGACGAACGCGTCGGTAGCGAGGGCCGTAGTCCCGTGATGATCAGTTGCAACGAAAGGTGGTCTGCGGCCGGATCAACATGAACCCCTCATCTGTGATGGATGTCTCGGCAGTGGTGGAGAAACTCCAAGAAACAGTAGATCGTAGAAGACGCTGATCAGGTTACATGCGTTATAGCGCGTGAGAGTCTGATGGCCCAGGAGTAAGAACTATTTACCGGCTTGGCTGACTTTGTCTTCCAGCTTCTGGAAAGGGAGCACCTTCTCTGCGCCACAAGTACAGTTGATGACAAGAAAGATCGTTCATGTACACTTTTGGGATCATATATATGAAGAGTGGTGAAAGTAATAATACAAAAGAAAGGGAATCCGCTATGCGCAAGTATAAAAAAACGACGAGATGCCAAGAAAAAAAAGAACGAAACCCCCCAATGCCCATGACCCCTCAAAAAACTCCTTTGTTCGTTTCAGAGAGTTTATTCTATACACATAAGAACATCTGGAGTTTATTGGTTCAGGTCCTTAAACACGACTGGTGCAGGGTTGGAGGAGCCGGGAGGAAGAACGGGTCCATCAGGCTTCTCGGGAAGGCCAGGAATGCCTGCGCCGGGACCTTCACGGTCACCACGGCCGCCAAAGTACTTGCTGAAGTCGCCCTTGTCTTCGAAGGGTCTTTGGCCAAGCAATCTGACGAGATCATCGCGCGTCAGGACTTCCTTACGGAGCAGTTCTTCGGCGACGATGCCGATCTCCTTCTTCTTCTCCTCGAGCAGATCGCGACATTGCTTGTAGGCTTCGTCGACAATACGCTTCACCTCAGTGTCGATGTTGCGGGCGGTCTCCTCAGAGAAGGGCTTCTGGAGCTGGTTCGGGTCGTCCTCGAAGTAGAGGTAGCCGACCTTGGGCGACATGCCCCACTTGGTGACCATAGCGGTAGCCATACGAGTAACCTTGTTGAAGTCGTCTGATGCTCCAGATGTGACAGTCTCGAAGTGAATTTCCTCAGAGACACGACCAGCGAGGGTCATGGCCATGCGGTCCAGAAGCTGCAGGTATGACATGAGGTAAGTGTCGCCGGAAGGAAGGTATTGTGCGTATCCGAGAGCTCCTTGACCACGAGGAATAATAGAGACCTTGAGGAGAGGGTCGGCGTATTTGAAGTACCAACCACAGATAGCGTGGCCAGCCTCGTGGTATGCGACTGTGCGCTTCTCCTCGGGCGAGAGAACCAATGACTTCTTCTCGAGACCACCAATAACACGCTCAATAGCCTGTTCGAAGTGGATCATCATGACAGTATCAGCGTTGCCACGAGCAGCGATCAAAGCAGCTTCGTTGACACAGTTGGCAATATCTGCTCCGGAGAAACCAGGGGTAAGTGCTGCAAGGCGACCCTTGAGATACTCGATGTCTTCCTTTGTGACAATGTTTTTCAAGTGAACAGCAAAGATCTGCTTGCGTCCATCCATAGTCGGCTTATCGATCGAGATATGTCTGTCGAAACGACCAGGACGCATAAGAGCTTGATCTAGAACATCAGCACGGTTGGTACCAGCAAGGACAATGACCTGTAGGAGATGGTTAGCATGCTGTCACTGCTTTAGAGTGTGAATTTTGGACTCACCTGTTCAGTGCTGGCGAAACCATCCATCTCAGTAAGGATCTGGTTGAGGGTAGCCTCTCTCTCATCATTACCACCACCGAAGTTTTGCTTCGATCTTGACTTTCCGATAGCATCAATCTCATCAATGAAGATGATGCAGGGTGTGCTCTTTCTGGCGTTCTGGAACAGATCGCGGACTCTTGAGGCACCAACACCGACAAACATCTCAACGAACTCGGAACCACTGACACTGAAGAAAGGTACACCAGACTCGCCAGCAGTTGCTTTGGCGAGCAAAGTCTTACCGGTACCGGGAGGACCGGAAAGAATAGCACCTCTGGGAATCTTTGCACCGAGCTTCTGGAAGCGCTCGGGTTGCTTCAAGAAGTTGACAAACTCCATGATCTCAACCTTTGCCTCGTCCATACCAGCAACGTCGGCGAACTTGACCTTGACGTCGGTCTCGTGGTTGAACTTCTTAGCACGACTCTTGCCCATACCGAAGATACCGCCACCAGCGCCGCCGCCACCGGCACCAGATGCTGCTCTCCTTGAAAGCCAGAAGATGGCACCGATGAACAGCAGGGTAGGACCGAAGCTCAATATCGTGTCAGCCCATGACACCTCGCGGCTGTATTGAACAGGGATTCTCTCGGATGATGGGATGCCGAGCTCAGCCTGTGCCTCGTCGAGTCTGCGCTCGAAGGCCTCGACCGAGCCGATGGAGAAGTAGTAGTAGAAGTTGCCGTGAGCAGCGGGACTCTCGGGGTACATGGCCTGGACAGACTGCTGGTGAACGTGCACTCTGACCTTATTGTTGTTGACCACGACGAGTCTCTCGACGAGGCCCTTGTCAAGGAAAGTGTTTCTCAGCTCTTGCCATGTAATCTCGCGGGAGTTCTCGCTAGGGACGACCAGACGGTAGATGAGGTATGAGGTGAAGGCGGAAAGAATGATGCTGTTCATGTCCAGCTTGATATCCTTGATGTTGTAAGCTGTGCCATCTTTGTCTTCGCCCTTGTTGTTCGACTTTGACTTTGAACCAGCACCGGGATCGTGGGCACCAGACTTTTGCTGAGCGCCCTTGGCCTCGTTAATGTCGCTCTCAGCAGTCTTCCTGGCCATGGAAGATACTTGACGCCACAGGCGAGCGGCGACAGCGGGGGTCATATGGCCTTGCTTGACCTCGTCCATGGTGTCGCGGAGCTCCTGAGGAATACCGTCCTTGCGAATCTTCTGGAAACTCTTCTCTACTTCGTCGGCCATTGAAGCGGGCATACCCTTCTTGATCTGGTTGAAGACCTCGACGAGCTCCTTCTCTTCCTCGGGGGTAAGCTTCGCGAAGCCAGGGCGAAGGGAATCAGATTCGGATGCACCAGCCTTCTCGTTTGTTAATGGGCCGCCCTTGTTGTAGAGATGCTCCATGCCGGGGGCGGACTGGCCCGGAGTCTTGTCCTTGGCTTCATCCTTGTCGCGAGGCTCTTCGGGTTGGGTGGCGTAGCGACGGACGCGCTGGTATGCGTAGGTTGGTCGCGGAATGGATGCAGGTCTTAATGATAGCGAGCGACCACGGGTTGATATTTGGTAGGTCGGTCTGTACAGGCGACCAAGGTTGATGGTCTGCCTCAGGATGCCAGACATGATTGGTGGCGGGATGTGAGGCGGCGAGGGTGAGAGGAGTGAGGAGTGAGTTTAGTATGCAACAACCATCCAGCGATAGGACAGTGTGATGCGTGCGGCGACGAAGGATGAAGCGGCGAGGGTTGGGTCGAGAGATGATGACTAGAAGGCGAGAGAAACGCCCGACAGTCAATGACGCGAATCTGCTGTTCACTGGCGTCCCGCAGCGCTTCAGTCATCTCTCCGCCGGCGTTTCCCGTCCGCTTGCTAAGCATGCCACCTTGACACAACCGTACCGACTCATCATCATTGTCATTGATGCACTTTATATCTTCCAGGCAATCCATAACGTACAGTGGTGATGTTGAGTCAGACTTAATCAAATGTCTGCGTGAGATACGGATGTTTGCTGCGCGTGGCCTTCGAGAACATAAAATTGCCTGTCATCATAAATTTTGCATGTGATTCTATTTTATGATACAAATATGCATAGAGTGCTAAATAGACGATCTCGGGACTTGATGTCCTATGCATCGAAGCCAATGCTCTCCCTGTTGTCATCTACAAGCCTTCCGTACTCGAGCAAAAGTCTGAAGAACCACACTTCGAAGTCCTCGTTCCTGAGTACCTTGTTGCTCCACTCTCTGCCTCGCTCAGCCATCTCCACAGCCATACTCTTGCCAATTTCCTCAGCTCCAAAGTAGCGGACTGACTCAAGAGCTTCTTCTGCTCTCAGACTGAGAGGCACGTAGTGGATCCAAGGCTTGAGCCACTCTGCATGCCACTCTCGGAACACAGCCATCTTAAAGACCAAGCTGTGCGATTTGAGGAAAGCGTAGAATCGACCACTGAAGGCATTGCCATCTATGTCGAGCAGATACTTGTACTTCCATGCATCCTGTTGGTCAGCTGGTGGCACAATCTTGAAAAACTCCTTCTGCGCGTCACAGTCACCAGGATCGCACTGGCCAACGTGAGAGAAGTGGACATCCATGAGTTCCGCATAGTCATTGCGCGGAACAGAGCGCATTTGCCAGTCAGGTGTCTTGTCGTCGCGCGATGAGGCCGAGGTCAGGTGTGCATCGTACATAATCTTGGCCTGATCAGGCGCATTGAGCTTGTGCACGAACTTTTGGCGATGTTGACGGCGCCAGCCTCCGTCGCGTGAGAAGCCTCCAGTCGTGCTACCAACCCACCACAGCTTGCCTTCTTTTTTCTCCCAGGCTACGTCTTTGAGTGGGTTGTAGGAGACCTTGCCATACCAGTACCAAGGGGAAGGATACAATATGTCCTGGAAACTGCTCATCTTAGACTGTGAGAAGATCGGCACGAGATCGTGGACAACGTTGAAAGCATTTGGTCGATCGAAGAAGCCATGCGACGTGCCAAATGAAGGAGAGTTGCAGACGTCGCTGAAGGCGGTATCGTTATATACGAACCCTAGCTCGCTCATTGCATAGGCTGCGATGTTATCAGGAGTGGTCTCTTCCTCGAGCGCTCTGGCAGGGGTATCCGGAGAACACGACATGCGTGAAGGAATCCAGGTGGGTTGATGCGCGAACACGTTGAAGCGAGTAACCTTGACCTCGTCGACTCGTTCACCGAGATTTAGGTCTTTGGGACGAGGCGAGAAAGCGTCCTTGGGACCTGGGTTGGCGAAAGCGGCGGGCATGTTTTTGGTCTTCGCGACGTCGACCAGACGAGACAATTCGTCGTGCGGTACAACGACTCGAGGTTCATCGTGGATGTTGAAGGCCAGGTCCATGTCGGGCAGGTACTGAATGAATTTATCCATCATGCCAATTGTCGCCTTCTGCTGCCATTCTTGTCCGCTCCTTACGTGAGTCACTTTCCCATCTCGTATCATCAAAGCAATTAGGTTGTTGCCATCAAACCCGAGGGCCTCTTGAACCCTCCGTCTTATGGTCACGGGCTTCAGACCCCAGAATGGGAGTAGCGAGTGATAGACGGTATCGAACTCATCTATCAGCTGGATATTCCGATCCTGGGCAAATTGGAACCACTTGTCGAAGTGAGGTGGAGGTGGGATGTTGTATCGGCGCTTGTACTCGGTGACGGCTTCTTTCAAAGTGCGTGATTGTCGTTGTAGGAGAGCACTGAATTCGTTCTCGGCATTCTTTGCCAGATATTCGATTGGGTGTACATGAGTGTCGTTGTATTGTAAAGGGACGGATAAGTCTTGGTCGCGAAGCGGAGGTGACCAGGGACCAGCAGGGCCAGTAGGGCTATTCGGACTGACTCGAGCTATTAAGCGATCGCGGAAGTTGAAGACTGCAAGCAAAGCAAGCGAGACAAGTAGCAGCAAGGTAAGAAGGCGTCTAGAGCGCATGTTGACTCGGCCGTCTGTCGCAGAGTGTCGAGTTGTCGAGTTTGAGCGGTCATGGAGAAAGGCGTAAAGTGAGGCCAGGCATATCGACGCAAACCACAATCGTCCTAGAGAAAAGTTTGCTGTCAATTCGGCGACGAGTGCAGCAACAAGAAGAGTCGAGGCGGTTGTGAGCTGGTCGCATTTATCGACCTGCGAAAACACCCTGGTCAGTTTCCTTGCCGAGGTGGGTCCGCTACTTATTATAGGGCTTCTTATCTCTTGTTCGACTTACCGCGAGGATCATCGTTCTGTTCAACGTGGCATGCACGACTACCATGCAGATGCCGAGGACTACCATTATGATCTGTTGTGGTAAAAAGGCAAACCAGAATGGACTGGTGCTGAAGCCCTCCAGGACGAAGGCCGATAGCCATTGTGCCAATGCAGCTGCAAACGACACATCGACCAGTACTTGTTGTGTATCTTTCTTGATCGTCGGCTGAGACAGCAGGCCGCTCACAGATATCACTCCATCGTCGGATCCGCCTGTTGAGACCGTCTCTCGATGGGCGGATTGCAATAGCGACAGAACCACAGCCACAAGCACTGCATTACAACAACCCAGCGCAAGCGTTTCCCTCAACTCGCTCACATAACTCAGCGCTACAAGTGCCGACACAGTGAGTACTGCTAGAAGCCTCGAGTCTCCGCTGGTTTGTTTTTCTGCAGACCGAGTGTCGGTACCCGAGTTGAAGCGCGCGGTGCCGAATGCATCCACCTTTACGACTACGCAGACGAGAACGGGGAGGAGAGCCTTTGAGACGCACAAATTCAGCCAATGTTCATGATATGTACTCGAGGAGCAATCCTCCTGACCTTGGCCCAATATATGTGACGACCTCCTTCCACCGCTCTTTCGCAGACGATGGACAGGGCCAACAGCACTCCTGCTGCCCATGACAGCACCCGTCCCTGTGACTCTCCAGTACTGCTGAGACGGCTTCTAAAGCGTGCGTATGCCCATATGCAAGTCCATGCTGCAGCGCTCGTGGTAAGGAGGTGTCGCGGAGAGGTGCCGACTAATGCGAGGGCGGCGGTGACGAGCAGGGTGCCCAACAGCACCGCTTGCTGGTTGTCTTGAATCACCCGACCCGGCGATAGCATCAGTGTCTTTCGAGTTGGCGACAAGTTCTCATTGTAACGTTTCCCTTGCTGCCGCAACACTTTCGCGAATGACCTCCCTCCTGCTTCATGACGCGTGAGCTTGGCAATCCTTCTGCCCGAGTCCCCGAGCCTAACAATAGAGGTAGCCGGTGATTGGCTACGTTACTTGGCTCTATTCTACACGGTCGTTCAGATACGTTGCTATCACAAGATCCTCTCACAATCTCAAAGACAACCTGGTAATACAAGAGGCATTGTTTCAGAGATCCTGTGCTGCTTTGTCTAATCATGTCTGATTGGTGGATCTGAGCTCGAGTCAGGCACAGGGAGCCGTTTCCGACTATCAATAAGCGAAGCTGGCTGATAAGGACGTTATCAATGCCCGAGGCCGCATGACCGACTAACTCCGCTTTGGCCGTGGTCATCAGGTACTCTCTACCTCGTCCTCCTGTCTCGCGACAACCCTTCGTTCTCCTGACTCAATAGACATATCAGACACCTCTAGCTGCTTGGGTACCAGGCTGCTTATCTACAACATATACTTGAGAGCGTAGAAGCTCCGACACCTACCGCCAACATGGCGTCAAGAGCGATGATCCCGATCCTGGTAGCCATGATGCTACTGACGGGCATGTGCAACACTCTCTTCACCAAGTACCAGGTAGGATCTTCTGAGTCTGGTCTTATTATCTGCTTCTGACACCATCACAGGACATGCAATGTGTCGCCAACTGTGACGACCCTAACCCCGCCAAACGCAAGAACTTTGAGCAGCCCGTCATCCAGACACTACAGATGTTTGTTGGCGAGTCTGGATGCTGGCTCGTTGTCTTCATCTCGTATCTCTTCTCTCGCTACGTCAGCAAATCGTCCGATTCGACCGCATACGAGCGACTCAACACCGAGGACACGCGTGAACCTCTTTTGCAAGAAGACATCGAAGCTCCTGCCGATGCTACGAATGTGCCTGCCAAACCCTTCGCCGATGCAGAACACGCCGGACAAAGACTCCCGCTTAAGGGATGGAAGATCTTACTACTTGCCCTCCCCGCATGCTGTGATATCGCCGGTACCACCTTGATGAATGTGGGCTTGCTATTCGTAGCAGCCAGTATATACCAGATGACCAGAGGTGCTCTCGTACTCTTCGTCGGGCTCTTCAGCGTCATCTTCCTTAAGAGACATCTGAATGCTTTCAAGTGGGCCAGCTTGTTCATTGTCGTCGCAGGAGTGGCTGTAGTCGGTCTGGCCGGAGCCCTGGAGAACAAGAAGGCCACTGTACCCGGAACTGCACCTGGAGCCGATCCCCCGAGCATGGGCGAACTCCGACACCAGGTGGCTCATAGCACCATACACCTGATTCGTGACGCCGCCAAGAGCGTCACAGTCGCTGCGCGAGAACACTCGGCAGCTCAAACCATCATTGGAATGCTCCTGATCGCGGGAGCGCAGATCTTCACGGCATCGCAATTTGTCATTGAAGAAAGCATCATGGCAAAGTATGAACTAGACCCTTTGGCCACTGTTGGATGGGAAGGAGTGTTCGGATTCTCGGTCACAGCCATTGGTATGGTGATTCTGCATTTCGCAGTTGGACGTACGGATGCTGGCAGGGGAGGATACTTTGATGCAAAGGAAGGACTATCGCAGGTGTTCCAGCACCGTGCGATTGCTGCCAGCAGTTTGTTGACGATGGTTTCGATCGGCGGATTCAACTTCTTCGGACTGTCGGTGACTCGTACGGTGTCTGCCACAGCACGTAGTACCATCGATACATGCCGCACGCTGTTCATCTGGGTGGTCAGTCTGGGACTCGGATGGGAGACTTTCAAGTGGTTGCAAGTGGTAGGATTTGGATTGCTGGTATATGGTACCATGCTGTTCAACGAGATCATCCAGCCGCCAACCGTTGGATTCTTGCGCAAGAGAATTGCACTCGAGTCGGAGGACGACAGAAGAGGGAGAAGTGATTAGGTTATTCTTGATAGCTATAGGACTACCTATATATCAGTGTTTATTACAAGTCGCAAAGGAGTGGAAATTATGCACGTCATTTGCACAAAAAGGGACAACCCCCACAGGTTGAACGGACGGCCGTTTGCGATGCGATCGATGGTCTTTCTTAGCGATTGGATTCTTACTTTCCTGTGACGCGCTACATTTCTCCTTGGACCTTCACATTCCGTACGGCTCTCCAGACGACCATCCATCATGTCGACAGCTCCATCATCACGTCGGTTGTTTCAGGGCCAAGGTGAAAACATGGGACCGCCAGGAAAAGCAATTGCTCGGCCACGACCAGACAGTAGCAACCGACCAGTGCTAGGTGACCTGACGCCGAACGCCAAACTCGATAAGCAGCAGCAGCAGCAACAGCGAGGCGGCAGCCCGCTCAAGCGACAAGCAAACATTCTCGACGATGGCAAGGGCTTCAGCTACATCAAGCGTCGCCGTCTGTCACACAACAATGCCCTGACGCGCCGCATCACTCCGCAACCGAACCAGGATACGCAGAAGACACACGACAACGCCGACCACGACTCGCACGATGACACTGGCAGCGGTCGCTCCTCCCAGAACTCCAACGCTACCCGTGGCTCCTTCTCGTCCCTCATCAATTACGACCCCTCGTCACAGCACATCTCGCAACAACATCAGCAACCAACCCCTTCCTCAGCATCGATGTCCATCAGAACTGCTGCCCAAACCCTGCGATTACGTCTGCGCATCGCCATCTACAAAGTCCGCACAAACCAAATCAACGTGCCCTTTTCGCGTCTGCAGATCATGTCCAAGCAACCCACACGGCAGCAACCCCAACCTCAAGCCCCTCCCTCGCCCGACGCCCTACCCATGGCTCCTCCTCCGTTACGCCCTTACAACGACAAAACCCCACACGTCGCTGATTCCCAAGCACAAGCTCAACAAGCTCTCTTCTCCACGCCGAACATCTTCTCCAACCGCTTCATGCCCTTCAATGCTCCCTCAAGCTCCCCGCCGTTAGCACACGATCCTCTGCCGCGTATCGCAAGAGAAGCACAGGCGCGTATGGCCGCTGCCGCCGCCGATAGAGATAGCCTGGACTCGGAAGCTACAGAGCTGGCTGATGATCATGATGAACACCCTGTGGCTGAGAGTCCTCTGGATAGGTCTAGAAGACATCACATGCTCCCGCAAGCGTGAGCTTCTGGCATCTCGATTTTTTTGGCGTTCAATCAGGCGTTTTTCTCATATTGCACAATACCGGCATACCTTGGACCCTCATGAGCCGTCCGCAGAACGAAATGTTAGATGAAGAGAAACGGACCACAAAAAATGGCTTCTGGGATACTTACGGCGTTATATGTTTCTCCAGCTCTGTTGCCCTGGAGAGGCTGGGCTGGCTTTCTGTTCTTTGATATCCGATTTGCTTTCTGATCGCTTCCTTATCATCTTGTCTTTTCTAGGGAACGAGCTTTTCCTCTTCTTTCAACTTTTGCGCGGTTCTTGTCATATCACGCTTTCTTACTCTTTACTGCCTTTTCTCACGGCGACGAAACTCTAGAAGACAGGAATAACGAAGAATCGATATCTTGTTACTTCCACGTCCTCTTCCCGTGTTTACGCTTGACCTTTCTCATCCAGCAACATATAACAATACACATTCGTGTGGTCAACGAAGTTTTTACATCGTTCCATCATCACGACATTGATGAACGAACGCCTTCTTCAAGACGACAGGTTAAAGGTCTTTCAAGCCTCTGCAAAGGTAATAAAGCTCCCCTCTTCCAGCGCTAAGCACTCGCTCGGAGTGCCAGACATCGAAATATTTGAGCCTGCCCTTGATGATGGATCAAGGAGCAAGCATAGAGCGAACTAGAGCTTTGATCATGGGGTTTCACTGACAAAAGTCTAGCGCATGCGAGAGGTTTCCAAGCTTGAGAAAGTAGTGGAAGGTGCGAATCATGTGCACCACTCACTGTATAACCAGCTCTTGAAAGCTTTTTACCATCATCATCATCATTTGACGCTTGATCAGAGGGACTGGATGTTACTGCCGGCCGACTTTCGTTCCTCGGATGCTTTCTCGTGCTCTCAGCTACATTGCTTGATGATGGTACGGAGATCTGCTTGGTTAAAAAGAAACACCACCATGCCGGTATCCCTGCCATCTCTTCCTGTATCTCCTGATTGATCTCTGGATATACTGCTCTCATATAGAAAGATATCGGATGAAATTGCAGGAAGACGTGACGCGAAAATATTATTGCAAAAGTTTAGTACATTGACCTAATTGCTTTCTTCACGTGGTTGCAAGTCGAGCGTATCCTGCGAATCGTTGAGACGACCAGGCGGATCGGTGTCTCAGTCATCTCGTTTGCGCAGACCGACTGAAACTTTCTGAGTGTAGTGCCTCTTGAATTCTGATGCTCAGAAGGATTGGTTACTTGAACAGTGGTTGGAGCAATTCGAACCATATTGGTCCTTCCAATGTTTTATCTCTTCTGTGATTTGGAAGGGATGCTTTCTATGATTGGTGGACACTTGGGACGCATACTACACCTGGCTCTCAGCCGTGACATGGTTTTTGGTTTGATTGTGCTGTCTTCGAGTGTCCTTACAGAGTTGCTATTGAGATTGACTCAGTCGTACGGAGAGAAATGTATTTATTGTGCTCTATGTCCAACTTACATCTATCGAGGGCAACTATAGCAAGATGACTGTCCCGCATACTCAAAGTCACAAGACCTTTAGAATTTCATCTTCCGCAGCCCAGACCGGTTCACTCGATACCTTTCAGCTAAGCCCCTGCAAGAGATCGATGGTACAAAGAACAACCCTGCTACTAAGGAAACAAAGTTTGTGGTATTTACGTTCGCGTATATGACCGGCTTGCAATATCAGACAGATGCAGCATGTGTAGTTATGGCGTCCGTTTCTTGCGGATCGAATGCTCACGAATTTGGCTCAGCTGGCTAGGAGAAACAACTAGGTCAGTATTTCTAAGTTTCTCTGTCATATCTCCATGCTACATCTTGAGATTGAGCTGTGGTATGTTGCATTCGAGTGAAAATCGGTCAGAGCATGGGCATAATTGTGTAGAGGATGGTTCACTGACATGATTCCTTTTCTTACCATCTTCTCCTTCTTCGACCAATGGTCAGATGAAAGGTACACTACATGGGTTGCACGAGTCTACGTACCCTGCCAGTACTTCTTGTTGCTGCGAAGATCAAACGGTGACTTCAATGACGGAAGAAGAGGGCGAGAGATTGTGCAATCGGTTTTTGTGCTGTTGGCATTGCTGTGTTTGTTTCAAGGTAGTAAGTATAATTTACTATCATCAAGATATAAACTTTCTTCTGTAGCAAAGGCTATCTAATCTTACTTCTATATAGCTCATAGAGGCTATAGATAGTTGTTAGAGTATCGTTAGGTAGATCACTAATCTCGATAGCTCATATGGTCTCCCTACATGTAGTTGAAGAGTCGGATAATGTCATTAGTGTACTTTACATCTAAATCACCTTAATCCAAGACATAAGTACAAGTATTGATAAGGCAATGTATGGAGCCGGAAGTAAGGTTGAAGCATAGATGTTCCTTGGCCTCAGAAAGATCGCCATCATAGACTGTGCTTCGTCTTCTCCGCACAAAGACTCGAGTCCACTGTATTGATACCTGGTTATATCGATTGCTACACATGATAGGGTTTGTGCAAAAGACGATCATCGTGGTTACACCAAGCTCTGCTCAAGTCTTGATAAATAGCTGTCAAACGTGGCCAAATCACTCTTGCTCAGGTCTTGAGATGAGAGAACCGCCAATACCGTTGACAAGCATCCGAGGATGCCAATGTTCGTAGTCAGAACAACGATATCTAGCAATAACCCAGTCAGCCAGCTACAAGAGATCATCAGGTCAATGTTCCTATTTCTCTTTCGGTATATCTCCTGGCAATTTCTAGGGATACTACTTATGTGTAGACGGAACATCAGGAATGAACCCCGAATAACTCTCAATTGGAGATCTCATCAGGGAGCCGGTGGGCCATTGACCTTGTCACTTTCTTCACTGCCAAATCCGCATTTGATCGATGCAAATCCAATGTGTATTCCTCCCTGAACATTCATTCCGCGAGAGCAGACACTTTGGTGAGCAAAAAGAAATCACAGGTCTGATGGCTCTGGGGAGTTTCACTTACTTCTCTCATTCCCTTTTCTCCTCCTCGTTCTCCTTCTTCCTCTTCTCCTCCAACCTCTGATAGTGACCAGACCTCCTTTCCACAGGGGCGCGTCTATCAAGAGATAAGTCGTTGTTGTCAAATTGCTGGGCGAAAGTATTTAGCTGATGCAGAGGCTCGAACCCGAGCAAGTTGTGGCTTGTTGATAAAGTGAAGGTTGGCGATTTGGATTGTTGTTTACGAGAGTGACTACCGCATTGGGTTAGCTTGGTAAGGCGATGGTGAGGTGATGCTAGCCACCAGACCATGGGGGATGTGATTGTGTTTGTTGCAATTTGAATGGGATATAAACATCCACATGCAATCAATCAGTCGTCTGGAAGAAGACCGTCGGATGTATCGTCAGAGAAAGTCACTTTGCCCATGGCCCGGTGTGTTCACTCGAAATACAATCTCAGAGAACCAAATGGAAGGCACGAGTAATCTCGTCGTCGATACGATATTTGTACGTGCAATATATCGAAAGTTGATTGGAAACAGGTCTGGACGACATCCTCCTCATGGCTTGAAGTAGACCGGATAATCAATCACCACCACTAGCAGTCATGACCACCTGAATTAGCACGAGAAGATCCAGACGCGGATGGAAACTGGGACAGAGTTGGTCGGTACGGACTACTACAAGATTAGAACCTGGAGATGCTAGTATCAGCCAGCAGAGGAGCTCTTCACGTCCATGAAATCAATCTAGTTTCACCCTTGCACTACATGGATATCCCTTCTTTATGCAGACAAGAAAATTCTCAGTTCCTGGAAGAAAGGACATCTGAGAGTGCAGAAGACGATCCGTTTACACGGACCTGAGAAATTCCTCTGTGGGGGATACAGACAACATGGACATCCAGATCAGTGGGTACGTTGTTGTAGGGCGTCGACGAATCCGCATAGCGCGACCGATATGACCACCTCAAGCTTTATGGCAGGGATTTCCGCATCATATCCTGATGTATATTTAGGAGATTGACCGCAGTTGAACTAGACCTTCAAGATAAGGCGTGTCTATACAAATGTTTCAGGCCGTGATCGCAGTCGTGCGTGCGTCGAGACAGTCATTTTGATAGACCACAGATACGATCATATCAGAGTGCTCACAAACGTAGTGCAGTGTAGTCGCATCTTTTGTAAGATGGTCAAAGAGAAAGTGAAAGTGTGAGTGACTGCGGGCTGAGACGTCGAAGCTCGGCGTCATGATCAAGCCCATCACGGTCGATCATGATCTCTCAATCTCCAAGTCCCAATATCCTCCTCCGTCCAGGCTTGCGACTCTCCAACATACACCCACTACAAAGTCATGCTGTGAAAGTGCGCCAAGCCTTATATAACAGTGATTCTACACAACTCAGAAGAGAAACTTCAAGGCATCAACCATGTCGCTGTGGAGGTAGGTAATGCTGTTTTTTGTCCAACTCTTCTCCCATGCTCAAGAAGCAAAATCCCATCTCCATCAAAAACGCGTTCTATCAATCACATACTGTCACGTTATACATTGATCGTACTTCCTACATCTGTCACTCTTGTTGTCATTCAATCATGTTCTCTCCAATACTTCTTTTTATCTTTCCCTCTTCTTAGCACTCTCATCTCTTCACCCCTCTTCCTCAACCCACCAAATACTGACCCGTCTTCAGCTACTACACCTCCCTCTCACCAAAGACACGCCTCATGGTCGGCGGCGGCATAATCGGCTACGCATGTCTCGGCCTCTTCCTCTCCGACACCGCAGAAGAAAAACTAGGCTACACGCCTACTGAACAAGATAAGAAGCGTTTGAGAGAGGCTTTACCGAGGATCAGGGTTGTGGAGGAGTAATGCAAATGGATAGGAGTGATCGATATGGGATATGCGAATATGGAGTTGGAGTCGAAGGGAGAGTGGAGGCAGTAGGGGTGAAGCTGGAAGCAAGAGACGGAGAGAAATTCAACAAGTTGAGGATGTATGGGGGACAACCCTGCTCATAGATTACATCAAAGAAGGATAAAGGCATAAATTGACACGATGCATACAGTTATGCTTCTGCATACATCTTCGGCTTGACGCGGCTCTACAACAAGTTCCTAGCAAGATCGCAAATTGTCCAAAGTCAATCATGGGATTTCGCAAAGCCTATCTAGTCCTCAGCTGTACTGTTTACGTGAAAGCTCCGCGAACCACAGCAATTCCGGAGCTGACGACTCGAAAGAATACAAATCGATCAGACTCAGGAAACGGCCCGGAACGAAAAGTGTGCTATGCACAGAGGAAGGTTTATGCGACATGATTGCCTATAAGATACCCATAGGCACCGATTGGGTTACGATTCATCGAGATGCGGTATTGCTATGCACTATCCCACCTAGCATAACGATTTGTATCGCACTCTGATCTCACACACTACAATTGCACATCCCTAAGGAGAGCGGAACCGAGAAGGAGAGTCTGTTAAACAAATCAACTAACACGAAAGTGGTGTACAATTGCACATTCAAAGTTTCTGTTGTCAAGTTCGTTGTGGTAGTCCCCAGCGTTTGGCCCGGTCTAGATCGAACAGTGCTCGCGGCATTGCAGAACTTACTTTGATTGTTGGACAGACCGCTATCCGAAGTAACAAAATGGAAGTTGTTTGAGTTCCAGTCATGCTCCCATCTAATTCGTGTTAGTAACGTATGGTGGATGTGCCATACCTGACAGTCAGATCTCAGTGTAACAATCAAAGCTCGTTAGCAGCTCGTACGGAATGCAACCTCAAATCTGACCAGGCCAAGGCTTGTCAGATCAGATCAGATCAACAGATCACATCCTCGATGGCAGTTCATGCAAACGCAATACGCAAGCGACTTGCCAGGAAACGTGCGAGGCAGGATTTGCCTAGCATGCCAACGGTCGTGTCAGAGTCCAAAGACTCCCAAGGCCTGCCTGTTTTGGAAGGCGCATCGCATGGCCCGAGTCTGTACATGGTTTCCATGTCCACGCCGCCAGCGCCACACTGTAAGCTTGCTCAACAGCGCTTGTATTGTTGTCGTGATTGTTCCAGCGCGTTGCGCGCGCATCGGGTTTTATCGAAGCATCGAAGTTTGGAATCGAGAACATCGCAGATTCGGAAGTACCGATTGTGGAGGATCAACATAAAATCTTGGCATGCACGTGTCGTTCACGAAATTATGACGAGTAATTAGCCCGAGACGCGAGGGCAAAGACCCGTGTGACCGTGTCGAGGTATTTGCGTTTCGTGTAGTAAAATTTGCCGAGAGTGCATGGGCCAAGCAGAAGAGAAGGAACTGCACCGGGAATTGCTGTGTTAGATAGCTCGATACAATAATAAATGTTGCATGCGGCTTTGAAGCACGCAAGGGTCGTTCGTTTTGACAGCCAGCGCTTAGACCCTTTAGTAGTGCGCCGGGAGCTCGGGTGCTGCAATTGGCTTGAGGCGCGGATGTTGGATGTGGCTTGGTTGAGCTGTGAGTTCAGATCAAGAACCTGGAAGGTCAGCTGCAGCGTCAGTGTTGCATGAATCTTTGATTTGGAAGATGATGAAGCTGATACTGTATGGTGGAGGAATGGTGGAACGTGAGCGGTGCAGGTGAGCATCAAGAAGGAACACCATCAAGGTGGTTGTGTGGCATACCATCAACAGGGTTCGATCACCGCTGTGAGTCTTGAGATTCGTCGTTGGACTCCATACGTGCGTACAGATGCTGCTTCCTATCCAGATTAGTGCTGCCGCTGGGTTGGCACAAACCCAGTGTTCGGAATATGATTTCCATCGAAGATAGATATCATCGATCTGAGGTTCCAGCCCCCTCCTCGCGTAACCTCAATCCCTCGATTCGCCCGATGCGGATCTGAGATGCGCTGAAAGATATGAGAATGTCACTGGTGGGCTCTGATCTTTCACCCACCGGAGGGAATATCGATAAGGGGGGCAAAAAGCATCAAATATGATGCATCAAGTGTCTGGGAACTATAAGCTAGATGCCGGGTGACGAATGGGTGTTGATGGAAGCAATCGAAATCTACGGTGTTGAATCTGGCAACCTCGTGCCAGATCTCCCGATTACCGAACGGGGTCCAGTCCCATTGGTTCGGCATTTGGCTCCGGAGCCTCAAACGTCACCCCGAATGTACCCTTAACGACATCTTGCCCCATTGTCAGACATGAACGAACGTTGCTTGATTTTGCTCGTTGCGACCATCTATCTCGAGCAGCTGATGTGCGCTGTTGACAGCCACATTGTTGCCATTAGCGCAACGCGATATGTATTTATCACTGAACAGCTCTGCATAAGCAAAGCAGAAGCGCGACCATCTATGCAAAGCAAGACTAAATATGGTCCTGTGTAGTTCATACATGCGGCACGCCGCGTATGTCGCACATATCCTTGACTCGTCTACTTTTTTCCTCACAAGTCAAACGTCGTTGACAACGATACGAACGCGTGTTCCCTTGGAAGTTTATCCGGAGAGCGACTCAAGAGGTCTGAATGCAATCATTCTTCATCATTGTTGTACTTCGAGGTCCGGACGTAGGGTCGATCGCCGATTCCATCGAGTGTTTTGTGTTCCTCCTCTTCTGACCGATGCGCTGTTCTGCGCGTACAGGCTCAAGGCCGCTGTTTTGGCATACACAGACCAAGCCATGGCGACACGCTCTTGGATCGGCTTCTGCTGTGCCAGTCACCAAGGCTTTGTCGTCGACACGCGGTGCGGTTCTATCGAGGTATGGGCATTTGAGGTCCCAAGGGTCCTCTGTTGAAGTAGACGATGGAGGGCGGAGCTGTTCAGCCGTATCGCTACAGTAGGTGTCTGTCAGTCTTCAAATCTTGACTGCCATCGACTCAGAACTTGGCCACATCTGGAGGTTCCGCATTCCCCTCTGCCCACTCGGTTTGAGGCATTTGTACGTTGTAGGGATATTGGGTTTGAGAGAGTCCAGCTTGACCATCTGGTTTCGCCCAGTCGTGGACATTGGCCTGGTAGGTTTCTTGCTGGATGTGAGACGAGTCCTGGAACGGCCAGATCTCTGCACTATACTCGAGTCAGCGTCCATATGTGCTGATGTATACCGGGGTTCTTCGAGACAGAGCTCACTTCTTCAAGAGGCTGCGTCCGCGGGGGCTGCACATCACTGAAAACAGATGACGACTGACAAGGAAGGGGCAAGCCACTCACAGGCTTTGTAGTGTTGAACCATTGTTGCCTGGAAAACTGTACAAGGTCTGCTGGCCAAGGCGAGGATCAATCATCAAGGGCGGTTGTTGAGATGGACTCGTAAAGTCTGTCATAGGGAGAGGATCCGTGAAGATGTTCTGATCGCCGTCTTGTTGATCTTGGGAGTGCGTCGACATGGGGGACAGGTTGGACATGGTGCCGTACTCCACGAGGTCGCTCAATTGATCCGACGGTCGTTTCCTTGCTATCGGCCGCGCTTTGCGTAGTGTTTTGGCGTACGTTTCGACATCTGGACACTCTCTCAGACGGCGAAGATGGTTGAACGCTTCGTTGTCTGGTGTACTGTGTAGAGCACTGAAGACGAGCTCAAAGTCGGAATTTCGTTCCCCTAGTTCCTTATTCCGGCGTCGTACAGCTTCCACTCGTGATATGCCTGCTTCGGAGTCGTAGACACAGGATTGACCCCTCTGTTGACAGAGCATACACATAGGTCGCTCACCGCTGCACTAGATGCTTTGTGGTCAATGTAACTTCTCCATTGTGTCAATTCCAGAAAGTGCTCACCTTCACCTTGCGTTTTTGACATGATTGACACGCAGCCTTGACAAGTTGTCTTTTTGGTCTGGTCGATGAAGCTGCATCTGTGCTCATCTTGCGAGCGAGAAATTTGACTTGAGGCCAGGGTGATGGGGAGTTACGGTAAATGGCGTACACGCCAGGGAGATTGTGGAGCTCAGGTATTGCCGGTAGGACTGACACTCTTGTACTTGGTTGTGCATGGGGATTGTCAGTGTCCAATGGGCGGTCTCCAGATAACTCTTCCCGAAGTGCCGCAAGCTATTCCCAAATCGACGATGTGAATCGTCGGTTTTGTCGGCCTCAGATCTGGTACGTTTCTGGGAAGCTCGACGCACCAACCGGAGGCTTCTGATACGACTCTTGCGGAAACACCAGCGCAATCGCGAAGCAAGAGGCAGGCGTGTGAGAGCTTGCGGAAAGCAGCGTTGTTATGAAGAGGGAAGATGTCCGATTGAAATGACAAAGCCTCCTTCGGACTAGACTCCGAATGACCTAGTTGGCAAGGTCGACAAGATGGGGCTCGACTCATATGCTAAAGAATCAATGTGGGGACTGCCGGGCTTGGTGTTACGAGATTGTTTTACCAGATGCAGACTCTTACTCACTGCGAATGGCGAATCGATCACCCTAGGATGCTACTCAGCGTCAAGTAAGTCGTGATTGATGTTTTGATGGCGGGGATCTGCCAGAGCACCTGGACAAAGGCCGCGCAGCCGCAGCTGGCAGACCATTGCTCTTATACTGTGGCACCCGTTGTGGCAATAGGCAGACGCGGCATGCCGACCGAGCTATGTTTCGCTCACGATGCCTGTGTTGGGAGGACAGACGGGGAGTCGGCCAAGTTGTCCTTAGCCCGCGTAAGCGCTTAGTCGGCCCAACGTTCTTCCAGATTGAAGCCTGTTACGTAGGGCAGCCGTCGGGATAGCAAAAGCGCAAGGCGTAGGAAAGGAGGCAATTGAACACTATGTAGAGACCCATAATCTGCGGCTCTTCTGCATATCTATTGACTGGTTGGTTCATGCCACGCACGAATCCCGGGGTTTCTGATTAGCGCTTGCTGCATCGGCCACGCCGCCGCGGCAAACACTAAACATGGTTACCGAGAACGAATACCTACCATCAATACTTCAAACAAGGACTCCACATCTGTGGCATGCCCCTCTCACGTGGATACGAGGATATGCCCAAGATGAAAAACTTCAGCTTCTGCAACGACAACTCCACTACTAGCTGATTTGCCACATATCGCCAACCTCGGCGAGTGGACGATACTGCACTCCACTGTGGCTTTTGAGCATACGGCTTTTCTACGTTACGCTTTGGCGTGCTCTTGTACTTGACTGGACAGAACCGACAGCTGCATTGCACCAGGCATAACTACATCACGAGATGAATAAACCACAATCATGCCTGTGACTCGGAAAGGTCATTATAAAACATAACAGCGTCGCTCACAGCTTGCTCTTGCTGACAATGCTGCTGTTGCCCTTGCCAATACACGATACAGCGTCGCCGACCATCTCGTCAATGATCTCCTTGGCCGACTTCCTTTCGTTCACAACAGCTGCAGCCTTGCCCATAAGGAAAGGTCGAGCGTTGTCCATAGTATCATCGTCAAGATCATCACCTAGGCTCTCGAGATCATGTTCGACGGGGATGACACCCTCAGATGTGAGTTTCTTGATCTCGGCCTGTCTCTCATTCTCCCACTTTTCGATGTATGGGTTCTTTCGGACGCGAAGCGGACGTCCAGTGAAGATGATGGTACGGACGTTGTCGTCAAAGCCAGATGTGCGAACTGCCTCCTGATGAGCCTTACTGGCACCAGCCTCCTCACTTAGTACAAAGCGAGTACCGATCCATACAGCTGTGGCACCGAGCATAAGGGCGGCCGCCAAAGACTGGCCATTGAAGAGACCACCAGCGGCAATGACTTGCACTGGTTTACCGGTCAAGGGACTCTTGTGACCCTCACACAACTTAACGACAGTAGGGATCAAAATTGTGGTCGGGACATCACCAGTGTGCCCACCTCCTTCTCCACCCTGAGCGCAGATCATGTCGACGCCAATCTCCAGACATTTCTTGACATGCTTGGGGTGTCCAATCATGTTCATGTACAGGATCCCGGCTTTGTGTAGCTTCTCGACGATATGCTTGGGAGGGACGCCAACAGCGGAGACGAAGAGGGAAGCTTTGGAGTCGATAATGATGTCGACGAGTTCATCGAGTTTGCCCTTTGTGTAATCGTAGCTGCAGTTTGTGTGAGTAGAGGTATGCAAAGTCCCGAGGAAAATTGCTCACTTTGTCTTTCTGGCACTGCCACCTACTTGAGGAAGTAGGAGATCGACTCCAAATGGTGCATTCTTGTCCTTCAGGTAGCTCTTGAGTTCTGCGATCTGCTCGCGCAACATGTCAGGTGTGTAGCCAACTCCGCCAATGACACCTAAGCCACCGGCGTTCGTGACGGCAGCGGCAAGTTTGGGACCTGCAGCGACGTTCATGCCAGCCAGCATGACTGGATGGTTGATCTTCAGCAGATCAGTCGTGGTGGTTCGAATTTGCTCTGCTTCGTGTTAGCAAAACGCGTGGTAGTCCGTTCCGCAGATGTACTCACGTGGAGATGCCATGATGGACGTTGTATTCGGTATGTGATGTTGGATAGAGAGTGAATCTCGTAGCAAGGGGTGCGCAAGGCAAAAGGTAGAGTGAGGAGAGGGAAAGCCAGGCACGACCGAGGAGGACTTAAATGTTGATCACCAGATGCCTCGGCATCCTGAAGCTCGGCAACGTGTAGCTTTGCATACTCATCTTCAGTCACCAGACTCCTGATACAAACATCCCCTGGAGACCAATCTCACTTCTATGTTGGAGTCAGTGTAACTGCGACTTTCCAACATCATGCAGAATTGAATCTCTCTCGTGCTGGATGGCAGATCAGTGTTATTGTTGGCCGAGCAGGCGCACAAGCCTCGAAAGCGGGGCGTGTGGGGTAGCGTTTCGGACGAACCTCCTGCCTGACAGGGTCTCCTTTCACGTGAGGGCGTGCTCGGAAACACAACCTCGAGAACCACCTTTTATCTCGCTCCGAGTTCGACATATGTCTCCAGACGACCTGTTTCTTGCTAGATTCGATAATGCTTTGGATATGCAGAGCTCCACGAACTGACAAGAACACCAAACCCAATGCAACATATATCACCTCTTCCGCTTTCGGATCTCTTGCTTCCAGAACAACCCGCTTTTGACTAGCGATCGCGAAAATCTTCACTTGGACCTTTTTGCCGACACAACACAACGTTCCGGAATGAGATACACCTTCCCAACGACCAGACTGTCTTACAGATGCGCTCATGCATACGGCTATCGCACCTCTCCTAGATTCTCTCTCACCCGCACATATTCTCAGTTCTCAAGGACGACCGTGCCAACACAACTTCGTCTAATCTCACCTCGAATGACTGGTTTGACTTTACAACAAGGCAGAACTAGTACATCAACAATGCCGTTGATCCATCGCGACATGTCCACTAAAACAGACACCCTTCGAACAGCGTATATCGCTCTCGGGAGCAATGTAGGCGACAGGCTTGACATGATCGAAAAAGCATGTCTGGCCTTGGATCAGGACCCTGACATCAAGGTCACACGAACTAGTTCGCTGTATGAGACCGAACCCATGTACGTCGAGGACCAAGCTCGGTTTCTCAATGGCGCTTGCGAAGTTGGTATTCTCATGGTAGAGTGTTGTATAAATTACTGATACTTGAGGACAGATACAAACTACACTTGAGCCCATGACGCTCCTGGATAGACTACAGGCTATTGAGAACGAGCTGGGTCGTGTCAAGCTTATAGACAAAGGACCTCGGAGCATCGATCTGGACATTCTGCTGTACGAGGATCAAGTGATCGATACTGAACGCTTGAAGGTACCGCACATCCTGATGCTCGAAAGAGAATTTGTGCTCCGGCCTCTCTGCGAGTAAGTGTTTTTGTCCCATAGAGTCGATCACTATATCTTACACATCTCCAGCATCATTCCGGATACGATACCTTCAATCGGCCAAACACCAGTATCTCTCTCCCAGAGCCTGCGTAGGCTATCAGCTTCTCCTTCGACCCCTATATCAACCACAACGAGTATGGGAGAAAACACATTCTCGATTCGAGCTTTGGAGAACACACGTCCTACGCATATAATGTCTATTCTCAACACAACCCCCGATTCTTTCTCGGATGGAGGCCTCAATTCACCGACAGACGAAACAGCACTTCGGAAGACGATCTCATCCCATATTCGTGGAGGTGCTACAATTGTTGATATAGGTGGACAATCTTCGCGCCCCAATGCCGCCGATGTGACAGCAGAAGAGGAGATCCAGCGTGTTTTACCCGCTATCAAGATCATCAAATCCCTACCCGAAGGAACCAACACCTGCATCAGCGTCGACACATATCGTGCTACAGTGGCCGAGGAAGCCATCAAGGCTGGAGCTCACATTATCAATGATATTTCTGGAGGCCTACTAGATGCTGACATGCTCCCTACCGTCGGTCGTCTGGGATGCACCGTATGCTTGATGCACATGCGAGGAACGCCAGCAACAATGACCAGTGCGGAAAACTGCTCGTATCCCGACGGACTGATTCCTACGATAGCCAATGAGCTCCTGAACCGCGTCAGAGCAGCGGAGGCAGCTGGTATCCGTCGCTGGCGCATAATTCTGGATCCTGGTATTGGGTTCGCCAAGACGACCGAGCAAAATTTGGAGATCCTCAGACGCATGAGCGAACTCAGGAGCTGGCCTGGCCTGGTCGGTTTCCCATGGCTCTTGGGTAGCAGTAGAAAAGGCTTCATCGGCAAGATTACCGGCGTGAAGGATGCGAAGGAGCGCATATGGGGCACAGCAGCGACCGTGACAGCAGCAGTTGAAGGTGGAGCTGATATGGTGCGTGTGCACGATGTGGACGAGATGGCCAAAGTAACCAAAATGTCTGACGCGATCTGGAGGACGTGATACAAGGACGACGTAGATCATTTGAGACGTCGTTGGAAGATTAGAGTACAGACACTCTGGCCTTGTTGACCGCCAAAAGTGAAGGTGGGATACTTGGCCTCGTCGAAGAATTGCAGCTCGCCATCAGCAGCGACGAACCAGTTCATGACTTCTTCCTTGGTCCAGTTGCATGAGGTGATGATGAAGAATTGACCAGGCTTGATGAGGGGAGTGATGTGTTCGCGGTATGACTCGCAAATACGGCGACCCTGAGCATCTGTCTCGGAAGACAAGGAGATGGCGTCGAAGGTACCCTTGTCCAGAACAGCATCGAAGCCTTCGCCCAGCCATTCTCCGGGCTGCTGGGTCAAGAGGTCCCATTCCTCGAACTTGACAGGAGCACCGTCTTCGCTGCGTGCAGCAGCGATCTGGCGGGCAAGCTTCACGCTAGTATCGCTGTAGTCGACTCCAACCAGTTCTCCAGCCCAGTCCTCGTCCAGCAGAGAGAAGAGCATGTGTCCATTGCCAGTGCCCAAGTCGAGGATGCGCGAATCGTCCTTGCTAAGTAGGCCCTCATCTTCCAGAGCTTCTAGACGCTCGACAACTTTCTCCTCAGCACCGCTGTCGTCGAACCAGATTGTGCCCTCGTCTTGGGCGTCCTGAGCGTGGTTTGCGATTTCACGTGCGTAGGCTTGATCCCAGCTGGACAGTTGGTCAGCCGGTGTCTTGTTGTCGCGTGATTCGGAAAGGCGTACTATTGCTTGGTACCGAGTTCGCTGG
>Ga0058697_10000232_pt1 | contig 27076 bp, 21 predicted proteins | sample AgamicAsMae_FD_66619 | JGI IMG/M metagenome (GOLD analysis project Ga0058697, IMG submission 66619) | Agave microbial communities from Guanajuato, Mexico - As.Ma.e | ecosystem: Host-associated > Plants > Phyllosphere > Phylloplane/Leaf | place: Guanajuato, Mexico | collected 2012-06-04
ACAGGGCAGGACTACGCAAGGCTCAAGAAATTGTCAAGGACAACTACGTGGCCGAATGGGTCGTCGACAATTTGCCGGGCGCAACCAACTTTGTGTCAGCCGACAAGACTCGCAAATACTACGCCTCAGGCTTCAAGATGGGTTTCCAAGACGAAGATCCCACTACCAGCCGCCCTCGCTACTTCATCAACAACCACGTCACTCTGGTTATGCGCTACCATGTGGCTCCTGGAAGAGACGGACAACAAGGCAAGAAGGTCATAGTTGGCTTCGAGGTCTACGCAAAGAGCATTGAATCTGGCAACAGAGACGCACAGGGCATACCCAATTCCATCACCGATGTCAGCAACGGCATGGAACTGACCATGCGCACAAATGGCACTGCCGCCGCCGCCGCTGCTTACTATTCCTCCGACTCGACCTACCACCCAGCTACCATCGACGACGTTGACGAGGATGCCACTCTCACTATCCCATACACTTACTCGGTCTACTTCCGAGAAGAACCACACATCGAATGGCAGAACCGCTGGAGTCTGTTCTTCGCCGACCAGAATGACGCTACCGGCACCCACTGGTTCGCTATTGCCAACTCGATCATCATCTCTGGACTGCTCACCGCTGTTGTCGCAGTCATCTTCGCTCGCACCATTCGTGGTGATCTCAAGCCTGCCAACGTTGAAGATGGTAAACTCAGAATTATGCGCGGTAGGACTGGTACCCGCTCGCCTCGTAAGCCCGACGAGAAGACTGGGGGACTGCTCGACCAAGGCGATGCTGACAACGATATCGCGTCCGACGATGAGGCTGTAGAAGACCTCACTGGCTGGAAATTGGTTCATGCAGACGTCTTCCGCACCCCTGCATACGGTGGTGTTTTGGCTGCTCTTGTTGGCTCTGGAACCCAGCTGGTCTTTGTTGTCGCTGGTCTGATCATCCTTTCCTGCTTCGGCATACTCAACCCTTCCTTCAGAGGCGGCTTTGTCAGCGTCGCCGTCGCCCTCTTCGTTCTCGCCGGTCTCGTTTCTGGTTACTTCTCGGCTCGAGTGTACAAAACACTGAACGGTCAAGTCTGGCAGAGAAATTGTCTCGTTACTGCCACTCTCTTCCCGGGTCTAGTTTTCACTATCGTATTCATTCTTAACCTCTTTGTCTGGGCACAGGCTTCAAGCACTGCTCTGCCATTCGGAACACTTGTCGGTCTTGTCGCACTTTGGCTTCTCATCCAACTCCCGCTCGTCTATATTGGCTCCTGGTATGGGTATGTGCGCGTCGGAGCGTGGTCTCACCCCATCAGAGCAAGCACCATTCCTCGTCAAATTCCCCAACAGAGCTGGTACGTCCGTGGCTGGCAGAGCATCCTCCTAGCAGGATTGCCAGCATTCTTCGTAGTCGCTATCGAGCTCATGTTCGTCTTCAAGAGCATCTGGCAAGACAAAAGTGGCTACTATTATGTTTTCGGTTTCCTAGCTGTTGTGGCAGTCATGCTTGTCGCAGTAGTGATGGAGGTTACAGTTATAGCTGTATACGTCCAGCTATGTTCTGAGGTAATCATCTGTTCTTGCGATTAAATCGTTCCAAAACTAATCACAATCACAGAACTATCATTGGTGGTGGCACAGTTTTATGGTCGGTGCCTCGAGCAGCGTGTGGATCTTCGCCTACTGCGTTTACTACTACTTCAACCATCTGCACATCCACGGCTTTGTGTCGTCTTTGCTTTTTTTCGCATACTCGGGCCTAGCGTGTGCCGTTTACGCTCTTTTGACAGGAACCATTGGATTCCTGACTGCTTATACCTTTGTCCGTAGGATCTACGGTGCTATCAAAGCCGATTGAGAAGACTTCAGAGGGTAATTAATTGAGCGAAGGCGTTTATGGTAGAGGGGCTTCTATACACTGTACATACTTTTGTTTTTCTCTTGTCAGGCCTGCGGTCTTGGTACTGCGTTATATTGCTATGGATAATCACAGACCTTCAAACAAAATGTGTCCGTAACAAGAGATGCTTGTTTGCAAGAGTAAACGAGATTCAAGAAAGTCAGCCGACAACCAACGTTGGCCCATTCCTCCTCCATCCCAACAAATCACCACACTTCTTCTTCAACTGCTGGACTGGCGATGCTGTTGTTTCCTTGACCTTCTTCCTCTTCCGATCCCTGCCATTGGGCTTTTGTGTCCGATGTCCAGACGACTCGCGCTGTCTTATCTCATCGGCGAGCAGCATTCTCCTTGTCCGGTCAGTGGCTTCGCTGGTCTGGCCTTTGCGTTCCGCGTTCGGTGCTCTTGGCTGTGACTGGCGCGGAATCATGCTGGGCGCAAGCATTATCGGTACATCTCCTTCTTCTTTGAAACAAGGCGAAGTGCTTTTGACCTCCACACCGTGCACAGCGGCCAACGCATCACGCCAGTCTCCGTCTTTGAGAACGACGTTCTCGAGATCGATTTCCAGGAGTGTGCTCTTGTGCGTTTGTATCAATCGCTGTATCTGGAGAGCGGAGATGGATGCGTTGTTCAGCGTCAAGTGCTCGAGGTGTGGAAACAGTGCTGCAGATGATAAAGGCGATGCTTCTCTCAGTGCAGGATGAAGGTGCTTCTGCTCCAATACCAGCTCAGGTAGTGGCGAAGGACCTCTTGCGCCGATCCATCGGAAGGTGAGCCGACGTAAACCCTTATAACCACGAATGTATTCGCGGAGGAGTTTGAGCTGATTGGTCTTGATGGATGGGTTGGATGTTGAAGACATGCTGATATCCAGTACGTGAACCATGGACCACCGTTTTGCGGAGCTAGGATTCGCGCACATTGCTAAAGACGACAGGGCGATGATGTCGGTCTGCCAGATGTTGGAAAGAGTTACTGTATGCAGATGCTTGAGTCCGGCTCGCTCGACCGCGTAGAGAAGAGATGTCAGTGCGACCTCCATGATGTCTACACCTTGTACTGGGTGCGATATCACTTCATCTACTGCACACCGAGAAATCTGCAGATGCCGTAGATTGATCAAACAAGACATTGCGCTGACGAAGGACTGCATGTTTGTAGCGGCGTGGAAAAGTGGTGGGTATTGTCGAGTCAGCAACTCTGTGATCTCTGTGTCGCCATATCTCGGTTGCTTGGTCGTTGTTCCAGCATCACGACTCTGAGGAGCACTAGGTTTCCAAACAAATTCCTTTTGCTCGCCAGTCCAGGGGTCAATCAGGGGTGGCAGTGTCGTATCCATACTCTTAGGTAGATGGAATGTGACTTCCTTCATGTGATGACCTATTCTCTGCATAGCGGCAAGCCTGGCTGGTCTGCTGAATGTTCTGGTTCGAAATGTAATGTCGACGGAAGAAAAGGACTGATCGGTGACTCGCTCGTGATGCCGTGACATACAAGACGCAGTGTCAGAAGATCTGAGCGTGCGAGAAGATAAGCTAGCTTTCCTCGACATTTCTCCGTGTTCCAAAATTCGAGGAAGGAAGGGTTAGGACAAATTATGAGACTGCATGTCGATCTTGCACTCCTGAATGCTACGCAGTCCAAGGTCAGAACCGTGACTTGGATTGGGGGATGTTGATCCCTTACACTGGCTGCAGGAGCTATTGATCTCGCCAAACAGCAGTTGTGGTGCCGAAGCGTTGGACGACGGGGTTGAAAGGGCAAAGGAAGGTTTGCTGGTCAATGTTGTGCCAGAGATACTCTTGCTGCTAGGGTCCATAATTTTCTGAGGACAATAGAGGTTATGGTGCTTTTTGACGGCAGTTGATCAATGCAATGAGAGAGAGAACCGACGAGAAGATAAACAGAAAGAAGAAGAGCATACGGTTATACCTCAGACTTACCATCGTCGGCAAATGGGCCAACCCCTCATTTTCCAACACTTATTCCGTACAGAGTCACTCTATTGCATAGCATCTGCATAATCTTTGGGCTCTGTGACGCTGCTTTCTTCACCAAGAACACGAATCTCTCGCGGTCGCGAAGACGTGTTCGAAGGCTTGGTTGGTTCTTTTATTTTAGAGCGTTAGCCGCCTGAGGTGTAGATCTTTCTGCCACGTTTCAGGGCTGATGCATAGCCAATCGTTGCCTTTTGCTAAGCGCCGACACCTGCATACAATCGAGACTCGTCCGAAACTTTTGGGTTATCGATATGAGAACGATTCGGGGTTGAAGACATTCTATCGGTGTGGTGAACGGCGAAGGCACCATGCCTGGGACACTCTGATCTTAGAATATGTGGTCCAATGACAGCACCACACGCCATCGAGGTCCATATGCTTTAAGGGTTTCCGGTTCCTTTCAGATGCTGCTGCGGGACAAAATATTGTACGATCGATCAGTCTTGTCGTGGGTGACTATTATGCCGCTTTTCGCCTTGTGAGCAGCGACGAAGGTTATTCGCGATATGCAAGCTCTCAGACTGCATTGCCAAACATAGAAGCCCGAGAGACTACCATGTTTAGTCGAGTTTCTACGCAGACAATGTTTGTATACAAGGCAAATCCGAGGTTAGAAAAGCATAGTGCTTGGCGGCTGTTATATGCCGATCAACTGCCAACCAGCCAAGATGATGTGAAGGAGCGGCTCGACTGGGACAAACCATGTCGATACATCTCAGCCGTTGGCGAGAATATATTGTATGGAGAAGAGCCGCTTTCAGCGGCCATCTGAGACATGATGCGGTTCTCACAGCTATGATGACAGCGAACAAAGCATAATATCAAAAGAGGGAGAATGAGATGAGAGTTTCTGTCAGGCAAAGCTGACAGATGTGGATAGGTAGGTTGGATAGGGGTCACAAGAGCTCAAGGCTCGGACCGAAGATTAAATAAGCGTTGAAGCTTTGTGAGATGAGACGCAGGGCACCTGGACGAGTGAAGCTGAAGTAGAGGGCGAGAGTGGAGCGCATGGAGCTGAATGACAATGGACGAAGGGCAAGACTATTGAGTATTGGGGATCCGGTGGATGATACGAGCGAATGTCTCAGCCCAGGAGGGGGGATAGGCACGAGGCAGCATAAGCAGCGACGCCAGCAAACCGTTGTGGGTGCAGATTAGGCGTGCGGACGGCCAGATTGGAGTCGTCAAGACAAAATTTAGCTGGCAAAGCGACAACAGGAGCAGTTGCAGAAGAAGATTGCGTGTGGTGGGAAAGCAGGGAAATTGGTCTGAATTCAGCGTCTTGGCAGGTCGGAGTTTGTATGAGCAGGAAGGCGCGAGATTGTAATCTGGAAGTGTGGGAGGCGGCGGAAGAGGAGCTTGGAGGAGTGCGAGAGAGTTGCGGGTCTGTGCATGTGCATGACGAAACGGTCGTGAACGAGGAACCAAGTCATCGTTTTCCAGGGCCGCAAGACTTATCGCGTCTCTCTCCCTTGTCTTGCAATTCCCACGCTTTCACTCTGGCGCTGGACATGAACGCCCGCCCACGACACACGCCGATCGGAGATTGATGCGTCCCTGGCCCTCGACATGACGGGCCAACAAAGCAGCTGGTGGTCGCGAGTGAGCGGCGGAGGCAAGGTCGGCTTCGACAAGGCCTGGACACTCGTCGACAAACTCGGCGCTCCTGCAAACAAGCTGAGCAACAAGCTGGGCTCCGAAGCCTTCTGGCCCACCACCCTCGACAAGGAAAGCGACAAGGCCGCTCGCATCCTGCGCAGTTTCTGCAGTACGTCCTCCACCACCCTGTCACCCATAGTCCATTGTGGATTGTCTACCACTCGTCTCCACCTTCCACCACTCTTCCTGCACCACCATCCGTCACCCTTCCTACACCACCAGCCGTCACCCTTCCTACACCTCCGCTAACCCCCCGTCCAGAAGATGGCTTCTACCAAGAAGAAGCGACGACCGCCACTACCGACGGCCCCACGGCAAAGCAAAAGGTCCTCAAACACATTCCACCAGAAGTGCGTCTACCCATCTTCCAATGCATCGTCTAAACTCCTTAATAACACAACACAGGTCATCAAGAATGCAAAAGGCCTTGCCATCTTCACAACGATGCGCACTGGACTCTGGGTCTCTGGTGCCGGCGGTTCCGGCGTCTTGGTAGCCAGGACCTCCGACGGCTCCTGGTCGCCGCCTTCGGGCATCATGCTGCACACTGCAGGCCTCGGCTTTCTGGTCGGCGTCGACATCTACGATTGCGTAGTCGTCATCAACTCCCAAAAGGCCTTGGACGCTTTCTCAAAGATTAGGTGCACCTTGGGAGGTGAAGTCAGTGCTGTCGCTGGCCCTGTAGGAGCCGGTGGCATGCTTGAGACCGAAATCCACAAGAGACAGGCCCCTATATTCACCTATCTCAAGTCGCGTGGTTTCTATGCTGGCGTCCAGATTGACGGTACAGTCGTCATCGAGAGGACTGACGAGAACGAACGCTTCTACAAGGAAAAGATTGCTGTCGGCGACATTCTAGCTGGCAGGATACGCCACCCACCTCTCGAGTGCCGTCCTCTGCTCGAAACCATCAAGGCTGCTCAAGGCGATAGCAACGTCGATCAGTCTTTGCTTCCGTCAGCCCCGCCGCCCAGTGACTTGGACATCAACAATCCCGACCACTTCTTCGGCATCCCAGACAGAGAAGATCCCGACCCGTACGGTGTTCTGGCCCTCGAAAAAGAAGGAATGAGCATTCGCGAAGCCGGAACACAAAAACGTGCCAGTTGGGAGCAGTTCAATTTCCAGCCTGCTCCCACCAGCCCCATCTTTAACACTTTCAGCCGACAGAGCTTGGAGAAGAATGGCAATCGCAATCGCAGCAGTAGCAACTCGACTTGGAAGACATCCAATCTGTCACAGACTGCTATTTCGACTGCCAGCACAGCAGTGGAGCCAGCTAAACGCATAAGCGTCACACGATCCATGTCAGACATGTGCACACAAACCGATTTCCCCGAACCCATCAGCCCGCGCGTGGGAAGCTTCCGCAGTCGCCAAAGCAGTCTTCACGAAATCGCCGAAGACAGTACCGTTATCTCCGAGTCCCGTCCTAAAATCGATCGCAACCCGAGTTCGCGCTCAACTCGTTCGAGTCCAAGGCGTTCCTCATTCCGTTCATCACATCGCCGCACTGACAGCGGCAGCGATTCACGCTCCGACTCTCCACCACAGCAAGCCACTCCTGCAAAGCCTGAACACAAGGACATTGCAGAGGAAAGCTTTGATGATGTCGACGGCGACGGCGACGGTGACGACACTGCCGACGAAGCTGTCATCGAAGAGCCTGTCGTGCACTCGGTTCAGAAAGCCACCGCTCCTCAATTCATCTCTCGTGCTCGTCTTGTAGAAGTCCCGAAGCGCATCACGCCCAAACTTCCTCCTCGCAACCCCAACCGCGGCAAGGGTCCGGTAGTCATCAATGCCGAGCCCGGAGCTCAGCGTCCTTCCTCCACTGAGCTTTCAAGTCCTGAAGAATCTCCTCTCAAGACGAACAAGCCTGACTGGAGTGCGCCTTCCAGCCCCAACAAGCTGAGCGCTGAAAGTCCTGGTGTCGGAGATCCGTCTCCCAGTCCCGGCGAAGAGCGGAATCCTTGGGGCCATATTCTGGAACAGCACAGAAGAAATGAGAGCAAAGACTCTCTCGACATGCCCGGAGCTTTTCACTCTCTACCCCCTACTCCGGACGAAACCAGAGAGGGTGCCCATGCGTCCTAAACAGATGAGAATATTTGTGGACACGGGTCAAACCCATTTACCGCTGATCTATGGTGCCATCAAAAGCTACCAACAAAGCTTAAACCATCTAGGCGACTAATTTCTGTGCAAATATTGCATTGGAGCGTATAATTTCTCTTTCTCTTTTGTTTATGATGTTACGACAGCGGAATTTCTTCATCTTCTCATACCTATTCTTGCAGATGGATCACGCATGACTCGGCGTAAGGGAGCGGCAAACAATGGAAATCAGCGTTCTCGGTTTCGAATCATCTGGGTTGACGCTTTTTGTCTTGTTCTTATATCCTATCATCTTCCCGATTTCGAATTCTACCGCAATATTCTGTCTATAATTTCATGTCTTGACTCAACGGTGTATGACATCTTCTGCTCGTCCCTAGTTCGACGGTTCTTTTCACAGGGCGTATGCCTCTCTCGCTGTTCCACTCCATACTCTTTCCTTTTCTTGTTCTGTACAGTTTCTTCGGGTCAACACTTCTTCCACAACGTTTGTCCAAACAGGCCAGCTTCCCTCTTCTTTCGGACCTTTGACGTTACATACAGGCCAGTCACTTCCAAACATGATCCTCTGCGGGCCGAATGCATCAAAGACGACATCCGTCCATGGCTGTATTCTGGTTGCCAATTCCTTGGGATCTGCAGTGTCGACCGGGGAGGCATCTTTGCTGAGTTCAGAAAAGGCGCCTGACAGTTTCATATAGACTCGAGGGTAAGAAGCAAATGTCTGGATGCAGTTTTTCCACCGGGAAAAGGAGTCGGAGGATGTAGATGTATATTCTGGTTTGCACATGTGGTCTGTGGGTTAGTTGTTAGTCATGTCGTATGCACCAAAGAAAGGACGGACTCTTACTCAAGATCAACGTTGTTCTCTCGTTTTCCGGTAGGGCGTCGTAGAGTTTGTCCAAGACCTTTGTGAAGCTTTCCAGTTGCCAGGTGCCGCCACTGCATTGGTCGATTCCGACATCGAAAGTGAATTTCTTATCTCGGTGCGAAAATGATCTCAAGATGGCGATAAAGTCGTCACTCAAGACCAAGTCCTCGAACTCGGTTCTATCCCTGATGGCTTGCAATAGAAACCGGAAACCCTTTACGCGTTCCCAAGTCTGAGGTCCGGTGGTCTTTTCGGCCACGTCCAGCCATTGTTGAAACACTTTCGGACCTTGGTTCACGGGAGCCCATGCCACAATGCCCTGCAGCAGATTCGAGGCTTCGGCACCGTATTCACCCTCGACAATGGTGCGTAGAAACTGCAGTTCTTTGATAGTTTCAGCAGCCCAAGTCTCGAGTGGAGACGAAGATGGATCCTGCAGTCGACGATCCGTTTCGACGTAAATGACGCCAGTGGGAGGACATGAGGATGACGCGGTTGTGTAGTCGGAGAGGATGTGTTGTTTAGAAAGGATGAAATCAGGATCGCTCATCCATGCGTGACCGTTCTCATCTGCAGCTGAGGCAGGCCAGAGGTGGATGTGGCTGTCAAGGATGGGGTGCTTGGATGACATTATTACTGGTTTGAGCCTACTCGTGGTAATACAGTGAGATGTTGGGTTCGGTGGGAGTCGGAGCGCAGAAGCGGCGCCGGGAGAAGTTGATATGGAGCCTTGGGCTCAACAGCCGACGGTTGGACGTAGTCATGTCGGGTTCGGGGTGTTCGGTGTGTATCCGTCGGCTCTCTTGTCGAGCGGCCACTCTTGTCGGGCAGAGCTGACCCGAGCAGCGAGAAACTTCTGGGGAACGTGGGGCTCCATCACGCCCACTCGGTTCGGTCTTCTTCGCGGCTGTCACATCATAAGAAGGCCGCCCTGCCCCTCTTGCTCATAACAAAAGGTTTCCTCGATTCTGCTGTCTCTGTTTCCATATTCTAATACACCCTTTCCTCCAAATTCTTCACAATGGTCTCTCCCCCTCCTTCGGGCATCTACGTCCCCGTACGTTTTCCTCTCTGACCCCGCCAATCGAGGTTTCATGACATTGACAGCATGGCAGGTCCCCACTTTCTTCGCATCCCAATCCGCATCCAACTATGACCCTGTCAACAACCCTCTAGATCTCGAAACTCAGACCAAGCACTCGCTCTTCCTCGTCAAGGGCGGTGTCCGTGGTCTTGTCATCCTGGGAAGCACTGGCGAGGCCATTCATCTCACCAACAAGGAACGCAACCAACTCATCGAGAGCCAAAGGAAGGAGCTCGACAACGCCGGCTTCAAGGATAGACCCATCATCGCCGGAACCGCCACACAAAATGTCGAGGAGACTCTGATCCAGCTCGAGGATGCTAAGAAGGCTGGTGCCGAGTACGGCATGGTCCTCACACCAGGTTACTTTGCTTCGGCCGCTAGCCAGCAAGGTATCGCCAAGTGGTTCGAGGCAGTTGCCGACAAGAGTCCGATTCCCATCATGATGTACGTACCGTTCCAGCGTGATAGTCCCTCCAACAAGCACTAATGCCTGAAAACAGCTACCACTACCCTGGCGTGACCAACAACATCGTTGTGGCCCCCTCAACCTTCGAACGCCTTGCACAACACGCCAACATTGTCGGCTGCAAGCTGTCACACGGCGACATCCCCGATCACACTTTGATTGCTTCGTCTCCAAAGATTGATCCTTCGCACTTCAAAGTCTTTTCGGGGCTTGGTCAAAACCTTCTTCCCGTTCTTACCGTCGGAGGTCAAGGTGCCATTGACGGGCTTGCTGGTATCTTCCCTCGGGTGGTAGTCAAGCTTTTCAACATGTTCCAAGAGGGTGCAGACAACAAGAAGCTGCGTGAGCTACAATTCAAGATCTGCGAAGGTGAGAGACTTATCGGTAAATGGGGTACTGTTGGTATTAAGGAGGCCATTGCAAGATGCTGGGGCTTGGGTGACAAGGAAGGCGCCAGACTACCACTACAGGGAGGCTTCCAGGGGGGAGAGCAAGAGTGGAGTAACTGGAGCGGTGTCTACGAGGGTCTGAAGCAGCTGGAGCAAGAGTTTGAGAAGAGTGGTTAGATGTGGTTAATGATACGAGTACAAAATGATAAAATCTAGCCATGCAACTGTGTACAGTCAGCATTTCGAAGTTGGCCAATGTGATGAATGCGATGTTGTAGAACAAGGATCGGTCAGAAGGTGAGAAGATATTGGATACTGGTTTTGAAATCAAGCGGGTGTCCAACGCGCGACAGCAGAGTGAGGCTGCTGAAACAAGCAGATCATATGGCCCCAGCGTCTTTCATCAGGAGAGTGAAGGTCGAACAAGAGGATGGCTTACCTTGTTACAGTCTTGTCGGGAGACGGAGAGTCGACGGTAATTGAGTGTTGTATGGGAGGATACAAGAGTAGCGGAGAGAGAAGATGTGTTGGGAGACAGGCAAGGAAGGTGCATGGAGACAGACAGACATGATGATGGTGGTCCAAGCGCCGAGCTCCAAAGACCCAAGAATTCGCGATCAAACCAAGACGCGAAACAGAAAGAAAGCATCCATTGCATTGGAAATATACGGATACACGACCTCATCTGCACACGAGACCGGACAAGAGCGCTCACCACACATCACATGCCTGCAAGATAGACCAAGGAACCATGTTCAGGGTGCCGGATTCAGATGCGCCGTCGACGCCCAGCTCGCGCCGCGACAATGCCCATCCATCGACAACACCGGCCCACGCTCCGCCCACTGGCTATACGAATGCCTCCTTCACTCCGGCGGGGCCTCCGCCTCCCAGCGTCTATGGTAGCTCGCTCTTTGCCGAATCCCGCAACGCCTTCACAGCCCATGGCAAGCCTGTGCCCAGCAGTCCGCCGCGCAACCATCACCACGAGTACGACGACGACATGGATGCCGACGGCGAGAGCATCCTGGACGACTACCCTAATAACCAACTACCTGCCTTCAACTCGGCCTTCCCCTCGGCCTTCCGCTCTGTCAACTTGCCGACACAACAACCCACCATGCTCTCGTCACCCCGTGGTCTGAAGCGTTCGCGTTATGGCAATGCCATGGGCGATTCTTTGCGTCAGTCTACAGGTCTGCGCATAGACAAGGACCGACAGACTACCATCCCCGCCATTGCAAAGAAATACGCTACCAAACCCCCTCCACAGCTGGCCGAGTCCGACGACATGGTCTTGCGTACTGATTCCCTCATGGCCCAGCTACATGCCGACGCCAAACTTGCAACCAGCCCCGTCCCTCCTAATCGCACCGCACAACAGCTGGGTCGTCTCTGGCAAAGCCACTCACAGATCAAGTCGCAGTCAGGCTCTATTGGTCCCAAATCAAATTCAGGTCTCGACAAAGCAAACTACCTGGCACAACTCGCTCTCCGCCTTCACCATCCTTTCTCCGCGTCCGCCAATGCCCCGTCCGCATACCAACCTTCGGCCGCCTATTCCAACCTCGTCATGTCCTCAGACCACCCCACCTCGATACCCCGTGCTCTGCTCGACTGGCTAAACACCTACCACAACCCATTCCCCGATGATTTGAAGGACGTCATGCGCTATCGCCCAACTCCTGTTGCTCACGATCGATTCTGGGATATGGTCTATGCCTGCACCTTACGCGGCGACGTTCTGAACGCCATCAACTTACTCGAGACCGCCGATTGGTCGCAAGCCGAATCTGCTATCGAGGACGGTTACGATCAGCCTGGATATTCCGGAAGCCACCTCCACGCTGTTCGTGAAGTCGTCAGCCGATGTGTGGACTTGCTCAGTACCTGTCCTGCTGTTACCGAGAACGACTGGGATGTCAAGGGGTCTGACTGGACCATTTTCCGCCACCGCGTTCGTCGTGAGCTTCAGGACTTGCAGGACTTTGCAGAAGCAGATAGCCGTGACAAGGACCAGTTTCCAGCCGCACCCTTTGGCAGGGTGAGTATGAGTTTCAGCACTGCCAGTCGCCGAGCAGAGAGCAAGGTCCCTTGGCTTATCTATGAGAGTCTAAAAACTCTGTACGGTCAGCTGCTGGGTAAGAGGGATGAGATCATGGTGGCTACTCAGGACTGGTTGGAGGCTGTCATTTTTCTGACTGCCTGGTGGGACGGTGAAGACGACGATATCATGTCGGACGATTTTGCTGCCAGTAGACGCTCTATGCGTCAGTCACAGTCGATGCGTCAAGTCGACGTCTCACCTGTTTTCGCCTACAAGAAACAGCTGCTCTTGGCTTTTGCCTCTGTCACCGACAAACCAGACGAAGATGAGTTCTACCTCAATACTGTCAACCCTGTCCAGGTTGGTATTGCCTGCATTTGCGAAGATGATACCCAGGGTCTCGTAGGCATCTTGAAGTCGTGGTCTCTACCTATCGCTTCTGCTATCGTTGAGCTAGCTACCGCCGCAGGTTGGATGCCTTCTTCGGCAAGCAACATTCTTGACGCCTTTGATCAGGACGACTTGATGGTTCTGAGCCACGGCCAGCCAGTACAGTCCGATCTGATTAAACGTGATGACGTCTTGGTACAATATGCCTCGATTTTGGCAAAGAAAGATTCGTTCAAGAGCGCGACTGGCAAACCTGTGCAAGAAGGCTGGGATCTTGCTTGTCGTGTGCTGGGACGTCTTGATAGCTTCGAGACGGCCAAGACAAAAATTTCGGATCTGCTGAACCAGATTACCCTTGATTCGACGACGCGCGTGGATAAGGTCCTCGCTGTCCTCAACGAGATTGCTTTGCCTGACCAGGTTTGCGAGATCGCCGAGCGCTATGCCGATGATCTGGCAGCTTCCAGTCAAGACTACGGTAGCGCTTTGATCTACTACGCCCGCGCACATGCCTCGCAAAAGCTCCGCAGTACCATTGATCTGCTCATCTCATTGTGTCTTGTGCAGAGCGCTGCATTCCCTCCACAGGCAATCATCGACCCGCAACTGGATGCTCTGCTCAACGATCAACACGCTACTCTCCACCAGGTTGCACGTCAAGATGTCGCGGCTGCTCAACTACTTGCATCACAATTGAGTGGTTACGCGACGCTGCGCCGCTTCTATGACTTGCGCGACGCAGATGTTGCCAAAGATGCAGCGGAAGCCGATGTCGAACGCGACGAGGAAGCTGCGAGCCGCAAGCCTGGTATGTTGAGGCCATTGGCCCGGAAGCGGGAAGCAGCCAGGGCGTTGATGGCCGTCATCGAGTCCGCCGCGGATAGTATTCGTGGTGGCTTGTATGACCCTGAAGCCCAATCGGTGGTGCAGGTGGATGCTTTGATGGCTTTGTTGTGTGAGGCGTTGCCTCTGATGAATCGTAAGTCTTCTCTCTTAACCTCGAGCGTGTCTTGTAGAGAACGGAATTGTTGACCTCCGGAAACAGAAACAAAACAGATCTTGAAGACACCGCACCTCCTCACACTGATCCGCGCGATTGAAGATCTGGAAACCATCACACCGGGCATCTACGCTCAGAACTCTGCTGTCTTCAGTGCTGCAATCAACAGCTATCTCTCAAACTCATCCTCGCCTACCACCCTTACACCATCATCCTCGACTCCTGATCTCAGCAAGTCGATTGCAGGGTTGAAGCAGAGCGTGAGCTGGAACATGGTCAAGAGCAGCGGCAGCATCGCATCCGAACAAAATGGCAGTGGCGGCGACTCTAGTGCCGGTGTAATGGGAGGCTACCAAGTGCAGAGAGCGTGGGACTGGCGAGTCGGCGCTGTGCACATGAAGGGCAAGGCCGTCCAACCCAAGGACGTGATGCGAGTGTTGAGGTGCCAGGTTGCCGTCGAGATGGGCAAGGTGTGGATGTAGGTGCTCCTTTTTGTTTTTAGTTCAAACAGCATCCTGGCTTTGGGAGCAAGCTGGTTTCTCTATCTTGGTGAGGGAAACTGTGGTGGTCAAGAGGGGGAAAGAGCAATGCATATACCAGCTCTTGGTGAGCATTATCGAAATGATAAAACATGATAATCTATTGTAACAACTGCAATCATCCGCTCAGCCTATGTCTCGATGGTGGAAGACATAGCACAATCCGACGTGCCATCTGTTAGATGTTGGTGAGCGCGTTGCACAGCAACTTGGAGCTTGTTGCTCAATGCAATACTTGCCCCCTCTATCGTTAGACCCACTTCGTATGTCAAATCACGCACAAAGTTCAATGATCGGACTGCATACGAAGCATCTGATGTTTGCTACATTACTTCGTGCTAAAGGATAACAGTTTGTGCAGGTTGTCCTACTCATGACAGGGTTGTACTCCCAACGTGTCACCCAGAGCGGTTTCCCCCTGAGGTATGCAGATCAAAAAGAGCAACTACTCATGGACAGAATCGTCAAAAGACGAGATGATCAAGTGGCACTCGAATTGAGTTCAAGACACAGGACAAGTTGAATTCTCTCACCAATATTTGCAGCGCTCATGTACAGAAATGCAATTATGCCCATCCTCCTTGTTCCATGCTGATGCCCAGCGCTATGCAAATATGAGGAAAAAAAGACGCAAACCATAAACTCCTTGATCTTGTCGCTCACAGAGCAATCAGATCTACGTTGGCAAAATCAGGCGGGCTTTTCCTAAACACAACCTTGCCTTTTGCGTTCAACGCGGTTCCTTCGTTACTGATCCAAATATTCGTCTTTGGTGTTCTCTTCTCGGTCTCCGGATGGATGTCGTCTACGGTGCTCATGCGTTTGGTCCTCTCGATCTCGTCATCCGATATTCCGAGTATGTCACGCGGGATCCAAACGACCGGTCTACGGGCGCGGAGCGCAGAGTGCTGGAAGGAATAACGGATGAGCGTGTCGCGTTCTTCAGGAGTCAGATCCTCGAGTTCATCGCTGAATCCGCCAAAGAGTACATCGCCGACCTGTTTCTGGGATTCCATATCCACCTTTGTGGTCTGAGGATCTACGTCAATGGCCGTGGGTCTCCGGCCATCCATACCATGGTCATGCGGGCGGGCAACCTTGCGCAAGTGGCGAACAGGTTCACTGATCTGCTTGACTCTAGTCCAGCGGTCACCGTTGTTGTTATGCACAGGCTTAGTGTCCATAATAGTGGGTGCAGGGCGTTCAGAGTGAGAACCAGAACCATAGCTTGACATGCGCGCGGTCGTGCGCCTGTGCTCCTGGACAGTTCTACGCTCCTCAGCAAGCGCCCTTTCTTCTTCCTCGGCCTCTCTTTTTTCTTGTTCCTCCATCGTGATCTCTGGGTCATTTTGCAGACGTTCGTGCTCGCCTTCTTGATCGGCCAGACTCTCCCATTTGAGACGTTGAGCACGAGCAAATTCCTCGTCGCGTATGACAGCATCATCTTCCAAAGTGATTGGCAAGTATCGGAACAATGGCCCGAATGCATCATTGAGAAGCCATTGGAAGATGACCGTGCCTACAAGCATAACAATCATGATAATAGCCTGTGCTGTACACGTATTGTCACCAGGGAAGGCAAAGAAAAGACCAATCATAGCAATCTCCATGACGTATAGGCCGACGAACAACTGATTGATGGCCCTGGGGAACAAGAGGCCTCCCGTATCATGACGGAATTGGTAGACGTAAAGGGCATTATACCGTTGCGTAATCCAATACACGCAGAACACAATGAGATTGAACACCATGACGAGTGGCGCGATGATCGAGAAGATGATTCCAATGACTGCGAAATTCGTGAACGGAGGGAAGAATGATCCCCACTTCACCATCCTCAGTTTTGTTTGTCTCTGCCACTTCTGGCGTGCTGTAGTGTCTACTATGGGTGCCCACAGGAACCACTCCAACAACGCAGCGACCTGTAGTAGTGCAGCTGCACTATTGTTGAGAGCCTGGACAGTCAAGTACGAGAAGAAATAGTTCGAGGCTCGTGGCAAATTTTTGGCGAGTGTCTCTGGAATCTTCGAGGTCTGAGTTGCGACCTCTTCAAAGAAGGCGGGCAGGCCGGATGACAAGGTGACGATGAGGAAGACCTGGATGAACAGAAATGCAAAGTAGTAGTTCTGAACACCCATTTCTCGGCCATTACCAGTAGCTACTCCTGAGAACTTAACTAGAAGTCGAAGGATGACAGGCACCAATGCGAGCACGATGCTCAGGAAGATGGGCGGAAGCACACCCTGAACCAAGTCCACTGCTTTGGGCGGTAGTTTGGAGATCCATGAGAGCCATGAGATTCTTTGCAGTGTGTCCAGAGTCGATAGGAAACCAGAGATGACGACAACAGGCGCCCAGAGGAATAACATGCCGACAACAATGGCGAACACAAGACCGCTTTTCAAATAGCGCCACCACCATTTCATAGACATGTTGTCCCATAAAACGTCGTCAGGCGAGATCTCTACCAGACGAGGGGTCATGTGTTGCGGCATATGGTGACTGACAGACTGACAGGCCATGTGAGCAGCGACCTGATGATTGAACTGAATGAAAGCTGAGTTCATGAAGGGGAACCGCTCCACGTTCTGTTGGTCCTCTTCAATTTCGACGTTCAGCCGAGCAAGCTCTTTGCGCAGATAATAGATCTTGTCGATCTTCTTACCCATCAAGGGCAAGCGTGGCCACCATGAGAAATCGAAGATTGGTTCACGGAGGGTATCGCGGTCCTTTGGTTCAATGTAAAGCTTCCACAGAGCCTCGGTCTCCTCCGCATCAGCGAGCTCTTCATTGAAAGCTTCCGGATAAACGGGCTTCTCTTCTTCATCATTACTTTTCCAGAACATAAGCCAGTCCAATATGCTAGCCCACTTGCTTTTGGAAGCCTTTTTGGCTGTGTGTTCGTCAGGACTAGCATTCCGAGGCTGCCCGAGAGTATGCAAAGGATACTCGTCTTCTTCCACGGCGTGAGGTTGAGGACTTGGGATAGGTATGGGCGTTGCTTGCACCTGTTTTACGATGGCATCCCATGCTCTTCTAGGCGCTCCTCTCTGCTTGGTAGTGTGGGTTTCGTCAGGTGTGGTTGATCCTTTAATGCCAGACTTTGAACTTCCAGTCCACATTTCTTGGCTCTGGGTCTGAGTGTTTGTGGAAGAAGGCTCGCTCCAGTCAGAGCGCCTAGTATGTGGAGCATCGGCTCGGTCCAACACTGCAACGTCCTCAGCTGTCCTCAGTCCGGTAGGACGTTCAGGTTCGAATACGTCTTTTCCGTCTTCGCGAGGGTCATGCTCGTCCTGGAGTTGACTGGATGATAGACGAGCAGCAGACGCTACAGGGGCAGACATGGGCGCTGAAGCGGGCGCGGGTCCTGGTGCAGGTACAGATGCGTCGAACGCAAGTCTCTCGGCGGGTGCCGGCTTGTTAACATCGTCAATGTCTGCGTAGAAGCCAGTAATATTGTTGGCCTGGTCTACTGACTCGTTGACGTTGCGAATGACGCGGTTGACATCGTCAGCGACGTCGCCAACAACCTTGCGACCAAAATTACCCAGTGCACCAAATCCGTGACCAACGGCACCAAATCCTTGACCAAGCCTGTCTCGCAGACGTTCCGGAGACGAACTCCGATGTTTGTCGTGTTTGTGCTCATCTTCCTCGATTTCCTCGAGAACCTCCTGTAGATTGTGCGGCACTTGGTGAGGGTCACCAGAACTGACACCATTTCCTTGGGCGATACGCTCGGCTTGTTCATCTGCCTTGGTCCTGTCTTGTTCTTTTTCGACCTTCGTTTTGGAGCGCCCTTCTTCTTTGGCCTTCTTTGCCTCCATCTTCTTATGCTTCTTGACGCATTTCTGGATCAGACTGGTCTCTGCCTCCTCGAGGTTCTGAGCGATATTGTCGCGTTCGGAAACCTTGTCGGCAAGATCGTCGAAGTTCCTGTTGATCCAGATGTTGCGGATGCCTCCAGGGAAGACATCATACAGACCGTTCAGTGCCTCGAGAGTCAGCCACTTCCTAGGAATACCGCTGACAAGCACGGTGGTGGCCGAGGCGCGAATGCGGTGTTGTGGAGATGCGAGATAGGCCTGTCGGATGCGGATGTAACCACGTAGCTCGGTGTAGATGACGTACAGAATCCAGAGAATGGTAAGGACTGCCAGTATAAGGTGGGCCCATGTACGGCGATAATGTACAGCGGGGATGTTTCTCCAGCCCAGTTGATCAGGACCTACTGTGCAGTCGGAACAGCTGAGTTTGTTGATGGGCAAGAGTATAGGGAGAATGACGAGCGAAAGGGGTACAAATATCTTCAACAGCATGCGCAAGAAGCGTAGGAAGAAATAGGCGTCCAGACCACACTTCTCGATGAAGGTCTGGTTGGGTGTGCGGAAAAGAGGCACGGTCCATTGCCACACGCCCTTTGGAGGAGCTGGCACTCGTTCGCGTTCGGCAACAAGGTATGATCGGGGTCGACTAAAGAGACCGAGTTAGCCAGAGTCGGGGTGGTGGGCAGAGAAGAAGCATCCTACTAGATTCTGCTGAGGCGGAAGCGAAAAAGGAGGAAAGCAAGCAGCTGGCCTCCCAAAGAGGCGAGAGCAACGACAATCGAAGAGAGGAGGGTGCCCCAATCCTGACCGGAACTATTGAGGGCAGCGCCGCAGCCAGCATTGAAGAAGCCTGAACCACAGCTAGTCGTCGCTGACGCTGCAGCTGATGTGGTGCTTGACATGATCAAACGCTTCAGCAGCCTGCAAACAGCTAAAGTATGCTCCTCAGAGGGGCAAACGTCCCATGTCACTTGAAACACCGTCTGAGCAGATGTTTAAGGAGCGAGCGTTGAGACTTTGGACTGTGTCGAGTTCCTGTCCGAGTGGTCGGGGGCAAATAGATCCAGGTCTGAGGAGAACGAGGTGAGGAGGAGCGAGAGAGATGGATGCAGGTGGTGGGAGGTCGGGGAGTCGTGTCTAGAAAGTCGTCGTGTTGGCATACGGGCGTGCAGCCGTCTTCCTGCCCGCGCCAGCACAAAGTCGCTGTCGCAACCGAGATCAAGGTTTAACTCGCGCCTGCCACGCCTAGATTTACTCTCCACCAATAACCTCTATTCCGACCCCTATCTTGGCCTGCGTCAGCGCGTGCACGGTTTCTGATATGTCGATCCGCATCAAACTGGAACCGCCAGACGACCACATGCCTGCCTGGCCAACATTTCATCAAATGCACTTATATTGACCACGACTGTCGATATCGACTACCCACCGCCTCTTACCATGTGGCTGTCTTGTTCTTACTGCTGGTCTACTCAAATCGCCAAGGGTGAAACGCTTGCTCATGCATGGCGTCCGTCTAAACGAGAGCGTCTGTTCCCTGATCAGGCTTCTGTCCATCGCGACCTTGATCGACTACAATATCTCTCGCATGCGCTCGTAGCGGTGTGTGTTTGGTGGACGTATATTCAGCCATTGAATTCTAGTCTAACCAGTCTGTTCTATGGCCACATTCCATCTCCAGCCTGAGCCTGTCATGTAGTCTTCTTGTATGTCCAATCATACACCAGCAGGCTCGACAGTTTCAGGGAACGCATTCTCCCCCAAACGAGCTCCACAGGCCTGCTTCCAATTTGCTGGCGTGAATTTGTCCACGATGCCTTTGAAAGCTTCGAGAGTGCACAAACTCTCGTCGTCGACATAATGCTTTCCGGCCGGTCTGCACCCAGGGATCTTCATGGGGCGGTCATTGTAACGTAGTCGTACATAGTAGCCATGCAGCTTTTGCTTGTCCGATTCGGAGAGGTTCGACAAGGGAGTGCGAGGAGAGGCTTCTGGGGTCAACATGCTCTTGGCCGGAAATAGGGAGCTCCACCAACTGCCGGTAGTGATTGCAGGCTGAGCAGCGCTAGGCGCTGTACGATCCTTGAACAATTCGATGGCAATGTGACTGGTGTAGGGAGGCCATTGCTCGCCCTGGAAGGCACCGACGCTACTGAGCACAGCGGCCAGAGTTGTGTCGTGGCAACCGGAGAGTGCCATCTGAATGTCGTTGTTGTTGCTAGTGGATGCTCTGGTCCTTTCAACCATACGACTCACCACGTCGCCCATCAGTCCACCGATACCTATCGACAATCAGTAACAAGCAAAACCAAGCCTGGTTGCATTCTCACCAAGCTGTCGATATTCTCTAGACTCCATGTAGCCCGAGAACCACTCCTCGACACCGATTTTGTCAATAATCGCCCTGCCCTTTGTGTCGTAGAACTCTTTTGGCAGGCGAGTTTCTTGCGGGTGAGCTAGAGTCGAGTTGACGGTGTCCATGATTCCACTGCAACGATTAGAATGCTACGAGTCATATAGCCATGTGTGAATGTTGACGAACCTCAATCTGGGATGACCATCGACTTTCACGGTAGGAGAATCCTCGGGCATCCACTTTCCGAACATCTTGTTGAGATATGCCATATCGGGCGAGTCGTTCCAACGATCCGAGGTTCGCTGAGCAAAGGCCTGGCTGAGCTGAGCAAAACGCCGGCAAGCGCCCTCATTAGGGAAGAGCGTCTCGTGGTTGGGTTGACGCTGAACGATGGTCGGCGGAACAAAGTCGGCGGCTCTCGCTGAAGGGGGATACAGCCCGTAGAAGGTCTGCTGTACAGACTCGAGGGCTCGGGGAATTGGGGTGGCGCGCAGGTACATATGGTTTGCGTCTTGCAGAACGGTGGGCATGAAGCCAAGCTGGTCAACGTACAGTCCACGCAAGCGTTGGCCCAGGGCCAATGTTGAAGCGCGTCCTTGATCAGTCAACTCTCCAGGGAGACTTTGTCAGGCGTTAGCGAGGCCTCGACTGCTTGATAAAATCGAAAATACCAAATACCATCAGTCTCACGTCCGGGACCTAGAGTCAGAACAGGAGAATCGTCTTTTCCATCGAAGGTTTCGAGTCTTCGTTTATAGGCTAGTTCATCCCACGAATCGTTGGCTGACATGATGACGCTGCGCAGATGCTGTGCGGCATTACAATAAGGCCAGTCTGATTATGAGATCAGTAAATAGTTGGCCAAAGGCTTCAATCAAACATACTCGCAGAAAGACCAGCCTGATATTTACATGGTTAGTACTCGAAGATTGTGTGGACCAGTCATAGTCGAAACATACATTCTTAAATCTGGCAGAGACTGGAGATCTTTCGCCTATGTCGAGTTAGAAGAGAAGGTGAGATTGGAGGTTGATGTGGTCGCACCGTGTCTGAGAAGCTAGACTCGATGAGCATGATGATTCTGTGTCCGAGGGTGTCAAATACATACAACTTGGACTTGGTGCAGTGCCAGCTCTTTGGGATACAGACGCTCGAGCTCATCGGCAGTGTACTTCTCGCGGGGTATGAGGGTAGTCATGGCGAGCTGCTGAGCTTGGTGAAGAGTAAGACGGATAGGTGGAAATAGAAGGAAACGAGAGACACTAGGGCAAAGGATGACAAGGGGTGAAGCAAGAGGTTGGCTGCCAGGTGGTTGGGCACTCGATTCAAACACGTGGGAGTGATGATGATGTTGGTCGCAGAAGCTTGGCAGGGCAGCATGTGAAAGAGCCGAACAATTATATTTTATTTTGTTGCCCTTGTCTCGACCCTGTGCAACAGCCAGATCAAGCCCATGTCCGGTCCTCAGATCTGTTCACAATCGTGTCGCATCACGGCGCGCCGAGCAGTCCACCTCGTACGCCAGCACCCTTGCTTGCAGCAGCGACACGCCTCGTCCTCGTCCCCGTCCCCGTCCCCGTCCCCGTCGTACCACCTTGATGATCTCGTCTCGGAACTACCGCGCAGCACTCGCTATTCGAGGCCTCGACAGAAGCCTGCCGCTCCCGCCTCTCGCCAGCCAGAAAGCCTCCACGACTATGTAGCTGCGAAATCCACCGTCCAACAGCCCGTCTGCCTTCGCACCAACACTCCCGCTCAGCCCAGTGCAGTCCATAAGTCTCAGCACCTCGGACACAACACGCGAGATGCACCACGCACGAGTAAATCCCGGGATGCCAACCTCGTCTCCTACACTTCCAACCTCGAGGATCTGATCGCAGAAGATGATGCTGATGCTGCCTGGTCTTACTTTTCCACCCACTATACCGCCCCCGATTGCGCAGCCTTAGATCCCGCTCGCCTCCCTTTCCTCGACGTTCCCAAGCACAGGAGGGGCTGGGTCTATACCAACCTGCTGTCTCTCATGACCCGCCACTGGCTTGCACAACTTGGCTCGCACCCGTCCACCTCGAACGCAATTTCTCCTTCCCCACGTGCTATTCTCGAGAGGTTTGACCAGCTCGCCATACCCATACAGCCTATCGCTTCCGCCATAGTCCTGTCTTTGGCCATCCACCTTCAGCTGGGTGCTCAGGAGGATCTGGATGTCCTCAATCATCCTGCAACCAAGCCTGTGCTTACCCAGTTGTTGGACATCTGGCCGCTTTGTTTCTACGAGAGGAGGGTCGACGGGTCTGAATATGTCTCTACATCATACTATCATCGCTTTCTAGCTCTGCTCAGAGCGCCAACCGAGAAACCGTCAAGCTTCGCTATATCACTCTTGCTTGTACAGGATGTTCTGTGTCGTGCCACTTCTTTTCCACACGACCTCGACCAGTATCGGTCCTTTCTGCAGGCGCTTGGTGGCGCGTGCTCGAAGGCCCAGTTAAGCGAAGCCGCTGTGCGCCACATCGAGATGAGGCTCAAGAAAGACAGTCCGGACCAGTTCCAAGCATCAGCTGAGCTCAGCAGAAGACTTTGCAGTCTTCAACCGGCGTCTGTGCTAGGGACGGCTTCGCCAGAAGACTCCGCGTCCAACAGCGACCAGACCGTGGCACCCGAGTCTGTCGAAGTAAAGACCAAGATCCTGTTGCACAAAGTCAACATCACCGCCGAGAGACAAAATCTTGACGTACTGGAACGACTCTGGACACAGGCACAAGACGTCTTCACGGACGATTCGTCCCGAACTACAGAAAATGCGCCCTTGACGCATCGGCTCTATGAAGCGTTTCTGCATGCCTTCTTCCAGCTGCGGAGGCCTCAATCTGGGCTGCAGGTCTGGAACAGCATGCTCCAATCGGGTTTCGAACCAACAGTCCGCACTTGGAACGTCATGATGAAGAGTTGCCACATTTCTCGAGACATCAACATCATGGAATCCATGTGGCAGCACATGCGAGATTCAGGTCTTCGACCCGATGCGATCTCCTGGAGTACGAGAATCTATGGCCATTTTCGGGTTGGTAGTATCCGCGATGGTATGTCTGCGCTGGATGAGATGGGAAGGGAATGGGTTGACTCCCAAAAGAGAAGGCGATCAAAGTCTGCCATTCCAGAGGACAGTGCAGAAGTTCCCAAACCCGACACGGCTATATTGAACACAGCCATCTCGGCGCTTCGTGGTGCTAAAGCGTATCAGATCCCCAACGTCCTTGCTTGGAGTCGACTTTTCAACATCAAGCCGAACATAGCGACTTACAATGCGCTGCTTGCTATCTCGCTGGGTGCAGGGCAAGCGACAGATGCGGCGAACATACTGCAGCAAATGGCAGCGTCCAACGTCGAGCCCAACTCGTCAACCTTTACTATTCTGGTCGACTCGATGCTGTCGACAACGTTGCTCGGCGACATGACGCAGGATGAACAGAAAGACAAGATCATGAATCTCATAGCTTCTTTCGAAGAGAGTGGGATGACAGTGGATCAACAAGGATATGCTCTGCTCATCGACCGTATGCTCAAAGACCATGGCAACTTGACGGCGGCCAGAAGTGTGCTGGCGCACATGGCTACTCGCAAGGTCGAATGTACGCCTCACATCTACACAATCCTCATGACGCATTACTTTGACCGCGATCCGCCTGAGCTACTTGCTGCCGACGCACTCTGGAACGACATAGAAAACTCGAGGCAGCAGGAGATGGACGTCATCTTCTATGACAGAATGGTGGAAGGATTCGCAAGACATGGCGACGTGGGCAGGACGATGGCCTTCTTGAGCCGGATGAGCAAGGAGGGTAAGCGGCCGGGTTGGCTGGCCATGACTGCAGTGGTACAGTGTCTTGCGCGCAATCACGAATGGGACAGAGTCGGGCAGATAGTCATGGACTGTCACAAGCAGGAAGGACTCCTCAGCGTAGGTCTTCGGGGCAGAAAGGGACAGAAAGACTTCTGGGAGTACGTGGGAAGGCTAGCGGAGAACGAGCTCTATGGTAGCGAGCATGGCCGGGACATCTTTGCGATTGTCGAGGCGCAAAGAGAGGCGCTTGGAATGTGACGACAGCATGAGCGTGTAATATAGATAGAGTGAAGAAGCGAGTCAGAAGATGGACATTTTCACGTAGGAGTAAGAGGTCGCAGCCTCGCAGGGCAAGCAGAGATAAGAGGCTCCGGAAAGCGGAGCAGGCGCCGGGCGGAGGTACGGCGGGACACGGAGTTAACCTTGGCGACGGCCGATATTTGCAAGCAACAGAGATGACTCGGCAGCGTACATAAGAGCATGCGCCGTGCACCACACATGAACCTGTCTCGTCCCCGACCATGGCTTTAGCTGCTCTTCGCTCGAGTCGCGGTCTCGGGTCTCTAGTTCACCGTCTACGACCGGGAAGACGCTGTATTTCGACCACCACAGCCACAGCACCCACCGCCCGCGAACAAGATGCCCCGGCACCCTCACTGCAACAATATGACACCGCCCTGTCTAGCAGACGACAAGCCCTCAAGCAGGCAAAACCCTTCTCCGACTTCCTGACGGACAAATACAATCGTCAACATGACTATCTGCGCATCAGTGTCACGGAGCGATGTAATTTGCGCTGCCTGTACTGCATGCCCGAAGGTACCATCCTCTGCACCGCACCACTGTCGAGAACACCCCACTAACGTCTTTATCCAGAGGGTGTACCACTCTCGCCCTCGAGCCATCTCCTCACCACCCCCGAAATCGTTTACCTTTCCGAGCTCTTTGTATCTCAGGGCGTTACAAAAATCCGCCTGACTGGTGGCGAGCCGACTGTGCGCCCCGATATTGTGCCCTTGATGCAGCAGATTGGAAGCCTCAAACCCAAAGGTTTGCGCGAGCTTGCCTTGACCACAAATGCCATTTCATTGCATCGGAAGCTGGACAAAATGGTCGAAGCCGGATTGACTGGTGTCAATATCAGTCTCGATACTCTAGATCCTTTCCAGTTCCAGATCTTGACTCGCCGCAAAGGCTTCGATGCCGTCATGAAGAGCATCGACCGTGTCCTGGAGATGAACAGCCTGGGCGCTCGAGTCAAGCTAAAGGTCAACTGCGTTGTCATGCGCGGCATCAACGAGCGTGAGCTTATCCCTTTCGTCGAAATGGGCCGGGAAAAAGATGTCGAAGTACGCTTCATCGAGTACATGCCTTTTGGTGGAAACAAGTGGAGTGAGCGGAAAATGTTGACCTACCAAGAAATGCTCGAAATAATCCGTGAGAAGTATCCTGGCCTTCGTAGTGTAAAGGGTCACCTTAACGATACGAGCAAGACGTACGAGATTCCGGGCTTCGTGGGAAAGATTGGCTTCATTACTAGCATGACGCATAACTTCTGTGGCACCTGCAATCGCTTGCGCATTACAAGCGATGGCAGCCTCAAAGTCTGTCTTCATGGTAACACCGAAGTTTCCCTGAGAGATCTTCTGCGGAAAGACAACGATAATCATCCCATGGATGAGCAAGCTTTCGAGGCTGTCAGAGAGATAGAGATGAACAGACGTCAGGGCATCTCTGTAACGGACACAAGACCAAGTTGGATCGAGCGGGAAACTGCACTGCTTAATCTCATTGGACAGGCAGTTAAGCGCAAAGAGGAGAAACATGCTGGCATGGAAGAACTACAAAACATGGAAAACCGGCCCATGATACTTATTGGTGGGTAGGTTCCGCAATCCCGTTTGATATTGTCGACTTTCGTGGCGCCTTCGTTTACACGACTGCCTTCTTGAAAACCAAATGGACCCATACGTTACTGGAGCTGATACTGATTCGGTGGTAGCTGAGGGCAAAAGCCCGAGGAGAGGGCTTAGTAACTCCAACGTCAGGCCCATGGGCTCGTCTCGACTAGGACAAGCCGTTCCCCTGCATCTGTTGCAACCAAATATGCCGAGCTATTCTGGAGTCCGACTCTACTCTTCTTCCTCCACGTCCTCATCTCCGCCTCCAGTTTCAGGCGAACAGACCGCTGAAGAAGTCCAAACCAATGACGCGCCTTCTCCGATACCAACCGCAATCGACGCACATGAATCTGGATTCGCAAGTCTTAGAGGTCTTTTCGGAACTCCTAGAAAATCCTGGTCACCGCCTCAAAATTCAAGTCACGAAACCAATGCGATTGACGATGCTCGATCAAATAGATCAGATGAAGAGATCCACTCTTCCAACAATTTCTTCGATGGTGATCCGTTCGAGAACCATCCCAACAACATGTTCCTGAATGCAGAGAAAGAACATGCAAAAGCACAAGCACACGAGACGCTGTCTTCGGCCTCCGCTACCGAGGCACAGTCTGGCGCGGTGTCCACTGGTCAGCCAGCAGAGCAGCCTGGGAACGGAGGTGATGCAAGCATGATGATGTCAAAGGTTATACCGGAAG
>Ga0058697_10000234_pt1 | contig 26871 bp, 23 predicted proteins | sample AgamicAsMae_FD_66619 | JGI IMG/M metagenome (GOLD analysis project Ga0058697, IMG submission 66619) | Agave microbial communities from Guanajuato, Mexico - As.Ma.e | ecosystem: Host-associated > Plants > Phyllosphere > Phylloplane/Leaf | place: Guanajuato, Mexico | collected 2012-06-04
AGACGAGGCCTGCGAATCCGTACGCCGTGGTTGCGGAGGAGACACAGGCGAAGGAGTAGGTTCAGCTGATCCCATAGACATAGGTGGTGAAGGCGTAGCACTCGAACTGTAGCTTCGCAAGGACCCAACATTTGCCGCGGACGCTTCTATCGGCGAAGCTTCTGTGCTGTCTCCTTGTTGTAGGGCTGACAGATGTGTCTCAGCAAGTGTGGTGATTGACTTGGCCCATGCCTCAAAGGCACGGCGGGCGGTCATCTGGTGTCGGAACAGGGACCGCGAGCCCACAGCTACAAATGCGTATGCTCTTCTCTGTCCCCTAGCTCTTGGATCTGATAGTCGGAAGACGTGTGCGACATTGACGGTTCTAGAATCTTTAGGTCCTTGTGTCGCCAGATCGGTGGTCAATGTCATAGAGCCAGAACTCTGGCCTCGGGGAAGAGACTCGACGGCCAGGGCTCTTGTGCAGGCATCACGTAGTAGAGGGTTCGAGGGCGCTCGAGTAGTTGCAAAGGTGGAATCGCGCCATTTGCTGCGGAGGACGGGGGGAGTTGTTGTCGCGGCTGGCACGTTGTAGGAGCAGTTGGCGCAACTCGTGCCCGTCTCGTTGGGCGGCGGCGATGTTGCAGTCGGCGACTGGACAGAAGTGGTCAAGAGAGCCTGCGGCCCGTGGATCTCGCAGAAGTGTCCCAGCGATATCAGCGTGTCGGCCATGAAGGATGATGACCAACGTCAGGGTCAGCTTGCTTTGGCTCGCGTGGCATTGGCTGTGGGGCCGATCCACATGCGCCTCGACAACGTCCTGCCTACAATACAACCTCTCCTCCTTCATCACAAGACCACTCTGACGACAGTTGGCAATATTGGGCAATCGAACTTCATTGGTATTTTCAAGAGTCTGTCAAAAAGCAACCCATGTTCCAGCCATCTCCCAAAGCTATGCTGAGCTTCGAGGTAGCAAAAATATCATATAATCATGTCAATCAGCGAATCAACTTGCACGTCCGCCCTTGGTGCCATATCAACCATCTCAACCGCCTCTTCGATTCCGATCTCTGTAGCATGTGCAAACAGTCTAGCCCCTCATCTTCTTTGTGCCTGTGTGGACGTTAGCAGCTGATACTGCTGAGACGGCGGAACATGCAACTCACTGCTGGCGATCATGAACGTGGCCTCGTTCTCGGCCGATTCCTTGTCTTGGAGTTGCTCTTGAACGGCACTGGCAAACGCCATGTCACTGGTGACGAGCTGGTTGAATTGTCCCCATACGACCATCTCTTCAGGACCGAGTACTTGCTCGCCCTTAAGCTGACGCAGAAAGTCCGCAAATGACAAGTCGCGCCAATCTTGGAGAGACTCTGGTGCCGCATCTCTTCCGTTTACAGCAGTCTGGCACCGCCACAGTGGGAACGAGAATAGAGTACGGCTCCAGGGATCAGACTCGCTAGGTTTGATCACGACGATAATCTCACTCAGCTTAGGCTTGGAGTAGAAGCCACTTAGACTGTTCTCAACAGACTGGTGAACTGAATCCATTGGTGATCTTGAAGGCTGGCCGAATGGTTTGTCGAAAGGCGATTCAGAGAATCTGTCGATAAGTTGGTCACTTGGTGACGGCATCTTCTGATTGATGGGTTTGAAGCTGAATGGACTGCCGAGCTCACGAGGACGCGCTAGGATAGGTCTGGTGGGACTGTCTTCTTGCTTGAGGAAGGGGACGATATGCTTTGCTTGGCCCAGGTCTGGCTTCAACGCGTCGGTCTTCTTGCCCTTTCTGCGTTTGGATGCCACCTTGGATGCGCCGTTGCTCTCGTTGTAGGCGAAAAGGTAATTGGAAAAGATCTTGCCGATTGAGCTCATGGTCCATTCCGGCGTCGTCTTTGACCAATCCCACTGATCGCTGAATTGAGTGAAGATCTGGTCCTTGTGGGAGGCGTACAGCGCGTTGCGGTCCTTGCCTATGGGTGTCGGAGCGATGGTTTTTGCGGATGCGCGCAGAGCCTTTTCGAGGAGCTCCTGGTCAGCTGCCGAGAAGCCATGCGCGGTGGCTAGTGGTTTGCCGCTGTTGGCCAGCTTGGTCTTGGTCGTGTCCCTGGGCATTTTGATCGATGAGGCAGTGAGTAGATGATGATGAAAGAGGATGGCGAGTGGGAGTAAGCTGAGTCGAGGTGAGTGTGGTGTTGAGTGGCTGGTCTTCGAGATTGGAAGGAAGTGACTTGATTGACACGTGAAAAGCTTCGATAGTGACTTCCTCGCTCAGAATCGCCAGGCCGACTGCTTCACTTTCTTCGCAGCAACCCTTTGGCGTGCTTGTCGTCTTTACGGTTCAGACATTGGGTGTTGAGGGCGTTGGGGCCACGATTCGATCTTGCAATCAGCGAGTAGCTGTAGGCTCTATGCTCTTAATCGACTAATTCCTTCGCTATCCGCGACATGTTCAATCACAAAACATGTCGTCAAGGAGATTCAAGACTTCAGCGGACTGGACAAGTTCAAAAGGATATCATATGTTGACATAGATGTATGTATTATATCTATCTAAACCCACCTGACAACCGCGACATCCTAATCGTGATCATAACTTCCGAGACACGCTCCCATGATACTCAACACAAGTCAAACTGCAGAACAGTAATGCTGTACTTGGGCACATCCCAAGACCAAGCGGATCCGTTTGCCGAGCTTGCTGTCGATTCGAGCTCAGCAGGACGGGGTACAACCTCGGTCTTGTTTCCAACATAGTTGTACGAGTTGAGATCGCTAGCAGTGATGGAAGTACCATTGACGCCCGAGTATGCCGAGGGAATGTTGACGCTGAAAGGCACAGTCGAGTTCAGAGTGTTGATGACTTTGAGATACACAGCGTTTTTCTCTTCATCAATACTGGCTGCCCAGAACAGAGGGTTCAGCTCTCCCTCGGTGGCAGTGACGGGCAATGTCTCGGTACCGCGGTAGTGTGCGAACAGCCACTGTTGCCAGTAACTGGCACTCAGCACGGTGTTGTCATGCAGAGCATCGTACGAGATCATGTCGGGAGTCCAGTTGGTGAAGTTACGGTTCTGAAGCGATGGTGCGTATGAAGACATCTTGACAGTGTTAGGGTTGCGCTCTGCGCCAAGTGCGTAGACACCCTCAGCGATGGCAGAGAGGAGACGAGGGTACTGAACATGGACGTCCAGAGGGTAAGAGTAGTTGACGATGCCAGAAGGTGTGTCGATTTGGATGACCGAGTATTCGCCCAACAGAACAGTGACGTCGGTGTTGTTCGTCTCTTCCTGCCAGTTGTCCCAAAGGTCGAAGTTGGCCAAGAACCACGAGGGCTCTTGGTAGCCATGCCAGTCCCACATGTTGCCCTCAGGAATGCTGATGTTGTAGTTGGCGGCATTCTCGTTGAAGGCAGTGCTGATGTAGGTGATGTTGGGATATGCCTTCTTCAAACCGTCATACATGATCTGGAAGCGGTAAGGGTAGGTCACACTGAACCAATCCTCGTTACCAATCTCGACGAAGTTGATCTTGAAAGGCTCAGGGTGGCCATCAGCGATACGTACGGCACCCCACTTAGTGGAGTTGTCGCCCATGCAGTACTCGAGCTCGTCCAAGGCTTCTTGCAGAATCTCCGGCATCTGCTCAGGAGGGTAGGAAGCGCCGTTCTGTCCATAGACGTCGAGAGAGAAGCCAGCGTAGACAGCAAGAACAGGTTCAATATCCATAGCTTCAGTCCACTCAAGGTATTCGAGCAGACCAAGTCCTTGAGTATTGTAGTAGTTCCAATCACCGACACGGCCGGGGCGGTCCTGCAAAGGGCCGAGAGTTTCCCACCACTTCCATCTCTGAGCAGGGCTGAAGCCCTCGAGGTTGTTGCCACCAGGGAATCTCAAGAACTGAGGGTTGAGATCGTAGAAGCCTTGAGCAATGTCAGGACGAAGTCCATTCTTGTATCCCTTGAATGTCTCGGGGAATACTGAGACCAAGTTGAAGTAGAATGTCTGTCCAGCGACCTGGGCACCGTCGAATGTAATGGCGAAGGTGTTATTGGCGTCGGGAGCGGTGACGTTAGGATGAAGAGTGGTCTCGAGCTGCTTAAAGTCGATGTATGTTGGGGTAACATTCTTGAAAGTCGAGCTTGCCCAAGTTTCACCAGTGACGTTCGAGCGGAAGGACACGGTGATATCGCTCGCATTGCCTTGGGTGTTGCGAGGGTAGTTGTTCAAGTAAAACAGAGAAGCGTTGTATTGCTGGGGACGGACATCGAAGCCCCACCAACCAAAGTTCTGGAAACCAACCTCTCCTGTAGCATTCAGAGGAAAGTCGATCTGGAGGGAAGTCTCTAGAGCATCCGAGAGAGGGTGCAGAATATCAAGAGTCATCCGCACTCCATCACCGATAGGCGCCCAGGCAGTCATGACAGGATCAAACGGAACGACCTCATTCTCAGAGCTCGTCACATATGTGCCAACATAGCCATCGAGTGCGCTGATAGTAACACTTGACCCTGCTTCGCATGAGTATAAGTCGTCAGCTACGAAGTATTTTACACATACCCTGGAAAGCGCGGTTGGCGATCATTTCTGCGTAAATTCCACCATCTCCGGAGTGGTTGATGTCCTCGTGCATAATGCCATAGAGGTAAGGAGATGTGGCATTGCGCTTGCTGCAGTCAAGCGTGTCAATGTGCAAGGCGACCGGAGAGTTGTCATTGCGGGTAGCATTGATGTAGGGTTGGTATGAAGGAAGTGATGAAGATAGAGCTGTATTATTGTTGAACTGGCGTGGAGCCACGTGAGGCAACCTTCTGGCACTGGCTACACCGGCGCCGGTGAGGGCGAGAGTTACGAGACCAAGCATCTTCGTTTAGATTCAACGTCGAAGAACCAAGCTGCCAATGGTAAGAACATTGTGGGAATGCTTCGCTCTATATATTGAGCCGTCCGTTATTATCCTGACCATATCGAGCCAAAAGAGACTTTGCCCGCGATCAAGGTGGAAGGAACCGTCAACACCGAACTGTTCTCATGGAGACCATGTCATGACCATGCCAAAAGGCACGACCCCCACCGGTAGCGGCGATGTTCCTGCAAAGAAGAGATCGGATCCACCAATGATGAAGAAGAAGCGCTGTTAAGGTGGAGACTGGGGAACGCGGGAGCGTGGAGAGCCAAGGTGCGGGGACAAGAAACCATACATCACGGCTAAATGCAGATCGCTATACCACGCCGATGAAGGCATCTTGAAGCAGATCAACGGGCAAATAGGGTTCGCCACATTGACGACCAGCCTACAAACAGGTTGCAATGAGCCGGCGTGCAGCAACATCAGATCGCATCCTTGTTCGGTCTTCACCACCTCATCCGCTCTCCTGTAGGTGGCTGGGAGGAAGCCGTCCTATTCCTCTTGATCTGCAAGTGCAGCAGAGAGACAAATCTCAATTCGCGTGGGCTAAGGATTTCATTGACTCCACCAATGTCCCGGTGTCCTCCTGTTCTGACCTCTCCGACCGAGAGTTGGGTTGGTATTTCCATTGGCTTGAGGCTTTTGCGCTCCATTCCCACCCATCAATTTCCACCACAACTCTGCAATCGGAATTCGCTTTGCCGGAAGCATGCTATACTGCATACTGTACAAGCTCTTGCGATGAATTGGCGGCACGAAGCGGCCTGTGAGTAGGCACAAGAACACACTAGGCGAGAGGTAGTGTTTGCGGATACGATCTGCGAGCTGTGCATATTGAGAGAACGTTTCAGAAAAAGGTAGAGGCACAGACTGTGTTAAGTTAGAGACCAATTCAAACCAGTGCCGAGCAGTTGTTGTTACCTGTAACTGTACATGCGAAGTGGGTGCAACTTCGGGTTTCATAGAACCATGCTGATAAGAAGAATCGAATACAGAAGGGGTATCACGAAGTTCAAAACGTATGCCACCTGGTCAATAAATCAGAGAAGTTCTACATGCATGTGATTTGGCTGCTCATACCTGGTAATCGCCGAGAATCCTTGATTCTCAGCATGAGTGCGAAAAGAGGAAAATGGTTCAAGCAAGCCAGCCATGTGTCCAAAGCAGCTTTGAAAGCAATTATGCCCATACGCGCGCCAGCGAAAGTTGCGTAAAAGACACCAATGGTAGGAAGCAAGAAGGTCAAGAGTGTGAACAAAATCGTGCCCAGGAGCAGCTGGTCGAGGTCGTAATCGCACGAGTCGATACGGTTTCGGAGGACGTTTCGTTTCTTACCACGGAAGAGGTGGAAGAGTGAGACTATTATGGTGAGCTGCCAGTTGTATATGCGGGCCGAGGCAATGTAAAATGCGTAAACGTGAATCGTCAAAATGGAAAGTAGATCTGAGAAGAGCGAGACAGGCATACTTGCACCAGCGAAGCTCGAAAAGCCTATGACCTGGATTACATGCGGGAGCAGAGGTCTTATGCTCTTCATACATTCAGCCCAGTAGTCGATGATCCAGAGGAAAAGATCACCAAGGAACAGCGCCAGATCCTTGTTGAGTTTGAGACCAGCAGGATAATCCATCAGCCAACAAATCATGCGTTGAAGACCATCAATGAACCAAGAATCGACAATGGATTCAACTTGAGCTGCGACGTAGTCTGAATTCTCGATAATAAAGGAGCCGATGGCAATGCCGATGATAATGTCGTTTGCGACGAGCCACAGGCTGTTGTAGAATCGGATATATTCAGGGTGACTATTCGTGACGCTTCCCCAGTCGGTACGTCGCTTGCGCAGGGTGAGATATTGAATTGGCCAGTAGCAAAATTGCTGCAGACGTATGTCGATTTGCTGGGCAGTGGCTGAAATGTCTTTGAGAGCGGCGGCATCTGGGATAGGTCGCCATTCGAGAACTCTCAACCACGCTTCGCCAGCAATACGATGGCTGACCAAAGCCAGTACGAGCAGCCGGGTAATGATCGGATAGACGTAGGCGAAGAAGGCGTGGTGTATGCCGTAGCGTGTGTAGTCCCAGAGGTCGGCAGCGGACTCTGCCATGCGCTCACTTACGCTCATGCTGCGCCTCGTGCGTTGACCAACGAACCTGATGTTTTTGCGCATCAACTCGTCAATCTCGTATGAGCAGTTTATTTGATTCAGTATCACGGGTAGGGCGATTTCCATGGGAGTGCGTGCACGGTGGACAACAGTATGCATGCGAAGCTTGTCCACCAGCTGCTGCTTGCGCGCTTTGTCGGCCGCCTCTTCTGCACCAAAGCCTCTGACTTGTGTTCTCCTTGCTCTTTCTTGTGCATCTGACAGGGTGAGGGAGATTGGCGTGAGGGACAGGTATTGCATATGGTAGGGATTGGGTCGATCGAATGTGACAATCTGCAGCGAGATGGATGGCTCGCCAGGGCAATGCACCTGAGGGATCGGATCGCCGGGGCGGTAGTAGACCTGGATGGACGAAGGATTAAAAGTGAGAGAAGGTGCGCGCTCTGGGTTCAGCGTTCCCAAAACCTGCAACGGCAAGCGGCCGCACCTATCGATGATGCGATCGATGGGATGGGGGCTACCGTGAAAAAGTCTGCCCATCTTGAGAGCAGTGTCAACATTGCGTGCCTGTATGTGTGTCAGCTCGAGTAAAGGCAAATGCTGCTACCACTGCGGCCGAGACTCACATCAACCTCAAACAGGATGGTCACGACGACCATGTCGAGATCCGAATTCCTCCATCCTAGAATGACACCTGCTTTGTCGGAGCGAACAAAGTCGGTAGGCCAGAAGATGCGCATCAAGGCATTGGGGGCAATCATGAAGGTCTAGAAAGAGCCTCGTCGTTTTAGTTGTTCGCGGGCCGAAAGACCTAGAGCTGGACGAGGATGCTTCAGAGTGTCAGGAGAGGTTCCTGGCGATGAGACGATTGCACTGACTATATCGGACTCGCGGGCAGCTATGCGCTCGATGGGGACGATCAGGACGACGAAGAAGATGCTTAGAACCAAGAAGGCCTTCAACGAGCGAGTCTGCGCATAGCATTAGCTGTGCACGGGCAGAAGGAGAGCAGCGGCCAGGAAGAGACATACAATAACACCGTAGTCCCAGGCAAAGATGGCCAGTTCATACAGGCGAGTGACGAGATCCCAGCGAGCGGTGGTATACCCAGCTACAAAGATGCCAAGCGTGAGGACGGAGAATGGGTGCATGAATTGCCTCGCTCATGACCAGAGTCGATGTCTAGCTAAGATGTATCGCGGATGATGCGCGCCCTCTTGGCAGCCAGGCGCGAGGATGGGAAACGAGGGGAGGGAAGCCGTGCGAGGTGTATGAAGAGGCAGAAATCAACAGCAGAGCATGACGGTGAATTGTTCAGAGCCTTTTGAAATTGCCTTCCTCCTTAGGTCGTTCGCAAGACGACGGGAGGGCAACGACTGGCGCGGCTGCCCGCCAACAACGACGACCACCAACCCTGACTTGATTTCTGCACGTGCCTCATGCAAACCTCTACCGATTCCCAAAGCGGAAGCAGCGAATCGCGACAAAATCCCTTGACTGCTTTTCCACCAAAGACCAGATTATTCTCATCGACCTGTTACAGAAGCATCTACATGCTCTAAATCTGGTCGCATATAGGTCGTGCCGCCGTTTGCTGCTCGTCTAGACGAATTCCCATCACTCGCTTGTCAATCTCTCGGGTTATGCTTGGTATTATGCAGCAAGCCTATTAATTGTCAACATCAAGTTTCGATCGCCGGCTTTGATCAATCTTCTATGATCCATGTTCGGTCGCGTCCAGCACGGTAATGCCCAAGGTGGTGGAGGCGGTGGTCGGGTCTGCTCCTTCTATCAGCAAGGCAGATGCAGGTTTGGAGGTAAGCTATTTTGTTTTCCTATATTATGGTTGATCCTGTCCTGAGCTTTCGACCTAGACAACTGCAAATTTGAGCATCCTGGCGCCAACAAACCCCAGGATAGCGGAAACCGATTTCAGACTCTCGAAAATCAGGGCAACGGCTTTGGTCAAGGGAATCGCAATAACCAGCGGCCACCTGCTCCTAATCGCGGCCAGCATTACGCAAGCACGTAAGTCTCTAGACCTCTTTGAAGCAACAACTGAGCTACACCACTATTCATTTGACGACCACCTCATAACAACAGCACACTGACAATTTCTAGCTACCAAGTGACGAAGGATGGAATTGAACAAGACCTCAAGAATGAGAAACCTCAATGGCCATTCTCCGCTTACGGCCCCGGCAGAGATGCTCCGACACAGCTGTTCGGAGGGTTCCCTCTAGAACAGAGCCCCGAGGAGATGCGAGTTCTCTACTATAAAGCTCTCGCTAATGGCAATCCACAACCTGCTGTAAGTGCTATGGTCATTGATACTGTCACTCATGGTCGTCTGACTTCGCACACAGATCCAAGCCGAGCAGGAACTTCTCACGCAAATAACGCAACAAGTAAGACAGATTCTTGGCGATCTAGCCGGGGCAGAGAAATACGTCTTGGATGGCGAGAACCAACATCCGAACCGCATAGACGGATGCCAGGCTTCTGTGGGGAATGTTTTCCACAAAGGTCGAAAGCTGAACTCGAAATTCTCTCCTAATACTACAGCACCAGCAGTCAACCAGTCTGCTCAGACTGGCGCCTTCGGCCAACCCTCTGCAATGGGCGGCGGCGGAGCATTCGGTCAACCTTCGAACCTAGGAGGTGGAGGTGGTGGTTTCGGTCAAGCATCTAGTCTCGGCCAAAAATCAAGTCCATTTGGTCAGTCAGGAGGTACAGCACCAGCTGCTGGAGCATTCGGCTCTCCATCAGCTCTCGGTCAGAAGCCTTCCTTTGGACAGCCCGCTGCGGGAGGATTTGGTCAGCCATCTGCCATGGGTGCCAAACCAAACCCCTTCAGACAGCCAGCAGCACCGACAGGCGGATTCGGCCAGCCATCGACACTCGGTCAAGGTGGTGCGTTCGGACAGCCTTCTGGTGCACCTCAAGCAAGTCCCTTTACTCAGACGGGACAAAGCAACCAAGCGCCTACATCGCCTTTCGGACAAGCTGCACAGCAAGGAGGAGGAGGGTTCGGCCAGGCTTCAGCATTCGGTCAACCATCGACTCTCGGTCAGCAACAGAGTACTACCTTTGGGCAGTCGTCTGGCTTGGGTCAGCAACCTCAGCCAGCATTTGGTCAGCCCTCGGCACCTGCTCAGCAGGATACAGCATTTGGTCAGCCCTCAGTGCCTAACCAACAAAACACAGCATTTGGTCAACCCTCAGTCGCGGGTCAAAACACGGGATTCAATCAGAATCCAGCACCTTCCGCAAATGGAGCACCTGGGTTCGGTCAACCAGCAGCAAACGGACAACCGCCAGCACCTACACAACAAGCCAATGGATTTGGGCAGCCCTCAGCCCCAACGCAGCAACAGAACGCTTTCGGCAAGCCTTCGCCGTTTACTCAAGCACAAGGGAACCAGCAACCACAGTCACCTTTTGCACAAGCCACAGCTAAGCCGAGTACGTTTGGACAACCGACACAGCCTACGAACAAGCAGACCTTTGGCGGCGGCTTCGGGACGGCGTCCGCGCCACAACAGCAGCAGCAGCAGCAGCAAAATTCATACGCAGAGCCTGTGCCCCAAGGTGACTGGATAACTCGACAGCCCAATGGGCAACTAAAAAGCTTCAAGGGCGCACCTGTGCAGTATCTTGGCACGAACGAGGCAACATCAACTCAAGAGCCACACTACAGAAAGGGCGATGGACAGATGGAAAGAATCTGGCACCCCGAGGGCAATGCGCCGCTCAGGGCAGAGATAGAAGCACCGGCAGAAGCCTACACTGCCGAGGTTGAGGCAGCATACAAATTTGTGGCAGAGCAAGGCGTCTTCAAGGACGGAGTGATGCCAGAGTTACCGCCCAAATGCGAGTGGATCAGGTGGGATATTTAGAAGCGTCGAAGATGTATTCTTAGCTCAAGCAATTGCATGCTAACGCGGAAATGTTTCCGCGAGATGAGAGTTGTGTGCCAAACCTTGTTGCTTTCCAGTCGATCAGTATAAGATCGAAGGATAATAGATTGAAGGATGACAGAATTGACTACATGTATTAGTTGGTGAGATTTCAAGATATCGTACGACCAGACGTACAGGAGAATTGGCTATGACGGAGTAGTTGTTTCATGAGCTCTTGGCCAGCAAGCAAAAGGGTTTCTTCCCCACAACGACATGATGCGTGCTTGTTGATGTCACGAACGAAACCACGACAATGGAAGTGCGAAGACGACTACCTCGCGAGAGGTCCTACATACACGAGAAACAAGAGCTTGCTCCAGTTCCTGAGAGTGCGACATCCAAGACTGGACATGGTGTGATCAATGGCTTGCTGGTCTGGTTTGGACTCCTGCTTCAACTCCTGAGATCGATTGTGTATGGATTACGGAAAGAGGACACGCGACAGAAGGAGGATGACGACGAGGACAAGAGCAATGAAGAGACGGTGCTGTTGGGACACGTGTGTCGTGGAGTGATAGCGATACACGAGCGGCGACGAAAGAGGAGCACCGCTCTCGTGCTGTCCAGCAGTCGCCCTGGAGAGACGCCTTCTGCATTGAAGCATGCGGCAAGTGCATACGCCTTTTTGGACTCGGAGACGCATCCCAGACTTCTCCGGTAGGTACCCTCCTTCTGTCCCATGCAGACTCGTACTGACAGAACTCTCAGCTGCCTCTCATCCGGCCCACCGATCGTCCTCGAACACGCATCCCTCGGGCCCGTCTACGCCCTCCTCTCCTCCAAGACACCCTACCCATCGCTATCTGACCCCTCAATACCTGCCAAACATGCCTCTCTCGCCCTCCCACTCTCCTGGCTCCTCCAAACATCCTCCGCCCTCCGCTTCCTCCACGACCAAAAAGTCACCCATGGCGCCATATCCCCGTCTTCGCTATTACTGCGCTCCGACATGTCCATCGCCATAACAGACTTTACAAAATCCACAATCAACGGCCACCACAATGGCGTTCCCACGCGAGCACCAAAGGACTTTGCATTCCCAGTCGATGCACTGCGCTACGATTACTTTGACGGCGAACTTTCTGCAAACTCTCAAGCTCTGGGTTTAGCTATCGATGCCTTTGATTTTGCTACCTTGGCTTATCGCTTGTTGCTGAGAAAGACACCAGATTGGAAACTACCCACTGGAAATGGGACTTGGGCGTTGGAGGAATTGCATGAGGCGTTGGATGAGGCCGCGCCAGAGCTGGGAGATGAAATTGTGGTGGGTTATGTGGTGAGGGATGCTTGGTGTTTGGTGTACGAGGAAGGAAAGACTATGCAGGAGGATGTTGTGCATGCTTTGTTGAGGCATGGATTTCAGGTTAGAGGTGATGATGTGGTGGGTGTCAAGGAGGCTGTCAGGGAATTTGCTGAGTCGTATCATGCTGCTTGGAGGTTTGAGGGGTGATGGTGGTGTGCCACTTCACAGTCCTTCCATTTTCTTATCAAGCAACGTTGGCAGACTACTCTGTTTACGACAGACGCGCCGCAATCTTGGATCTGAATTGTTGAGTTGTACATGTGATGAAATACAAACTACCAAGTCTCCGCAGGAAGCAAGCTATCACCCCTCGACCTCCTGTTCCTAAACACCGGATAGGCAGAACTAGTCTCACTGATCTGCCTACTGCCCCTCCTCTGTCTAATCGTATTCATGTATCCGTTAGCCCAAACGTCATTTCCAAACACATCATCAATATCATCCATCTCATCCAACACACTCTGCGGCGGCTCCTCATCAAACACCATCCCCAAATCAGCATGCGCGCCAAAACTCTCCCAGAAATCGAGGAACGCATGGCGACGGCGTGGACCAAGCTTTGAGCTGCGTTGCCAGAGGTATCTGCGTTCGTAGAGGGCGATGGCAAGTAGAAGAGGTGCGTTGAGTATGCGTACGGCTGTGACGTTTACTTTGTGGAACCAGCGGGGCGTGGTGAGGAACTTTACTGGTAGGAGGATGGCCAGGGCGGCAACGTTGAAGGGGGGTCGGTAGTGGAAGAGGGTGTCGGATTTGACGCCTTCGAAGGTCAGGACTGCTCGCCTAAATTGGATCTCGGCGGTGGCGTTCTTTGCGAGGTTGGAGTAGGTGTTGCTGAGCATTGAGACCAAGATAGTCAGGAAGAGGGTGTTGCCGATGAACGCAAACATGACCATGAGCGTTGGTCCTAGCCAGCTGTGAAACTCGACTGACTTGGTGATGCCGGTGCCATCGAGACCGAACCAGATCCAGAGCATCCATTTGGAAATGACCAGGAAGCTGTGAGATGCGTACCCTTCTTGACTCTCGCTGAGCCAACGCATGGCGAGCAGGAAACCACCAAAGCACCATACGGAAATCATGGTAAGGAAAGTGAAATCTCCCATCATGGTTCGTAGTGCGATAAACAGCATGTTCTCAGGCATCAAGCAGAACGCAAGTCTCGGCATCAGAATCGGTGCTCCCAACGAGAGGATATCGAGTGCTTGTTTGCCCACATGTCCAGAGTTAGTCCTCAAGCCATGCATACGAAGACCAAAGTAGATCAGGTAGATCAAAGAGAAGGCTATGTCCATGAAAGCCCACAAGTTCTCAGTGTGCACCGACCATCCATGTTCCAGAACCGACGCGAGCTCTTCGAGTACCCAACCACTACCGTAGACAACGAAGATGAGTTCCACCGTCGTGAACTGCAGATGACCGGGTCCAAACTCCTTGGCCTTGTTGAACATTGTCAGCAGAAACAGACCGAACAGCACAAGGAACTGTACGATCTCGATGATCTTGCGGTTGCGAGGGACGATGAGACGATATTGATTGAGGATGGGTGCTTTGCGAGGATCGTAGAGAGAAATCCGGCGGTTCTTGTATCGGTCCGGTAGAATGTCAATGAAGGCAGTAGGCGTGTAGATGATACGGCCTCTGTAAACCGCATCTACAATCTTCTGGCAGGCGGATGCCGCCAAGAAGCTCTTGGACTCCGAGATGATGGCAACCTCGAGTGCTGTCAAGACTCGTTCGCGGCCAGACTGGAACCAACCCTCGGCCAGCGCAGAGTGAGGTCGACCGCCTCTGTCGACCGAGGGAGGAGCATTTTGGAACGGCTCAAATCCAGATACCAACACATTGGCTAGGGTCAGAAGTCCTTCACGACCGCTATGGTCCTCATCGAAGCGGCGCAAGATGCGACTGGCCAAAACTTCGCACAGGTTGGCGCGAGTGACATTGACAGTCTGGTGATGAGCTTGAAACGACTGTTGGCGCAGGAACTGCACGCGATTGACCAGAAGACACCAAACTGGTAGGAAATCAGAGTTGTTGCAATGTGTAATACAAGTCTACTTACCAATAGATACGTCGTCTGGGTCGTAAAGATGGTCAAGCAGAGGTCGCACAACGGCAGTGTTCATGCGAGGACTCTTGAGTTGATCAAGACTGTAAGGATCATCTACGATTCTTTAGTATGCTGCTGAATATGATAGATCGAGATCAATGTACCAATGCATGCAATCACAAGTCTTCTGATGCGATGAATAGTCGTGTAGATGGGCAGTTGCCTGTGAGGATTGGGTTGCCAAGGAATACTGTCTTTTCGAGGTGGATAGCATCCATCGTCGTCTGCTTGCTCACCATCACCGTCATCGTCAAGAAGTTGTTGCTGTTCTTCACGCGACATTGCAAGTCTAACGGCCTCGCTTATGCTACGAGAAGACTGTTCCCTCGCGGAAAACCTGTCCGGCAACGACGGCCGAAACCGTCCTGGCGAAGGGGTGGTCATAGTGATATGTTTATCGCTATTGCCATTTTGCTGGTCTGGCGACTCGGCATTATTGTTGTCGTCGTCCAGTGGGGGCGGCGTCTGGCTGCGATCACGCTGATGAGGGCTCACTAGGTCTGGCGCCAGATGGAACTGAATCGCACTTGGGCTCGGACTCGGCCGATCGTCCATCTTGACAACTGTTATACGCCCTTCGCTCAATGGCGCGGAAGTCTGGTTGGTGATGATGGTTTTGTTCCTGTCACAATCCGGAATTCCATGACATCAAAAGTCTGAGCTTTTGTCACTGCCGAGCCGCATCGGCGTTGGCTTCAATCATTAGCAACGCATGCATTTGCGGCCGAGATAATCCAGCTGATCATGCGGCACACTGAGAGGTGTTGTTTGAGACTCGGTGAGCTCTTCCAAGCATACTTGCATCCGCATGATAGTCTGCGTGGTGCGAGATTTATGGCTTTGCAAAATCTCGCATGAGGGGATATTGAGCCCGCACGAATTTCTCGATGGCAACAGATAGGAGAATGGCAACACTCCGACGATGGCAACACCGAGCAGTGCCGGACCTCTGTTTGTCCGCACGCCCGTCTTCCACGCCCGGCCAAGTTGGCCGAGATAGATAACACCGCGATAAGTTTACCGTATCGCCTAAGGTACTCAAATAGTTTCCCGAAGATCTTAAAGGTTCGAGAAGGTCAATTCCATCGTGACCTCTTCGTCTTCGACAAATATATCAATCGACCTGCACAAGACTTGAATCACATTGTTTCATCCGCTGGACTTTGAGAGTTGCCCAGCATGTCCACCTTCTCGGCCCCCTCGTTCTATCTGTCGCCGTCCAAAGCGGCCTTACAGCTGCAGTATGTTGGCAAGGATCTCAGAGATGTTCCAACCCCAGCAGCTGTTCTGGATCTTGCTCCGATCAGAAGGAACTGTAAGGCAATGCTCGAAGCAACTAAAGCTCTTGGACTTGGTTTCCGCGCCCATGTAAAGACACATAAAGTAAGCTAATGTGTATATCTGTCCATTTCAAATCAGACGGCTGACATTTGCAAAAGACCACCGAGCTCACTAGATACCAAATGGGCCATAAATCCAAGGATATTAGACTGATTGCTTCTACTGTCTCGGAAATTGAAAATCTCGTGCCATATCTACTTGAATGCAAATCCGAAGGCGCAAGAATTAATGTGAGTTTCTCTACCAGTTACGTGATTTTCGTTAACACTGCTAACCTCTATAGATCCTCTATGGTTTACCTGTTGCTTTTTCTCACATACCACGTCTTGCAGCCGTCGCTCGCGTACTAGGCGAGGGAACTGTCGGACTCTTCGTTGACCACCCTCATCAAGTGGAAGGTCTCGCAAGCTTGGATGACTCTAGCTGGCCAGGTCGCATACCTCTCTTCATCAAGATCGCCGCTCCTATCTCACGAGCTGGATTGCTCCCCGAATCTGCAAGCATCAGACCCCTGGTACAGGCTATTGCGAGTACGCCGAAAGTACAACTGGTCGGAGCCTACGCTCACATGGGTGAAAGCTACGGATCCAACAGTCCACAAGAGGCTCTCGAGTTTTTTATGAACGAGGTCAAAGATGCGAAAGCAGGGGCAGACCAGATCCTACAGTCTATGCCAGATGAACCAACAGAAAGGCTAACGATCTCGCTCGGTGCAACTCCGACAGCCACGGCTGTTCAAAACGCTCTTGTCGAGACCGAGTGGAACCAGAAGTTCCGATCTTACATCGAAGAAGTCAAAGACAAGTATGATGTCGAGATTCATGCTGGTGTTTACCCGGTACTGGACATGCAGCAGCTTGCGACACGTGCCCGCCCGACCAGTGCTGAGGGCAAGCCATTGCTCTCTACGGAGAACATAGGTTTGCGTATTCTGGTCGAAGTCGCAAGCACATACGACGAACGAGAGAAGCCGGAAGCTCTAATAGCAGCTGGCTCGATAGTGCTTGGCCGAGAGCCGTGCAAAAGTTATCCAGGATGGGGAGTGGTCACAGATTGGAGCAGCAGCTCAGCACATGCTGATGCCTCTTCCGTGTACGATCCTGAGAACTCCAAGACAGGCTGGATTGTCGGACGTATCTCGCAAGAGCATGGCAATCTCACTTGGGAAGGATCTACAGATGGCATGCGTCAAATCGCAATTGGTGAGAAGGTGATGATCTGGCCCAACCATGCTTGTATGGCTGGACCAAACTTTGGATACTACATTGTTGTTGATGGAGAGAGTTCTGAGCCTGACAACGTCGTAGATGTATGGTCTCGCTGGCGTGGATGGTAATTTATGTATGGCGGTGCTTACTGCATAAAGTTGTGCATACTTGGCAAACATCTGCCGCGAGCGCGTCTCTCAGCCTTCTTCTACCACATCTCTATCACAGTCACAAACACATCTCTGGTCGAAGCAAACCTTCGTAAGGCTAATGCATAGATGTCATCACATTCAAGTCGACCAATGCATAGTCGACCGACATGACTGCTGTAGTTCATGTGCAAAGGTCGGCAGGTTTGTTGATACAGCACGACCCAGGCGTGAGTTTTGTTTCTGAGGATCTCGAGACTGAATGAGAAAACTTCCAGTCCTGACAACATAAGATCGCGTCTGAGTTCAAGGTAAGAAGGTGCGTGTCGGCTTTGCCACGACGAGAATTATGGTAAATGTTAGTTGCAAAACCTCGTAAACTTCTGCGATACGACTGATCAAATGGAAGGAGCTTCCCATTGGATTTGTTGGGTTGGAAAGATGGTTCCTTCCATACCCAGGCCTCGAACATCGACTCGGCGTTGTCGGTGGTTGCGACTTCCAGTATTTGCTGACTTCGAAGCTGTATACCCTTGGCTTCGCAATCTGTACTCCTCAGCAGTGCCATACACTCGCTCCATTGATTCAACCCCTTGTCAACTCAACCTCGTTCAACGCTTCTGGATAGGGCTCAATAGCTGGTTGTCGGTCCAATGGCTCTTCTGAGTCGACAGCGATCGCTCGACGGACGTACCAGCCGTTCACCAACCACATCCGTACATTCCAAAGCCCTTGGACCTCAAGCTTCTCAAGGTTCCACCGAGATACTAAATGCCGCTGCTCCCGGAGTGCTTTCCATGCTCAAGACATCAACCGACGTTGGAGATGTTGGCGAGTTCTCTCACAATACAGGCCGTCTCCCAGCCGCTCTTCGCCCTCCCCATCAACGAAGGAACCACCCTTCCCGCCTATCCAATTCATCAAATCAATCTGCATACACCTACCACACTAACCACAGTCGTGTTCCTTCTCATGGCTCCAGGAAGGCTTCCAACGCCCACACCCCTCAGGGATGGGATGCCATCTCAGCCATGTCTGGCGGCACAGGAAACGGCACGGGTGGAAGACACGGCTCCATGGTCAGCCTTCAGACGCTCGCAACTATGCCACCATACGAGAATAGAGCGCCTTCGATGACTCGAGGTCCCCCCAGATCGTCACCATATGGTCCTCCGTATGTTCAGGATGGACGCTCGTATTCCCTGACTCAGTCCCACCATGAGCCCTCTCTCAAACCAGCCAAGTCTGTGACAAGTCTGAGGAGTCAGAGGGGTCCGCAGTTCCAACCTCCACGTCCTCCGTTTGCTTATCCTCCAAGACACAAGCGCACTGGTTTCCGAACTCCTTCTCCAGCGCTAAGTGATCATACTGGCGGTACATATCAAACCTCTTACAACCAGTCTCATCCCTTCGAGCATGATTCGAAATTCTTGAGCGACCAGCCTCCGAATTACTTTGCTCCAACTGATCCTGCGTACTATGCTCATCTCGCTCAACCTCAGGAGTCGTACCAAGGCCCAGCATTAGGTCAAAGCTACGGACCGGCGCCTGGCAGAGGTATGCATCGACCTAACTTGCCAACCTTCAACGGTGATTATGCCTATGCGGTACCCCCTGGACCGAGATACACGAACCAACAGCCACCGATGATGCCTCCTCCCACACAACACAACTATCAAGAGCCCAACTATTACGGCCAGTACGGTCCTGTGGTCCACGCTTTGCCCTCGCTGGGGTATGGATCAGCACCAAGAGTAGGTACTCCAGGAATGGACACTACGCCATCTTTCTCGAGACAAGGGTCTTCATCGCCACTATCCTTGAATCCACCCACACCAAGAGACACAACTGCACCCCAGACTATGAACGATCCAGGTCTAGGTCAACCTACGTTGAGCGAGCTTCCTGAGGAACACTCGGAATACAAGAGCGTTCAGAGCTATCTCAGGTATACAGAGCAATCTACTATGTATGAGCTCGATGCTTCTCAACCTGCTGCCATAGAACTCGAAGCAAACACACCTACTGCCAGACGTACTGGACTGGTGCAGCGCATCAGAAATCTGCTTGAAGACCGTGCTGCAAGTCAAGAACATCTTCCATCCGGCCAAGGCCAGTCTCAGCAGGACGTCTCGAAGCTCGTTGTTCCGCAGCCGTTCCAAAATTTGATACAAGAGCCTGCCGAGCTATCCGCCAGCAAACGATCATCCATGCATGAGCCTGTCGAGCTTGACGTTCCTGCCAGAATCACTAGACAGCTGATCCAAGCTAACACAGCACCTTCTTCTTCAGAGCAGAACACAACGACATCGCTTATTCCTGAAGAGACGGTTAAAGCGAAGAACGAGCAGGGAGTCGAAGAAAGGTTTCCCGAGTCTTCCAGAGGCAACTTGGAGAAGACGACCGGTGGTGACAGAGCCGGCCATGGACTGTTCCTCAACTACTCAGACAACCAAATATCTGGCTCTCCATCAGAACCCAACAACGCCGGATCAGGTGTACAGATCGTGCTTTCGGAGCCACTTTCTTCGTCCAATACCACTGACCAACTTGCAACAAAAGATGGTGACAGGACGAGGCAGTCCGATGGAGACTTCCAGAGTGGTGGTGTCAGTCCTCTACGCGCTGATGAAAGGGTGGTCAGAGATTCAGTTGTCAGTCCAATGGCCACTCAGACCCTGCAAATTACCACAATTCAAGAGCAGCCAAAGATCTTGGGCCCTCAATCGAAGATCAGAGAAGCTCCACTGCCTGATCGTTCATCGAGACAAACTTTCGACACGACCGAGATGACTTCGGGTATATCTTTGCCAACAGGACCTTGTCAGACTCTGGATGCCAGCCCATCATCGAATCATGTTACAGACGTCGCTATCAAGTTTTCTATACCACGCTCCTCTGATCACGGCAAAGCTCAGCTGGTCAACCTTAGCAATCTGTCTGATACTCCTGTCCGAACATCGATGGAACTCAAGAAGACTCGCTCTGCTGAAGACAACAGCTTGCAGAGCGCTTCGCTGTCAAGTGTCGAGAAGGTTGCTCCACTTCGTATCAGAAGGATGGAAAGCTTCCTACCTGTGGCCACGGGTTCCGAAGGAACAGATCTTTCTTCGTTTATTCGTCGCTCTTTTCCTCGCAAGCGATCGATGTGGACCACTACGCAACCTGATCCCAACAGATCGTCTACCGACTCTACGACTGATCTCGGAACAGCAATGTTCAAGGTGCGCCCTGGTTATTTACCCGATCTCAACGAAGACTCCAAAGAGGATATAAGCACCAGAAACACAAAGTCTTCGTACACCGGCTTGAGACTGTCCAACACGCCGTCATTGCGACTCAAGCCTTCACGAGATGCTATACGACGATCAGAGGATATACCTCAGCAAAGCTACCTGTCACCTCGTCCCCCAAGAATGTCTCTTTCAGAGCTGAGAGAGATTCCTTCTCTGAACTTCAGCCGGATGGACCTTTTTGACAAGCTAAATGAGGAACTTGAAACACATATCTCTCGGTCATCCAAGTCCTTGGCTGGAGTCAAAGGCGAGAGAAGATCAGGGCCACGCCGTTCGTTGCTTCTGCACCCAGCATCGACTGACCAGATACGTGAGAGATACACCAGCTTCTTCAGTAAGCCTGAAGACTCTGAGCTGCTTGAAGACTCCACCGCCGGAGCTCTTGATTCGCAGAGCCAACCTGAGACATTACCTGAGAAGAAGCAGAATGATGCAGACATTGTGTCCACCAAGTCTTTTGCACCTTCTGTTAGGCCAATCTCGACACAACAGATGTTAGGCATGGCTTCGGAGGTCAACCGTCTTCCCGTGCCTTCTGTAGCAGCTCTTTCCGCACGACTTTCAACATTACTGCCTACGATCAAGCATCTACATATTGACTGTGCTCCTGTAGACCAGACCGCAGTGAACGACGCAATCGATAGAATCCATCACCTTGGCCAACCTGAAGGTGAGGCTGCTCAACTGTTGAGATCTTCAACAGGCCTCCATCAGCTAGCTGCTATCGCAGACAATATCGCGACGAACGGTACTCACGATTCTGCTTTTCTTGAAGTTCAGAAGAGCGGACGCTTGATGAAAGAGCTGCCACCACTACCAGAGGACACTGAAAAGTATTCATTGAGTGACTCCGGACTTGACCGCAACACTACACTTATCACTGAGGGAATAACGAGCACTTCAGAGCTTGAACCTCCGAAGCCTGCTCTGCTTCGTGGTAAATCACTCAGCGTGATCAAGAGCAAAGAAGAGGACGTGACTCCTGGGGTCGCCTCCAGACATTCTCTTGTGATATCAGGACAAAACTTGCGACCTTGGAACCATGACGAAAACTACCCTTGGTGCGGCAACAGCCCTGGCATCAAGATCGACTTCGCTACACCAGTCCTTCGTCGCCACTCGTCTCCTCCCAAGCTCGTTCATACAAAGAGCAGAGATTCCGTCAAGACTAAGAGCGGATCCGAAGAAACTCTTGATCCGAACAGTACTCTTCCATCATCACCCATGGTCTCGCACAGCGATACTATTACCCCCACTGTCTTGACCCTCCACGATCGAAAGTCGTCCAAGAAATCACTGATCGAATCCCTGTCTCGCCGTATCGGATTGAGCACGCGTGCACAGTCTGGTATCATCTGTCGAGAAGGTGCCCTTGCCGGAAGAGCCAGTCCTGGCGACAGGTACCCGTCCACAAGTCTGCAGTCTCCGCACGGAAACATAGAAGACGTACGGTCTTTCTTCTCGGATTCTACAGAGGAAGAACATGATGGTGAGCAACGCGGTTCATTCCGCAAGCAAATCACATCTTTCCGAGACAAATCGTCCAAAGTGCCAACCGGACATGTCTCTACGGCCTACTCACAGTCGCTGGATACCCATCGAGGCCGGTCCCTAGACCAGTACGGTCGACCTTCGAATGCTCGCACTACCGGCTCACTCTTTGATGACCGCTTCACCGAACCTGTCGCGCCTCAGAACTACGATGGCATGGTTGGTATGGGCAGAGTCGAGTTTCGGGTGAAGCGTGTCGCCGAACGCTTGAGACACATCTGGTTGAAGGGCGGCGAGATCATTCGTTCTCTCAGCCAGCGCAGCCGCCACACAGAGAGACAGCACAGGGAGAGAGACGCTGAGTCTGACAACTGGCTTGCGGACAGCCTCTATTCTCGTGATTGATAACAGGACGCGTTTTTCTGCGGAACTGTGGTCAGGTCGCATGACGGGATATATTCATCTCTATTTCTTGATGATTGCATGGCTATACACTACATGGTAGAGGATTGACAAGGGACATGAATGGCGTATGACGAGATCACGAACGAGCTGAACAACGACGAAGCAATATTATGGTATAGCATCTGTAGATAGCATCTTCCAAATGAACACGAGCATCTCAGAAACTGTGTTCTGACAAGGTGCAAACTTGTTTCGGCAATGGTTGTGATACAGCATCTGCCGGCTGTGGTGAAAGTTGGGTCCCGAAGTTTGGGACTGGCATGCTTTGGTATGATAAGGTTTCTCAGGTTTGGCTTTAGTGAAGGGCGTCATAGTCACCAGCGTTGCTTGTCAGACAAGAGTCAAAACCTCCCTGAATCTTGAGCAACGCATTGGCCCGGAGAGGTCCGACTTGCCAGTTCTATTACATTCGGAAGAGTGCTAATGAAAACATGTGGTACACGTTTTTTCGGAAAGCGACACGAATGATCGTCAGAGAAGGGGATCGTCCGAGGGGCACTGGGGAATAGATTTTGGGTTGTCTTTGACAGGATTTTTCTCTCAACATGCTCTGCAGTGCTGGAAGGTACCGTGAAGCTTTATGTGAAGAATTGGGGAGGTTGGGTGTGTCACTTCTGCGGGGAGGTTTCGAGATGCGTACGTATGCTGAACTAGCTCTGGTATGCGCGGTATATCGAGAGATTGATGGGGGTTGGTTACGAATGCATGTTAGCCTCTGCGACATGGACGGTGGAGCGGTGACATGATAGGTATAGATGTTTTGTTTTCTGTGTTTTGCTCCTCGGGAGCCGCTTGACTGGAGGAAATAACCAGTAGCTACTTGATTGCCAGGGTTACCAATCATATGTGGCACAGGTGGAATCGCAGCGCCGCGCAGTAGGAGAACAGGTTCGCCGTGGACAAGGCAGCATGACGACGTTGACGATAAGGTTGCCATGTGTGCTCTGCGGGAGCTTGGTTCTTCCCCTCGGGCCCCACCCCAATTGAGAAGTTTCGCTAGACACCGACCCATGGGGCCCTTTTGGAGCGTTCTCCGTTGCGCAATCTGAGACCTTCACTAGAGCGCTATACCAACTTAGTGCATTCTCAGACAAACAAGTGTAGACAAAGAACAACAAAAACAGGCAGTGGCTGGCGCCCGTTGCAAAGGGGAACATGAGTAACGCTCATAGTTCTGGATAGGCAAACACGTTTGTGGAAGGAATAGGCAGAGGGAGTCCAGAGGAGTCTTGTGTCAGGGCTTGCTCTTGTCACTCGGAGCCCATTTACCTGTTTCTGCAATAGTGCAAAAGGCTCTCCTTCGGCGTGTCGGTGCGACGAAAAAGAAGGTATGGAAGGTTTTTCGCTATTCTCACTGCATTCCCCTGATCCGTAACGCAGAGGCACGGTGGGCGGTTGCGCTCTCGAGATCGAAGAACATCACAAACCTCCCAAAATGATCTATTTGTGATGCAGTACCTGTCTCAACAGCCGGTGAAGCTCCACAATGGTATACAAGTAACGAGAAGCGAGAGATCGACATGGTTGGGGTGCTGGAAACCTGGGATCGCAAGGAAAGAGGGGAGAAACCACGCGGCCAGCCTGCAGTAACCCAAAAAGGTCATGTTCCGTCGAACAGATGTGGAGTTTTTTGCTGCTTCATGTCCGGAGTTTTGCTGCCATGTGTTGATGGTTCCAGCAGAAGCAAGCCGAGGCGAGAACCGAGACTGATCATGACGATCTCCCTTTTCTTAGCGCCCGCGGACGATCTCAGGGATCTATGATGTCAGTCCTTCTTCGACTTTTTGATATGTTGCATGCGGAGGCTCTTTCTTGCTTGCGCGTACGCAGTGGATATGAGCTCGAGATTGAGCCATTGGAAGGAGTGGCACATCGTATCGTTTGGAGGCTCTTGCGAACTTTTCGGTATTGATGAACGTGGAACACGAGGAAAAGGTCACCATCAATGATGTCTACTGATGCTGGTATACGAGAGTCCAGGGCTCTAGAGCTTGCGATCTGCAACTCACAGTCGATAGTCTCCACGCGCAAGAGCCTTGGCTGTCAACGAGGTACCAAAAACTCGGGATATTAATCATTTGAAAACGCACAGCTTGTCCATCCGGACCAAAGTCCATCCGGATTTCCGAGCACTACAGTTTGATAGACATGTTGCACATTGTATCGCGATAAGCGTTCTGCTAGAAAATATGATGCAACGACAAAGCGATTACTAGGCCGGAACTTGCCCTATTTTCCTTTATAAACTTACATGGCTTGATCTGTGGAGGTTCTAAGCTTCAAATCTTCGATTGTTCGAGGGTATTGGTATGGGGTTTCAGTGTTTTTGCTTGCGGGTAACTACGCCAACGTCACCATCTAGAAAAGTTGTGATCTTTGTATGAGTCAAGCTCAAGTGAAAGAGAAAACTCAAACCTGCACCCCTGCATCCTTTTCGCTTCCTGAGGCTGTTGTTGGAAGCCAGCTGACGGTATGCTTAAAAAGAAATCGTTGTAAGTGGCGTTCGACTATTAGAAAAAGATTAGAGTTTCCGTTCAGCGAGACCAGCGCTTTGGACGAGGGCTGGTCCTCGGCTCATTGTTATGGTATCCACACACACAGAGATGAAAGGATGCATGTTACATCTCATCGTAAATCTGATCAGAGCCTCCATCTAACGAGAAAAGAAAAAGTCAATCACTGCTTGCTGTCGGCAACAGTCAAGCAGATATACGGCAGTCAAGTGTTGACGAAGGACACTACCGCCATCGTGGGATCGGAATTCGCTACTACGGGTGGCTTGAGACCGCTTCTCTGAATTCTGCAAGGAACAGGTAAAGGGATCGGTGCTGGTGCAAGTTCAGCCGACTCGATATATCCAGTAAATGACCACGACTACACCTTAATTATGTATGATACAAATTTTCGAGAAACAAGCTATATATCATGATGATAAATCAGTTGCGTCTGTCGAGCCTTTTGCGCATTGTCTGCATAGGTACACTCTGACACATACTTGCCAGGTTTTGGGACTAGTATAGAGACAAAAGTTCGTGAATTGTTCATGAGATGGATCTATGATGTACATGACAGTCATTGCTTCCTCAACAACCCATACGGTTGCTAGGTATGTAATGACAAATTGCGTCTGACGACAGCGTTCACTCTTTCCATCCACGGTAGATAATCTTGCTTCCGTAGGTTTGACCCTTCTTCAGGAGAACCATCTTCTTCCAGTCGTCGTTGTTTCCAGCATCAATGTAACGGCTGGGCTCGACGCAGAAACCGGCACGAGCGCCGCGTGCCGGTGCGCCGTCCACAGCAGGGATGTCGATGTACTTGCCAGTGTAGAACTGGAAGGCAGGCTCTGTGCTGAGCACCTCAAAGTGGAGTTTTGTCTCAGGGTGGAAGAATGCGCAGAGTGTGCGCATCTCTCCCGATCTTGTGTCCAAAGGTACGCTTGAAGCATCGGTGTTGATGACGAAGCAGTGGTCAATGTCGGGCTCTACGGGTCCCAGTGTGAAGGCCTTCTTTGCTTCAACGCCAGGGAATGCCTTGATCTCGCCAGTGGGAATGTCTGTGTCGTCCACAATCATGTGCTGATCAGTCATCAAGGTCGCTTCTGTGCCCTCGATGGTGTCCTTTCCAGAGATGTTGAAGTAACTGTAGCGCTTCGTCAGCTGACCGCGTATGGCAAACCCCCGCGCGAACAACTTACCTATGGTTGGTCACCGAGACTAGAGTTTCGTCGACCTCATCTCCAACGAGCTCAACCTCATACTCGATCTCGAGCTGGGTCTTCTCCACACCGCCATCGCTCTTCTTGCTTGCGATGTACCAGACGCGGAGCTCTACGGTTCCAGGGTAACCCTCCTCGCCATCCTTGCTCAGATACTTGAACTGAACAGCCTCTGTGCCGTTTCTGTTGACAGGGGTAGGTCCATCAAACGTTCTCTTTCCCCAGCCAGCTGGGCCTCCGTGAAGAGCATTAGGTCCGTTGTTTGCTGTGAGTTTGTAGGATTTGCCGTTCAAGTTCTGAATCTCGGCGTTCTTGATGCGGTTGGCGACGCGACCAATCGTCTCGCCAAAGTAAGCAGAGTTCTTGGTCTTGTAAGGCTCCGCGGTAGGGAAACCTTGGACGATGTTGTGCCCCGCGACGCGGAACTCTTGTATGATGGCGCCCTGAGGCAAGAATGTGAATGCGTCTTCGGCTGACATGTTGTGCTGTGTTGATGATGATGTCGAGTGAGGAGTGATAGAAGAAAAGTCAAGAAGTTTTGAGACGACACGTGGAAATACCTTGCGATCACGGTTAAACAGGATTCTTCTGCCTCATCAGTGTCATCACACAGCCTGGACAGCTATTAGGCGGGGGTGCACTTTGGTGGGGTGGAGGGGTATTTCAAGCCACCGTTTAGCCTAATTTTGCTTGTCGCATCCATCCCCACGTGAGAGACCTTCGACGTTCGCGAAGCATGCATGCTTCTGTCGCAGCATTTGGACAGGCCAAAGCGGCCGAAGTCACGGCGACGAGAACGATTGCTCTAAGCTCTTCTTGTACACCGACGAG
>Ga0058697_10000235_pt1 | contig 26805 bp, 20 predicted proteins | sample AgamicAsMae_FD_66619 | JGI IMG/M metagenome (GOLD analysis project Ga0058697, IMG submission 66619) | Agave microbial communities from Guanajuato, Mexico - As.Ma.e | ecosystem: Host-associated > Plants > Phyllosphere > Phylloplane/Leaf | place: Guanajuato, Mexico | collected 2012-06-04
GTACGGCCGAGGACGCGGGTGACCTTGACGAGCTTGACGGGGACCTTGGCGGATTCCATTGTGAAGTCTTGTGTGATGAGCTGAGATAGCTTCTTCTGTAACTGGGCGAGGGAAGGAAAAAAGGCGTCGACTGGGGATCGAGAATCTGCACACGGAGCGAGCGTCTAACTGGGGGAGCGCCCACTGCAAATTCGAGCCTTGGCGCTTTCGCGTGTGTGCCCTCGGTCGGCGCTTTAACCGACGTCTTTCCGTTCTTGAGGTCTGTGCAGATTCACGTCTTGGCAGCATTGACGGAGTCAGTTGCGGCGAACGCGCGACAGCTCGGGGAAGACAAGTGGCCGTACACGTTTCAAAAAAGTTGGTGACTATTAGATCAAGACTCATCCAAACACCTGTCACTTTGTCAAGAGTCATGTCGAGTGCTGTTCTAAACTAGACTTCGAATCAAGGACTTACCTTCTTCCCTTCGTCTGAACTTCCGTATCTTGTCCAGGAAGCTATCGACTATTCTGCATTTACCCCCTCGAGAGTCTCACCAACATGGCCAGGCTCGGAGGAATCACCCACCCCTTTGTCCTTTTTGCGCTTCTGTTTGTCGCATTTGCCTCGACAGCATCTGCAGCATCGGCAGTACTTGGAATTGATCTCGGCGGTGCATATGTCAAAGCAGCAATCGTAAAGCCAGGAGTTCCCCTCGACATCGTCCCCACCAAAGATTCGAAACGCAAAGAGGCCGCCGTCGTTGGTTTCAAACCCGTATCTGGTTCCGCTCTCGAATTTGGCTCTTACCCCGAGCGACTTTATGGCGGAGATGCTCTGGCCCTTGGTGGTCGCTTCCCTGGCGATGTCTTCACCAACCTCAAGACCCTCCTCGGCCTCGTTCCTGGCGAACACACCGACTCTATGATCAAGAACTACCACGCACGCCATCCCGCAATCAAGTCCAACTTTGAGCAAGAGAAGGGAGCTGTCTCGTTCGTACCCAGTGCCTTCGGCTCGTCCGAAGCACCATGGAGTCTCGATGAGTTGCTGGCCATGGAGCTCAAGAACATCCGCGCAAATGCCGAAGCCATGTCTGGCGGCAAGGGAAGCTCTGTCACAGATGCTGTCATCACCGTTCCCGTTCATTGGACTGCCGATGAGAGACGTGCTATTCAGCGTGCCGCCGATCTGGCTGGTATCAACATCATGGGTCTTGTCAGCGACGGACTGGCTGTTGGTATCGACTACGCCGTCAAGCGTACTTTCCCCAGTGTCAGCAAGGGTGAGAAGCCTGAGTACCACATGGTCTTCGACATGGGTTCTGGTTCAACCACTGCCACCATCCTCAGATTCCAATCCAAGGACGTCAAGGACATCGGCCGCTTCAACAAGACCATTCAGGAGGTCGCCGTCATGGGCGCCGGATGGGACAAGACTCTTGGAGGAGACGAGCTCAACGCTCTCATCGTAGACTACCTGGTCGACAGCTTCGTCGCTAAGCCTCAAGCCGTGAAGGCTGGCATTACCGCCGAAGAGGTCAAGACACACGGCAGAACTGCCTCCAAGATCTGGCGTGAAGCCGAGCGCGCAAGACAGGTTCTCAGTGCCAACTCTGACGTTAGATCGAGCTTCGAGGGCTTGTACAAGGATATTGACTTTGCCACCAAGCTTACCAGAGCCGACTTCGAGAAGATGGCTGCCTCCCACGCTGACCGTATTCAGGCTCCTGTTCAACAGGCTCTGGATGCTGCCAAGCTGTCTTTCAAAGACCTCGACTCTGTCATCCTTCACGGTGGTGCTATCAGAACCCCATTCGTCCAGAAGAAGCTCGAGTCCATGACTGGCAAGAACACTGAGGTTCGCAGCAACGTCAACTCTGATGAGTCGGCTGCTTTCGGTGCTGCTTTCAAAGCCGCCGGTCTGAGCCCTAGCTTTCGTGTCAAGGAGATTAGAGCTCTCGAAGCCGCTACTTACCCTGCAGGTATCAAGTACCCCGCGGATGGCAAGGAGAGATCGCAAAAGCTGTTCGTCCCTACTTCTCTGGCTGGATCTGCTAAGGAGATCACCATCAAGAACCTTGATGACTTTACTTTTGGCATCTTCCAGACTGTAGGCAGCGTTGACCGTCCCGTCACCGAGGTCATCACCCAAAACTTGACCGCTTCCGTTGAGGCTCTGACCTCCAAGTTTGGTTGCTCCAAGGACGAAATCTCTACCAAGCTCAAGCTTCGCATCAGCCCTGTTGATAGTATCCCCGAGATTTTTGCTGCTTCGGTCAGCTGCGAGACTGAGGGTGGTAAGGCCGCCGGTCTTGGAGACTCGGTCAAAGGACTTTTCGGATTCGGATCCAAGAAGGGCGACCAAGAGCCTCTGATCGAAGACGAGGAGGTCGAGACTGTGAAGGAGTCTAGCTCATCGTCATCCAAATCTTCCTCCAGCACCGGTAGTGCTAAGTCGAGTGGTTCAGCCACCCCTGAGGCTGATGCCAAGAAGAAGCGCACTGAGACTATCCCTATCAAGCTCACCACTGTTGTCAAGGGCCTTCCCCAACCTGCACCCGAAGACATCAAGTCCATGAAGGAGCGTCTTGCTGCCTTTGACCGCTCGGACCTCTCTCGCACCCAGAGAGAAGAGGCTCTGAACGTTCTCGAAGCATACACCTACCGTACCAGAGATCTCCTCGAGAACTCTGACTTTGTCGGTGCCTCAACCGAGCCTATCAGAGCCCAATTGACTTCTCTGCTCAGCAGCACTAGTGACTGGCTCTACGGTGAAGGCTCTTCGGCAAAGGCTGAGGCTTTCAAGAGCAAGCTTGCTGCCCTCAAGGCTATTGTCGACCCCGTCCAGAAGCGCAGAGAAGAAGCCGCCGCACGTCCTGAGATCCTCAAGTCGCTGCAAAGCTCGCTCGATCAGACAAAGTCTATGGTCGACGCTATCGGCAAGCAGATTGCTGCCTCCATCTCATCCGCCTCCGAGGCAGCTCTATCAAGCAGCACCACCACCGAAGCAGCCCCCAGCCCTAGCTCTGCCGACGACCTTGACGATCTCGAGGATGCCGATGTCTCAACCACCTCCTCGTCAGCCAAACCTAGCGAATCCCCTAGCCTGATGCCCTACACTTCAGACGACCTCACCTCCATCACCTCGGCCTACGAGACCGTCGCTGAATGGTTGAAGACCAAGATCGCCGAGCAAGACAAGTTGCAAGCTTTCGAGGACCCAGCATTCACAGTCAAGGAAGTGGAAGCCAAAGCCAAGGAGCTCAACAAAGCGCTTATGGATATGGTGACCAAGAAGATGCAGATGCCCAAGCCCAAGGCTAGCAGCAGCAGCAGCTCGAAGAAGTCGAGGTCAAGCAAGAGCAAGAAGACGAAGTCGACGAGTAGCGAGACGGCGACTGAGTCGCCTTCTGCTAGTGCTTCTATTGTGGTCGAGGAGGAGGATAAGCCTATTGAGCATGAAGAGTTGTAGAGCATTTCTGTTTCAGCATAGAAGCTATATCAAGTTTTCCCTTTTTCCCATTTTACACCCTGTCTGGAATCACAAGCATTATCAAAGTGAAGTCCTATCAAGTGGTGTTGTTAATTTGCATGATATATCTACATCTCCCATGATTTGTGTTCATCTCGCACCAACAGCACCATGCGGCACACCCTGCCTCCTCCTCGCGATAGCCTCACCCATCGCATTCCTAACCTCGACATTACTCCTCACAGTATTATCCACCAAGAATCTCTTCATGCGTCCTCTCATCTCCCTCATCGCTGCTTCATCACCAGCAAACGGCGTCATCTCCAACCCCATCAACATATTAGCTTCATTCTCCAAAGCCTGTCCCAAAGCACTGATTCTCTGTAATTGCTGTTGAGACACCTCATCGGTTTGATTGGAAGCAGCAGCAACAGCGGCCTCTGGAGAAGTGAGTAAAGGACCGATTTGAGAAAAAGCGATGAAAGCCGTGAGAATCAGTTTACGCAACAGAGAGATGAGTTGCCAAGGTAGGAATTGAGGGTGAGTTGGTATGATTGCGAATACAGGATTCGCCACCTGCATCAACAAACGAGGAAATGTTGGGTTGGTCAGACAATGCACTTCAAACACGCCCAACGCTGCTAATGCCAAGAATCTCCAGAAAGCGGCTTGTTTGATGTATCCCAGGAAGCCGAGAAGAGTTAATACAGCGGCGGTGCCTGAGTAGTAGAAGAAGAGGTTTCGGAGGCCGATGGTGAGGAAATCGGGGATGGAGGTTGGTTGGGGCCGCCAGAAGAAAATGTCTGGACCCAGGCGGTCGTAGGCGAAGCGTTTTGTTGGGTCGATGAGTATGTCGCGGCAGAATTTTAGATGGACGTAGTAGGATTCTGCGGTGGTGCGGTCGGAGCCTGGGGATACTTTGTCTGGGTGGTGGAGCAGTGTTCTATGAACTATCATCAGCTTTCTTTCTTCATTGAGAGACGCAGAGGCAGTGATGGTAAAACTTACAGTCTTCGGAAGCGACTGTTGATTCCTCTGTCGTTGACATCGAGGCCTACACCGAGGTCTTGGTATAGGTTTCCTGCTGTGCGGAGTTGAAAGTCGGCTTCGTAGATAGTGTAGAGGAGATAGGCCACGATGACTAGAATGTTGATTCTTCGACGGTGCTGGACAAAGGCCCTGCTTCCAGGCTGTGGTTTGGGGTCACCTGCGCGTATCCAGACGGCATAGAAGGCTGATTGGACCCATCCTGTTACCAACTGTAAAATTGATAGTCAGCCATCGATTCTTTTTCTTGAAATGATCAAAATGAATGATCTGACTTTATGGCAGAGGTAGAAGTAGAGTCTCGAACAGACTAAGAATATTGCGGACTCAATGATCTGATCTCCTGCAAACAGCAGAGGATGGTCGGGGGGAATATGCCACATATTGATGTTTCGTGGATCGAAATGTGTTGAAAATGGGAAACACAAGAAGTGAACTTACATTGGGCAGGATATACCAACCAGCTAGAGAAAGCAAATTGTCAGACATGATCGTGTCTGAGCAGGATTGCGAGATGGGATAGTTCAAGGTCGAGTAGACATCGACGTGTAAACTAACGCAGCCCCCGGGGGTTAAAGAAGCCTTGACTCGCGGGTGTGCACGGACTCAGAACTGCTTTGGCATGTGAAGCCGGCGACTTTGAGGTGTCGAGCGGAAATTCTTTTTTTGTTCTCTCGCGACAGCAATAATATCCAATTGTCGACAACCACACAACATACACACACCGCACAACATGTCGACAGAAAACATGGCAAACACACCAAAGTCAGCAAAGACGAAAAAGAACAAGGACGACAAGTCAGCAAAGAAGCGACGACACGACGAGCAAGCCACAGCACCAGGAGCAGAAGCATCAGAACCCACAATCGAGAGCCTACCAAAGCGCCCGCGCATTGCCTCGCCAGCTGCAGATGCAGACGCAACCAGCACATCACCCTTCGTCAAGCAAACCTCATCCTTCTACCTCCCTCTGTCGCCAATCTACCATGCCTTCCCCGTCGACGGCCTCTGCGCAGAGCACATCTCTCCTCTACTCCTCACCTACCACCCACCCCTCGGCGGCGTAATCCTCTCCTACTCCAACCCACGCCTCTCTAACACCCCTGCCAACGCTCCCTCCTCGCGCGACGGCCCCGATGCCTCCCCCACCGTCCTCGCAAAGTCAATCGACGAATACGCAGTCTCCTTCATCTGGCTAACCGTCGATTTCATCCTCCTACGCCCCACCCCCGGCGCCGTCATCGAAGGCTACGTCAGCCTCCAGAATGAATCCTACCTGGGTCTCGTATGCTGGAATTTCTTCAACGCAGGCGTAGACCGCAAGCGCATTCCCTCGACTTGGAAATGGGTGCCCAATCACAATGCCAATGCCGGCACCAAGAGCAGCACCGATTGGATGAGGGGTTTGCGCAACAAGAGTGATGAAAGCAGTGGTCATTACGTTGATGAGAATGGCAACAAGATTGAAGGAAAAGTCAAGTTCACAGTCAAGGATTTCGAGTCTGCGCCTAGCACGGAGCGTGAAAGAGGATTTTTGAGTATTGAGGGTACGCTGTTGAGTCCTGAGGAAGACAGGGCGTATGACAAGGAACTCAAGGCTGCGAGAAAGGTGCCGAAAAAGAAGAGGGTGCCTGCTTTGAATGTCAACCCTGAGTAGTGAGGATGGGTCTGATCTCTTCTTTCTGTTCTTTTTTTCGTACATAAGCGTCTCTTGCATGTACTCACCATACCCATCTATATCCTGGGACAAAGCCATCAGATCTACCTTTCCAATTCATCCGCAAAACAGCTCCGAAAATGCCATGCATTCAGATAGCAGAGAGCTTACAATCATTGAAGAAGATCAACACTTGTTTACAGAACTCGCCCAACTTCCTTGATCTTTTCGGCTTGTCATCCGCGCTGCCGACACAAGTCAACACTGGTTACTTGTCATGAAGCAACAGAAGGTGTTGTTATGGTGTTTTGAAGATTTCTTTATTCATTCTTCTCAAGTTCGTGAGAGCTCTACTCTAACTATTTACGTCCATCTCTTATCTCGAAAGAGCCAGTCCGGCCAATATCCTCCTTCTCTTCAGCCCAGCTAAAGTACTTTTTGTCTTCTCTCCCAGTTCTTACAGAGCCAGTCCATAAGAAGATAGAAACATCCGGCCCGTGGGCATCGCCATGCAATCGCTAATGCTAAAAAACAACAGATAAGCAACAATAATAAAAACAAGACATGTAAAACATGTCGAACAAAAACAGAGAAAAGAACAAGATCATGCAACAATGCCATCACCCTCGATCATCTCCTTGAGGATGTCACTGCCTGGTCCCTTGAGAGCCGAGAGCAGCTCAGCATGGCCGACACAAGCAGCCATTCTCTTGTCGTCACCCATTGCTGCACCGGTGAATCCTGACTTGGATCTTCTGCTGGGTGTACGCGACGGTGTCAAGGGCATGGAGAATGACGAGGCACCTTTTGCTTCCACAGCAGAGACGAGTGAGAGAGTCTCCAGGCCACTGACCACGTCTCTAAACTCAATACTGCTGAGAGCGTGTAACATGTTCTCGCGGCTGCAAAGGGTGCAGTAGGCTTCAAACAATTGCTTGACAGTCGGCGCAGAATTTGCATGCTTGGAAGGCGTCATTGGAAAGGTGACCACGCTGGGTGCCTCACGCTTCTTCTTCTCCAGGGCTGACAAAGCGCACAAGACAGCTTTCTGTTGCAGGTTAAGAGATGCCAGACGTTGAGATGCTCCATTGCTGAACACAGCGGCTGTGACTTTGGCGACATGAGCAATTGTGGCTCTTGGCGCAGTCTCAAGTGTCAGATGGCTGATCGAAGGGAAGAGTGTGGTCTGGCGAGGGTCCTTGAGAGCCGACTTCTGGAAGGCTGCCAACTTAATAGCGGGAGATGCAATGTTCGGGTTCTCCTTCAGCGGCGTCTTGGATGGGCTGTCTTGCAGACGAATGCGTGCTTGCTCGACCTTTGTCTCAGACTCGATCATGTCGACAGCTCTCCTGCAGATATCGAAGGCCTTTCGGAGATCACCAGTCTGAGACGCAACCTTCTTGGAGCAGAATTGAATGGCTGCGGGATGTAAGAATGGAATGAAGTTGGGATCTGCCAGAGAAGCATCCAACCCCTTGAGTTTCGATGTGATGATATTCGCAATCTGAGGAGCGGTGTATGGCATGAATGGCAGCAGATTCGGTTTGAGATTGCGTGACTTGAGGCGAGGCAGAAAACGGTCAGTCAGATCAAGAGCGTTAGCGATGCCAATAAGAATGAGACTTGATGAAGGCTCCATTGACCACTCGAAAAGGCTGTACAACAATTTGAGATCCAGATCGACAAGGCGGTCAATTTCATCCAGAATGACAACATACTTCTTCTCCTGCTCAAAGAAGTTGGGGCGTAGAATATCGAAATCTGTGGCGCGCCCAGAAACGCTGTCCAGACCCAGGTCTTTTGACAATGTGTTGGCAAGGTCTTTGGCTGTTTTGATACTCATACAGTTGACAGTCGAGATGGACATTTCACGTTCTGACTCAGATGCAAGGTCTTGACAAACTTGACCAACAAAAGCACTCTTTCCGGTTCCTGGTGGTCCTGAGATATAGAGACATCCGGCATCTGCAGAGGCAAGACGCTCTGATATGAATGTAGATAACTGCTCCTTCTCTTCCTCTCTCCCTACTAGAACGCCAGGATCTGTACATCTTGAGAAGATCTGACGGGCTTGATTGTATACGTTGTTGGCGGCACTTGATGGAGTATAAGGGCTGCGAGGGGTGTCCGGACTGCTAGAAATAAGATGGCGGTGCCTTGGAGTGATTGTGATCTTTGAGGCGAGTGCATCTCGGTGTCGTGGTGTTTGCGGTGTGGCAAAAGGGCTCGACTTTGCGGGAACAGATGATTTGGCAGTCTTCGAAACGGAGAAGTGGGCACTGATCTTATTCGGTGACGATACTACGCGTTTCGAGGGAGTGGGAGTGGGTTTGAGTTGTGTTGCAGGAGAAGATATTGGGTTGAAGAATGGGTTGTCGTTTTCGTCGTTCCCTAGGACCAGAGTCTCGCGGCGCTTTGCCCGGGTCTGTATGCTGCTATCTGATGCTGTTCACACAATCAATATCTGAGCACGCGTAGAGTGCTGATGAATCTTACCATTCGTTGAACTCCGGGTACGTTTACCCAGGACAGAAGCTGACATTGCTGGTGATGAATAGAGAAGTCGCGACTGTGATTATGACACTATGAATTGGAGAAGGTGTAAATGATATGATCAATGTGTCAATGTTCAATGGATGGGAAGGAGCGAGGTAGGCGCGTAAGGACGCGGCACGCGCAAAGTGCATTTTTAGCGCGAAACGAGCTTCGCGCACGGACTCTCTACACATTCCATTGACGCGCTGCATCGCGACACTCTTCCACAATCTAGACTCGTCGAGCAGTCGCAAAGTCATGGCCTTTGGCAGAAGCAGTCCGCCGCCTTCTCAACCCTCGGCCAAGAAGCAGCAGTCCATATCCAGCTTCTTCACCCCTAAGCAACCCGCTGCTAAGAAGGTCAGCGCGCCCACGCCATCCACGACCAAAAGACCATCGATATCCAACGCGCCTGAACCCACAAACGATGCTGGAAATACCGCTGTGAATAGCAGTCCGGCTAGGCCGAAGCGTCCGTTCGAAGAGTACAGCGACGAGGAACAGGACTTGCCGGATCTTAAGAGAACGCGTCAGGATGGTAGCGATTTGGAGAACGAGGCACCATTGTCCGCTGTGTCACAGCCGTACAGACCTGCCGCTGCCAATGGATCTGCACGTATCTCGGATCGTACAGCCAAGTACATCTTCTCAAGTTCTCAGCCCGACCAACCTCTGCCAAGTGACCAAGACGACGATGCCGTTCGCAGACAGAAAGAGCGTTTGCACCAAAAGTTCGTGAAGAAACTTGGCAGACCTGACAGTCTTATCGACATCAGGCGTCGTAATCATTTCATTGACGAGGAACAACCTGACGGCGAAGATGATCCTGACGAAGAAGAAGAGGAAGTCCAAAAGCCTGCCAAGGGTAGAAAAGGTCCTGCCGTTCGAAAGACCGCCAGTAAACTCACACCTATGGAGAAGCAAGTCATCGATATCAAGAAGAAACACATGGACACTCTCCTGGTTGTTGAAGTGGGTTACAAGTTTCGTTTCTTTGGTGAGGATGCCCGCATCGCTGCAAAGGAATTGCAGATCATGTGTATACCAGGAAAAATGAGGTTCGATGAACATCCTTCCGAAGCACACCTTGACAAATTTGCTGGAGCGAGTTTTCCTACTCATCGATTGCATGTTCATGTCAAGCGCCTTGTCTCTGCCGGACACAAGGTTGGTGTCGTACGTCAACTAGAAACGGCTGCATTGAAGAAGGCTGGCGACAACCGCAACACGCCATTTGTCCGCAAGCTCACAAATCTGTACACTAAGGGCACCTACATTGACGACATAGAAGGTCTGGATGGCCCTGTGGCTGCACCAGCTGGAGGTGCTCCTGCAACCGGTCATCTGCTGTGTCTGACCGAGATGAACGCTGGAGGTTCAGGGACTGATGAAAAGGTGCGCCTCGGCATTGTCGCTGTTCAGCCTACCACCGGCGACGTGATCTACGATGACTTCTATGATGGCTTCATGCGAAGTGAGCTTGAAACTCGTCTTCTTCATATCGCTCCTTGCGAGTTCCTCATCGTTGGTTCTGTGTCCAAGGCGACCGATAAATTGGTCGAGCATTTGTCAGGAAGCAGAACAAATATTTTCGGAGACTGCGCACGTGTAGAGCGCACAGAAAAATCAAAGACATTCGCTGCTCAGGCGCACACGCACATATCCGACTTCTACGCTGGCAAGATGCAATCGGACAATTCGTCAGAGGAGAAATCTGCCATGCTCGACAAGGTTCACCAACTGTCTGAACCTGTCACGATGTGTCTTTCGGCTATGATTACTCATCTGACTGACTACGGTCTTGAGCACGTCTTCGATCTCACCAAAAACTTTCAGTCTTTCAGTGCGCGCTCTCACATGCTTCTCAATGGTAACACTCTGTCATCGTTGGAGATTTACCAAAATCAGACAGATCACACGGAGAAGGGCAGTCTATTCTTCATCCTGAATCGTACACAAACTCGCTTCGGTCAACGTCTTTTACGCAAGTGGGTGGGTCGTCCACTACTCGACCAAGAACAGCTCCAGAAACGCATCGGCGCCGTGGAAGAGCTTCTCGATACTGATCGTGCAATTCCCACTGATCGCATCAAGAATCTCCTCGCCCATGTTAGGGGTGATTTGGAGAAGTCGTTGATCCGGATATACTACAAGAAGTGTGCCCGTCCAGAGCTCGTGTCTGTTCTCCAGACGTTACAAAAGATCTCGAACGAGTACGCACACGTCAAAGTTCCGAAAGATTCTGGTTTCGAGTCACCACTGCTAGCTGAAGCTATCGCATCATTGCCGCTCATATCTGAAGATGTCATATCTTACCTCGAGAGAATCGACCTCCAGGCGGCCAAGGATGATGACAAGTACTCCTTCTTCCGTGACGAGTATGAGACCGAAGAAATCACTGACCACAAAGTCGGCATTGCCGCTGTCGAGCATGATCTGGATGAGCATCGCACTCAGGCTGCAGAAACACTCAAGAAGACTGGCAAAGTTGATTATGTGACAGTCTCTGGTATCGAGTTCTTGATCGAAATCGAGAACATCCATCTCAAGAGGGTACCCGCCTCTTGGGCCAAGATCAGTGGCACCAAAAAGGTGTCTCGCTTCCATACACCAGAAGTTGTCAAGTTGATTCGCGAACGTGATAGAAGCAAGGAAGCCCTTGCCAATGCGTGTGACGCTGCTTTTGCCGAGTTACTTACAGAAATTGGTGCCAAGTACCAGACCTTCCGTGATTGTATTCAATCATTGGCGACACTGGACTGCCTCCTCTCACTAGCCGATATTGCGAGCCAACCTGGCTACACAAAGCCTGAGTTCATCACCGACAGCAACGAGGTGCGAATCGAGGTCAAAGAAGGCCGTCATCCAATGGTCGAGCAACTTCTTCTTGATTCGTACGTGCCAAACGATATTGAGCTGTCTTCCAAGGAAAGGGCTCTTCTCATAACCGGACCAAACATGGGCGGCAAGTCATCCTATGTCAGGTCAGTGGCCTTGATTGGTATCATGGCACAGATTGGAAGCTGGGTCCCCGCATCGGAAGCAAGGCTGACCCCCCTGGATGCGGTGTTCACACGTATGGGCGCGTTCGACAACATGCTTAAGGGCGAAAGCACCTTTATGGTTGAGCTTTCCGAGACTTCAGACATTCTCAAGCAAGCCACACCTCGGTCACTTATCATTCTGGATGAATTGGGTCGCGGTACTAGCACTCATGATGGTGTGGCAATTGCGCAAGCCGTGCTGGACTATGTTGTACGTGAGACCAAGGCACTTACTCTGTTCATCACCCACTACCAGGCACTTTCGCGAATGGCCGAGAGATACGAAGCGCGAGAACTTCGTAACGTCCACATGCGCTTCACTGAAGAGGTTGTTGGCGACGATCATACAGACATCACTTTCCTGTATGAAGTTGGTGAAGGTGTTGCACATCGCAGCTATGGCTTGAATGTGGCAAGACTTGCCGGTCTGCCAAAAGATGTGCTTGACGTCGCAGCGATCAAAAGTACACAAATGGAAGAAGAAGCAAACAGGAGGAAGATGGCACACTTGTCGAGATTGCTTTCCTCCACCCTCGAAAACGACCAGCCACTCAACACTGAGTTGCTCATGGCTGGCCTTGACATGATGTAGAAATAGCCTGGGAGAGGCACATGCTGTCAAGCAGCCACTTTTGAAGATCGATATTGCTTGACCGGAGATACCCCTTTGCTGTATTTGTGGTATGTATTATCCATGGCTGCACGCTCGAGTAATGATAGACAAGACAATCTCTGTCATTCAAACGATCAGCACCACCAGATCATATCGGCGATAGTAAAACTGTAGGCCTGGTCAATTGTTGACACACATACATTGGTAGGTCGAGTCCCAGCGTTATCGCGATATGTCATAATCACGTATATACACAATGCACTCACGAAACATAGCGCTCGCATACAACCCGATTACCCAAGGACAGCATGCATACTGCCTCAAGAAGAGCTGCGGCGTCAGTCGCTAATAATCTTGGTCATTTTGATTGACTTCCGTCTTACTGGCGTTCCTGGTCAGCTAGGCCGAGGTTCACTACTCAAAAGCGATAAATCCGTTCTCAATATCAGCGCTCTGAAATCAGCATACCTATCCAATGCTCGAAAGGCATCTCAGGGTTACAGGCCCATCCACGGCGGATGATCCCATGCTGCGATCAGGCCCAAAAGGTCATCTTCCCGCAAGCTTTCCCAAGTTTAAGCTTCGCTCGTGCTATCTCTCTCAACCTTTATATTTGGGGAATTTCATATCCCCTCCACCCAAGAAAAAAGCCGTGGTGGTGCAGTGGTCAGCACACCCGACCTGGTATCCTAAGTTCCTACGCTCGCTTACCTAAGATCCTAATACTCTCTCTCGAGGGTCGGGAGGTCGCAGGTTCGAATCCTGCTCACGGTGTCATACTTTTTTTGACCATGCTTTGTTCGACGACGTGTGATATTTTGTTGATATCTGTGGGTAGGTGTACTCTCGGAGAACAAAACTTCCGCGGCACAAGAATCAGAACCTGAATGTTGTCAGCACAACCAGCCGGCTGATCTGACACCTTCCTGACTTTCTCAATATGCATCTTTACACTGGGAGAGCAATATAGAGACGGTCTTCGCCTGACGGACAAATTCGACGTCGAGCAGCAGCTACTATCGCACCTTCCTACCATTACTGACGATAGCAAAATATCGGAGTATACCGCTACTTCCGCGCGTCCTGCTTGAGATGAGTCTTTGGAAAATAGACCAACGCAAATTCCGCTGTAACACACAGCGCCTTCCTAATCACCCGGACTCGGTCGCATATTCTCCAAACACATCGGTATGTAGCGACAATTAGAATAGGAAGGCATGATGATTCTAAGGCCAAAGTCCGTCTACCAGTAATCGTCGAGACGATGGTTCTCATAAAATTCCGCTCTACATGAACGTCTCATCCAGTTGGTTAGTGATACTGCAGCATAGTGATAGCATGAGGTGGTTTCTTTCTGTGGTGTGAGCAGGTTTACACAACTTTGAGATGTGATCACTCAGAAGGTTAGAAGCTAGTCAAAACTCTTTTCAGATTGATCTCACGACCACAGAGCATCGAGCTGCTCGAACATAGTATAAAATCTCGCGGTTGACCTGTTCTCCTCGTTCCTTCTTTTACATCGTGAAAAACACCAAGCTTTCCAAAGTACGTACGAACCTCCCAAATCTCAGATCTTATCTTCCGTCAAGGCCAAATCCTAACCACCTCCAGCATTTACAAACACACCAATCAAACACTATGGCACCACTTTCCCACTTTGCCATCGCAGCCCTCGCAGTCGTCAGCGTGGCAGCTGCACCCTTGCCCACCCAGCCCAGCTCTAAAACTACACTCGAGCGACGTCAAGGTGGTGGCTTCAGCGACTTCATATACGACGCGATCCAGTTCTATGCCGAGAGCGAATTCATGGAACAAGTGGGTGATATCAGCTTCAAGCCTGACATGGAAAATGGCTTTGACTCTGAGGAAAAATTCGAGAACGCCCCTCCTCAAGGCGGACAGTGAAAAGGTGTCTGCTGGGAATCTGCTCAAGTGGATCCGCTGGCCGGAGTAGAAGAGAGGCTCCAAAGACCGTGTGAGAGTATTGTGCGGCGTTGCAAGAACGGCTTCGTGAAAATGCAATGTTAAAGAGTGAGGAATGAGGAATGCTGATATAGTCTTTGTATTGTATGGTCTCTCTTTCTCTATTGCCTAGCTCTTTTTACATTCTGAACTTTCTCTCCTCTTCCTCGCGGAGCTGTGCTGTTGCCTCGCGGACCATCCACTCGCGTCTGTCTTCCTTCATGGCGACAAAGACCCAGAACCAGTGGAGTGTCTCCATGAACATGAAGGTGAAGATGAAAGAGTTCTTGACGAGGTCTAGGGGGTTCGAGTTGCCCTTGAGTGCTCGGATTGTTGAGGTAGTAGTGTCGTCACTTCTGGTGAGGTAGATGTAGCCGGTGCCGACGAACAGCATGATGAGACGGAAGGGTATGACGTTAGACCAGTATTCGAGACATGAGCGTTCGGGAAGGCTGGCCGCGATCAAGTCGCTGACACCGAGGAAGGCTAGGAAGATGGATGCAAGGGCGGTGATCTCTGTAGGCTTGCTGAAAGCTGATGTTGCAGGCTATGTATCTTGTTAGCGATGACCGATGACTGAAAAGAAGCAGGAGTACTCACGACTTGCATCGACTCGCCCAAGATGACAACAATGTTCTGCTCGGCCAGGACATGAGGCCTGTAGAGCAAGAGATATGCCGCTGTGATGTGGGCCAGCGACACGGCCTTGATGAGCGTATACGACGAGATTCTGAAGCCCATGTTGATCTGTACCTATCTTGCCAATTGCTTACGTTAGTCAAGAACTTGTCTTTGAGGGGCTCTCCCAAGATTATTGTAGCTCCTCTGAAACGCGCCTGCCGAATTAATCCCGCCTCCATGACGTTGCTTTCTGCCACTTTCCTATCTAGGTGGGCGGTGACCTATAACGCGCTTACCGATTGCTATCTATCGTGCTCGCCATCTGTTGCTCGTCGCAATCAATCCATCATCTATACCATCAAGATGGAGAAGGGACCTTTGCTTGGTGAGCTGCCTCGAAAGACTGCAGCACCCAACTTGCGCCGTATCCTTACAGCCATTCGTGTACTCGCATTTACATTCGCTGCATCATTTGCTGCCTGTTATTCATGGACTGGTTACTGGCCTCTTGATTATGTTATGTACTCGCCAGCTGAGAGGGTTTTGATCAGGAATCCTTTGATTGGTGTGTATCTTCTCTCTTCCTCATGTCTGATCGTTCTCGGTCCAGTCTCATCGCAAGCTCTGGTCTCATGTACTGATTTGTTCTAAGATGGTCACAATGACCTGTTGATCTTGATGAGGGTCTTGTACGGCAACCATATATATGATCCCAAGTTCACCGACAAGATGGAGGACGGCGGTCTGCAGGGCCAAGTCGACATCCCTCGTATGAACAAAGGCAAACTCGGAGGTGCATTCTGGAGTGCCTTTGTGCCCTGCCCGGCCAACGGTTCAGACTTCTCGGATGCTGCCTATGCTCCTTATGTCAAGACAACACTCGAGCAAATCGACCTCTACAACCGTCTCACGGAAATGTATCCACGCTACTTCACCCCCGCCAAGGATTCTGCCTCTGCTTTGCGTGCGTTTGCTTCGCATCAATTGATCTCGCCTCTGGGTATTGAAGGTCTGCATCAGATTGGCAATTCTGTCTCAACTCTTCGTCTCTACCACAAACTTGGAGTCCGATACGCAACTCTGACTTGGAACTGTCACAATGCATATGCTGATGCAGCTCTCATCAGTAACTCTGACAATCAAACCGTCGTTGCACCTCCCTTGTGGGGCGGTGTATCGCCTGCTGGCAAAAAACTGATCAACGAGATGAACAGGCTAGGCATGCTGGTTGACCTCAGCCACGTAAGCCAGGATACCATGCTTCATGTCTTGGGTCGGGGTAAAGATGGCTGGCAGGGCAGCATCGCACCGCCAATCTTCAGTCACTCGAGCGCCTATTCCATCTGCCCTCATCCTCGCAACGTCCCTGACCATATACTTCCTTACGTCAAGGCCGCACGTGGTATCGTTATGGTCAATGCGAACCCAGACTTCATCAGCTGTCGTGCTTCGAACAGCTCCTCAGGCCTGCCTGAGTTCGTGCCCGAGACCTCAACTCTGCAGCAAGTGGTAAAGCACATCAAACACATTGGAGACTTGATTGGCTACGATCACGTAGGTATCGGTACCGATTTCGATGGCATTGAGAGTACACCAAAGGGCTTCGAGGACGTGTCTAAATTCCCCGATCTCGTGACCGAGATGTTGAAGCAGGGTATCAGCGAGTCGGATGCTGGTAAGATTGTAGGCAGAAACATTTTGAGAGTCTGGGCCGATGCTGATGCCGTGGCTACTTGGATGCACAGGAAGGGTGTGTTGCCGCTGGAAGACGATGTGAGACATCCTTGGGAATAAGGTTGCGATGTTGTTCGCTGGTAGGGTCAAGGTGTCAGCCATTTCTGACATTGGATTTGTTTTGTATGTCGCATATAATATAGTAATACAAGCTGTGGAACATGTAAAAGGATGAATATGTGAAGATCATGGTAATTTTTGTCTGCTGATTAACTCGCGCAGGCGGCTGACTGGAAGGATTTCTTCATGCCGCTCAAATATGACTGACGCGAATCCTTGATCCTCAGTCTCTGCACCTTACAGCTCTGTATCATCTTATCGCCAAGTCATGTCGTTCTTAGGACTATCCTCAACCTCTCCTTTCGCGCTCAATCTTGGAGCTGCCGCCGGCGTCTTCCAGCTCACGCTTGGACTCACCGCCATCTTCCAGCCTCAAGTGATGCTTCAAGAGGTATGGGGTTTCAAACCTGCCTCGACACCTGGTCAAGATCAAGTCCTTGTTGAATCCCTGATGCAACTCTATGGCTTGAGAAATATTGCACTTGGGTTAATGATCCTCACTGTCAGAGCTCTTGCTGACAGCAGGACGCTCGGCTGGGTTCTCATGAGCGACATCCTTGTCGCACTTGGCGATGGATTCGTGCAGAAGAAATATACTGGCGGAGGTCAATGGAAACATTGGGGCTTTCTTCCTATCGGAGTCGGCATGGGCATGCTCTTGCTGGGCTACTTCGATTGACCGGTCTGTGTATCGCATGTGTTTTCATGCGCGATTAGCAATTTGCTGACACTTAGGCAGCCATCTGAGTCACCACAGTCTACTTGGCATTATTATACGAGCATATGGTGACTGAAGGAAGAGGACAATAGATTGTCTTGTGTCTTGGTGGTTGATGCTTACTGGGTGCCTCGGCTTCATCGCTTCCTGCGACCAAAAGGATGCGGACATGGCATGAGCTTGGACATTGCAGCTTCAAAAGACATATAAGCACAAACCAACCTCTTTGTTTTCTCAATACGTATACATCATACCATTGAACAGTATGCCTTCATTTTCTGAACACGATTTGGTCTACGAAGACGGCAGCAAGACGCTGCACTACCTCTCCGCTGGCCCCGACAATGGAGATCTCATGATTTTTATGCACGGCTGGCCTGGTATTGGCAAGACGTGGCACGACCAGCTCACCGAGTTCTCAAAGAGAGGTTTCAAAGTTGTCGCTCCTGATATGCCAGGTTACGGTGGATCAACCGCCCGCAAAGTCGCTACCGACTATGCCCAAGAACAAATCACCAAAGCCATGTTGGCTCTCTTGAAGCATCTTGGGTACAACCAAGCCATTTGGGTAGCTCACGACTGGGGATGTGGTACTCTTTGGACTCTGGCGAGAACTCACCCTGAGGTTTTCAAGGGAGCTTGTGGAATGACTGTTCCATACGGTGTTCTCGAACTTGGTCTGGAAGAGGCCCTCAAACATGTCGATCGTAATGTTTACCCCGAAGATCAATACAAATACGGTCAATGGAGTTATCAAGCCTACTACGAGCAGAACTTCGAGAAGGCTACTGAGTGGTTCGACAAAGATCCTCGTGGCTTCTTGAGAGCTGCCTTCACGAAGGGTAATCCTGCGGCCGTTGGAAAGCCCGCACCAATGTCGAGGGCAGTCGAGGATGGAGGCTGGATGGGTGGTATTGAGAGGCCCATACCCGCGAGCGCAATCCCTGACGAGTACGCTTGCATCGACAAGGAGACATTCGAGGAGCTCGTAGCCGCAATGGAGAAGACCGGCTTCTGGCCTGGCGATGCCTGGTACATCAACCACAAGGCCAACCGTGCCTACAATCTGGAAAACACAAAGAACGATGCTCGCCTCAAATTCCCGGTCTTGTTCATCGAGGCCAAATACGACACAGTTTGCGAGACTGTCAATTCCACTCTAGCAACCCCTATGAAGGAGCTCTGCGAGGACTTGACATACGTGAGCATCGCTGCAGGTCACTTTGTGCCTGTTGAGAAGCACGAAGAGGTCAATCAAGCGATGGCAGAGTGGCTCGAAGCCAAGGTACGTGGATGAACAACGGAGTGGGTCTATAGAGCAAGAGCTTCTGTTGTTGTCTATACAGAAAAGAAATCTTGATTTCTGATCAACGTAGAAGCTTTGCAATATCAAGACGCATCTATGATTCAAGATTGTTCGCGAAACTAAAGTGGAGACAACAGTTGAACAAGCGACAACAAGGAAGAGCGAACATCTGAGCGTGAACACCCAATCGTCAAACGAGTCAGAGTCAGAGCCAGGATGCTGAGAGATCTGCTTTACTTCGTGGAAATGTTGGGAATTGAGCCAAGTCATGTTGCTTATCAGTGAGAGTCTGGCGTTGCCATCAGTGGAATACCGATCATCTTGTACTGTTGCCAACAAAGCTGAATCGAGGTTCCACAAGGATATAAGATCATCGTCATCCCCTAGCGTTTTGGTCACCTAGAGGCTGTAGCAATCTTCGAAACCAGCCTGGCTCCGAAGCGCGATCCTTGCAAGACACGCGGACACTGCGGGCTTCCAGGAACAGGTCCTGTAGACAACCAATCCCGCCGTGTGAAAACCCAGAAAGTGTTGACGCATGAAGATCTTTTCGATCATCCATGCACTTGTATCCCGACCCGAAATTATTGCAACCCGGAAAATGCAGCAAACATGGTCGTACAGTAAGAATGCCCTAATGATGCCAGCATATCTCCTGCTCTCTTATAAGGCAGCGGTGCCCTCTCGATTGCGTCTTTTGAATTGTCTCATCCGTCTATCTGTTCCTTTCCTTACGTTGTGCTTTCTATAAGCACGTCCAATCGTTTTTGCAATAATGCAATTCTTGACCTCTTTCCTTTTGCTGTGCGGCAGCACTTCCGTACTCGCTCAACAATATGCTGGAGATATCATCAGTGCAAACCTTCCAACTATTGACAATGCCGAGGTCGCATTCTTCAAGGTTGACGACCCTAGCGGCAAAAACGATGCACTCACTTTGATCAACTACTACTCTCACGGTACTGATGGAAATCGTATCGTGGAAAGCAACATCCAAAGAGCCGTTATTGTTCTTCATGGTCTTTTGAGAGATCCCTGGAACTATGAGAACGATGTATGTGACTCGGAGCTCCATTGATTTTCTCAGACTGACAAGATTGATAGATGCTCAATGCTCTTGCAATGGTTCAAGACACCAATGTCAACCGTGATAGTGTCGCTGTCATGGCCCCATACTTCCCCAATGGCAACGACAAGAACTACGGCTACCCTTGGACGGATGGCCAGAAGGCTGGTCAAGGCTCTACAACCAACGCATTGGTCTGGTCTGGTTCTCAATGGTCTGCTGGCGCAAACAACCAATACCCCCACAACAGCCGAAACACATCTAGTTACTACATTCTTGACGAATTGGTTCGTTACTTTGACGACAAGACTCTCTTCCCCAACATGAAGCAGATTGTCCTCGCTGGACACTCTTTGGGCGGTCAAATGCTACAGCGTTACGCTGCAGTTGGTGACCAACTCGAGACCGAGTCGCCTGTTGTTCTGTGGATCGCCAACGGAGATTCTTGGGCATGGCTCAGCGATTATCGCCCTCTGAACATTCCGGACTGTCCCACTTACAACGATTACCGTGAAGGTTTCGCTCAATACGTCGAGTACGGCATGACCTACGGTGCCAACCTGGTCGCTCAAGGTCTTGATGCTATCAAAGCCAACTTTGACAGCAAGCAGATTGCTTGGGCTCGCGCTCTGCAAGACTTTGGTAACCATGCTTCAAGCTGCGCACCTGAGACCACTGGTCAGGACAGAAACGAACGTTTCTTCTTCTTTATGAAGTGGTTCCAGCCCAGCTGCCCTGACCCATCTGGCATCAACTGTGACACCGTCGATTTGGTTGACGCTCCCCACGACAACGGACAGATGTTCCACTCTGCAGCAGGACTTGCCCGTCTCTTCACCGACAACTTCTACGGTGACAAGAGCCGTGCGTATGACTTTGGATACCCTCGCAAGCAGCAGGGTGACGATCCGTTCCCAGACCCTAGCCTTGTCAACACTGCAGCAGCAAGCAATTACAACACTTATGCTGGCGGTCTGACCTACCAGGGCTGCTGGACCAACCAAGCTCCGACCACAGCGAATGCACTCTCGACCTTACTGTCCGATGATGCAAGCAACACAATCGAGACTTGCACATCTGGTTGTGTGAATGCCGGCTACAAGGTTGCTGGTATGTCGGATGCAACCAAGTGCTGGTGCGGCAACGAGCTGAGCTCTGCATCTGCTATTCTCACTGTCGATATGCAGTGCAAGTCTCCATGCCCTGGAAACACTGCTGAGATCTGTGGTGGTATCTCCCGCCTCTCTATATTCTCTGCTGGGTATCCCGCTTTTGTTTGATTGTAGTTATACTGCGGATCAGCTCTAGAGTTACAATGTATAAATTTATTATCTACAAGAACACGAACTCCCCAAGGATATGTGCAGACGGAACAATCGTGATCCTGACAACAAACTCGGATGACGAGTGTGGATGATGGAAGGTACCATCGAGTTGTAGCTGCCTTCCATAGACATGCTGCAAAGGTTGAAATACGTGTTCGACACTTCCTCACGTTTTGGAGAAGTCCTTTCCTTCTACCAGACAACGCTGATCGACAATCAAACCTGAACCGCTTCTACCATCAGCGCACCACGACCATCTTACCATCCGCCATGGCTCCTTTTATTCTTCCGGCATTTTTCCTCCAAAAACGCCATGGGAGCGATGGCAGCGTTGGCTCCCCTGGAGCTATTTCAGGCTCCAGCAGCAAAGGGGCAGACATATCGACCAAAGTTGCACTCCTCATTGGAATCCTCGCCCTCCTTGCAACAATCTTCCAAACTTTGCAACAGTACATCGGTACAGCAGACGGCTACAGACGTTGCGGCCCCGGCGTCATGGGTCCTTGGGGTCGCAAGACACGATTACGATGGCGATGGAGAGAGTTTCGATTCGAAGTTCTCTACTGCGTCCCCTTTGTCGAATACAGCCTGGTCGTCAAGGGCGAAGACGGTTCTCGCACTATCCGACCGTTCTGCGACCAGCCAGAACTCACCACTTTCAATCCCAATCCACCAGACAAGCAAAGAGATTGGAATGCTGAACTGGCGGGATGGGTTCATCTGATGCACAATTTGGGCCTACACGATCAGTCCGTCAGACAACGTATTGCTCCTGTCGCTCTTCGCGATGCAGGTCGGATGGCCTATTGCGACTGGATCCGATGTGCACATGTGGAAGAAGCCTATCGTAGTTGGGACTTTGTGCCCGACGACGTCCTGAGACCACTGGCCATCACGACACTTGCAGGTCTAGCAGCCACGACTCGTCGACTGGGACTGAGCTAGAAGCAGTTTGAGCCTAATATCGGTACGTTGCAAGCTGAAGGCAACCATCAGGTCATCACCTCCACGGTGATCCGAGGCATGGGAGTCATCATTCACTACCTCAGAGACCCCGATCTGGATGCGGACGCTCTTGGACAGAAACATCTTTTCAGCACCTCACCCTTGAGTCAAGCTGATGAGCTACTGTTCGGACGGATTGCACATTGCGACATGTTCAATACCCATCGAGCGCTGCCCCATCTGATCCTGCACATCGGGACCCTAGCCGACGTCTCGTCCACACTGCCTGCCCTCTTCGCCGACTCATCAGCAGCCGACAGCATGATTGCTGCGCTTCGTGCTCGAATTGATTCGGGAGACAAAGATTGGATGGAGTGTGCCAACGATATGGTCCCTTTCCTCACCCCTTTCTTGGGTATCTCTTCTGATACTCGACCGATCATCCCCTGGCCGAATACATCAGCACGCGGCATGACACACACGGTCTTCAAACCCTTTCGAGACGAGCTCACAGCACTCACAGTCCGAAGAGGAAGTATGGTCTCTGACTCCCACAGACTACTTGTACTCTACTTGAGTTTGGAAGCTCGCTTTCATCATCCGGCAGCTCAGCGAGACAAGAACTTCAGTTGGGAGATGCCCAAGCTGACTTTCAAGAGCGAATTGGTGACGACTGAGTCGTACGACGCGAGAGCAATCTACGATGTCTTGAGCGAGTGCGAGTCGATACTGCAGGCGAACCCTGTCATCCGCGCTGGCAGATACCATGTCCTCGTCACACAGCACTTGACATACTCGACACGAATTGAAGCTTCGGCTACCGACGCCGACAAGATGAAGCGTATGTTTGCTGCTCTTCCGGAAATGGCGCGTGCCATGAGATCGGAATGGGACGTTACAGGCGAGATTTTGCAAGCGCTTTCTTCGACTACAGGTGAAGAGTTGGGCGGAAAGGCGGAGTGGGTCAAGAGACCCAGCGACGTGGAAGTTGAAGACGCATGGTTGGCTATGATGCTACGGGCAATGTGCTGGCAGAGGCTTCACATAGTTCAGCCAGGGATGCCTTTGCCGATCGAGTATGCGAGAAGTATGCTGCCTGTGTTTATCACCTAAGAGTTTAGATATGGGAGGAGTTTTCAACTGGTTACCTTTATCGGTATGGAGAAGATATTGTTATGCAGTCCACAAATCGATCCTTGTGGCTGAATTTGTCATTTCTACCATCTCGCTTTCTCCGCAACTGTCTCTTTTGTGAATTGTTGAGGTGGTTGTAGTGAAGATTTTATACATGGTTGTCTCGTCCTACATCTTCCTCTTTTATGAACATCCCAACCCCATTTGAACGCCGCGTAGTTGTACAGGACCAAGTCGATGTGATCTTTCTCTAGTTGATCTGCTTTCCGTAGAAGGGAACACCAAGGGTGCTGAGCAGCAATCTGGCGTCTCTGTCGTTTGTAGCGGTGGTGTGGACCGTAACGTGGAAACCAGGAATCATCTTGGGAGGGTACCTTTTTTTTCATCGTCAGCATCCGTGTTGCATGTATCAAGCAGACTATCAAAACTTACATGTCATAGTTGACTTCAACCTCAGGGAACAACGCCGTCTCCTCGGCGCTAAAGCCAAACGTCAAGTTTCCACTCGAATCTCCCGAACTTCCCTTGACACCCTTCCACTCCTTGATCTTTGGCATAACGATATCAATCACCTTAGCAAGGAAATGCTGCATATCCTCTCCCCTGAGCTCTGCAGTAACAGACACATACTGCCCAGCTCTCAATCCAAACCCAGCAACGTTTTTACGCGTCTTGTGCGTGGTAACGCGGATATTAGAAATCGCCTGCATGACCATACCCGCTACGTGCAAATGCGCAGAGTCATCAAGCGCACCCTTGACCATAGTGTGCAAGGTGATTTTCTCGAGTTTGGGCACGTTGCGGAAGGTGATTGGTTTGCGCAGCAGACGCAGGACATCGGAACCTCTGGGCCCTCTCAGCGGACGGTTTTTGTAGTAGGGTGATGCGCCTTCCCAGGGTCTGAGTCGCGGTGATTTGGCGGGTGCTTTGTAGCCTGGGGGATGATGCGCGTATGCCAGTGTCATGAGGTCTGACTCAAAAGTACTCTGATAAGTCTGTTCCAAGCGCGGCACGGAAAAGGGTCCAGGAACAAAGACGCGAGAAGCAGGATCCGAGTTTGGAGGCGGTTGGTGAGGGTGCAGGGGACCGCGGTAGTACTTGGGAGGACGGAACTTGTATCTGCTGGCGGGCAATTGTCTGTTTCTCTTGCTGGCGCGGCCGACGGGGTCGTAGGTTGTGGCGTGGCCGTCGATGTCGGCATCGAGGTTGCGCAGAGAGGAGCCTCCTTCGAGTTCGGTGATGGTGTCGGCGATGTCTGTCGAGGCGTGGCGGAGTTGTGAGGATATGGGGTTGAGGGTAGCTCGTGTGACTAGGGGCCTCCAGAGGCGCTCTAGCGAGTGTGTGAGCGACATGGCTGGTTGTGTGGTGCTGGAAAGCACTTGGTGTTTTTGTGTGCTGCACTTGCGCGACGGCAAGGTTCAAGGTCGAAAAGTTGATGAGCACGGGCCCGCCGAGGGGATCAAAAGTTCAGACAGGGTCGCCTTTTGGATTATGTACAAAACAGACAGAGATTATCTACACCAAAAGAACGCCATGCTTTCGTCAGTACGTATCCAGGAAAAAACAGAAATAAACACATGTGCAGATCGTAAGCCTCGTTCTAAACAGCGCCTCTTCCAACTTTTCTTCGTGCTGCATCATCACACCACAGCTTCTTCTTCGTCCGGCACCTCTTCCAATGTCTCACTCCTCGACCCCCTGCGACCTCCATGGAACATGTCACTCAACGTAGCACTCAAACTCCTGTCTCTTTTCCTCGAAGACCCCGGTCTTTGCAGCGGTGCACTGGTGCCCTCACTCAACGCTTCCATGGCTTCTGTGCGCGACCCTCTGCCAGACGGCCTACGCCGACCCCCAGTAGATGGCGTGTCCACGATGCCTCGAAGCAGACTATCCGCTACAATAGCAGATAGCGAGGAAGAAAGCGGATTCGTGAGTGGCCCAGGCAGAATTTGTGTCAAGGTATTCAGACGGCCTGGTGTTACTTCGCTGGGGTCGATTTGACGGTAGCGTTGTTGTGATGGCGACAATGTGTTTGGGCTATCAATCGAGGGACTACTAATACCTCGATTGGGTGTTGTTGGTCGTCGCGGACTCAACTTCTGAGATGATATCGTCGGAACAACAGGAGCCGACGTTGTGGCGTGCATGGGTGGGGGATTCTGTCGTCGTTGCTCAGCGGCTACGCTGGCATCTGAGCGCGGGTGGATGGACGAGATGTTTGCGGGTGCTAGTAATGTCCATGGGTTCTCGTTCAATGGTGAAGAAGCTTCGAAGCTGAAGGGCTGCGTAGGACTGTCGTCCGAGGTAATGACAAAGGAAGGAGCCTCTGAGCGAGACGATTTCGGTCGTGCTGAAGATGGTCGCAGGGAACCACGACGTGCATCACTGTCTGATCGTTCGCGAATCTCGGGTTGTTGGTGTTCTTCGTCTATCAGATCGATTGCTTCGCCGTCCTCGGAACCCTCTTCCTCATCTTGCTGCCTGCTCTTTCCACGTCCTGACGTGATCAGCCAGACTCCTGAGAAGGTCAAGGCACATCCCGCGAAGAACTTGATGGCATCGTCTGTTGTCGTTCGTTCAAAGTCGCGGTAGAGAATTGCACTGCCAACAATGACCGAAAGCGTGAAGATGACGAACTGGACTGGAATGACTTGAGTCGAGTCAAAGTGCTGGAGAGCGCGGTTGAGATATTTGATCTGCAAGATGGCCGTTGACACCAGAACTGCGACCAAGAGGTATGTGATGGGGAAGGTAACGACGTGCCAGATAGTGTTGGAGAGTAAGGATGCGACACCTTTGGTCGAGAGAGCTGTGTAACCACCTGCAAACGCGCATTAGACATACTACTATTCGAAGACAAGCAATGTCCACTCACCAAACAAGCCAACAAGACCGAGATCAATCAAAACAGACTTGTGCCCATACTTCGAGCTCAGTGACATGAGAACCAGCATCAAGAAGACAGTGATGCCAAAGTATGTCTCGAACTCCCAGGTCGAGATGAGTTCCCAGATCTTGTCGGGTCCCAGCTTTGGGTTGTTGTCGCTGGCGCTGAGCACGACTGTAACACAGCCGCCAACTGCAACTATGACACCAAATCCATCTCTTATCCTGAACTGCTCGTGCAGCAACAAAGGCGCGATCAAGCAGTTCGACACCAACGCAACGACACCAAGAGGAGACACAATAGAAGCGGGTGCAAAGCCATATGCGAGGAAGTTCCCAGCCTCGCCAACAGTCATGAGGGCAATGCCCAACCACCAGATAGGAGACTTCAGGTACGACTTTGGTCCTGTGGCCGGCGACTTTTTGTTCGGGCGGATGGTCGACTCGGAAGATGTGGAAGCCGACGAAGGGAGCAGCGGATCAGACTCGTTCGCCTCAACACCGTTGCCATTGAGATTCTGGGCTGCTCTTTCCTCAGCTATGCGCTCCTGCTGAGAAACACGACTCCGACTGCGTTTGTCCCTTTTCCTCTCTTCCTCGTCTTGATGGTATTGGCGATTGAGACGGATATGGGCATATCGCTGCGTGTTCAAGGCGAACGAGATGAGAACATTGCCAATGATTGCGGTCGTGATG
>Ga0058697_10000236_pt1 | contig 26795 bp, 27 predicted proteins | sample AgamicAsMae_FD_66619 | JGI IMG/M metagenome (GOLD analysis project Ga0058697, IMG submission 66619) | Agave microbial communities from Guanajuato, Mexico - As.Ma.e | ecosystem: Host-associated > Plants > Phyllosphere > Phylloplane/Leaf | place: Guanajuato, Mexico | collected 2012-06-04
TTCGAGGAGTCGAGGGCCGTCTAGATTATAGTAATCTCAAACGAGTGATCATCGCGAATTGAGACCTAAAACGTATTAACACATCGGTGTATGCATAGTCGAGGATAAACACCCAGCTAAGATACTCTATAACGGGGTCCACTGACCGCTACGGCTGAGTACGGGTTTTGCTTGTTGGTGACCGAACACAGGAAATGGTCCATACCGACTTACCTCCGAATCACATGGTCCGATCGATGTATAAAGTTCAATATGTCGGGCACCGAGTCGCGGTATTGAATCGAAGCACCTTCATATTCGCAGCGTTCTACGTTGAGTAGCCTCAGTACAGAGCGGTGCTGGTTTATAGGTGGGAGCTGGCCGTTGCGATCTGGAGCACCTGATACAAGTGCCTAGAATCGCAGAAGGACTTCGCGTGGCAGCCATGAACGTGGGGTATCGAGAAAGCCACAGTAGGGCAGAAAATGAAATGGAGCAGATGGCGGACCGACGAAGAGTAGAGTTGACGCCAACAAGATCCAAGCTGATGGAACATGGATGCACTTGGTGCTGTTGCGTGCCAAGAAAAGTCAACAGAGAGTCATCAACTTGTCGGGGAGGACCGCTGCAAATGCACTGAACAAGCTTCGGAACATCACTGTTTGTTCTAAATTAGCCCGGGAGCGTTGGGCGGATTGCTTTCGGCGTCCCCGAGTGCAAGCAGGAGTGCTGCCGAAAGCCAACAGGGTGCAGCGCGAAAGCAAAAAGCTCCGGTAGTGGCGTATGGGGAACTGCTCAGAGGCGTGACTTTGGAGAAACGACTCAGGTGCAATGAATGCGCCTCAACCGAGCGGGCGGGAATTGGGCGATCATACAGATAGTGTTATGACTGTGCTGTAGGCGAACACATTTACCGCCGCTTTGCCCTGCAATAATACGATGCCGAGATTGAAGAAGGATCCTGGCGAAACAAATCATATGCGCGACCAACCTAGTGAACCATATTCCACGAGAGAGTCGGAGTAAAAAAGAGATTTGAGTCGAGCCTAGACTCGGTAACTAAATACCTGCCTAAGTGAACAAGGTCAGATTTCGCTTAACGGATGGTGCTATTGGCCGGATGCTTTGTCTCAAACTGTCCATCTAAACATCAACCAGGACACGACTCACGAGCTTCGACACCGAATGCTGGCAATCCAAGAGATAGCTTTGCGATCGCGATGCGTGGTGCACACTGGAAGCTGAAGGCAAGTGACTGTGTAGCCGCGCCGCCGTTGGTAAAAGAGTTGCGCGTGTGAGCAACGTAGAAACGAGAGATTCGCCAAACTTGTAAGCGGCAGAATTCAGAAAGGGTTCACGCACCGTGCCCCCATTAGCGTCGACCTCGGGAAGGATGCATTCTCCAGACGCCATGCCGCTTATGTCAAGAGTCGCATCGACTGTGATCATGATGATCGTCCAGCCCCGCACCTCATGGTGGCTTCAGGAAGCTTGCATGCATAACGATTGACGACAAGGTGCTTTTTCTCGCTCTCCAAGGCATGCGCGTCTCCTGCAAATGTGACTACTGCATCCTGGAACCCGAGCAGCCGGGTTTCAAGATGTGAGCAACGTGATCACTGATCACTGATCAACGAAGCACTGGGTCTCGTACTGCAAAAACTGAATCGCGTGGTCGTCACCGCGTGAACCGTTATTGATCCGTTATAGGCAAAGCTTCATATCAGTAGACGGGACTTCGAATGGACCAATCGTCCAGCGCCTGAATGTTGCGCGACCACCGGCCGGCAAAACCTGCAGGAGGCCAATACCATGTCAACTCAACCACCACGCATCGTATTGGCGGCCACGTGAGTGTAAGATCATGATTAGCTCTGATTATCGAATCTCGCGAGGTCATCAAACATGACCGAGGATTCGGTTCGTAGAGATCAATCAGAAGATTTTTGCACGACATGGGGCAGGCGTTGGGTGCTGATCCGGGCGGAGAGACCGACAGTGGCCCGCTTCGGATTTCACCCTGCAGCGTGAACAGAGCACATCATCGGGAAACAAGATTGAGTTCCTGAAGTCTGCACTCGCTGATCGTGCCTCTGTCGAGTGCTTCCATCAAGATCAGTCCTGTGAGCATCAGACAAGAAGCAAACGGCAGCACCACTCTCTGCTGACCTAGGTGTTTCCAACCCCGCACTGCGCACATGGTAATTCACGGTGTTCAAGATGCCGGCTATTTACCCACGCAATTGTCTGCATGCAGGCACAGCATCTGTTAGATGTAAGAGCCTCGTGTGTGCACTCATGCTCGTAGCATGACCAGTGGTAGCTCACTGTACCAGTTTATGAAGCGAGGATATTCAGGCAAGGCTCAGTTTGGGGAAGGTCGCGTTGCTTTGGCCAGAGAGAAGAGACATGGCCTGTTCGTTTTGTGCCGCCCGCACGCTTGGATTGGATCTGCAGGTTGGCGCTTATCACACTGGCGGCCGCCCTAATGAAACGCGAGCGTGTGGTTGGTCGTGTCTCGGTCGGAGGAGTTGGGCGCGCAAGCGATGGTGGTGTCTACCGTAAATCGCAAGCCCGTCCCGCAGCAACGTCCCCGAAGGTTCTACTGGGCCTAGTCCCTTAGGGCGAGTCACCCTGTTTGTCCACAGACCACGTCGTTGCTTTCACTTTCACTTTTTGCGAGAAACTTGGTTAGCGGCCGCTTCCAAATACTGTTTTTCGCGCAGACAGCTGAGGACAGGGAGCAGAGTGAGATGCTGCATGGTTTGATGAGGGTGTGAGATGGGCAGCGACAAAGGGGGGGGATGCAACGCAAAATAGGGCCTCGTGCAGTCTGCGGCCAGACGCATGTTCCCTGGAGCGGAGTGGCATCGGCAGCTGAAGCAGCGGTATCAGCATTATTATTGCAGCAGCGCAGCAAGCGCGCGAAGGATCGAAGATGAAAGAAGAAAAGACGCTGGTCGCGGAAGGATTATTGCCTAGCTGTCAGGTGCATGGTTGCGGTTAGTGCAGCGCGGAGCAGGTGGGCGCGGGAGGTGGAGGCTCTTTTTGCTCGCGCTCCCGACCCTCAGCGCTCAGGCTCGACGACTCTGCGCCCTCTGCCCTAGACTCGATCCAGAGGCCTCGCGCTCGCGCATGGATCTCGTCTAGCGCTAGCGGCCTCTCAGACAGCGCACTAGTCGTTTAGATTGCCGTGCATGTTCACCTCGCTGCTGGCGTCCAGCCCTCGAGGTCCGCCATCCGTTCTCTAAAAGCGCCAGGGCACCTAAGCTTAACAAAGGATCGCCTCTCCTCCCACGTTTTCAAAGACTCCGTCTGTTTGCCCTACGCGTGCGCGACTCGTCCCTCGCCTCTACACAAAGCACTCGAAGCAGCACCACCAGCAACAACTTCTTTGTCTTGCCGCCCTTCTTTTGCGCTGTGCTGTTCCTGCTCTATCCTCCGGCCCCTTTGCTCGACTCTCGCTCGCTCTTTGCATTCGCATTCCAACCACAAGCCCCTGCAAGCCACCCTCTCCGCCATCCAAGCAGCTCTCCCAAAACGTGCATTTCCCTCCTAGCTTCACCAAAGCCACGTTTGTTGTCCATCTTCTGCCATTATCTCCAATACCGGTGCGACGTGTGCGTGTGACCCTGCCGTCTGCACAACCACATATCCGGGCTCCCAGATCTCTCCCCAATCGCAGCAGGCTTGATCTCAATGTAAGCCTCTTCCCCGATCGTGGCCTTGGGTAGCGCCTTCTGTTGCGTAACACGCACTGAGACCCTTCTAGTTTGCATTTGGTTTGACTCGCAGCAACTCGCGTCACTCTCTGCCTCTCTCTTGACCATCCTTGCTCCATCTGGTTGTCAGCAGCGTCAGGCTTCGACCTTTTTCCGGGTTTCTGGAATCGTGCTGCATCAAGGAGATCCCGAGAATCCACTCCTCTGGGTCCCAGTCCACCCATCTCGTCACCAACACGCTAAAGCACTCATCGGTCTCTGCCTCGAATAGCATCGAAAAGCCATCACGCACGCCCAAGCCTTCAATCTTATCCTCCTCGGCTGTTCTTTTCCTCAATCGCCGCAGCCTGCATCACTGCCGGACGCATCCTCTGACCCTACCGAATAAAGTCTGCCATTCGCCAACGTGGCTGCCAGTCTCGCTCTCACGTCACATATGATTCCTGGGTCCGATTCAATGGGTGCTCCCACGAGTTTCTCATCTCGTAGACCCAATGCTTCAAACCTCCCCAACTTCGAGCTGCCTCCTCCTCAGTTGTCGTCGCTGCACCAGAAGTATCACCCCTATGCCACCTCCTCCCAGCCGACTCCCTCCATCCCCTCGAGCTTGACCAGTGTCGGCAACCTGTTGACCCCTCCGAGCGGCATCTCGAGCGACGGTCTCAGCCCTAACTCTTCAAACATGCCGACCGGCAGCTCCCAAGCCAACCAGACGGTACCGCCCTTCACCCCCACCGGTTACATGTGGCCCCCTTCGCATACCGGCACTACTCCCTACGGCTTCCAGTCCCACAACAGCCCCAATCAGCGTGGACTGTTCTCTCCCTCTCTCAACTCGATCGTCAAGGGCAACAACTCGCCTCATGCATCTGAGCACCTCCCTCCCCCAAACTTCCCAGAGAACCCTTTCCCGACCTCCATGTCCATGTCGGCGCCTGTCAACTTGCCTGCTCTGCCATCTCAATCATCCAGCATTGGCTCAGCGATGATGGGCGGCCACACACCTGTGACCCAGCCTTCACCAGTGAACCACCACGATTCATATGCAAGACCTCCTCCTACGCCGACTTACTTCAACGGGTCTCAGCACAGTCACAACGGCCAATCAGCATATGGCTATTCTTCTGGCCCTTCGCCTGTTCAACAGAGCCCCATGAGCGCAGGTGGTCAGATCCCTCGTATGTCACCCGCAAACGGACATGGATCTATTCCACCTCTCCAACCACAAAACGCTCAGTCACCATACACGCATCAGCGTCCGTCATACCAATATCCTCTACCAGGCCCGGTGCTGTCCAACGTTGGAAACCCGAATAGCCAACTCGCTTTAGTCGGTGGTATGCCGCCTTCGATGATGCCAGCATATAACAGTGGACACGCAGCGCATATGCAACACATGTACGGCCATCATCCTCAGGCTCAGCCAAACCCTCAGAACGATAGGCCTTTCAAGTGCGATCAGTGTCCACAGAGCTTCAACCGCAACCACGATTTGAAGAGACACAAGCGTATTCATCTAGCAGTCAAGCCGTTCCCCTGTGGACACTGCGACAAGAGCTTCTCCAGAAAGGATGCTTTAAAGGTATGCAGCTTTTCCAAGCATGTATTGCCGAACGTCAGCTAATTCTCAAACAGAGACACATCCTCGTAAAAGGTTGCGGCAAAGCGCCTACCAACTCTGCAGACAGCGACAGAAAAGACGGTTCGATCTCCCCAGCAATGAAGAGTGAGAACTCGAGCCCGACCGTCTCCGCCTCTGCATGAGACTACTCGAGCGACGATATCTCAACATCAACAACGATAACCTCACGGTGATACCCTTTGTTATTGTATTGCTTATCGTATATACTTACGCTGTTACGGATTGGAAAGCATGCATGTGGTTTTATGTTTCTTTTTTCTTCTTCTTTTCTTTTTGCTTTCTGTCTATTGCGAAGTTGTGTCGCAGAGGATTACGGAACTGTCTTGGGACTACATCCTTATAGGGCGTTGGACAAGCTGGCATTTGGCTGGGGACTGCGACTTCATGGACTTTGTTTCATCAGTTTTTGCTTTTTATGTTCTTGGATACCTCTTTCGATTCTGGCGGTGAGCTTATGAGGGAATTGCTAGCTACGGATGGAAAGGCAGTGCAATTCTTCCGCCCCTTTTTTCCAATAAAGCTACACATTTTTGTTTCTACATTCAAATCGATCAACTTCTCGTGAACTCCATCATTCAAGCGTGCACCGAACACCCATCCATACATGTAAAAACCTCTTTGTCCAGGCAGACAGCGCTGACGATATGCACGTGCTTTGGCTCGGTATCTTTATTCAGACTTGGCATTCCCCAGCTCGAAGCTCTTGTTTCTCCAGATCTTGTTCTTCTCTTCCGACGAACAAACTCACCGCAGCCAAAGACTGGCATATCCCTGTCAGTCAGAGCAGGAGACCATCCCCTGTGGCAGCAATTCTCCCTTTATGGCCATCGTCTCGATGCTTTTGATATCTAAATCAGGGGCATGTGCAACGTTTCTGCATGTCAGGGGGTTGACGGTTGAAACTTGACATGAGGTTGGAGAAAGGCAGATGACGATGGCACGCCTTGAGTACCGAAAATGTGTCGCATGCTGCGTAGATGTGCATACAATGTAAACAGTAAAGACATTCCAACAAAGACACTGACAGTAATGTCTTGGTAGAGGGAGAAGAAGTCCTGGTCATTGTTTCTCACGGTGTAAGTCTGAATTGACGGTCGAATTGCAGCGAGCAGGAGGTCAACGTCGTCGCGCACCGTTGCATTCCTAGCCTTGCGGACCAAAACATTTACAGTAATCATCATCTCTGCCAACAACAAACAGCCCTCCTGATTCTGTCATTCCGTCCCCCTCGTCTCGGCACAGAGCATCTTGCCAACTTGTTAATCGCTGACAAAGGCCACCGTTGGTGTCGATTGACGATTTCGCCGTCTTGTCGTGGTGGTTCCTTCCTTCTGCATCACCTACCTTGTACCTTGTCCCTCTTTATCCACCGACCTACGCACGCCTTCCTTCCTTTCCTGTTGCGCCCGCGTAAACTCGCTCGCGCCCGACTATCCTTCATCGCCTCTATAGATACATCCCTCATTTGTCTTTATCACGCCGCCAGCACAAACACCACGCTCATTACCCGACCTGCATCTTAATACTTCGGCCAATGCATAATTAATCACGCTCGTTTTCTTTTGATTCGACTTTCAGAGCAGGCCTTGGAGTGATTGGCTAGTCTTTTGCTATCAGCCACGAGTGTTTGGATCGCAAGACAGTATACCATCGACGCACATTTACCAGGCACTTGACAACCAATCAAGATTACACGACTTAACCACAACACATATCCGCCGTCATGGCCGACCACCATCGCCATCAGCCACGACCATCAACCAGACGGGAAGTTCTTGGACCCGGCGAGTCTCGCGCCAACATCGACTCTTCTACACGCAGAAGCACGCGGCCCTCGAAAGCGCCCGAAGTGTCTTCGCCCACATCCCTCCCACACAACACGTCGCTCGCTGCTAATGGCACCTTGGATGTACGCACAAGCAGTCCCACCGCCTCATCACCGCGTCAGACCCATCTCTCTTCGGCCGCGCCGGAGTCCCAGCGAGCCAGCAAACGTTATTCAGAGATATCAAATTGTACAACCGGTTCCGGATCCGGTCGCAAGAGCTATGTTGGTCGATGGCAACTAGGAAAGACAATCGGCCAAGGAGGCTGCTCAACTGTTCGCCTGGTCAGACACAGGGACACCGGCCAGATCGGTGCCGCAAAAATCATCTCCAGGAAGATGGCTGAAACAGTTCGTGCGCAGAGTTTGGCCAATCTAGCAGAGATGCCCGACAAGTCACTCCAGGATCTTGTTGCTGCCGGCAAGGCAATGCCACCCCCTCCCCCAGGTCTTTTGCGTGAAATTGCCATCATGAAACTACTTGATCACCCCAACATTGTTCGCCTATACGATGTCTGGGAGAATCACAACGAGCTCTACTTGATCATGGAATACGTCGAGGGCGGAGAACTGTTCCACTACATTGAAGAATGTCGTGGCCTTGGAGAAGGAGAGAGTGTGTACATTTTCCGTCAGATTGTCGCTGCACTGCTTTACTGCCACCGCATGCACATCCATCACAGAGACCTCAAGCCCGAGAATATCCTGCTGGATCGCGAGAACATCCAAGTCAAGCTGGTTGATTTTGGTATGGCCGCTTTGCAGCCAGAGGGCAAAAAGCTGACTACGGCATGTGGCAGTCCCCACTACGCTGCGCCCGAAGTCATCAAGAGCAGACCCTACGATGGCGCGCGAGCAGATGTATGGAGTTGCGGTGTCATTCTATATGTCATGCTCACTGGAATGACCCCTTTCAACTACGACCAAGACAGGAATCTTGGTGTCATGTACAGAGCCATTGCTGAGGCTGACTACTACATGCCCCCAGAACTCAGTCGCGATGCTCAAGATCTGCTGCGCAAGATCTTTGTACCAGACCCTCGTCGTCGTATCACCATGGAACAGATCTGGGAGCATCCTTTGCTACATAAATTTGATGAGGAGTGGGGATACACAGGGCCACTTGCATCCAAGGAAGCATGGGTTGGACCATCTCCAATTCTCGAAGACTGGACCGTGACGCGCGAATCCGAGGTTGACAAGGAAATCCTTCGCAACATGCGTACTTTGTGGCACAGTGTGCCTCAATCCGTCCTCGTCAAGAAGCTCGTCAGCAACGAACCGAATCAAGAGAAACTCTTCTACGCCGCACTCTTGAAGCATCGCGAAGATCACCTCGAAAACTATCTCGGAGGCGCAGATGCGATCAGCTACTCTGCCAGTGATTACCAACACAATACCAATGAGCTCAAGGATCAAGCTCCCATGCCTAACCAGAAGCAGCACTCGCAATCTCAATACTCTATCATGAACGATGAGCATCTTCGTACACCACAAGCGGGTGATGAGAACCTGCCATCTGACGGCAGTTACGACCCATACCGATCTTCACGTTACCAAACCACACCCAACGGTACGCCATACACCAAGGTCACTGTTCACCGCAGAGGCGAGAGCAATGGAAGCCGCAAAGCATATATGCAGCACACTCTGCGTCATCCCAACGCACTCCGCGTTGAGATGCTGAAAAAGAATGGTCTTTCCAATTCCAGCTCCAGTCTGGTAAAGCAAGAGTACAGGAAGTCTATGACACGCTCAGTGTCCAAGGCTTCAACGTCTCGCAACTCGGTAGTCAGTTCTGTCTGGCCTAGCAGCCCACCTGTGATGCCGAGAACAGTTAGCTCGCACAAACATAAGAGAAAGGTCAGCTTCTCTCATCACCGCAAGAGCTCGCAAGCCGCCGTCAGCACCAGCGCTCGCTTTACCCCGGAGCTCCAGGCCAAAGCTAGATTTTCTCAACTCATGCACGGAAGTCCCACTCCTGATGCGAACAGCCCCTCTTGTCGCGTAGACAACGCTATTCGATCGAGAAAAGAGAAGTCGGTCACGCCTGCCCCTCGCACGCGGCCACGTAAGAACTCGACAGGTGCGTTGAAGACGGACATCCGCAAGGCCAGCAGTGAGCTCGAACAGGCTTGCGAAGAAGCCTTCAACCGCTGTTCTTTCAGCTCAAGCGTGTTCACAACGGCATCAGTGACCGAAAAGGCTGGCTACGAGACTCCTCCATCATCCGTCTCTAAGAGGGATTCTGCTAGCTCAATCAAGGAGCACGCCGCGCCTCGCCCTCTGCCTGCTCTCCCCACAGATACACCCAATACCTTCATCACACGTACACTTGAAGAAACCCGCCACAAGCTTGCAGCACGAAGCGCATCCGAAGGGAACGATGGCTCTGCAAAGATCGAACAAGTCTTAGCCAACCTTGACAGAATCATGCCTGGCGACAAGCGTGCTGTTTCAGCTCCTGACCACCATGTGATGGACAACAGAGCACCTCTGCCAATCATAAGCGAAGAAGGCAGACCTGAAGGCTCTCAGGGTCGCCCTAGCACAGCCCACAGATACAGATCCGTCACGGCTCCGATACCAGAGAAGACGGTCCGTATGGTTCAGCCTTCGTCGCCCGTGTCACCCACAAGTCCATACAACTGGCGTTCTGTCGAACAGCCAACCTCGCAGAACTCTCAAAACACTGTCGTCGACAGGACTCGTCTAACCGTACCCACGGCCGACCCTCGTATGGTTCGCAAGAAGAGCAGTGACAGCGATGTACCATTGAGCCAGATCTCTTCCCAAGGATCTCAAGAAGGCGCAGTCAAGAAGAAGTCTTCTTGGTTCCGCAAGTGGAAGGAACCCTCTGTCACCACTACTGATGACAGCCATCTTCGCCCTCGTTCGCCAATGCCTTGGAACGAAAGTGCCGGTCAACCCAACAAGCCTAGCGTGCTCAACCGGGATAATCGCCCTCCCCATCTGGACTTGACTAGCGCTCAGGTGCCTGCGCCCAAATCTTCTTCGAGTAGCGAGTTCCCGATGCGCCGTGAAAGCAAGGGATTCAGCAAATGGTTCGGCAGAAAGAAGGACTCGGAGAAACGTAAGCTTGCAATTCGTGAAAGCTCCATGATCTTTGCTAATCTGATATATAGTGTCTCCTCCCTCTGCTGCCACGTTTACCGGTCCGCTCAGTCCTTTCTCGACAGGTCCACTTTCACCTCTACCTCCAACTACTCCTACCTCCGCCGGTGGCGATAACGGGACACGTTCTTGGTTCTCTCGATTCCTGCGTCTACGACCTGAAGTTCGTACCTTGGCCTTCAATGTTCCACGTACCCGAGCAAGAACAGAATTGGTCCGCATGCTGCGCGAGTGGCAGAGACACGGTATCAAAGATTTGACATACTTCCCTCAGGACAATGCAATTACGGCAAGCATCGATAAAGTTAACTCCTTGGGCATCAAGCCGGTCACATTCAGGATCGAGTTGTTCGTTGTGCTCAAGAATGGCAGAAAAGCTGGCCTCTCGTTGGCGAGATGTTCGCAAATGCGTGGTGCAGCGAGTTCGTTCCGCAAAGTCATCGAAGTTCTGGAGCAGGTCGGCAGAGACCGTGGCTTACTTGTTGATGATGAAAGCCAATGGAACGAACTCTGTGGCATCTTGGCCTGAGAGGATCCCGAATTTGCGACTCAACACTGGCGCTCCCGTCTCATGTTCTTCTGGGACGTGGCAATTCTTTTGTTTTCGACTTTCTCTTCGTTGTACTTGGTTGTTGGGATGTCGGTCATGACAAGCGGGAGATACCTTTTCTATCGGAGTGGAGTTTTTGTTTTCAGGGAAACAGTTCTTACCCGTTCAGCATCCAATCCGGAGTTTCTCATTTGTTTCTCAGAACGGCGTCTAGGGAGCGAAGATTTCCTTTCTTGACCAAATTCAGTGCGGTCTGTCATTATGGTTCTTGTTTTCTTCTTTTGTTTCTTCCAGCTTTTCTTTTACTATTGTAACATACTGGAGAGGAAAGGAGAGAACAGCAGGAAAAGACGAGCGATAGGAAAGAAGGGATTGAGAGATGGAAACAGCACACACTACGCTTTAATGTTAATGAACACACTTGTCTTATCTTACGCCAATGTCCAACCAAACATTATGGTCAGCTTGCGTGATAGAGCCGACTATGGAAGGAAGGCATGCTTCGCGTGGATTCAGGTCGTCGATCTGGTAGGACCGAGAACCCCAAGCGCTGCCTTGTGCTTAATCTGTATATATTGATTTAACCAAAAGTGCTTTTATCAAAGTCGCAGTGGTTTAGTGGTAAAATTCGTGCTTGCCATGCACGAGCCCCGTGTTCGATTCACGGCTGCGACAATGTTTTGCTGCTCAGGTTGTGTGAAGAGACGAGCGTCATGGCAGCTTTTTGCTCGGACCAACCGTGATGGGCTTGTCTACCAAACACTTATACCCACATACCTCACAGCCTTTTGTTTTGCATCTTCCTCCAATCCGCGATTCTCACTGCTCGACTCTGTACAGCTCACACGTATCGGCCATTCGGTGCTTCAATTGATCCAATTCGAAGTAACACAATCACCAACACATAACAATGGCGCAAAATGTAGTGCTTGTGACTACCATGGGAGAGATCACAGTAGAGCTTTACACCGAACACGCACCAAAGGTAACCACTTGCCCCTTCTACGCTTGACTAAATCCTATACAGACACTGACTCCCTCTCTCAGACCTGCCACAACTTTTCCACCCTGGCCAGCAGAGGCTACTACAACACCACCCCCTTCCACCGCATCATCCCCTCCTTCATGATCCAAGGCGGCGACCCCACCGGCACCGGCCGCGGCGGCGCCTCCATCTACGGCGATAAGTTCGACGACGAGATACACCCTGGTCTACGACACACGGGCGCTGGCATCCTGAGCATGGCAAACGCAGGGCCGAATACAAATGGCAGTCAATTTTTCATCACGCTGGCGCCGACGCCGTGGTTGGATGGAAAGCATACGGTGTTTGGACGCGTCAAGGCGGGTATGAAGGTTGTGCAGAGGATGGGGTTGGTCAAGGTTGATAAGGAGGATAGGCCTGTGGAGAAGGTGAGTGTTTTGAGTGCGAGGGTTGAGGAGGCTTGAGGAAGAGAAAGAGAAAGAGAAAGGAGGAAGAGAACATATATATCGCTAGGTTCTGCCAACAAGGAGTTGAGGCTGAGGCTCTCAAGATGATTACAAAAGACGGATCGGCAAAGGACGCATAAGCAGGAAGATCAACACCCGCTCTTTCCTTGAACGAGAGAGGAGGACGCGACGAACTGAATCCTAGAGAGGTTTAGTCATGTCGCTAGGTTCAAGTAGCCATGCGGTCTACTCAATGCGCATTCGTCGGACATCATAGTGCTCTGATGCCAGGTCCGGCATTGCAAGTTTGACTTGGCCTTCCAACTACATATTGAATGATCTGGTTTACACAATTACGATTACCCCTCTTGTTACAACACATGGAAAACAGAAACGGCTATACCACCGACCCTCTCAGAGTCCCACGTTCTGGCGACCTGACAGTTCTCATCTCAATAACCGTGCTTGGCCAACTCTTTCTCCGTCCACTCCCACAGCTCCTCGACCTTCTTCTCATCCTTGGCCCATCCACTGCCCGGCCCTCTACTACCAACAGGCTTGAAGTAATACCCCTCTCTAACCTCCTCCTTGGGTGCTGTACAAGCCCAAAGCTGATTCTTCGTTCCCTGCGGCACGGTCTGCATGAACAAGCCTCCCACAGCAGCAATACCATATCTAACAATCATACTGTCGCGCTGAGTGCTCGCGAACAAATCAGTCTTGATGACTCCAGGATGCACCGATACAGCTGTAATGGAAGGATAATGAGCAGTCAAACCGCGCGAGTGCAGGATATTAGCTAGCTTTGCGCTACCATAGCGAGGCCAGGTTCCATAAGTTTCGGCAGCGACTTGATCGTAAATGATACCGTTATCGCGAGGAGCGAGTTGATGGCCTTCGCTGCTGAGCGTCACCACTCTGACATCGGCGGCGGGATCCTCTGCAGTCTTGAGCAGCACTGGCAAAAGCAGTTTCGTGAGCAACGCATGTCCCATATGGTTGGTTCCAAATTGAATCTCATAGCCCTGCTTTGTGGTGCTGTAAGGCACAGCCATGATACCGGCATTGTTCAGCAAGACATCCAATCTGCTTTCCTTTTGCTTGAATGCATCAGCGGCTGCTTTGACGGAAGCAAAGTCTGTCAAGTCCAAAGAGAGAAATTCGACTTTGGCAGAGGGGACTTGAGACTTGATTTCTTCGATTGCGGTGCGCGCTTTTGATTCTGTGCGTGCGGCGAGGTAGATTTGGGAGGGGTTGTGCTTTGCGAGTTGCAGCACTGATTCTTTGCCCAGACCGGTGTTTCCTGCAAGACGTTCGATGTGAGTTTGTTGGGCTTCTTATTGTGCTCTGGGAGGGACTATCGTATGTACCTCCAGTCACGATAATGACCTTGCCGGAAAGGTCGGGAATGTCCTTCTCGGGCTCGAACGATTTGCCGCCGAAGAGACCAAACATATTGAGGGATATTCGATTAGTTTGATTTTGGTACGATTGTGTTTTCCTTTCTCAATCGAGTTGTTTGTTGGGTTTACAGAAGGGTGGGTTGGTGTCAAGGGGTGCTTGACTCAAGAACTGCAGTTGATCTTCGTGGGGGACAGAAAGCTTAATAACGTCGACCTTGAAACTCTCAAAGCGTTCCAGGCCACGACACGAAGAGGCCCAATCACGGATGTGCGGATGAATATACTAGAGGTATCTATGATGCCATGATCAGTGTCAGCCTCTTGCAGAACACGTCTGTTTGGAACACATAGCAAAGTAGAGGAAGGTATCAAATAATGGTTGCTGTTGATTGGAGTGCATGAAACGCCTCTATCGTAGCTTGGAAGGAATGCATCTCTCGAAAAAGCAAAAGGCGTGAGAAGCCGGCCGTGGTATCTAGTAATTCTCAAATCCCTCTTCAACAAACGCCGTGTTTCCGAGAAACGCCAACATCGAACTCATATCATGATGTGGTATCGTAATACATCTCTGGCAGCTCATGAACAGTCGGGTCATCGCTCCATGTCGCTCATCCATCCATTGTTAGCGAGACCCATGTTCATGTTCGTTGTCTGCCCGAACGCTCCCATTTCGTTCTCACTAAGATCACCCCATTCGTTGCCGCTTCCAGCGTCGAAGCTGCTTCTTCCACTGAAGACCTCAGACTCTTCAGGGATGGTCGGCGCGTTCACAGCACCCCAGTCGAGGTTTGCCAAGTCTGGGTACATTTGCAGCAGAGCAGCTGGAAGAATAGGGTGTAAATGGGGCTGGTTTGTCATGGGCGGTGGGGCTACAAAGCCTTGATCGCTCTGCATCTGTCGTTGGGCGTGCTCTTCTGCCCACTGCTTCTGTCGTTCGGCAGCCTCTTCGTCCAGCAAAGGCTTGATACACACGCGTCCAGCTTCTGAGCGGAAGTGTCGACCGAGAGCATCGGCACGCGCAAAACGGCGGCCACATCCCCATTGTTCGCCATTGCTGAGTTGGCCCTTGCAGACGAATTTCTTCTCGCCTGAATGCAAGCTCTCGTGCCGCTTGCGATCGTGCTGGCGAGCGAATGCTTTGCCGCACACCGTACAGACAAATGGCCTCTCATCGGTGTGGGTACGAAGGTGAGATCGTAGATTGTAAGCGCGGGTGAATTTCTTGGGACATAATGTGCACTGGAATGTGGCAGGGTGTTTCTGAGTGCGTTTGGGGTCGTTGCCTCCACTGGCCGCTCTTTCGGGATTTGCGAGGTCCAGAATGTAGTCGCGTTGGGGCACAGATGAGGTGGAAGAGCGTCTAGACAGTCCACTCGTGGAAGAGATGGACGAGGGCGAAGGCGAGCGTGAGCCGCTGTGGCGTGCGTCGAAAGGTGACAAGGAGTTTGTCCCTGGTTGTAATGAAGGAGATCTACCTCTTCCTGCGACCGAGGGTGTCACGGGTCGCGATCCAACGAAAGTGTCCGATTTGGCGCGCATCCGATTGCGACTGCGATCTGAGAGTGCAAAGTCAGTAAATTAGTCAGGCCAAAGCGTGTGCGACACTTACTTCTTTCCGGTGGACTCAGCGCGTCCTCGGGTCCAGCACCATCTTGAGGTCCAAAGCTGGGCACTCTCGAAGGAGGAGCGAAGTCGATGTTAATCTCGGGAGGAGACATGGTATCAGCCATACCAATTTCATTAGGGGTGCCGCCGTTGCTCAGCTGAGGGAAAGGCTCGGCCCCTGTGAGCGTGGTAGTCGGATACACGTCGAAATTGTTCTGCTGCATTTGATATTTCATGTCGGTCTGCAAAGCAAAACCATTCGCTGTGTTGAAGTCTGGAAGCGCCTGCTGTGACTGAGGCAACAAGCGGGGCGACACGGCCGGACTAGGGCCTGGACTAATATGAGGTGGAAGTTGCGTATCAGACAAGGAGAAGCCGCCGAGGCCGAGGGCATCAGGGAACATAGAAGCGTCGGTTTGAGGATTCAACATAGGCGAAGCATCGAAGCTGTCGGCTGTAGGTAGATATGGCGAAGCCTGGTTGGAATGCGACGAGATCTCCGAGTAAGCGTCTGAGGGTGAGCGGCGGTGCGACTGAAAAGCCTGGCCTGCGCCCCAGTCGTTGCCATGATATCCTGGAGGTGGATATGCAGCGCTTGCGGGGTCAAGTGATTCGGATCTTTGTCGATTGACCTGGTTGAATGAAGCTTGCTGGTACGATGGGGATGCGTGGGGACTGGGACTCTGCGATGAGCGGCGCAACTGAGGCTGCAGTAGGTGAGGTGGAGTCGGATTGTGATGCGTTGCAGCCATGGGATCCACTAGCGATGGGTTGGAAGTGCCGTAGAACAGGTTTGGGTCCAGCTGATGTTGGTTGAAGTCAAAGCCTGGAAACGAGTTGGAGTCTTGTTGAGGCAGATTGTGAGGTGAAGGTCCGTTGAGCGACAGGTTAGTCGCGCTGAGAGAGGTGGGAGACAGGTTGCCGCTCAGGTTACTGCTGCTGCCGTTTGGACTATAAAGACTGGGAGTACGAGCGCTGAAGAAGCTGTTGTTGTCGAAGCCTGGAGATTGAAAGTCCAACAAGGTAGCTTGGGGATCAAGAAACTGCTGTTGGTTGTTGAGGTTGTTGGCCTGGAATTGCTGCTGGGTATCATAAGAATTGGAGAAGGTTTGAAAAGAGTCGGCCGGAACAAGAGGAGATAGATGCGACGACGAGGCCGAACGGTTTCGCTGGTCTTGGTTGGCCATGTTGACAAGAGTGATGTGGTGCTTCTTTTAGATGTCTTCCAATATCATGGCCGTATGCGATCGCGACAAGGGCGTCGGGGCTGTGGGGAGGCTGTATAAAGCGCGAATGCACGCCGACTAGACTGCGCAGGAATGAGAAAGTAGCCTCTGCCTGAGGCGGTGCTGTATTTCTTGCGAGGCGGAGCACAAGGATGCAGGTGAACTTTGGCAGGAAGGAACAGAAAGAGCGAAGGCGCGTGTGTCAGAACGAGAACAAGGCAGCTACCAACGACCCTACCTCACTACCTGTAATAAGCAACAGCCCAAGGGCATGCGCCGATTGGATTGGGACGCACCGAAGAACCGAGTCAAAGCTTTGACGGACACCAGCCAAAAGCGCTCCACCCGAATCATGCAGTTTCCTTTTGATTATCAGATCAATCTCCGTCACCTGCTCTGCCTGTAATTTTCCCTTGATCACGCCCGACTCCACCACCTGTCAGTCCGCACCGCAATCTCTTGCTGTTGGCGACCAGCGCAGTGCGACAAGCTCTTGGAACCTGCAGAGCGCAGGTATGAGTTCACCGGTCGAGGGACCCGCCAATAGAAACGTGTGTCGCATGCTCTAAGCCCCGCTCCAGTGAACCTTGCTTGTTGACTCCCGATTTCACGTGCTCTCTCTCTACTGTATGCTTTGGATGAACCTTTTCCCGCTTTGAGGCTTGCAGGATGCCATTGACGTCTTGCGCAACACGACACTTTGATATCTGAGCCCCTGCCACCAGTAAATCGCACATGGAATCAGTGATGCAAGCCGCGCCAGATAATAATTAGTGAGCCCTCTTGTTGAATAATATCCGCAGAGTGATGCAATGCAGAAAACTAGCCATGGTTTATTGCTTACACAGCCACCTCCATGTTTTTTCGGCCTTGATCATTTCGGCTGTTGAACTTGCACGCAAAAATCCATTTCTTGCTGTGGTGCATGGATCTCTACGTGGGTCTCTGCCGTCTGTTGGGTGTCAAGAGTGGTACACTGTTGTCTGAGTCCTTGTCGCAAGAAATACTATGAACTGAAGTGCTTTGCCTATAGCCGACTTCTTGGTCCATAAGATCTCTGGTATCGTCGTCAGTGCCCAACGTTCTCTTGGGTGTCTGTTTGATGGACGGCATATATCCAAGAGCATCCAGACCTTGCCCAGGGCCAACCCTATTGCATAGCCGAAGAACAAGCATAACTGTACCTATCTCGAAAGCACAAATCGCCGCCTCAAAAGCATCTCGGCGTCCTAACTTTTCGGAAATGGATGAGCGTTGTTTGAAGATACCTGTTGCGACTTTGCGCGAAAGGTCTGTTATTGACCGATAGAATGATCTGCTCAAAAGTAGCAGGGAAAATAATCGTGTATGCATTTTTGGAGACTCAAGCTAACTGTACTACAAACTGCTCAGCCACCACATAAAAGCCAGCTGGATGATGTACGAGTACACGAAGAGGAAGTAGGTTCTCTTGGTCCTCTGCGAGCGAGCGATAGGATTATGTGCGCCTGAGGCAGTATCTGGGAGGATGACATATTTGAGCGAGCGGAGCTGTCTGCGTTAGTACACAGAATCCACGCGGACAAAACGATTTACTCACAAGGAAGAAGGCATTGGCCAGGTAAGTGTAGGCAAAGACAGACCAGCCAACATAACCACCAGTACCCTTGCCGCCTGTCATAATGGTAGCCAGAGCAATGGTAAAGATGATTCCGACAAATTTGTAGCCAGAATAAGCAACCAGATCTAGCCATTGGGACTCGTTCGAGATGTTCAAGAGGTAGGTACCGAGCTTAAGAAGCAGGAGTTCGATGATGACGACGGCGAAGGCATTGGTAGCAGTCATGCCGAGCAACTCTGGACGGAAGGCGCCTTGCAGACCAGCGAGCAGGGTGGACAACAGGATATAGGTGACAAAGGCCATGACTGGGATGTACATGTCGGGGCTGTTGATGTCCTCGCGAGGAGGCAGGAACATGGGGCCAGACTGGGCGCTGTTGGCCATGGGCTGCTGTTGGCGCGACCAGGGACGATGGCGCCAGGGGAAGAGAACTATAAAGAGCTTGTTGACGACATATTTGTTCGAGACATTGAAGTAGTGCTTCATGGCCGAGACATTGACATAGCGGTTGAACTGGGTAGGTATCAGCAAGAATGGTATTGACATGATACAGTGTAGTGACGAACGTTTTGCTCCATGTACTCCTGGCCAGCAGCGACGGCCGTCTTGCCCATCTGGAAGCCCATCTGAGCAGTAGGATCATTGATGAAGCCTCCGAAGGGAGGCTGGCCGTAGTTGGATGGGGCGTAGCCATATTGCTGCTGCTGCTGCTGGGCCTGCTGTTGCTGTTGTTGTGTCATGGGCGGAGGAGGGGAGCGCAACTGCGGGACGGTCGAAACGTGCTGGGGTACAGGGTGATGGAGAGGGGGCGATTGAGCAGGGCCCATGTTGGAATAGGGACCGCGCTGCATGATCACAGAGTTGGAGTCGAGACGTCTCTATTGCAAGGAGGTGACTTGTCCACTTGGTATGAATCGCAACTGCCAACAACTAACGATCGGCTACGAAGCTATGTCACTCTTGGCAGCGTCCCACCGCCCGGCAGTCGCATTCCGCATTCCACTGGGCCAGGTCTAGGCAATGCGACTCATCTGGACACTTTGTTCAACCACGCACTCGGCCAACATGCTGGACGCTTTCGAAATCATCACAACCTCGGGTGTCGTTATCTGGAGCCGTACATATGCCCCCGTTGCACAAAAGGTCGTCAACAGCTTGATCAACGACGTCTTCATCGAGGAGCGCGCCCAGAGCCTGCAGAGCCAACCGCGGAATGCCACCTTCAAGTCCGACAAGTACACGCTCAAATACACCCACGCCAAAGATCTCGGCCTGATCTTTGTCGCCGTCTACCAATCCATCCTCAACTTGTCCTGGGTCGACAATTTGCTCGATGTAGTCCGTGGCCTCTTCATCAAGCAATACGGAAATGACCTCACAAGCAAGAAGACCACCAACCTCGACTGTTCCAACTTCACTCCGACCTTCGATGCTCTTGTCCAGAAGCTCGACAAGACCCAATCTTCAGCTCCGCGATCCGATGATCAAGACCTCGAGACAGACTCGCCCGCCGACCTGACCCCACCTTCGAGCTCTGCTGGCGACGACCAAGACCACCCGCCGCCGCCTGCCCCTACCCTCAAGAAGCCTGCTCCAAGACAGATAGCCGACACCATTTCAGCTTCCACAGACGCAACCCCGATTCCAACGCCAGACACGTCGCGACCAGCCTCGCCTGCTGTCAGCCAATTGCTCGAAGGAAAGAGTCCCCGAGGCTCGCGCCGTTCACGAAAAGCCGCCCTTGCTGCTTCTTCAGCCCCCACCTCGTCTGGTGATGAGAAATCGCCGTCTCGTAAAGCTGCAGCTGCAAAGAGACCGACTGCCAAGTCAAAGCGCACTTGGGATGCTCACGGCTTCGGTGCCGAAGAAGATGAGGACACAGTTTTGGATTACTCAACACAAAGTCTAGACGATGCTCCTGCTGCTCAGTCAACACTACAGCCTGTTAGTGCCGATGACATGGGCAGCAGGACGGCTAAGGGCCAATTCGTCCTCAAGGATCTGGATGACCAAGTTGATGCCATCCTCGCAGAGTCAAAGTCCAGGAAAGATCAAGTCGAAACAGACGAATCGAAGGGATTGGTAGGAACTGGATTAGGAGCTATCAGTGGCTATTTCCGCAACATGGTTGGAGGCAAGACTTTGACAGCCGCCGATTTGGTCAAGCCGATGAAAGCCATGGAGGATCATCTTCTGAACAAGAACGTTGCTCGCGAAGCGGCGGTCCGTTTGTGCGAATCTGTCGAACGCGATCTTATCGGTCTCAAGACCAGCAACTTCACCACCATCGACCAGACCATTCGCGATTCTATGGCCAAGGCTCTCACGCGCATCTTGACCCCTACTTCCTCCCTCGACCTGCTGCGCTCAATCACATCTACTACCTCAGGCTCCAACTCTAGACCCTATGTCATCAGTGTTGTTGGCGTCAACGGTGTTGGCAAGTCTACCTCTCTTTCTAAACTTGCTTTCTTCTTCCTCCAGAACAACTTCCGAGTCCTGGTTTGTGCCGCCGATACCTTCCGTTCTGGTGCCGTCGAGCAACTACGCGTCCACGTACGCAACCTCTCCGAGTTGACTGCCCGTGAGAACCTGGGTCACGTCGACCTTTTCGAGAAGGGCTACGGCAAGGATGCTGCTCAGCTAGCCAAGGAAGCCGTGACTTATGCTGCCGAAAACGCCTATGATGTTGTGCTGGTCGACACAGCTGGCCGCCGGCACAACGATACCCGCCTCATGTCGTCTCTTACCAAGTTTGGACAGCTCGCCAATCCAGACAAGATCTTTATGGTTGGCGAGGCTCTTGTAGGCACAGACTCGGTTGCCCAGGCTCGTAACTTCTCCGCGCAATTCGTGGATCGACAAGGCAAAGGCCGTGGGCTTGATGGCTTTGTCATCTCCAAATGTGATACTGTTGGCGACATGGTTGGTACCCTCGTTAGTATGGTTCACGCCACCGGCATACCCGTTGTCTTCCTGGGCGTGGGTCAGCACTATGGCGATCTGCGTGGTTTGAACGTGGGTTGGGCTGTAGACAAGTTGATGAAGTAGCGATTGCACTGCTCTTCTCATGTTGTTCTTCTTTATAGCCATCTTTTAATACGATTACGGCCTCTCCACATTTATGAATCCAAATCCATTTCATGTCTCGACTCTCCGCCGGAGATGCCATGGACCTGCCCCCTCTCTTAACGGCACAATCCTTACGCTTCCTTCCAACCCATACCCAAGTCAGCAACAATAACCCGAATGCTAGCTCTGCCACCGCGGCCTGGGCCACGCAGCCCCTCTGTACTTCGGCAGTTGCCATGTATGGAGCTGAGGAAGGAGGGGCATGAGTTCCCCGCATATTGTTCTGCCCCGCAAGTGGAGCCAATGTCGTGGTCCTTCCGTAATACATATATAAGCATGGCTGCGAGACTTGAGGCATTGCAGATCTCAGTTCGTTCTTTCTTCTTTGAATATACTTACCTCCTGTACCAAACCCTTTTTTGAGAAACTCTGATACCAACAATGTCGAACACGCAAACGGAAATGAAAGCCGTGCACTACGAGGGCGCCTTCAAGGTGTCTGTCAAGACTGTACCATTGCCAAAGCTCGAACACCCTGATGATGCTATCATCAAGGTGACTACTGCTGGTAGGTTGTCCTTTTCTTCTACAGAAATTCAAACGACTATCATTTGCTGACTTTTCTCTCAGCCATCTGCGGCAGTGACTTGCACATGGTAAGAGGAACAGAGTGCTTGATTCTCTGTACGTTGGGTACTATCTTGCTAATAGACGCATAGTACCAAGGCCGAACAGCTGCTGAGTCAGGTCTTGTCTTCGGTCATGAGGTGAATGCTGCATAAACTTTCGAGAGGCTTCATATCTGACTTCTTCAGAACATGGGAGTTGTCACCGAAGTGGGCTCTGGAGTAACACTACTCAAGAAGGGAGACCGTATTGTGCTTCCTTTCAATGTAGCAGACGGCAGATGCAGAAACTGTGAGAACGGAAAGACGGCGTTCTGCACTGGTAAGTCTCCACACAAGCTCGGCAGTTGAATTTACGAACTAACAAACTCCCCAGGTGTCAACCCTGGATTCGCAGGCGGTGCTTATGGTTACGTAGCCATGGGCCCGTAAGTCTCCACACGATTTCGGCAGTTGAAATCACGGACTAACAAACTTCCCAGGTACCAGGGTGGTCAGGCACAGTACCTTCGTGTGCCTTATGCCGACTTTAATGCTCTTGTGCTACCTCCTGGCACCGAACACGAGGCCGACTTTGCTCTCCTTGCTGATATCTTCCCGACCGGCTGGCACGGTCTTCAACTTTCTGGCTTCCAACCTGGTGACAGCGTAGCAGTCTTTGGAGCCGGCCCAGTCGGTTTGATGGCTGCTTACTCTGCAGTTTTGAGAGGTGCTAGTAAGGTGTTTGTCGTTGACCAAGTCAAGGAGAGACTGGATGCTGCAAGAAAGATCGGATGTGAGGGCATTGACTTTACCAAGGGCGACCCTGTAGAGCAGATCATCAAGGCCAATGGTGGAGAGATGGTTGACCGTGCTGTCGACGCCGTCGGCTACCAAGCTGTTGACAAGAGTGGTAACAAGGAGCAACCTAACATCGTTCTTGACCAGCTCATCATGGTCACCAGACCTACTGGCGGTCTCGGCATCCCTGGTCTCTACGTCCCATCTGTAAGTCCAGCTCCCTCCAAGCTCTTTGCTTTGACGATCGTAGGAATCAAAACACTAACTTTGGAAACAGGACCCTGGTGCTCCAGACTCGCAATCTGCCAAGGGACAGATCCTCATCTCTTTCGGCAAGCTCTTCGAGAAGGGATTGTTCCTCGGCACTGGCCAATGCAACGTCAAGGCCTACAACCGTCAACTCCGCGACCTCATCATCTCCGGACGTGCTAAGCCATCTTTCGTCGTTTCTCACGAGGTCGACATTGATGAGGCCGTCGATGCTTATGACAAGTTCGACAAGAGAATCGATGGCTACACCAAAGTCTTGCTTCACCCCAACGGACCTCTGGACAAGTTCTCCATCTAGAGAGTCCTTGAACCGCTCTATCTGTATTGAGAGCTGAATGTGGTACGCTGGCATATCACATCATGAACGATATTTTTGGACTTGTAACTTTGTACTTAACGATTGGAACATCAAAATACTTTTGGAACAAACTTCTGACCCTTGATCTGTTCGGACCGAAGCTTTCGAATACATGAGATCTGCGATGCTTGTGCATAACCTTAAAGGCAACGCTTGAGATCCTTCTCGTATACAAAGCAGCGCTCCTTCCTATACTGGTCGTGACCACCTACAATCCCTCCGAGGTAGATCCACCCTATCTCATGGTAGGATTCGTGATGTCAGTGTCAGAAAATAGAATGCGCAGTGTAGGTAGAAACAGGGCATCCCCCCTTTCGAGTCTATCATCCTACATACTACATCATTTGTTGTTACTGTCGTCCACACAAAAGCTTTTCCTCCAATCCTTAAATCAATATTCAACCGCCTCCTACAAAATTCCAAGTCCTTGTTACCACAAAACACAACTGCAAAATCATGGGTTGCGGAAGCTCGAAACAGCAAGGCCTCGAGGAGAACAGGCCCGCCTATCCAGTCACCAATACCGCGGCACCCCAAAGTAACGTTGCTATCCAACAGCAACAGTCAGCAGTGCAGCAGGCCTCAGGAGGAAAGAAAAGGAAGCTTGGAACAAATTTGGGACTGTTGAGCACGCTTGTCAATTGATGCATATGGCCATCATCACCTTGCATTGCTGCATTCATGTAAAGATTGATTGCGATGTGAGAGCGCTGATGAGGTAAGTTCAGCGTACGCTCCTTCATGTGCAGGTCGCTCACATCGAGTGCAGAGCAAAGAACTGCCCGAAGCTGAGCTATAGGTCACTTACAAGCTGATAAACACGACTAGTCCGAGAAGAAGACGAGACTGGCATGATGAAATCGATATTAGATATACATAAAAGAAACAAGACCATCATTACATCTTTCTCAGATAGCATAATTCTCAGCATGCAAATACACCTCATCCCTCCCAGGCACACTCCACACCGTCCTCTGCAACTCAGCAACCGTATTGCTGACATCCACCCTCATCCCCGGCGGCCCGCACACAAACACACACGTGCGTCTTCCAGTCCACTGCTTACTCATTTCCTTGAGCATAAATGGGATATCTGGTCTTCCGTACTCTGTGCTCCATCCTGTCTTGCTAGACTTTACAGCAGCAGGCAGAAACGCGAATCTCATGAGGTTCTTCTGAAACTCGGTGGGGGTCGAGGGAAAGCCAAAGTCAAAATCTGCTTGTGGTGGTGTGGCTGCGTCTTTGAGGTAGACTGGTGTGGCTGGATTGGGTAGAGGTATGGACATTTGTTGCGATTTGCGCTTTTCGGCCAATGTGAGATGGGGTGAGGATGAGGGTGGAGGCGATACACGTCCATTGCGTGATGCACTTCTCATGGGCAATAAATGTGCTTGTGGGAGTGGTCGAGGTCGATCTTCATTTTCGCGTCTGAGTGCCTTTTCTCTTTCTGGATCGCCTGCTGCTTCTTCCATGATGAGTGCGGAGTTTCTGTTTGTGTTGGCCGAGATGGTGGAGAGTCTGTTGTTTGCGATGTTCTGAAAGGCTTCGTTGACTTTGGTGTGAAACATCATACTGATCGGTCTCGTGGGTGTCTGTGCGGACACAAGTTCTCCAGTCCTGGCTTGCCTCTTTGCAGCAGTGATGTAGAATTGGCACTGTACTGTATCTGGAGGTGCAAACTCTCTGCAGATTCGTAATTCTTCTTTGAACCAGTCCAGAGTTTCCGGACGTTTGAGGGCCCAGATTACTTGGACTGTTCTTGTTACTGCTTTACCATCTCTGAGGCGTTTGATCAGGTCGAGTAGTTGAGATACCAATGCTGTGATGCCGCTACCACCTGCGAAGAGGATGACGTGATCGAACGAGTCCATACTTCTTCTCATACCACCATAGGGTCCATCAAGGAAGGCGCGGTAGGTGTGCCAAGGTCCGTTCTCCAGTGCACTTTCCAGAACTTTCTTCGTGAAGCCGCCGAAAGGTCGAAAAACTAGAACCATGTCCCTGTACTCTTCACCGTACTGAGAAGGAAAGTCGTCGCTCCATAGAGATGCAATGGTGAAAGGATGGTTCTCAAACACTGATATGCCAGGCATTCTCAGATAGACATATTGTCCAGGTTTCCATTTCACCTGTGTCGGGATGGTGACTTTGATGGCGTTTTCAGGCATTAACGTGACAGCGGCTTCTTCGCCTACCAACCACGATAGCCGAGAGTAGTTCGTCCAGTTCAAGAAGAACAAGCGGACGATATACGAGACCAACCATATAGCCGTAGTTGCCCACAGGTAGTGCCATGATGTGAGAAAGTTCTTGCAGTGCCAGAAGAGCATGGCGAGAAAGAAAATCGATACAGGTACATGCAAGGCCACAAACAACTCGTACATCTTGCGGCGAAATGAAGGCAGAGAGTGAACACAGAGGAAGATGAGAGGTACCAGTGCCGCGATGCCAGATCCATAAACGTAGATTCCAGAGCCGCCGAAAGCCGACTGGAAAACACCCAGTCCGCCATCAGACCAGATTGGGGTGACATAGAAAGGAATCGTGTGGATGAGACTCAGAAGTAAGCAAAGACATGCGAGCCATCGATGCAGAACGTTCAGCCGTTCGTGTCCGATGCCAGTAAGGAAGGAAATCATATTGGCCTTCATGCTTAGACCGACGATCCACGGCATCATCGCGACCGCAATCATGCCTGCCCGGATGGCAAGTGGTGGAGATCCGAATTGAATGCTCTGCCAGTACAGAGGTTGAGGTACAAAGCAGTAGAGTATGACGAAGATTAGTGCAAGTGAAACAATGACAATCGCACCGAGCGATGGAAATATAATGGGCCTCCACCCCTTTCTCAATCTGAGAGCAGGTATAGGTCGATAAAAAGCAAATCGGAAGAGCGCTATAGCGTTGTTGATTAACCACATGGAAGAGACCGACGATTGCATCTTGGGTTGCTCGGGTAATGGCCCTTCACGCGGAAAGAACTTGTGCGTCGACCTATCGGTGCTAAGTACTGACAATTCGTAGTCTGTTGCAGGAGATTCTATCATTGCAGATGCGGCGGCGTCTTCCTTGTAAAGCGCCGTTCGCACTTTGTCCGTCCAGATATGGTATAGATGCAGCAGACATGCAAAGACGAACAGTATTATGCAGAAGTAGACCCATCCTAGCGCGTACTTGCCAGACTTGGACCACGGATCTCGAGTATTCGCTTCGACCAGACCAGCGGGACTGGTGCTGTTTAAGGGTATGTTGATTCGTCTTTCAAGTCCTTGAGAGGCTTTGTTGTGGACAGCTTGGACTGTTTCTTGTAGTTGCGAGACTGCATCGCTCGCGAGTGTCCGGACGACGTTCGACATGGGGTCTGGGGTCTGTCCAGGCGCGGAACGCCTATAATCTGGTAAATGATGTCCACAGCGGAACGCGGTCGTGAGTTCCAGAGTTTTTGGAGTTTTTCTCGGGAAGTCGCATTCGTGAAGCTGGACAGATAGTATGGAAGCAATCTTGTCAAGGTCGACCAATTTTTACGCCGGTGAGATGCACAAAGATTGCGCAACAGTCAGCTTGCGTAGGG
>Ga0058697_10000237_pt1 | contig 26692 bp, 24 predicted proteins | sample AgamicAsMae_FD_66619 | JGI IMG/M metagenome (GOLD analysis project Ga0058697, IMG submission 66619) | Agave microbial communities from Guanajuato, Mexico - As.Ma.e | ecosystem: Host-associated > Plants > Phyllosphere > Phylloplane/Leaf | place: Guanajuato, Mexico | collected 2012-06-04
TCAATGCGAGTAGCAAGAGAGAGAAAAGTGTGTTCATGCGAGTTCTAAGGAAGGGAAGAGTAGAAAAGGGTATCATACAAGAAATAAACCATCGTATAGATCTTTACACATCGTGCCTTCTCTTTCTACAAGATCTTACTGACCAAAGTTTCCTCCTTGGGCGCACTCTCAATCAAATCTTCAATATTATCAGGTTTTCTGAAGAAGGCCTCCAACAACACTGCAACACTACTTCCCACATTCAAACTGTCAACTCCGACGTTCAAAGATGGCAAAGCAGACTTGGCACCTCTAATGCCTACATTAGCATCAGCCTTTGTAGCAAGATTGGCGCGTAAGCCTTCTCCTTCAGCGCCAATGCAAAGGATACTAGGACCCTTCGACAACGGCGAGATCATGGATGAAGTAACCAAATTGCCCTTGGAAGATTTTGCAGAGTTTGCATCTGGGGCCACGGCAGCGTAGATGGACCAGCCCTGTTTCTTGCATGCGGTGACAAAGTTTGCGGGTGTAGGGATGGAGAGAATGGTCAAGGCTTCTGCGGCTCCTGACGCTGCTTTTTGGACGATGGGGAGGTTGACGGGTGCGCAGGTGTTTGTGCACACAGCGACTGCATCTACGCCATAGAAGTGTGCTGTGCGGAGAATGTTGCCGAGGTTTCCTGGGTCAAGAATACCGTCGAGAAGCAGTACGAACGGTCTGCGCCAGGTAGTGGTGTGGGCGGGTATAGTTGATGGATTGCCGCTGACTTCTCTCTCCTCGGCGGATTGATCGGCAAGTTCGATGGGGATGGCTGTGTCTGTTCTGCCCATTCTGCCTAGCGATCTTGTGGGTAAGATTGGCAAGGGAGAGGCTTCGACGATGACGCCGTTGTGGGGACGACCTTGGGCCATTTTGTCCATCTTGGGGAGGAAAGAGTCGTCGACAAGCGTAAATTTCACGCGGCCCCGTTTGCAGAGGGTCTCGATGGATGTGACGGCGGGATTGTGGAGGGCGCGCTTGTGGATGTAGACGTTGTACATCTGGCGGCGTTTGGCTGTAAGGGCTGCAACGACGACGTTGAAGCCGTACAGGAACTCAGAGGCGGCTGTGGTGTAGGGGATAGAGACATAGGCGTCGACATCGTCGCGAGACGATCGTGCTGATGGGCGATCGTCTCTGTCTCCGGCTCTTCTGTCTCTGGGCTCCTGGATCTCTTTGTGCTTGTTCTTCCTGTCGTCGTTCTTTTCTCTGTTGTTATTCACTAGCGAGAAGAGTTGATCGTCATCAAGTCGACTTTCCTCTTCCAATCTTCTTCTTGCTCTTTCCTCCCTGGCTGACTCTCTTTGTACCTCTTGGTCTTTCTCCTTGGCTTCTTTCGCAGACAAAATGTTATCAACAGAAGATACAAGATCCACAGAGCGCAACTCCTGGCCGCTGATAATGGCAGCGGCATTCCTGTCGACCAGAGTCTGGAGAATGGCAGAACGCATTTCTTTGTTCAGCACGGATATATCTTCGAGCTCTTGTTTCCAGTTGGCACCTTGTGCCGGGTTGGCTGGTGGTTGTATAGGATAGACCGAGGCCTTGAGAGCACTCACGGGATCGCTTTCTTCAAACCAACGCCTGCCAGGGATAAAGATGTTGTTTGCCTTTGCATTCTTGATAGCGTTGCCGGCATGTTGGATCACTTGAAGCCATTCACTCCTCTCCCGGAGCAAGGTTGGCTCAACATCAGCAAGATCTTGCTTGAAAGTCTTCTTGAGTTGCTGCTTTATCTTGAGAACAACACCAGGTTCGTTCTTGTCGAATTTAGGCAAGGTGGAAGGGCTTGTCGGCAGGGATCTGATGTATTTGTCCTCAGCTAGCTTGACGGCGCCCATAAGGGCATTCCAGTTCTCTTGGGTAAAGTGGTACTTGTCAGTGAAAGGCACTTTTAGGGCGTGGTAGTTTGGGTTGTCGGTCAAAGATGAGGCAGGATAAGCGGCAGGGCGTAGATTGGTCTTGCGAACTGTGAATTCTCCATGTCTACTACCAGGTTCCGAGAAGGGCCGTTCAGGCCTCTGTTTACGGTCGCGAATAAGTTCCTTGGGTTCCCGTCTGTTGAAGCCTTGGTCTCTATTGTCCGAGTCCCTGCTTCTAGGCGTGCGCCTGTCTCCACGGTCTTCATGGTCACTGAATCTGTTGCGACCGTAGTTATTTGACCTGGGTCGTTCGTTGTCGTCGTTCAATGTAGGGCTGTCGCTGAAGGCGCTTGACCTAGGGCGATCATTGTGGTCGTTCGGTCTAGGACGGTCTCTGAAGTTGGTCGATCTGGGACGGTCGCCATAACCGGTTGACCTAGAGCGGTCGTCGCGATCCTGCCATGGGAAGTTGCCTCCACGTTCGTCTTTGATTTTGTTCAGATCGTCCAGGACTTTACGGCGGTCTCTCCGGATGGATTGATCAAGGGTACGGTTGATGGCCGAGAGGGTCGACTTATGACGGCATTGCAGATAGAGTCTAGGAGCACGCGCTTGCGCAGAGGCGGCGGCGAGCATTCCAGTGGAAAAGAGGTCGGTGGCGGTATTAAGTGTTGCAAGAACTAATCAAGTCACGGAGAATAAAATGTAAGAAATAATTAACCCCGGAGCGCATCACGGTCCAGGGTCCAAGCTCCGGCAGTCGCGTCCCCCGGTATGCGTCGCGTTTTCCGTTATCCATTCTCGATTGCTCTTTCTCAAATTAATGCGACTTCTTGTTTAGGATCGACTTGAGACCGCGTTCGCTCCTTCCTGGCGAGCAGTGTACATCCGCCATTGCTCTTTGCACATACGACCCGTTTACACCGTCTTTCCGGTCCGGCGCGCTCTGTTCTGGCTGCGACGTGTAAGCGACTATACACTTACTTTGAACCATCATGTCGGATTCCGAAGATGAATTGAACGTCGATCTCTCTCAGTGGAAACCTCGCACTGTCAATGCCGCTCCTGAACCACCTGCTCCGGCTCTCAGGACCTTTGCCTCGATCAATGCTCCGGCTGCTGCACCCGCCATCACCAACAGTTTAGACGACGACGACGACTTTGACATCGATGCTATTATTGATGGAATCGCCGACCCTGATGATGCTCTGCAAACAAAAGCTCCCACGCCACCACCACCTGCCACAACAACGCCGAAACCTCGACAGATCATTCAGGTTGTCATCACCCAAGATCCCAACTTCAATCGCGATGACTACATCGACTGTACATATGGTGCCAACATCGTGCGCCGTGTATTGCAAGAGTTCACTGAGGATGGAGATGTATATTACAATGTCGAGTTCGTCGATAGACACACGGAGCAGGTAAGCACATTTCACTGCTGCCCTATCGACACTACCCGTCGTTGCCTGAGGCCCTACCTCTGCTCTCACAGCACCATGACGTTGTAGGAAGCTGCGTATAGCTCTCGCCTCACCCTTCCTGGTCACTATGCTTCTCCATTCACTCTATTGAACCTATATAGAGGTGATATAGCTTGCCTTACCTCTACTTCTTCCCACCCTCGTACAGTCTCCACTTCATCCGAACCAGATCCCTGTACAGCCTCTCCGTCTGTTCACAAGACCACTCCTCACAACTCAACCATGCCCCCGCGCCGTATCAAGCTAATCGCTCCTGCCCGTCAGGTCTCCTTCAATGATCTAATACAGTATGAAAACGGGCAGGAAGGCCTCCAAGAATACGCGGAGAATGCCCAAGATGGAGACGACTACGCTGAAGAAGACAGTGAGGTCGAAGAGGTTCAGCGTCCAAGACCTAGTAAATCTGGCTTCGTCAACACTGTAAAAGCCCTCGCATATCTTGACGAGGAAGAACATCCTTCACGTTCGAGGAAATCACGTAAAGCACGAAATTACGACGATGACGACTCGGAGGACGACGGTCCGGCACCTCGTCGCTCCGGAAGAGTTGTACCTCCAAACCCCGACTCTCGAAGAACTTCAAGACGGCTCAAATCAGTGTCTCAGACCGACTCGGAAGACAATGACGACGACGATGGGTTCATTCTACAGTCTGACGTTCTACCCAGTAGAAAACGCAAGCGCTCCTTAAGGTCTCAAAGCGGCCCCATCAATTATGCAGATGGTGACGAGGACGAATTGCGTTATGAGAAATCCAGAACACGCATCTCAAGACCCACAGGACAGGGTGTTCGTCAGTCTGGTCGTTCTACTCGCCACCAGGGCGACATGCAGGATCCAGGTGTTAACGACATCTATCGCTCCGAGTCAGAACCACGACCCGTTGCCCTCCCGAAGCCTGTCGGAGCTCGTGAGTCCTTCAAGGACTTGCCGAGATCTGATCCGTTCCGCGCTCGTCACATCCAACACTGCGACTCCTGTCAGAACGGTACTAACTTTGCCCCTCTGATCTACTGTCAAGGTTGTGTTTACGCATACCACAAGAGCTGCATCGGTCATCGCGGATCGAGAGAACACTTGGTCACCAAAGTTGGTAAGAACGACTTTGTTCTCCAGTGTCGTCGCTGTGTTGCATTCCCCATGAAAAAAGATCCTACAGCTCCTGATCACGGAAGATGCTCTGATTGTAAGCAACACGGCTCCTCATGTGTTCCTTTCAGAGAGCGCAAGACCCCTCAACAAGAGCAAAAGGATCGCGAAGAAAATAATGGCGAAGATCCTGTCTGTCCGGTGCCCCAAAATCTTATCAACAACCCTGACAACGTCATGTTCCGTTGCACCACTTGCTCTAGAGGCTTTCACTTCGAACATTTACCACCCAAGTCTGACAGCGTGATGGACCTAGACGGTGATGATGTGGCAACGCAAAGACTCCAGGACTACAGCCAGGACTGGAGATGCAAGGAGTGTCTTGATTCTCCAGGCAAGATCGGATCTCTTGTCGCATGGAAACCGATTGATGAGGACAGCTACGATCCTAGCTATGGCTATGACAGCATCCCCGAAGATGAGAAGGCCTATCTTGTCCGCTGGGACGGGAAGTCGTACTTCCAAGCTTGTTGGATGCCCGGCCCATGGGTCTGGGGTGCCACATCTGGAAGTATGCGAAAAGCATTTGCCAAACGAGATGAAGCACGCCAACCAAAGATGCGCACTGAGGATGCAATTCCCGAGGACTACCTTCGTATCGATATTGTGCTTGACGTCAAATATACAAGCATTGTCAATATCTCGACGGAAGAGATTGACAAAGCGCGTATTCGTGAGGTCGATACAGCTCTGGTCAAGTACAAGGGTCTTGGCTACGAAGATGTAGTCTGGGAAAAGCCTCCTACACCTGACGATGCTGATCGCTGGACCGACTTTGTTGTTGCTTACAACGATTGGGTACTCGGTAGATTCGTGAAGCAACCCAAGCCACCGCAGCTCAAAACTCGACTCGAAAAGGCAAGATCTCTCGACTTCGCTACCAAGCTCGAGAAGAAGAAACAGCCCAGCAACATCACTGGAGGAGAGCTCATGAAGTACCAGATGGAGGGTCTCAACTGGCTCTATTACAAGTGGTACACGCACAAGAACGCCATCTTGGCTGATGAGATGGGTCTTGGAAAGACCATTCAGATCATCTCCTTTCTTGCCACCTTAGTGCAAGACTGGAACTGTTTCCCTTTCTTGGTCGTGGTACCCAATTCAACTTGTGCTAATTGGCGTCGTGAGGTCAAGCAATGGGCTCCTGGTCTGAGAGTCGTTGCATACTTCGGCAGCAAGGAAGCTCGTGATCTTACTTACCGCTACGAACTTTTCGCTCGCGACAGCAAAGAGCTAAGATGTCATATCGTAGTTACGTCTTACGACTGTGCTGCAGACGACAGTGCTCGCAAGTTCTTCAAGTCCATTCCGTGGCAAGCACTTATTGTAGATGAAGGACAGCGCTTGAAGAGCGACAAGTCACAACTGTACTCTGCACTGGCATCACTGCGAGCCCCATTCAAGGTTCTTCTGACCGGTACGCCTCTGCAGAACAGTGCACATGAGCTGTTCAACCTTCTACAATTCCTCGACGACACCTTCGACGCTAGTCAGCTGGAAGAGAAGTTCCAAGAACTTGACCAAGCCAAGATCCAGGAGTTGCACGGTATCATTCGCCCCTTCTTCTTGCGTCGTACTAAGGCTCAAGTCCTAACCTTCCTTCCACCTATGGCTCAGGTCATTGTTCCGGTTTCGATGTCAACGGTTCAGAAGAAGTTGTACAAGACGATTCTTGCCAAGAACCCTGACCTTATGCGTGCCATCTTTCAAGGAGCAAAGGAGCTCAGGCCCACCGAGCGTGCTAGTTTGAACAACATCCTTATGCAGCTTCGCAAGTGTCTTTGCCATCCTTTCGTCTACAGTACCGAAATTGAGGAGAGAAACGTGTCACAAGCTGTCAGTCACCGCAACCTTGTTGATGCCAGTGGAAAGCTGCAGCTGCTTGAGACACTTCTACCCAAGCTTCAGGAGCGTGGTCACCGTGTGTTGATCTTCAGTCAATTCCTTGACATGCTCACCATGGTGGAAGACTTCCTTGACGGCATGCAGATGAAGTGCCAACGTCTAGATGGCACCATCAGCAGTTTGGAGAAGCAGAAGCGCATCGACGAGTTCAATGCCCCTGATTCTCCGCTGTTCGCTTTCCTGCTCTCTACCCGCGCTGGAGGTGTTGGTATCAACTTGGCCACTGCTGACACCGTCATCATCCTTGATCCTGACTTCAACCCTCATCAAGATATCCAGGCACTCAGTCGAGCTCATCGTATCGGACAAAAGAAGAAGGTTCTTTGTTTCCAGATCGTCACACGAGCTAGTGCCGAGGAGAAGATAATGTCTTATGGTAGACGCAAGATGGCTCTAGATCACGTTTTGATCGAGCAGATGGATGCAGAAGACGCTACGGATCGTGACCTTGAGGGTATCCTTCGTCACGGTACCAAGGAGTTGTTCGACGATGATGGAGACAAGGACATCAAGTACGATCCAGCTTCCATTGATAGATTGCTCGAAGTTAGTCACATTGAACATACCAAGGCTGGCGAAGACAAATCTGCAGAATCAACCTTCTCGTTCGCGAGGGTGTGGGCCAACAACGAGCTGGAAGAGACAGCGATCGAAGGCCCAGAAGCAGCAGAGGTGGCTCCCGATCGTGATGTATGGGACAAGATTCTCAAGGAACGCGAGAGAATCGCGGCCGTCGAAGCAGCCGCTGCAGAGCAGGCCTTTGGAAGAGGACGTCGAGCCAAAGCGGTACCGTATCCCGATTCACCTCTGGTAAAATACATGCTAATTTTCAGCAGACTATTGATTATGGCGATAGCACCAACCAAGATGGCCCCGATGCTGTCGAAGGTCCTAAAGATGTCGACCAGGGCTCTCCTGTTCGTGTCTCCAAGCGAGCGCAGATGGACGAAGAGAACGACACAGACTTCCAAGACGACAGCGATGAAGAGAGCGTAGCGGCAGAAGAGGTCGAGGATACTGTTGATCCGGAAGAACTGCAAATCTCCGATCAACCAAAGACAGCCTCCAAGCTGATCAGACCGTCCGGTAAGGAATTCTCCTTGAAGAAAACGCCCACCAAACCACGCAAGAGTCCAAAGAAGACCAAAAGTACAGTCTCAACACCCAAGAAGAAAGCGGCCTCAACGCCCAAGAAAAATAAGCGTGTCTCGACTGCCACACCTGGTTCTATCACCAGGAAGGCTCAGACTCCCTTCACTCCCACAATCTCCAATGGCAGGAAGGCCAGAGAGGCACAGATGAACATGCAACAGTATGGTTCAGCCGCAGCAGCTGCGGCTTTCATCGATCTCACCGCGGATAGCGGCGATGACGTTCCTCTCGTTGGCGTTCACCCTATGCCACCCTCACCTCAAGAGATAGAAGACGAGGAAGTGATATGAACTTAAGCTAACACGTGTACTTTTATCAGCCCCCCAGACCTTCCGCCGTGTCGATGTTCCAACTTTTCGAAACTACGATCCCGAACTCACGATCCCAGCCTCCAATGGCCGACCCGCTCACAAACCTCAAATGGCGTCCTGCGTAGCATGCCAACATCTGCATCCCCTGGGCAGCTGCCCTCTAAAACGCGCCGGTGTTGAGTACTGCGGTCTCTGCGGCCTTGCTCACTACGGCTTCTCTCGCATCTGCCCACACATCAACTCAGAAACACAAGTCAGAGAAATGATTCGAGCGGTAAAGTTATCGTCGGAGCCAGGTCATCTCAAGGCAGAGACTTTGAAGTACTTGACTGGTCTCAAAGGCACGTTGGTCCAGAAGAAAAAGAAAGAGGCCGAAAAGAAGGCTGTTGCGACGAATGGCACTGCGTACCCAACTGCCGGTCCATCAATAGTGCCAGGACAGCAGCCATTCCACATGGTGTAAAAACAAACGACACATAATGATTAGGATTGGGAAAGGAAAGCAACTGGCTTCTGCACATACCCCATTAATGCAAATCATGTTCATATATTGTTCCTTCCTTCCATCTGATACGGCAGTGTGCTTTTCATAAACATCTCACATTTAAGCCAACTCCTCTGATGGGGAAGTCACGACTTGAGGAAAGAAGACCTGAGGTAGCTCCGTCCAAAGTGACTGAATTGCGCTTTAATGCACAAACCCAGACATAATACATATTCGTTGATCTATCCATGCTATTTGTTTTTCTGCATCACCTCAGTCTGCAATGCTCAGAGCAAAATCCAGCCATCTCGAAACCCCATGCTGTTGAGTAGCCGATATGCACAATACCAAAGACCTGCTGTATGTCCTGCATGCAACCATAACTCCATCCCATGCACCAATGCCAATGCTCCAGATAAACATGCCAAAAAAGTATAAGCAAAGAATCAGCAAAAACACATAAAAGTGGATATCAGCCTTTAAGCAAGTTCATCCTCCGAACCATCGTCAGGCTCTGCCATGACCTTCTTCATCATCATCTCTTTCCTTCCCACGGTTTCTCTGACAGGAGTGCCGTATTTCGTCACTGGCGTCTTAGGCGTAGTGGTCGATAGGCCCTTTCTAAGAGCCATTGATGGAGTTGCGGAAGCCTTCTTAGTAGATGGAGTAGGCAGTTTCATTCTGGCGACTTGGCCAGGCCCTGGTGGGAGCATGGTTGCTTTACGGCCTGAATTTCTCAGGCTGCGGCGTGGAGTTTCAGTCAGGGGTGCCTGGATCGAGACTGGCGATGGCATGGGCGGAGGAGAGGACAGTGGTGAAGAGGATGGCGAGCGCATCTGTGTCTGTGGTGCTGGGGCCAAAGGGCTTGGTGGCGGCGGCAGATTGTGAAGGAAGTAAGGGCCGTTCGTGTGAGAGGTCATCGGTGTTTGTCCTGCGTAACGAGATGCCGTTGCGGGAGTATCCATGGACGAGTCACTAACGTCGCCGTCATTCTCTGTATCGACGGGCATGGGCTCAGTACGACGTCTGGGTGGTGTTTGCATACAAGGGGGCGTGGATGCTCGCAAGGGGGGATTGGCGCTGTAAGGAGGAGGCGGATGAGTCGGCACTGGCGAGCTTCCATCGAAGACAGGCTCTGCACGCGGTCTGGCGGGAGGAGGCGGCATCATTGTCACAGGCCCACCTGCGTCGCTCGACCTTGCGGTAGTAGAATACAGACGCTGACTCGCTTGAGATGACGATGTCTGAGCACGAAGCTGAGATGTGGCTATGCTGACACCAACAAGGTTTCTAGCTCTCATATACTGCTCAGCACGTGCAAACAAGTTGATAGTGCTGGTTGGCGCATTCGCGGCACTGTCCCTCAATTGAGGTGCAGGATGAGTGTACCTCGCAGCGTTTTGCATAAAAGTCTCTCGAGGCGCATCCGTCTTCTTCCTTCGTTTGGACTCCTTTGGTGGTTTCGAGTTGTTGAGTCGCAGCACACCAAACCCACTGGTAGGTCCATACAAGTTCAGATTGTGCTCCTCGGCTGGGTTGGGTGCTGGGCTGTCGGTGCACAAAATGCCAAAAGCTCCAACCGGGTTGGAAGTGTCAAAAGTCCGATACCGCGATGCTACTGCGCGTGAGAGTTCTTTTTCTCTTGAGGTCTTTCTTTTCCTGGATCTCCTTGGAGGTGGTGCAGATGATTCGCGCGAGTCTGTATCGTCCCCATCCCCGATGGTGATTGGGATGTCACCATTGTCCCCGTGACGGGCAATCTGCTTGTCCATAGCACGACGCAGGAGCGGAGTACTGAAGGGCGACATGCCCGGTGTATTGACAGTATGCGAAGGGCCAGGAGTAGAGAGCTCGTCATCATCACCATCCATGATCTCGATGATCTCACGTTTGATCATGACAGGTCTGGGCAGGTCCTTCAAGACACGAGTGTAGCGACCGGACAGGCCACCAGTGGTTCTGCCGGGCATTTGTGCGGTGATTTGCTGCCAGGTCAAGCCGTTGATCTCTTTTAAGCGTTTGATCAATTCGTCTTCTTCTCTGGAGTAGCGATTTCTTGATGGAGCGTCTGAAAAAGCAGCATCATCAGTTAAAGCGGGATCAAGATTGAATGAGGTCTCGGTGTGCTTGAGAAGCCTACGACGCTTTTTGGGGCGTGTGTCGGCCGGAGCCCATAGCGACTGGCCACCGGAAGGCGAGTCCCAGACAGAAGGAGCTCTTGGAGGAGCTGGAGTGATTGCATCACGGCGATTGTCAAGAAATGAGGGTGGGCCGAAAGCATCCTCAGGCAGAGGCGGAGCAGACCACATGGCCTGGGAGTCGTTGAGAAAGTTGGGTTGTCTGTTGATGGAGGTAGCTCGCATGAGGAATTGAGCAATCTGATTGGCAATGCTCTGGCCTAGATGATGGATGGCTTCGGGATCAATTCTGCCATTCGCATCTTGGTGAGGGACGAGCTGTTTCAAAGAGTCTTCAATGGAGATTTGAGGCAGCGTATGATTGACTTCGGTAGATGGAATGACGGATGTATTGTGGTATTGCTGCTCTTGGCTAACCTTTGGGTGCGGCTGAGCGAGTCGAGGATCGAGAACGAAATGGTCCTTGTCGTGGCCCAGGTCGTCAGACTCGTCGCCTGACTGCTCGTCACCAGCATCAGATGCTGCATCCTCATAGTCGCCGTCCTCGTCATCACTGACATCCTCCTCTTCTCGACCGTAGTCATCCTCATCTGGAATGTGCTCTTGGCTGACATCTTGCTGGAGCTCGTCGACGTCGTCGTCAATATCCTGATGCAACCTGTCCTCCTCTTCTTCAGGCTCTTGTTGAAGACCATCTGTCTCGTCGTCGTCGTCGTTTTCCTCTGGGGCGTCCTCTACTTCCAGCTCGTCGGCGAAGGCTCGTACAAAGCGGGATGAAGCGCTCTTGCCAGTGTCTCGTTCGTGTTGCATGTATGTCAGGTGGCCATTGTCGACGACGACTTCGCCTGTCTCCATGTCGATCTCATCGCCGACTCCGGTAAAGTCCCTGGCATATTTCTCAAAGATTCGCTCGAAGGTGCCTTTGAGTTTCAGGTCGATTCGCTGGCGGCCGCGCTGATATTCATCATTGTCAAAGTTGTCGGGGTCGTCTCTGGAAGAGCTGCGTGCTCGGGAGCGATCGTCTGACGCCATGGCGCATGTCACGGTAAGATCGTTGTTGTTGGCATGTCAGATGTGTAGAGCGAAAGTTGGCACAAGAACAAAGAAATCAAGGTGGACGCGTTCGAGTCGTGAATGTTTCCCCGCGCCGCGACTTCCCGTTCCGGCAACTTGGTCACAGGTCGCGCCTTCCATCATGCTTCCATCAAACACAAGACCTGCATACGACTGGCCAGGCCTCAGACATTTCCATTCGACTGTGTCCAACACATATCATGCGTGCAGCTTTCTAATTCGTGTACAACCTGCTCCTTCTATTCGTGCAAACACACTGTCCTTTTCTCTCACACGCTCCTGCGCGAGTCTCCATCTTCCCATGTACTTGAACCATGTATTGTCAAAAATGCAGAACTCCCTTGAAACTCGACTCTTCTCTGGAACATCTTAATCCTTCTTCTTTCAAAATCTTAGTTGGTGTGTATATTGCTTCCATTCTTGTTAAGTCCAAGACTGACCAACAAAGACTCGACCCCATCTTTACCAGTCCAAACTCCTCAACCACCCAAGACTCTTGCTGCTCGCGAGAGAAGGGATCTGTACGACAAGGCCGCCCAAAATGCCGGCCCTGCTCAGCACAAACGGTCCATACCCGCGCCCTTGAAGACAACGGCCAACTTCAATCCTGCCATGTCTTATGTCATGTTGAGTGAATCTCAGCTTGGTCCTATGTCACCAGAAGAACCCAGTCCATCCAAGAAGGCCCCCGAGAAGGACTCGAATTCATCAGACAAACATGATGCGCCCAGTCTTTCGGCAGAGATGGAGAAAAGTCTACGTCTTTGGGAGATTCTATCTTCACGCTCCGATATCGATCACCCGATATGTTCGGAATGTACCGATATGGTGCTCGCAGGTCTTCAGAAGAGACAGACGACCGCAAACCGCGAACGTCAGGCATATGCAGAGTTCCTCAAGAAAGCCAAGGAGGATGTTCCCTCAGAAGAAGAGCAACGCCAAGCTCGTGAAGCTCTGACTGCTGCCAAACAGCAAGAACAGAAAGCCCTTGAGGAGTTGGAATCTCTCGAAGCAGAAAAGGCTGCCATGGAAGAGGAGATTGCCGCTCTCAACCGCGAAGAAGCCGAACTGGAAGAGGAGGAAGCCGCGTTCTGGCGGGAACGCAACGAGTTTGACGACACCGTGACCAAATTCAGAGATCAGAACGACAGTCTCCTCAACCAACTGCAATTTGACACGAAGCTACTCGAGACTTTGCAGCGGACGAACGTCTACAACGACTCTTTCTGTATTGATCATGACGGTCCTTTCGGTACTATCAACGGATTGAGATTGGGCAAGCTTGCAGATCATTCTGTTGAGTGGCCAGAGATCAATGCTGCCTGGGGACTCTGTGTTCTATTGTTGACCGTTGTTGCTGAGAAGCTGGGCTACACGTTCCACGGATATAGACCTCTTCCGATAGGTTCAACATCCAAGATCGAAAAACTCGAATACCCAGCGAACGATCAATCGCGGACTGGAAAGCCCAAAGTCACCACATTAGACCTGTTCTGCAACAGTGACCTTCCTCTCGGGTTGGGCTTCCTTCATCGTGGATTCGACAATGCTATGGTCGCGTTCCTGGAGTGTCTGCGACAGCTGGGTGAGCATGTCGAACAGTCTCCCTCATACGTGGGTGCATCTGCCTTGAGTCGCAAACTCCCGTATAAGATCAGCAAGGACAAAATCGGCGATAATAGCATCAAGCTTGGAACCTTCAATCAGGAGGAAGCATGGACGAGGGCGTGCAAGTACACTCTGACGTGCTGCAAGTTCTTACTCGCGCACGCAAGTCATGTTGATGATCTGAAGCAGGATGGTCAAGCTGCTCGGTAAAGACAAATATGGGCTTGTATCATAGCTATGCTAGAGATCAAACCACAACTTCAAGGATGCTTCAGTCTTGGCGCATGTTGCATATAAGAATTATGGCGCGTGGTGGTTTGCTATTTGAAGCAAGGGATTATCAAGCGCTTGACCTCCGATCGAAACATCCTGTGATGCACTTCTGCCACGTCGACTTATCTCGACTGAGAAAAAATGGCCGTTACGATTTCAACAGATCCCAGAGTCCGGCTCATTGCTGGCGTGTTGTTGACGACAATCCCACTGTGGCTTCTGGCCTGGCACTTCCGAGTGCGCAATCCCCTCTTTGTCAGTCGCCATATACCGATACATAATGCCTGGACGGTAGACCGCGAGACTTTCATCCAAGAATGGATGGAGAACCAGATTGGCAACCCACCGAACCGCTCAGCCATCTCGTATCTATGCCGCAAACCAGAAATCAAATGGCGACCGAGCGTTGTGATGGATCTAGATGATGCCAACGGTGGCATTGGCAATGTTCGAGGCAACATCTTCGACTTCCTGGGCTTGGCCATCTTGACTGGATCCTCAATCATGCTGCCCGGCTTCCAATCTAGATCAGCTAAGGACCTGAGTTCTCTTTGGAACGGCAAGATACCATTCACCACTTTCTTCGACACGGAGCACTTTTTAGCCACCTTTGCAGCAGCATGCCCCAAGATGGAAATCTACATGCCATCGACCAACCACTCTCTGCTTTCTCCACTAGCGAACCGCTACGGGATGCCCAGCATGCGACAAGACCTGTGGCCAGAAACAGTGGGCACAGAAACACCAAACACACCAGAAGCAGCCGTGAAAAACTTTGATAATTGGTTATCCGCACAACCAGACAAGTCTAAAGAAACAATACTAGTCAGCGTAGGCCGCACACTCTGGGAAGGCCTAGACACACGTGCCCTCCCCACAGCCGTACGCAGAGACTTTGGCAACTCCCTGCGTCTGATCCCTGAAGTTCGCAGACTGGCCGCCATCGTAACCTACAATCTCGCTTTGAAATACCATCTCCACAACATCGACCCTCGACTTCCATACTATCCTTCTTCGTTCCTAGGCGCACACCTCCGCACCGAGAACGATGCAAAAGCTGCAGGGTGGCTGGACAACGAAGCAGCAGCCGCACACGCAAACTACACAGGTCAAACCGATGCCTACCTCTCCCAAGCCCTCGAGCACAATCTTCCCATCATCTACGTCGCCAGCGGCAACGCCACCGAGATATCGCGTTTTGCAGAGAAAGCATGGTCACTGCATTCCATCAACGTGACCTCCAAAGCATCTCTCCTCAACGGCCCAGACCACGCAGCTTTGGAAGCACTAACCTGGGACCAACAAGGCTTAGTAGACTATGAGGTTTTGAGACGGTGTTCGAGTTTAGCAGGGTTCGCGAGGAGTAGTTTTGCGTTCAACATTGCAATCACCAGACATGAGTTTGTGGATGTGAATCGAGAAGTGCTGAGATTGAGACCTGAGGATATCAGGAGGGAGGATGTGGCGTTTGAAGATGGGTTGAGTAAGATTTGGGGACGCTTTGAGTGGCAGGAGGAGAGGATGTTGAGGGGTGCTTGGCCTTGATCTTTGTGCTCGTTTGCGTTTCGTGGGTTATTCAAAGAAAAGAAGGAGACCGCGGAAATGTAAAGCCAAGAAGGTAGTAACGCCCATCCAATATGCTCATGAGCTTTCAGTTTTTTTACAATGAAGAAAAAGTATCGTACAAGTGTTGTGTCAAGGCAGGCACTTTCTATGCTCTTCCCTGTCTCATCTCCTTCTTGCCCTGCTTGCCCTTTGCCATTGGCCTCTGGGCCTCTGCCATCATGGGAGCCTCCACTCTGGACAGATCAATATTCCTAGCCTCCTCAATCTCCTTGATGCCATCGATCAAGCCAGCCGGACTGTCCTTCTTGGTCTGCTCGGCAAGTTGTCTGGCCTCCCTCCTCGCTTCCAGCTCCTTCTTTCTCTCTTTAGTCAACAGCCATTCGTCAGGGAACTGGAATCGCTTCTTTGGCTTTGCGTGTCTGAAATCCACAGGGACGTCCTTTAACCACTGGCTCTCTGGCGACTTTGCCTTTGCGATAAGTGCTTTGATGGTGTCGCCCAAGTGGCGCTTGTTCTGTGCTTGGGTCTCGTGGTCTTCGCAGCTCATCTTTACAATGTTGGTGGAAGGGTTGAAGCGGACGCCGGCTAGCTTGATGAGATTCTGAGTGTGTGAGGGGTTGAGCGAGAGGTCCTTGGGGTCGAATTCGACGACGACTTTTCGTTGGGCGGGGTGTTGTTCACCCATGTAGGTTGTGTAGCGGAAGCGGAGGGGTGTAGCTGCTGTAGGTGGTGTGAAAGGTTTTGCGAGATCTGCAATGAGTGTCACTGTCAGTACTTGTGCTCTAAAATCTGGGTGTAAGTTGTTCAAACGTACTCGCCAGCAAAGGCATCTCCCAACCGGCCAGACGCGCATACTCTCTAATCTCCCTCGTGCGCTCCAACTCGGCATGACCCTTACTCGAGATATCGTCTCCCTGGAAATCATCCTCATCAGGACCGATATCCTCCTTCTCTCCCATTGAAAAGAAGCCCTGGTTTCTGGGTGCTCTCTCCACTGGTGCAGGAGGGAAATTCATTTCCAAATGCTCTAGCTCGGCAGTGATTTGCTCTTCCAATTCGCGGTGGGTGCGGGAGTCGTTTGCGAATTCGTCGCGCAGGGCGGCTTCCACTTTTTCCATCTTTTCACGGTCTGAGGGAGAGAGACCGGTGTAGGCGGCTTGGTCGTCGCGACCGAGACGGTTGTAGAAGGTCTTGTTGAAATAGCCTGCTGCTGAAGAAGCATCTTTGTTGTCGGCATCGGCGAGGGTGCGGCGAGAGGTGCTGAATGGTCGTGTGAGGGTGTTGGAGGGTGTGTGTTGAGATGTGCGCAATTGGCGCGCTGCCGTGCGGCATGCGCTCTTTGCTGCTGAGGCCATGGTGAGAAATGGGGTGGCTAGATATTAAAGTGCTGCTTCCATTGGATCTTGGTATGCACGCTTCGAAAGTTGAAACATGAAGGCGGTAAAACTTCGGGGGTCGTGGCTTCCCCGAACATGCCCGCCGCTCGTTCGTCCACCACATCTCTGCTTGGCTTCAATGCCATAATCCATCACACTTGTCTTCGAGAGACGAAATCTGGCCTGGACGGACATGGCTATTGTCACCAGATACTGGAAGACAAGAGGTCTGAACCCGAGGCGATGAATCGATAGCTTGGACCGACCTTCCCATGTGCTTGATGCCGCAACTCCCACCATCCTCTCACGGAAGTGTAGAGCGATATCCTGTCTATGGAAAGGCATAATAGTGTTTCAATCAAGGGGTCAACCCAAGAGAGTCCAAAACGTACCGCATCTCCGCGGATACTGTTCCCCTCGTCGAAATCATTGTGCAAGTCTACACCCGGACGCGTTACAACCTCTTGAACATGGAGAGGTAATAAATCGACAGTCAATCCGCAAGATGTCAGGAACTGGGACAGAAGCTACATCATACGGCTAGTATGCCCGGTCGACTGGTAGAGAAACTACTGGATGTGAGATTGATCACAAATCGACATGGCGAGAAACAAGAGCATACAAGATCCTCATATCCGCGTGACCGTCAGAATAGTCGAGTTTGACTTTCCGATCGACAGCATCTTGTTTTCGGATGCAGCGAAAAGCACAGTCTAGTTGAGACATCTGGAGACGACCAACTGGTCCCTTGGCAGATGACTTGCCAGAAATTTGGAAGTGCCGATTATCGCCCGGCTAAGGGTCAACAACAATATGCACGAAATCTGAAAAGGAATCATGGACTTGTCGAACCAACCGCTGATCAACCTGGACAAGTATCCGCAAGGACAACATGGCGCCAGGATCCAGAAAACAGCCCGGCGATGAGCCCTGCACCGGAGAATTCGAAAACTAACTCATCCGCAAAATTGGTATTATAGTGATGGCGATTAGGATTCCTTACATCGAACTGGTGGTATGGCGCAGCGGTTGAGTAGTGTCCCTCCCGCTAGCTGGCCCAAGACCACCGGTTCGATCCGGTCCAAGGCCGATTTCATGCCATGAGGGGTCCCAGTAATCCTCGCACGACAAAAATAAGGAAGAAAACCTCGTGCGTTTTCTCTTGACCAATCTAGCAACACGGCGGCTAGGGGGTTTCGGTTTTGCCAAAACTTGTGACAATGTTTTGTCTATTGTTTTGTCTATTGTTTTGTTTCTTCGATGTGCGCGTGCTAATTTGAAGTGCTCCCTAAGTCGCATGATTCTGGCAGCTGGATCAGGAGAGCGACGGTCTAAACAACTCTTGAGACATTGAGCCGGAGGCACAAAGAGTCGTGACAACAAGCTATCTATCAATAGCAAAGACGCTGAGTTTACGCGCTGCGATCTGAACTGTCTCAGTCGTGCAATCCCCTGCACTCCAGACTCGAGACTCGAGCCTGCCTTTGTTGGCGAACAATAGAGCATTGTGCGATATATCTATATACTTCGCCTCATGGTAATCCTATTTTCCTTTCATATCAAAAGGAATCATTTCTCTACCCAACAGGCACACAATCCCAACAACAATCATCTTCCTTCGCTTGCAATCATCCCAAAGGAACAATTTTCCTCCCACAATATCTCAGCAGCACATTCGAAATGTCTCCACTACTTGAATATCTGATCAATGCTGGCGTGATCAGTGACAAATGTCTCCACTGTCATCAGCAGCTTGAAAGCCGTGACCTTTTTGCGGCTTACGAGATTCTGACAGCAATCGAATATCAGCAGATTCATGATCTTGATTACCAAGACAACGTCCAGAAGCTTGCCGAACACAGCTTCTGCCGTTCCTGCGCTACGAAGCATCCAAAGAAGGTCAAGTCTTATCATCTGGAGTTGGCAAACTGTCCTACCGACGACCCCGGTGCTGCGACGGAGGCTGCTGCTGAACACGGCTCCACCCCTAGCCTGACGGGACCGCAAGAATCGCTGATCTCGAGAGCCGAAATGCATTCTTACTTGCTGACGGAACCTCAAGGATCGCCGAGCTTATGCACAAGATCACCGGACTCGAGGCGCAGAATTTGAGCCTTCAGCAGCAGCTTCAGAGCGAAAGGACAATCAATCACACCGATATCGCAATGATGGTTGGTACGATCAAGGAACTCAATGCTGGACTTGACCAATGCTTTGTAGACTACAAGAGGCATTTGACTCCGACTTCTCGACACGTCATCGAGACCATTGAGCCGATGTAGATGGCACGGGTACTACTTCTAGACTGTGATGAACGGATGGTGGAAGCTTGCAAACAATCGTGTCACACTGGCTTGAGCTGGTCTCAAAGAAGTCGGTATACGATGTGGGACTGCTTAGAATAGCTTGTAATGGGTCAGGGTGGCAATCTGGTGGGTTTGCGTTGTCGATATACAGATATGTAGTGTGTCCTATGTGTTTTGGTAAATCCATTTGTCGCTAAGAAAATCGATGCCATCAATGATACCATATCCGCGAGCTCTGTTTCTGCCACTGATGCCCTTCACTTTCAATTTCTTACCCGATCAGCGTGCTTGAATTTATTAACAAGTACGAGTCCTTATGTCTTTCGAGCGAAATGGAGAAGTGTAAAGCGCTTGAATTTAGATTCCTGGACATTTCTCGACCGCAGAGACACTCACTGGGTATGCGAGAAAATGTCTTGACGGCAAGATTCCATCGAATCGAGTCTCATTCAGGCTCCTGCTGGTCTAACCTAGTAGAATATTCTTAGAAGTGTCTGAGTCTCTCCGCTGCTTCGGAAGGCAGAGACAAAGGAAAGCCCAAAGCCATGTCTTGGTCGCTGGAAATGTGCTCACCCTGACTCACTACTCATCGCATCGAGTCATGGATATATATCTTCAAATACTCCCCCCTTGAATCCAACCACCGCACATCATATTTGGGGCACTTCAAATTCTATCCTGGTTCATAGTATCGTCACTACGACATCGCAAACCATCAAAATGGCTTTTGGAATCACACCAGCATCGGAAGACTTGGAATACTTCTACTACATGGATCACCCACAACCTGTCAGGATTATGGAACCACCTATCGAAATCCATCTCTACCACATTGCAAGACTCGGAGATATCACCAGTACTCGCAGTATTCATCACTGCATCGGCAAGAAGGGGAACGGACTACTAGCAGAACAATGTAAAGTTGCTCTCACACACAACGCGCTGCCACCAGCCATATCCTTCCCAAAGAATGAAGTCGGTCATGGTTGGAATAAAGCAGAACATCTTGTCAACTTGGCCAGAAGGTGTCTGTGTGAGCAATGCTGTGCAACTCAACTCTCAGATGTTGTCTTTGCATGGGTGGAGGAACTTGAACATCCTGTTGATCGGACCGTACGCAGAACTGACTCTGTGGTTGATGAGGAGGAGATTGGTATGGTATCAAGAGTGGTGGATAGTGCGCCTGTTAAATCTTTGGTCGCTGCTTCCGTTGCTACACGCGAATTCGTTAGCAGGGCTTGGGGATTTTGGTCGTGAAGAAGGAACGAATATCTCGTCCCCGATGAGATGGGACCAGAACATCGTAGAACAGTATATCACAGGAAATCTGCGTATCAGCGAGGTGAGTCCAATCCATCTATATCAGACCCATCAAAAAGTGAAGCAAAATATCCTGTCAAGCAGACCAACTAGCGCAATTGGAAAATCCTTCTTCTGCGCGCAACTCGAGACTGTTACAAAGAGATTGTATTTGTTGGCGAATCATGTCGACCACTATACCATCTAATCAGGGACAACGTCTTGAAGTATTGTTGATGATTGGTGTTGGCTATGTGGAATCTCAAGAAATGCTCTTCGCGACCCGCAACGTCTTTGCGTCGCGTCGCCCGCGTCGCTTTCCTTGCACAGACAGCACCACCTCAAGGACTTGAGTTGTTTCTCGGATATGACGGTATTCGCAAGTATGCACGTACCTATGATAGAGTGTTTGAAAGCGCTATAGGCTATAGCAAGCGCGTCCCGTGTATATCGTAAGTTTGCCGCAAGATGAGGGGAACCTCGGAGGTACATATAAAGTGGTCGATCTCGACCATGTCTCCTCATAATTTTCCAGTTTCCGTTCGAACTGTATCCACGCACAGTATAAGCCTCAAGTCAAGCAAAACCATTCGACCTGTACATCCTATGTCGAAACACAATAAAGCAGAGCAGCATTCCGAGGCAGATCTGAACTTCCTGGACTTGCCGCCATTTCCAGAGGATGCACCCACGGCGCCGCTTCTCCGAATAAGTCTAAGCAAACTCGTTCAAGGCAATCAAGGGGAGATTGACAAGTTATGGGAAGCTTGCCGTGAGCTTGGTTTCTTCTACTTTGACCTCCGTGGTGCTTCGACCGATCAAAAAACCACTCTGAAGCCTACCTCAGCAAAGGACCTGATCGAGGGAATCTGCGACGAGGTTAACAGAGCAGACTCGGCCACTGGAGATGTTGAACCGGATAAACTTGAGAACATTAGAGAGTTCGATGTTGACATCGATGGCGAACGACTGCTTCAAGATGCCGAAGATTTGTTTGGAATTGGCAAGGAAATATTTGACCTGCCTGTCGAAGAGAAGATCAAGTACGATCTGAAGGATCAAGGAAGCTATTTTGGTTACAAGGGATACGGCCAAGGGATCATCGATGCCAAAGGAACAAAAGATCGAAATGAGTTCTACAATGTAAGAAGTTCCCAGATGTTCAAAACAGCAGAAGCTCACATACATTTCAGGTTTCGAAAGACGACATCCTGGGGCTTTCTGAACCACTGCCTGCACCCAGTGTACTCAACCCTCATCGAGAGCTGTTGAAATCATTCATGCAACACTCTCACGCTCTCGTGGATCTACTGCTGAATCTTCTCAACCGTCGATTGGGTCTTCCGTACGACAAATTACCATCTTTGCATAGACTGGCCTCGATTTCTGGTGATCAGGTTCGCTGGGTCAATGCACCACCTCAACCAACAGACGACCGAAGAACAGCACTGGGTCAGCACACAGATTTTGGAAGTGTCACCATCCTGTTCAACAGACTCGGGGGGCTACAAGTATTGCCTCCAAATTCGGACGAGTGGTCTTACGTGAAGCCACTACGAGGACATGCAGTCATCAACCTAGGCGATGCCATGGTCAAACTTACTGCGGGGATCTTACGCTCAAACATTCATCGTGTTGTCAATCCTCCAGGTCAGCAAGCCAGTCATACACGGATGAGCCTAGTGTATTTTGCCAGACCAGCGGACGATGTTATTTTGAAGGCTCTGAACGGAAGCAGTCTCATCGACGAGAGGAGACGACAAAATCCAGAAATGCTTGAAGAAGAAGAGATCACAAGCAAAGAATGGATACTACGTAGAGCGTTGGGTCGACGACAAGGAGGTGATTGGTCAAAAGCTGGTGGAACAGAGAGTGTACGCACTGGGACATGAGTGGGTCTTGGGTGAGAGCGACCCGCACGGACCACATCGAAGCACAGACGTCAAACTCTGCCTCTATCATTCAAGCTTCATAATGGCGGACCCCAAATTTCCACCTCATCAATGGACCTGTGGCGCAGCGGTAGCGCGTGTGATTCCAGTCTTTCCGGGACATCCACAAGGTCATCCGTTCAAATCGGGTCAGGTTCATTAGAAGACATGGGGCGAGAGCTCTGTGTATCCCTTTTGCTGTTTGGTGATGGCCAATCTTTTTCCTACAAAGGTTCAAGGACGTGCAAAACAATGAATGTCAGACTCATACCAGGGAAACCAGTAGACGAGTACTGGTATGATTTGTGGTTTTGCTGTTTCTTCAACAATACGAAGGACTCATTCGCTTTGTGAAGGAATGTACTTAGACATGCAAGGAGTGACATTTTGATTGCAGTGCATTGTGCCACAAACGTCGGTGTAGAATCTTCATGTACCCTGAGCTGCGTTGATAGTGGCTGCACGCAATTTGTGAACTGCAGAGAGATGCAAGCAGATCTTAACGACTGCCGATCATACCAGAAGTTCTCACTCGTCGATTGGCCTGATAACGGACATGCCAGCACACTAGATGATAGGCATCTAGTACAGATGCAGAGATGTGATAGTCAAATTCGAGGAACTCAATCAATACATCACAGAGTGACTGTATCGCTGCAACTTTTGTTGGGTGACTGTATCAGTGTACTGAATATTCAGTCAGAAGATATGCCCTATGAGGTTCATTGGCTTGGGCGAAACGATCATCATCAGCCATGGATCCTAGTCACCGTCTTCGTGCGAGGTCTGCAGTATTGGAGGAAAATCGTTGAGTCACTCCAACGGCTTCGTTTTTCGTACGCACTTCTTGGTTTGACCGGTAAAGCAATACTCTTTGGCACGAGCCATCCGGCAGGATTGAGGTAGGTAGAATGTCAGTGAATCCTGACTCTTCGAGTCTTGGTTGCGACCAACTCGAGGTGATGCCAAGCTCAACTTGATGCTGACCTGGATACCGAAGCAGTAAGAAACATCGTCATGGGAATGTTCATGCTGGATCGAGTTTGCCAACATTGGTTGCAGGCTGACCACTATACCACATGAGAACATACAAAAGGTGATTTCGAGGCCGGCAGTTGCAGCAGGCAAATAGCACAATGCAGCCAAGGCGAAAGATGTCCGGATGAGTTGCATGCACTGCCACTCCTCAACTAGCAGTCGGACTGTATAGGATCGATATTCCACGCTCATGGATACTTACATTTCTTGGACAATAGCTGGGCATATCGAATCCACAGGGATGCAATGACCTTCGGCAAAAGATCAATTATGACATCCGCCGCCAGTGGGCAAACCTGCCTTATGCAGCCACATGCGATCTCTGGCTTGACTAGCGAAGCCATTCTCACGCTCACGGCTTGACAAGGCTGGTCCTGGGGACGATAGAACACTGACTCTGAACAGTGGTGGCTCTCAAGCAAGGTTGACAATGTACAGGTCAAGAACGTCGATCTACCGCTGCACGAGAAGTCGTCCAAGCCCTGCGGCTCGAGGCAGCTGCAGCTGCAAGAAAATGTCCGAAGGAACATGGAGTTGCTAAAACCTCCGTCCAGATATGTCAGCAGAGGCTCTTGGGTTATGCCAAGGTGAGGAGGAGATGGCAGAGACCCACACCCACTAGGGCATTCAAAGAGCAATAGTTGGGTTGCGACGCGAAGTTCCAAGATATGCGCATTGGTATTGAATGCGTGGCGAAGCAATAATGAATCCTGATGTATGTGCCGAGCACGCAATGGTCGAAAGATGAGGGGACGCTCAGGTTGTATAGGAGTTGATTGCGATAGAAGAACTGATATATGCTGATAGGGCTCCTTCTATTCGGTCGCTGAAGAACCGAGTGCTGATCGATTCTGCTGCCAACAGCCTTCTACGCTCACGATGACATAATTCTGCAGTTCTTGGACAGGCCGCCAGTGATGATTTTGGTAACAACATTCGGGTCTCCTCATCGGGATGTGCAAAGGTGAGGTTGGAATTCAGACGCGGGAGAAACGTGCACAAAGATCCGATTGGTCAGACCCGAAGACAAGCCTTTGGTTGGCCAGTGCACACTGATCCTCAACCACGACCACTTACGTCTCTTGAGCACAAGACCTGTCATTTGATGCCGATAACTCTTTCGAGACGAAGTCACCAAGTTAGGTCACTTGGCTTCGATGATCGTGCCCCGCTCACACGCGATGTGTTCAATCTCCACGGCGATCAGGGAAGGTTGTAACGTGAGCGGAAAAGGGCCCTGTTTCACATGCCTAGGTTCAAACGAAGATCCCTAGTCACCAACAGGAGACAGCGTTCGAAACGTCGATCACATCTGATATCGTGGCTCCAGGCTCTACAGAAAGCTGAAATTGGCTGCAAGGTCTTGCCGCTGTTGGAACGTCTACTCCTCTGAACTGGCCAAGCCGTATCACTGGATACAGCCCATCCGCAACTCCGTTCCTAGCATGGGATCAGATCGGTCATGCCGAGACGGATGATAGAATGGTTGTATGCACGGTTGGGAGCAAGACAGGCAAAACACAATGCGTTTCTGAGTCCAAGGCTCGGCCGTCGCGGCGCGAACCACTGGACGATCACTTCATCTATGCAACTACTGTGGAGCGAACAGGAATAGTATCACCAGAGAGCAGCTTGGTATCGATTGCTTCCAAGCCTTCTAGTGGCCTGGTCTCCGTCAGAGGTATCTTCTGCGGGTCTCGGACTCGATACCAGCCGCCTGTCAGAATGATATGCTGAGTGGGTGTAGCAAGACTCGATGAGTTGTCGATATATAATCTAGGTACTCTCTGTCTTGGTTCTCCGACTTGCCATTTCTCTTCTACAGATCTTCTTTCCCCTCTTTCGACCCCTTTGTCCATTTTCTTCTACACTGGGACATACCATCTCCTTTTGAAATACATAATCATCCTTGAAGTTCGAGCGCCTCGACAGGCGTTCGAGTTATAGTCACTCAGCATGGCACTTATATCACTCATCGCTGTGGTCGTTGTGATTGCTGTGATGTCTTTCATAAATTATATCAACAGTACGAAGAAGAACCAGTTGCCGGCAGGAATACAGAGACTGCCTGGCCCAAAGGGTAAGTCCCAAGCGTCCGTGTCTTGTTCGGATGCTGGTTAACATTTCTAGGATATCCCATTCTCGGCAGTGTACCAGACGTGCCAGACAAAAACAGTTTTCTCAAGTTCCACGAATGGGGACAGGAATTTGGTCCTATCTATCAAACCAACCTTGCTGGCCAGAACCATGTTTGGATCACACGAGATAGTGTTGCTCAAGAACTTCTCGGCAAGCGTGCAGCCAACAACTCTGAACGCCCATTCATCCCATCGCTACAGGCCGACAATAGAAATTCTGGTCATTATTTGCCTCTGATGTCTCGTAATGGTGTGTAAGATACGATCCTTGGTCGAAGTATCTTGCTGACTTCTGAAAGAACTGTGGACCAGGCAGAGAAAGTTCGCGAAACAGATCATGGACAAGTCATCAGCCAATGCATTCTACAACTATCCTGAGCTGGAGTCTATTCGTCTTCTGTTTGAGCTCATGACAGACCCTTCTCGTTACAATCATGCATTGGAATCTTTCATCTCAAGAGTGACTTGCAGACTAGGGTGGGGTACTGCAGCTCCCTCTGATGAGCTCAAACAGAGAGCAAGAGAGTTACTCATAGGTGTATCTCCGAACGGTGCACTCACCAATAAGCTCGGTTTTCTCAAGAAGCTTCCTGAAGCCATCGTCCCAGCAAAGGCTTGGGAGTTTCGTAGATACAGGACCGAAAGTCGATTCTTCACGGTTCTGCAGAACGAGGTCAGAGAGAAGCTCAAGAACAAGACTGCACCAGAGTCGTGGATGCGTCACTTTCTCGAGAACAAGACCGCCACTGGGTTTGCTTCCGATCTGGAAGGTGCTTACGCTGTAGGCATGCACGGTATCGCTGGCGCTCTTACCATTGCCGCGCCAATGCAGAGCTTCTGTCTCGCCATGTGCCACTACCCTCAATACCAAGCTATTCTCCACGAGGAGATAGACAGAGTATGTGGCGATGAACTGCCAAAACTCAGCAATATGCCAGATATGCCTGTGCTACGAGCTTTCATCAGAGAGACGATGCGCGTGAGTCCTATATTCAAACTACACCACTATTGACTCAGAAACTGACACAACCTCTTAGTGGCGTCCTCCTGTACCCACAGGAATCCCGCACGAGTCTGTCAAGGACGACATCTACGAAGGCTACTTCATCCCCGCCGGCTCTGTCATGCACCCTCTCGAGTGGTCTATCAGCCGTGATCCCGAAGTCTTTCCTGAGCCTGATGAATTCAACCCAATGAGATGGCTAGAAACAAAGTACCCGACCTATCAAGAGCCTCTGACCAAATACCCTACCATCACGCAATACAGCCAGTTTGGTTATGGCCGTCGTATCTGCGCAGGCATGGGAGTCGCTGAGGCAGACTTGTTTGTCGGTATAGGCAGTCTTGCTTGGATGTTCTCTCTGAGCGCCAGCGACACCGAGCCCGAGAGCACTTCAGAACTCCCGAAAGAGCCTGTTCCATCGTCACTGCCCAGAACGCCCGTCAAACCAGCACCAATGGAGACAGGCATGGAAACACCTCCTTCCGAAACCGAGATCGAGGAACTCCTCGACGAGCATTTCTCAGAAAAGATGCTGCCAACAGACAAATGCAAAATCTCTCGTCAAAAGACG
>Ga0058697_10000238_pt1 | contig 26564 bp, 24 predicted proteins | sample AgamicAsMae_FD_66619 | JGI IMG/M metagenome (GOLD analysis project Ga0058697, IMG submission 66619) | Agave microbial communities from Guanajuato, Mexico - As.Ma.e | ecosystem: Host-associated > Plants > Phyllosphere > Phylloplane/Leaf | place: Guanajuato, Mexico | collected 2012-06-04
AGGTGTTTTCGTGCCAGGGCTCCGAGGGAGCGGGGATGATGGCGTCCCAGATGATTGCTTCCGAGGGAGGCGAGAGAGGAGACTTGGAAGGGAAAGTTGCTGTCACGTAGACAAAGACTTGCTTGGTGTTCCAGGAGAAAAGGGAGGTGAGGTCTGCCAGTGGGTAAATATGGCAGCGTCGCATATGCTATAAATCAACTAACCAGTCTCGAGGTCGAACTTGATGTGTGCATATTCCTCCTTCTTGGTACTGTAGTAGTGAGGGCGACCCTTGACTCTGAATGCTTGTCAGCTCATGCCACTATGCTCGCAGAATGTGTGATTGCTTACACCTGAACATTGCGCAGCTCGAGCTCCGCCGATGGGTTTTGATGCGAGACGACGACACTCAGCGCGATCAACGCACCTAGAGTGAAGGCCACAGTCGTGAAGAAGCCGAATACATTCTGTATCCGTACGAGCGACGAGTGCATCTTGAACTATGCTGATGTTTGATGTTGAGTTGCCGGAGCTTGAAGCCAGCAATTGTATCGCATTCACTTAGGTGGCCGCACCCTGAATCCGGGGAAGGTACTTATTTATGCACAAGAATTATGAAATAGCAATGTCATCTGCTACAAGCCTTCCTCTTCATTTGGTGTTTTTACATGATTGTCTCTACGCCTGTGCATCGCCAGTTTTCACCCGCTTTAACTCTCTTTCATCGCCCATCGGCCCCTCGAGCTTGCGTTTCTCCATGCTCTCCTTGTCTTTCCTTCTTGCTTCACGCTCCTTCTCCTTGCGCAGTGCCTTGCTCTCGAACTCGTGCCAATCGCCTTCAAGGTCTTTCAGTTCCACCACCTGCTTCGCTTTTGGTTCCTCGGTCGTGAAGTATGGGTGTTCCAACACGTCGCTAGCTGTGGGTCTCGTGTCGGGGTCAAAGACGAACATGGCGCTCAAGAGGTCAAACGCCGCCGGTGATACGCGTTCTTGATACTTCTCGGCAAACGTCGAAGCCACCTTGTGCGCTGGTCGCAAGAGTTCATACCATGCCAAGTCGACAATGCCTGGCCAATTCGTTCGAGACGGTGTGCCCAGAACATTGTAGATCTTGTCGAGCTGGTTGATTTCACCACCGTCGCCTGGGAAGATGGCATGCTTGGTAAATATCTCAACCAAGACACAAGCCGCCGACCAGATATCCACTGCCGGACCGTACTGCGTCTCTCCCAACAACAACTCAGGCGAACGATACCAGATGGTGATGACTCTGTTGGTGTAGTCTTGCTTGAGTTTGGCGTTTTTGTTGTAGAAGCGGGCAAGACCAAAATCGGCCAACTTGAGCTCACCGTTGCGAGACACGAGAATGTTGGCTGCCTTGATGTCGCGATGGAGTACGCCACGTTTGTGCAGGTAGTCAAGACCTTCAAACAGCTGTTTTGCGAGGTCTTTCTTGTGTCCTTCTGTCAAGGCAAACGACGGGTGATTCAGCAACCCAGTCAAATCGTGAGACAGGTACTCGAAGATCATGAAACAGTCATTGCGCTCAACCATGACTTCCTGCAGCTTGACCACATTGGTGTGATTGAGAGATTGCAAGAGTTTGATCTCGCGGATTGCGGTCACCGGGAATCCGTCGCGCTCTCCTTCCATTCTTATCTTTTTGAGAGCGACCTTGTCACCCGTGTACACATGGACAGCCTTGTACACCTTGCCGTAAGTGCCAGAGCCAACGACCGACTCGTTACCAGTCTTGCGGTAGTATACCGAGTCAGACGTAGCAAAATCTCCCGTCAATTTTGGCTTGGGCTTCAGGCGTTTGCGGACAACGATTTCCTTCCTTGTGCGAGGTGCAGCCAGTGGCGCTGGTCTGTGTGGCGCTGAGGAATCCGTTCTTCCAGCCATGCCTTTGATAGAGAAACTGATACCTGAATTTCTCTTGTCGCTCTCGTCCTCGGCTCTTAGATCTTTAGGCGGTCTGAACGGATTGTCGTCATCGTCGACAGACTCTGCTGTCGATCCTGGTGCAAGAGGTGTCTCAGTACCGGATATGGAGTTTTCGCGTTTGGTCACCACCTTCCCACCTCTGCTGCCGCTCGAAGGAGTCCAGGATAGATTGGAAAAGTGACCACCACGACCACCTCTACTAGCAGGAGGAGCAGATGGTTGATTAGGAACAGGAGGTCGTTGTTGTGAGCCGTTGTATCCTCGAGAAGGAGGTCCGCGGTACGAGGATTGAGGTGGATATACGGGCGCCGGGGCTGGGGCTGGGGCTGCATAATGTGGCGGTGGTTGCTGTGCTTGATAATAAGGACTTGCAGCTGGAGGAGGATAGTTTTGCTGGTAATAAGGTGAGGCAGCAGCCGAGTAAGCAGCGTGTGTTGGGGAACTAGCATCAGGTTAGTGTTGGATAACTACTAAGATCAATATCACTTACCCCTGATAGCTCGCATAAGGTTGCTGTTGGGGATATGTGCGGCCATATGGAGATTGGGCGTGGGGCGGAGAAGGCCCAGGGACCGGGTAGGGAGGTGATTGGGAGTAACGCGGATCTACGTACCCACGAGGCATGGGTTGCCTAGGAGGTCCGCCCCTACCGTACATGGCGTCTGGTTCGCGCTCTTCGCGATAGCGTTCCCTTCTGTCGTAGTAATCGCGGCGACCTCCTCGGTCGTAGTCCCGGTTGCGTCCGTAATCTCTATCGTAGTCCCTTGCGTAGTCTCTGTCCCTATCCCTCTCTCTGTCCCGGTAACGAGGTGGATCCTGCCTGTAAGGGCGACGAGTATCTGGTCGAGGCGACCTCGAAGCGTGGCGAGAATGTACCGATGGACCCCGACGTCTACTAGACTTGGCTTCTTCGGGTCGTGCAGTAGTTGCCAACTGCGATATGAGGTCGTCAGAGGGAGAGTCGGAGCGTCGGACGTCTCGAGCAGGCGAGCGGGCAGGAGGTTTGCTATGACGAGAAGCGTAACTGTTATCAGGACGACCGCGAGACGAATGGCCAGATGAACGATAGCCTCTGTTCGGGGGCGGCGAGTATCGGCGACGGTCGTTGTAGCGATCTCTTTCAGAGGGATATCTGTGTTGGCGCGAGCTGTAGCGAGATTCGACCGAACGGGAACGTCGTCTGGAAGGGTATGGCTCGGGCGACTGTGGTCTTCGAGCTGGTGGAGGTCGGTCTGAAAAAGGACGCTGGTCGTACGAGCGTGTAGGTCGAGGAGAATATTCTCGCAGTGGACGCTTAGCGTACCTAGAGCTGGTCGATGGAGCCGGCGAAAGACTTGGACGTCTTGTGCTCAGCGACGGTACAGCAGCTTCGTCGGCTGTGGGGAGCGATGGCTCAGTACGTGCCGGATCCTGGTGGTGGTGGTGGTGATGCTGGTGATGGTGGTGACGATGGCGATATTGGGTAGGTCGTTCGCGGTCGGGGTCTGGGGCCCTGTGTGCAGATATTGAGCGAGGGCGGTGGTGATGCGATGTGGAAGGATATGCAGCGCGCCCTCGACCAGCAGCTGCAATAGGCGATGGCGATAGCTTACTATCACGCTCTCTGCTCCTGCTTGGAAAATCACGTCCACGTCGCCCGTGCTCTGTTTCGTTGCCTGCCATGGAGAAGGGACATAAATTCAAGTCCGACGACGAACACGGCCACCGAGAGACAGCCTTGAAGCCCACGCGCCAATGACACGGCTGTGGTGATGGTCTTCTTGGCTCAAATACGACGTGCCGGCGACAGCAGCAATAGCATTTGCGCAGGCAATACGGTGCAGAAGGGGCAGGGGCTTGAAAAATGAACGGAGTGATCAAGTTCCCTCACCTGTCAATTGCTCAGCGAACAACTCTTGCTTGAGACGCGCCCTTCTTCGCCCAACATGGCTTGGATGAGATCCATGGCGCTTCCCCGCCGCTTACGCCTACCCGAAGCTTAAGCGGTCCTGCTCCATCACCAACTGCTGCTAAATCGATTAATAAGAGACCAGGAGCTGGTGTTTTCCAGACCACATTTCAACTCGAGTGAGCCACCTGTAGGACTTTCTTGTGGTGCTTCTGTGGTCGGGTGTCTTGCGGATGTGCTGACCGTGACTCGCCTCTATCATTCACTTGCAATGCACTCATCTCCAGCTGCGACGGCTCCAGCAGCATTCACCACTGACCACTCCGACGTTACCTCAGTTTGTGCTCGTCCCCTCAATTTCCTTCCAATAAGAGCCAGTGCTTTGCTATAAGACGCACCAGGTCGGATTAATTGATGATCGTTGTGCGGAAGGTTAGGTTCTGGCTGCCCAGATTGTCTGTCTTCAGTGACAACATAGACAACCACATCCAGTGTATCATGTTGTCGAACGTGTCTCTCGTGTTTGTGCTGCCCACATAGATGTTCGATCACTTCTCAAGCTCGACGTTCTTCGAGCGGAACTTGCTCTAAGAGGACCTCTCCACCAAGCCGAGTGTAGTCAGCGAGCAACAAGATCATGATGTCGCTGGTTCTCATGACCCGTTTGCGACTACAACGAAGACATCATAGTTGAGCCGGGTCTATCGCCTTGGCGAGCAGGGCGAGCAGTCGGTCATCAGAAGCAGTATATCCGAGTTGGAATACGACGACGTGCGTCAGTGGAGCCATCAGTATGCGGTCAAATGGTAAGTTCCTGAAAGACGCATCAAGAGTCTCCATAGACGTTGGTACATGAGTTAGTTGTGGTCCGAAAAACGACGCGGTCTAACTAGGGGAATGGACGATGCAGCAAGTTGGGCTCGCTGCGCGGGTCGTTAGAAGCGACACAACCGCCCAGATATCGAGGGATGGCACCATGCAGGGCTACGCTCGCTGGGCGGCACCTGAGGCAGGCAACGCGCGAAGAGATGGATGAACAGAGAGCAGGATGGACTGGGTGGTTAGCGGTGATGCTCGCGCTGCCTGTGTTGGCCGCGTTGGGAATGCAACCCCCGCGCGCGGTGCACGGCCCTCGACGACGGATGAGCTCCGTCAGGGCTTCGGGAAGGCGTGACTCAAAGAGAAAAAGTTTGGCGAGACCGGCGGGGCTTGAGGGACAGCAGGGAGGAACGAGCAAAGAATACTAATGCCCTCTGTCTCTCGCGCCGAAGTCATGGCTCTGTAAACTCAGGCAGAGCGTAATGGACTTTCTCTTCTACCACATACAAGCATCACACTCCAACTATTTCATTTAGGACGTGACCAATTGCCCAGCCGCTTCCTCTATTCCTTAGTCCACCACCAATACGACCACGAGCTTGCCAGCGGTATCGTCCAGGAACTGCAGCCATGGACCACCACCCCAATTCGCCCCTCAGGCCCAAGAACATCCCATCGCACATGCTCAATGGATCTTCTCCTCTTGTGACCCAAGAAAATCGCGACGCTCGCGAAAGAGAGAGCGCTTTCAAGTCCATCAAGTCCTCGATGGGTCCCAAGAAAGAGCCCGTCGACCTCGAAGCCAACTACTTCCAGCCCCATACCAGTGCCCAACCGCGCGACAAGCGTCCTGCCAGACTAGCCAACCTCGACGAGGCCGAGGCCAGAGACCCGCGTGACGACTGGTCTTCGCAGCAGACCAGCAGAGCTAGCAGTCCCTACACACTCGCCCCTACCATCGACTTTGACGGTCTGAGTTGGCCCAGTATGCTTTAGCCAAACTCGATTGCCGTACTCTCGGCTAACCTTTGTACAGGCACTGGCACGCGCGAAAGACTCGAATCCACCCCCGAACAGGCCGCAGCGCGCTTAGAGAAGCTCTCCGGAGCAGTCCGCACCCTGCTCGAATGCATCGGAGAGGACCCTGAAAGAGAAGGTCTTCACGGTACCCCCGAACGTTATGCAAAAGCTATGATGTACTTCACCAAGGGCTACGAGGAGAACCTGAGGGACATTGTTAATGGCGCTGTCTTCCACGAGGATCACGATGAGCTCGTTATTGTCAAGGACATTGAGGTCTTCAGTCTTTGCGAGCATCATCTGGTCCCTTTTACCGGAAAGGTGTGTATATATACCATCCCCCATGTTGAAAGACTATTTACTGACTTGTACAGATGCACATTGGTTACATTCCCAATGGTCGCGTTCTCGGTCTCTCAAAGCTGGCGCGTATCGCCGAGATGTTCTCTCGTAGACTGCAGGTCCAGGAACGTCTGACCAAACAAGTCGCCCTCGCCTTGTCCGAAGTCCTCCAACCGCAGGGTGTTGCTGTCGTCATGGAATCTAGCCACCTGTGTATGGTCATGCGTGGCGTTCAGAAGACCAGCGCCACAACTACTACCAGCTGTATGCTCGGCAGAATGCGCTCAACTGCCAAGACGAGAGAGGAGTTCTTGAACCTGCTCAACAGAAGGTAGACAAGGACAAAAACGGTGGTCTAGTGTTGTTGGCGATAGATGGGGAACCGGCGTTAATTTTTTGGGGGGTAACATGAGATTCAGATGAAGGATGAATGGCCACTCAACAGCCAGATTACGGAATGATACCACTCAACGACCACGATCGTAAGTAAACGAACAAATGTTTGCATCTCTATCTTTTTTGCAATGCATAAACACAACAAATCAAATAATCCCTCAGCTTTTTCCCTGCGCCGTTCCTATTATAGTTCACTTCTACTGACAATCAAGGAGTGAAGCACCAATTTTCCACTTGCGAGTTGTCAGTGCTATTGTCGCGGCCGCATTGCCGCAACAATAGCTGAATGTCGGACCAACGACAATACCTGGCTCTCCACTATTGTTCTCTTCTCGGTTCATTCTCTTATCTTCCAGACAGATACATCGCTTGGGTTTGTTCTACACGCAACCTCGATCCCGAGTATCTACCCTACCTTTCCAAGGCACACACTTCCTTTCATCATCAACAATCATGGCAGATGCGACCAAGGCCCCTCGAAAGCGCCGTGCAAGCAGCTCCTCTGATGAAGCTGCACAAGATGATGCTCATTCTTTAGCTCTTTCCAACAAGAGACGCTTTGTCCTTGACGAAGCAACTGAGCAAACCACAAGAGACAGCGAACAGCCTTCGTCCAACAAAGAGCTCACAAAGCCACTTGATGTAGTTGTCCAAACTGCCTCCCCAGTCGCTCGTCGCCGCAAGCGCGTTGTCTTGAACACACCGTCACCTCCTGAACGCAAAAAGTTCAATCTCCTGACTGGTCTCGCCTCGCATGTGGACATCTTGCTCCAAGTCACGAGCTATCTCCCGCCGCAGACCCTACTCAACCTTTACAGCATTTCTGCTCCCTTTCACTATGTCATGGACAGTCACTTCACCGCGTTCATCAAGGCTGCAACTTTCATATGGGCACCTACCGCAGACAAGTACTTCCCCTGGTGGTGCTACCGTCAACTTTGCATCGAAGACCCTGCTCTACGCCGCCCCAGATCAGACCGCAGAAGTGTGAGCTGGGACGAACTCGTCCCGGAGCCAGCACGCGAGATAGCCTCGCAGGAATGTTCTGATTCATCTGACTCTCAGAGCTCCGACATCTCGACCAGCCAGAGAAGCGTCAAGTCCGAGAGCCCAGCCGAGAGGAAGACAAGAATCGCAGAGCTTGCCCAACATCGACAAAAGTCCGCTGCGCCGGTGCCGGGTTTTCGCTGGCTGAAGATGGTAGCATATCGTGAGTCGGTTTGCCGAGAAATTGTTGGCTGGATGGCAGCACACGGACATCGCATACCGCGTGTTGAAGGCGTTGACGCCCTGAAGGTAAGATTCGATTTCCTCGATTCATTGCACAATAATTCTAACACCTTGATGACAGAGAATGTGGTTCCTCCTGGACATCCCTGTCAATGGCCCTCGCATCTCTTTGATCCACAACACCAGTTACTTCACCAAAGAAACGCTTGCAGTTTTGCAACTCTTCTTCATGAAACTCGACATGCTTTACGTCGACCCGGTACACTACTACGGCGGTGAGGCATCCATGCGTGAATTGTTGCTCGCAGAACGCAGTCTCACCACTCTCTGGAACTACCTACGAGGTGCAGACGGCACTTCCAAACTGGACACCCTGCGCCTCTGGATCAGACATCGCTACAAGAGACCTGAACCTGTCAGACCCATGACGCGCGAGACACACGAACAGCATCAAGCAAAACTCAATATGCCGATTATGGGTGTCCCTCCTCAGCTTGTCGGCCGTTGGGGCTATGAATGCTGGGGTCTTGGAGAAGTCCCACTGCTTCGACCTGATCAACTAGTGCTGAGAGAAGCAGTGAGACGTCGTACTGGCCTTCAACGAATGTTCCTTTCTTACCTTTCGTATGGCTATCTGGACGGAGACCTCAATCCTCTGCCGACCATTGTCAAGCCCGAGAATGTAGTTTTGAGCTTGATGTGCAGGAAGAAGAACAAGGAGCTCAGGGCTAAGGAAGAAGACAAGATGGATGTTGACAAATGAAAAGGGAAGAGAAGTGTCGTCACGGAGATGCATGTGTAATTTCAGCGGAGAAGACGCGAGATTCGACTACTCAGATACCACCCAATTGTATACGAATGGCAAGAACAATCAAGAGTTGAGCATGACGAGCAGAAGAGCAGTGCATGCCTACTAAAAAGTGTAGAGATCAGAGGGGGGAAAATGACTTGATTTCATGAAGGTGAGTTTTTGGAGTTTGGTGCCAATATCTCGGGTATATTGTTAGCTCTTCCAGAGCTGACCAAAATCATCTACACATCCGAGGGTATCACTCCCTCAGCCAGATCCAGGGGTATTACCCTGCGTGAGCGACGGATATTCGCATCTATTTCTTCTGCTTCTTCTTTGGGGGCTCATCGGCGCCATTGCTGGAGGGCTTGGTCTTGGGCTTGCCCTTACCAACGAGCGCTCTCAGGTCGATTGGCTCGTTGTCGTCATCCTCGTCAGAGAGATCCTCGAAATCCATTTCGGACATGTCTTCCATCTCTTGTGCCTGGGCTGAATAGAGGTTAGAAGGTTTCAGACTCGAGTGGTTCACCGACACTTACTGAAGTACTTGATTGCATTGGGCCAGACGTCTTCTGCAATAAGCTGGGCGAGCTCTTCGCCCTCTGGGTGTACATCGTCGCTCTCGGCCATTTCAAGCATGTCCTCCTCGTCGAGCTCAGGGCTCTCGACTCTCTCGCCATTGGATCTCTTGTCCTGACGCTCCTTGTACTCCTTGTTGGCCTGGGCCGACTCTTCGGCCGAGACATAGCGGTCTGCAGAGATGAAGCCGAACCAGGAAAAGAATGAGGTGTTATCAACATTGTTTGTCTCGATCAGCTCAAGAAGCTTGTTGTGAGCAGCGAAGCCCTTCTTCTTCATATCACCAGCCTTCTTGCGTGCCTCGAAGACAGCAATGGAGGCAGCGAGGAGACCCTCGGTAGGGTCCTTGCCCTTCCAATCGATCTTGACGGGTTCGGAAACGAGGCCGGTCCAGCCGTCGTTTGATCTTCTGTACCAAAACTTCTTCTCGAGGATGGAGTTGGTGAAGTAGTCGTTTTCATCAAACTCAAAACGGATGGCGATGCTGCGCGGGTCGCCAGACTCGGCATCAATCTTTTCGGGACCCATAGGGACCTCGAAGCGGGTGACATCGAGGCTCTTCAGCTTGGCGAAGATGTTGGCATCGTTGGGGGTGATGTATCGGTCGAGGTCCGGAGGAGACTGCTCGAAGACGAGAGGCCAGAAGTTGTCAATCTTGGAGACAATCTCTTGACGCTTAGCATAGAGAGGAGCGCTGAGGATGTATTGCTTGGCCACTACATGGTTGTCAGATCTTGATTCAGGAAGGTGCGAACAAGAATTGAGTACAAATCTGGCGGTCGACCTCGTCGAACTTGGTCTCGAGGAGAGCGAGATCCTCGTAGTGGACTGGGACTTGTTCGTCGGCCATTGTGATGTGAATGAATGCGAGAAGCAAAGATGTGAGTGAGAAAAGAATGAAGAGACAAAATTTTGGGAGGCCTTTTGGCGCAAGCTCGACAGCAACAACGTCAGTCAGGGTCCAGTTTCCGGGGTCGTCGAAAGCCTCGACCAAGCGGTGCAAGCACCAAAACGTCGTTGGAGGAGGCCCGACTCCCACCTGCAGACCTATCACACAACTCACCTGATGTCGCCGCACATACATCGTGACTTGTAGCTGACCACTACCCTCTGTTTCCACTCACACCTCGACGAGACGGTGCCTTTTGTATATATAGATCGTTAGCCATACATTTTCCATAAAATGTTTGACCACACTTTCAGAATGAGGCCTACTCAGCCTTTGCTATGCCGCGCTGTATCATCAATACGTCCCTTGACTCGCACAACATGGATGGCAGAGCGAAGGAGCATTTCCATAGTCCCGCCGCCGTGGCGTCCTGCCTCGGTTCTAGACAAGTATGAACCTCCACCTTCATATCATCTTCATGCTAACAACCTTATTTTTGTAGGTGGGTTGAACGAGAAGCAAGACCCATCAGTCTACGCCAGCTTACCTTCTTTGGACGTCTTCTTACCGACACCCGATTACTTGGCTCAGCTAATTATGTTCGACTCGAGCTTCCTACCAGGTACTTCGATTCATGCCAAACACACGCTGCACACCGCTGACTCTACAAAAGAATTGCACATCGTATCCGCGACATGCAAACATTACCTTATGCCGCTCTGGTAAATCCCCATATCAACCATGTTTACGACTTGTACTACTCAGCCTTTGAGACGCTACGGAAGGTCCCAGAGATAAAGACTCTGAAGGACAACGACAAATTCTGTGACATTGTCCGAGAACAGCTTAGGGATCACTTGAGCGTCATCCCTAGACTCGCCATGGGGGTACTCGAGATATCAGAAGCCATACCAAGCGAACAATGCGACAAACTCGTCAACTCCTTATTAAGGTCAAGAATCAGCCGGCGAGTTATCGCTGAGCAGCACTGCGCCCTGACAAAAGCATACCACTCACCAGACCATCTACCTCCCGCTGCGAAACTCCACCCAGAACATGGCGATGACTTCGTCGGTGAAATTTTCCTTCGATGCAATGCAAAGGAGATAGTCCAAGAGTGCGCCGACACGATTGGCAATCTTGCAAAACAGGCATATGGACCCGACGTGCTCTTACCCGAGGTTATCATCGAAGGCGCCGACGACATCTTCTTCCCTTACATTCCGAGTCATCTGGAATACATCATCGGCGAGCTCTTACGAAACTCCTTCCAAGCGACCGTCGAGCGCCATGGGTCCAAGCCTCCACCGATCGAGGTACTAATCTGTGAGGCTGCGCAACATGTCATCATCAGAGTGTCAGATCAAGGCGGCGGTATCGATCGAGAGAATCTTCCAAACCTATGGTCATTTAGCAAAGGACCAGAACGTAACAGAAGACTACGAAATCTGGAACAGGTTCCCAAGTTGGCAGCAACGCTACAGGATCTGAAAGTCCCTGAAACAGAATCTCCAAACGAAAAGCACGATCAAAAACAAACTCGTTTCGATCACTCTCTGGGATCTCTGTCTGGCAGACATCCCGACCTCCGCCTTGGTATCGGTCTGCCCATGAGCCGTATCTTCGCTGAGTACTGGGCTGGTAGCCTTGAAGTCCATAACCTCGAGGGCTACGGTGTTGATGCATTCCTTCAGATCAGCAAGCTCGGTAACAAGAACGAGACCTTGAGCACCAGGACCAGTATGGACGCTTTGTAGACACTTCTGCCTTGCTAAGATACTGCTGAAAGCTCTCTGGCTCATAGTCCTATCTTTGGATTGGCTCGAACGATAATCATTCGAACAGATGACCCAGACAATGGGGCCAGGGCGGACCATAGTCAATATCATGGAGTATACAAGCCTCCAAGAAGATCTAAAATGGGTTGGCAACGAACCGCCTCCTGCCAGGATGGCTCATCAAATCATCTCACCGCTACAAAGCGAGGCGGAAAAGAGGGTTCTATGGCGTATATATTGGAAGAAGGCAGGCACCACAACGCACGAGTCGTTGGAGCATACGATACGAGACCACGAGCCCCGCTTTAGAAGGATATGAGACTTCAAGATAGAGCCTCCACGATAAGATATATTCAAAAACGAGCCACGAACGCACCCTGATGGTTTTCGTCATCGTATGATTATCTAGAAGAGAAGGAATATCATATTCACTGCTTTTCAACCTGACCACAGCCTTGCACAGTACAGTGGCCGTTCTTCAGACAGCACAGGATTGGTAAACAGAGACAATTCTGGATTTGTCGAATTTGGAAAAAGCGAACAGGTAAGAGTGTCTATAGAAAGGAAAAAGTAAACATGCCCAGATGGGACAAAAGAAGAAAGTGTTGGCTGTCTCTCTGAGCAGCTCTTGATGGTATCACTGGCGTAAAACGAACCCTCGAGCCTCGCGTTCTCACGACTGGGTTGCAAAGAAGGAAGATACTCAGGTCATCTAGACAAGAGCGAAGAAAGCAGCAGCAACGGCAAAGAGACCAGTGGCACCAGCGATGTTGCGAGAAGCGGCACCGGTGTATGCCGAAGAGGGCTTGGCAGATGATGATGAGCCAGTGGCGCCAGCAACTCCCGAAGGCTGAGCTGCGCCAGAGCCACTAGCGACACCTGATGGCTGGGCGTAGCCAACAGCACCGGTGGCCATTGACACGGGGTAAGGGGCGGAGGATGCGTAGGCTGATCCAGGGACAATAGGAGTGGCAGTTCCGGCCGAAGCGATAGGAGCAGGGCTCGACTCAATAACGACAGGGACGCTGGCTGTCTCCTCGGGTGAGACGGGGCTCGAGGCAGGAAGAGATGAGACTGAGACGGCAGTAGCCACCGAGGAAGCTGGAACAACGACGGCAGACGAGATGGGTGCGGACTCGTACGAGCCAGCGGTGGGAACACTGGAGACAGAAGTGGCCTTGGGAGTCGATGAAACAGAAACAGCTTCAGGGGTCGAGACAGAAGGAGTCTGAATAGTAGCGGCGGAGGAGACGGGGAGAGTCATCATTTGAGCAGCGGTCAGGACGGTGGTACCGCTTGCATGAGTATAGGTTCCCGCGGGGCACCAGGTAGTGGTCTGGTCGATGACACTGGTAACGTAGACAACACCCTGAGGAGCGGCTGCTGCAGAAGCAGCGAGGGCAAGAGCAATAGCGGCAGTGGAGGAACGCATTCTGGTATTTTGTGCTGATCGAATGGGAAAATTAAGAAATGAACAGAATTCGTTCTTGGAATGAGCGAGTGTAGTGTTGTAAGAAAAGAGTGTGAGATGTGTTTTGGGTGTGCTTGAGAATAGGAAGGACAGTCTTTTGTATGCTCATGTTGATCGAAATAATTGTTGGTTGCAGTCAAGTTTAATGTGGGGCAACGAGTTTCACGTTTGCACACTAACGCACCGCGCGTTCGTCTTGACACAAATTGATGCGATGATCATACGAGATCCCTTATGCTGATCCTAGAGTCAGTTCTGAAACACACCTCTAGGTCTGTGGCTCAGGCATAAGTGTATCCCAGCTGATGGCGACTTTACAGTCGTGAACCCCTTGTCCCATTTGATTTGATATGGTAGGTCAGAATGAGTAAGGTCCCGTATATGACGATTTCTAGCCAGCATCAGCACCTTCAGAATCACATCTGCATACTCCCCCAAAGGTCGTCGTCGTTGCCTCGGTGTTATGTTTCGGGTGGCCTTCCGACACGGCTCAATTCTCAAGATGCTGGCTTCGGGTCGGTCGTGATTGAGGATCGGCTTCTACATCATTGTAATCGTCGCCGAATCTTCCGCCCATAGGTTAAACATCGCAATCATAGGACAATCGCAGAAACCTGATTGCCCTGCCACCTTCTCGTCCCAAGATGCAAAATTTGTGCCTGTTTTCGTCCTTGCTCTTACGTCGTTGATCGCACTCCTCGAACATCCACCCAGCTCTGTCCCGTGCTCTGCAGCTGATGGCGACGTTTCATTGGAGACGCACAGAACTGCAGACCAGCAAGCGACTTCGGCCATAACGTCGAGGCCTCATACCAAACGTGCGGACAATATGGTAAAGCATCTCGAGTCAGTACGATACCTATCAAGACGTTGAAGTCGTGAGGATGCTCCGTGAAGCAGCTTCTATGACAATTGTGTATGCAGACATTGACGCTGGTGAACGCCAGAGGTCTATTGACCTGTCATGCAGATGTGATAATGGCCTGATGGTTGAAGACCAGTCGGACAACAGAAAGCTGCCTGTCTATGTAAGTCGGCCGACTTTCTCGGTCGGGGATGGTAAGCTATGTATGACAGTGTTTGATATGAAATGAGAAGGTGAGGTCGAAACGCCAAGACTCGGAGAACGGCCGTCATCGCACCTCCCGTTCTGGTGCTACCTGGTAGGTAGGTAACGAGACAACAGAATGAGTAAAATTCCTCACAAGCGATTCTCTTGACCATGACAGACCAGCAACAGGACACAAGACGGACAGGCGCATATACATTGCACTTTCACTGTACCAGTCAGCCTACGTGATGCACATTGATAAGAAGAAACAACCATTGTTTGACGCCTGGGAAATGCTCCTATGTGAACTCGCTTTTGAACAGATTGATCCATATGCAGTTGAAAGATGCAACACCGTTACTTAACCCCTTCTTCTCTTACCGCCACCACCACTTTCGCCATCGTTCCAGCCCTTTCTCTTCTTGCCTTCTCTGCGCCAGTACTCTTCCTTCTCCTTCTTTTCTCTCTCGGCTCTCTTCTCGATATTCTCAGCCACCTTGGCACGGTATGGCTGTTTGCGCTCCTCTTGCTTGGCACGGCGCTTCGCAACCTTCTCATTCCTCAATGTCTGAACTTGCTGAAGCAGTCTTCTAGCCTCTTTCTCATCCTTGCCGGCAACAACCGCACGTTTCTGCATGTATGTCTCATTCTTCTGAGGCTTCATCTGGACGATTTGAGACTTGAAGGGCAACTCAGCAGCCACCTTGCGAGGCACACGTAGAGGGTTGAAGTGACGCTCCTGGCGTTCGATAGTACGGTAGGCGGAGTTCTTGTCCTTGGGAGTGGCAATGTCGAGAGCGTGGCGGACTTGACCGGTCAGACGCATTCCCTGCCATCCTTCGCTGTTCACGTCGGCATCCAGTAGATTGGTTACGGGGTTGTAGTAGCGGTGAGGCTTGACCGGGTACCAAGCTCTCAGGAAAACGATGTCTGACATGAGAATCTTGTCTTCAAACGTAGCACGGAAGTTGCCTTCCGGTTTGCTGAGTGCCTTTTTGATTTGACCACGGATTCCAGAGACGGTACGCACGCTAGCACCTTCGAACTTTGCGATTTCGAGAGAGGTGCTGAACATGTCCTTGATGAATGCCGTGTTCTTGAAAATCTTATAAGGGTGACCAGTCAATTTGAGCTTCTTGACAATTTCAGTCGATTCGTCGACATTGAGAACCACACCAGTAGCAGCAATACGGAAGCCAGGGTTCTTGTTGGAGAATGACTGCACACAGCAGAAGCCAGTGTTAGGCGCGATTAGCGGGCCATAGAAGGTTCCGAAACAATGCATGTGCTCTGGTGTGTACTTGAGCATGCGGTTCCTCGTTCGGGAATCTGAAATGCTGTACATGGGCATGCTCTGGAAACGCCTCCATCCAAGGGAGAATATGAGGGGATCGTTCGTCTTCAAGATCTTCTTGTGCCATCTGTGACGCTTGATGCGAATCTGAACGTAGCCGAAACGGTCTTCGGTAGGTGCCAGACCACCGATAAGGACAGGGAATCGAGGGTTGAACTTCTCAACAAACTCGCAAGGCACGTTCTCCAGAACGATACGAGCGTAGGTTCCTGCTTTGTGACCCTCGACCCTCACACGAGATTGCTCATCCAGTGCGTCGAACTCTGCGCGATTGATGTCGAGCTGCTTCTGGATAAGAGCCTTCTGTGCGTCATACCAGTCATCCTCACCGAACTCGTCTTCGCCGCTTTCACGTTTGGCATTGCCCTTGTCGTTTGCAAAGCCTTCTTTGTCCTCCTCTTCGAAGCGAAGCTTGAGCTCTTCCTTTCTTCTGGCGTTGCGCTCACGTTCGGCGTCCAAGTCTGGCTCCTCTTCGCCGTCGGCACCGTTGGCTTGGGCCTCATCTTCAACACCGTGAACTTCTCCAGTTTCTAGGTCCTCGAAAGCACCGTCACCTTCATCCTCGTCATCCTCAATGCCATTGAACTCCGCTTCGGATCCATCTTCGTCGTCTCCCCCGTTGAGCATGTGGCCTGATGCAAATCTGGAGCGGATGGCTTCTAAATTCTCCTCGTCGGTCCACTTCTGCTCGAGTTCTGTCCTGTCGTACGCAGGGATGTGACGATCAAGAGCAGCTTCGGCCTCGATGGGCTTCTTCTTCTCAAATAAATCCTCCTCTTCCTCATCCTCAATGTCTTCTTCCTCGTCGTCCTCGCCACGCCATTGGCGCAAGACCTGTGCTGTTGAAAGCATATCGTTGTATAGCAAGCGAGCGAGCTCGACTGTGCGGTAGGGCATTCTACGTTGGTGAAGGGCAGCGGCACGCTCAGTCATGTTCTTCTTCCAGCGAAGGTTGCCGTCTTCGTCTTCGCTGTATTCAGCATCTTCGTCGTAGTCCTCTGGATCGCTGACATCTTCGGCTTCAGACATGGAACCGAGGTCAGAGTCACTGTCGGCGAAGGCAATTTCCTCGCCAGTTGCGTCGGGGCTAGCTTCTCTGCGCTTGAGAGCGGGAACAAGCATATCCTCGTCGGCATCTTCGTCGGCGTCAGAGTCTCCACTCTGGTACTCCTCCTCTTCATCATCACCACTCTCGAAGCCTTCGTCCTCGGGACTTGCCTCGTCGTCGTCAATACGTCTTGACAGAACGCGAGCAGACTTGCGACCAAGATCTTCACCAGTCAGCTTCTCTCCATCGCCGAAAAGCTGAAGGCCGCCCTCTGCTTGTCCGAGGAGCTTGCGACCACCCTGTAAACCAACAACCATCTGTTCGCCCAATCCTCGCTCTTGCTCATCGTCCTCGGGGTCGAAAGTTTGACTCTTGATATCAACGTAGACGGCATCTTTGTCCACAAGCACACCACCGACATCAGACATTGGGGCGTAGATGAGCTTTTGCTTTTCTCCTAGCCTCCTTCTGCCAGACTTGCCGGTAGCTTTGGCGATTGCTTGGTCCAGGAATGGAGTTGGGCACGGATCGGGTAGAGCCTCGATGTTGGAGACACTGAGATCACCGACACCAGGCACATGAACTCGGGCACCGTTGGCAGGGAAGTTGGTGCCACGGAGGTAGCCGTACAGGGCGACTGTACGATCACATTTGGCGTCCTCCTCAATCTTTGTAGGTGGAGTAATGTCGAGGAAGCGATCGGCCAGGGCGTAAGGATGGCTGTTGCGCCAAACAAGAGGACGGGGGTTCTTCATAACGGACAGGAAACGTGAGAGGTTGAGAATCTCGCGATCAGGATATCTGCCGTTGACGACACCAGACAGGTAGAAAAGTTTGGCTCCAGAGTAGAGTTCGCTCCAGAAACGGTGCTTCAGACGCTTCTTCTGGGCTTTGAGAGCCTCCTGCTTGCGGAAAAGGTCGAGATGGGTCAGGATACCAAAGACGTTACCAGGCATACCACTGGAAGACAAGACGTTCAAGAACTCCATCGTTTCCATCTCAAAGCCGTAGTTTCCGTCAATCATAAGTAGCACAATGTCGACAACCTTGGCCACGTCCATCATGGCAGCCAGAGAATCGGCGGGGCATTCCATAAATGTGAGTCTCCTCCTCTTTGATGTGACGACAGTGATGGGTCCAACTGGCTGGGTGATGGGCTGCTTGGTGTATCTTCGAACGAGGGATTTGATGAGGGTCGTCTTGCCTACTCCGGGAGGGCCGACAACACCAACGACAATGGGAGGAGCTTCTTCGGGCAAGCGATCCACCAGGGGAACGTGAAGACGCTTCTCTTTGACCTGGGAATTGTCAGAGTGTGTCAAAGCACATATTTACGAACTCTTACATCGTGCGAACGAGCGGCCTGCTTCTGCAATTTCCCAGGACGCGAAAAGGCAAAAGCCTTGGGATTACGGTCGCCGGTATGAGCGGCTTTTTTCTCTTTGGTCGCGCGATGCGGCCGGTTGGTCTGGTTTTCCGACATGTTGTCGGGCGTAACAAACGTAGTGACGGCGGCAAAGGTCAGAAAATGTTACAAGCATCTGAACTTTTCGACAAAAGCCCTAATCAGCCCGGGGACCCTCGATCGGATGTCTGCCGAACACTTGGCAGCTTATCGCCGACGCCCGAGGCTTCCCCCAGCCATCTCTGTTGCCAAAGCACGACGCATACGACTTGACATGGTTGGTCGCTGCGGGTAAAGAGACTCGTCACAAACAGCATGGAATATAGTGCTTGAGCGGTGGCCAGTCGGGTCGTGAGCAAATGCACACATACTAAAAGCTGCGCATCTAGCTCGGTAGTGGACGTCGAGGCGTTCTTCACGTGCACATTGTAAACAGAGCTACGTCAGGGTGCAGCCGAGGGGTCGAAGCGGCGGGTTTGGATGTGAGATTGGCAACTGTCCATCTCATGCCCGCCTTCTTCTTGCAACCCACCACTTCTCTTATCCCTTCTCTCCGACACAGTCTCTCCACGACCTCAGCATCTTATTCCACTCGTACACTCCGACACAAAATGCCTTCCATCAACGTAAGCCCAGCAGCAGGTAACATAGACGACCATGTAGCCAGATGGCTGACTAGCTCTAGGTCTCTCTCAAGGATGGTGCCGATGCCTCCAAGCTCGACGCGTATGCCTCTCTCTCATCTGCATTCAGCATGTCCGTACTGACCGCTATCACAGTGCCAAGAAGCAGGTCACCGACCAGGGCGGCAAGATCACCACCGAGTTCAAGCTGATCAAGGGCTTCACGTACGTCTCTCGGCCAAAACGACCTGTCGTCCACAGAAGGCACCACTAACGTACGATCCAACAGTGCCGAGTTCCCCGAGGACAAGGTCCACACCCTTTCGTCTGACGACCACATCAACGTCGAGAACGATGGCGAGGTCAGAACCCAGTAGAACAGCAAAGGACAGATATGCAGTCCTTTAATCGACGACAGACATGACATTACATACGGGAGGGTCTTTTCATATATCGTATTACATTGAATCACAAATACACGCAAACAAGACTCCCTCGTCGCGCTCGGTCACTTGGTCGGCGCTATGCACTAATAAGCGTGCAATTGCGTGATATGGTGTTATGGACCACGCCAACACGGTCAAAAGACCGCTTGCGAGATTGTCTCTCTGGTAATAGTTGAGTAAATGATCACCATATGGACAAGTGTGAAGTCATTTCAGTGCTTTGTTGTGTTAGAGGTAGGTAGGCTGCTGTCAACATGTGAGAATCAAGTGCTGCGTCATAGGGCCTGGTGGGCTCGAATCAAAAGAGCTCGACAGTTCGCACTTTATTGCTTGCCCGACCACAACCAAGCTCAATCGCTGTCATGCATCGCATAGGCAGCCGCTTGTCGAGGCTACCCTGCTCAGGTCAAAGGGCCACAAGGCGACTCTCTACTACACCAAGACGTCAGGCGCCTGACAACGGGCTTAAGAAGCAAAAGGTCACAGACGGCGAAGTCGCTAGACTGGCAGGCAGACCCTTGCATCCCCTGACTCTATCAGACCTAGCCAAGTAGATTGCATCTTGTCCAAAGACCCAACCACGACTAACAAGCTTCAGGTTCGGACGACCACCTCTCACAACCAGCCAACTCCTCGACTCGGCCAACTTCACCCTCTCCATTCTACCCTCACGCCTCGCTCACCGCATCCAATCTCTTCGCAACCTGCCTTTCATCGTCGTCTCCAACCCAAATGTCTCCAAGATCCATAACAACTATGTCCACTCCTTATCGACTCTCTTGCCCTATGCCTCAAGAGAGATTAAGACGCTGGAAGATGAGTTACAATTCACAAGTGTCATGGCCGATCTGGTCCAGACCCATTCCAATACCATCTCTATCCTCGCTCGTGGCTTTCTCGAGGCGAGGAAATACATCAGTCCGAACGAGGTTACAAAGTTCCTTGACGAACATCTACGCGCGAGAATAGGCACCAGACTCATCGCCGAGCAACACATCGCTCTGCACTTCTCATCTCAGCCTCATCTCGACCTCTCCGATCAAAAGACTCATGTCGATGCCTCGTATATTGGTGTTATCGACACAAAGTTGAGGCCTGTCGACATCATCAGACACTGTGAAGGCCTCGTCGGTGATATTTGCGAATACAAGTATGGCGTCCGTCCTAGTGTTGTCATCCGTGGCGAGCCAGAAACAACCCTGGCACACATTCCGATGCATCTAGAGTACATCATTACTGAGCTTTTGAAAAACGCTTTCCGAGCAACCATTGAAAAAGAAAACGAGCGACATCCAATCGAAATCACAATTGCCCCGGCGCCAGAGGAGATCAAAGGAAAACACAACGGCATCACCAACCACGACCAGGGTTCTGTGGATGCCGCGTCAGGCGCACAGCGACCTGCTAATGCTGCCTCAGCAAACATCCGCCCACTGGACAAATCCACACCCGGCGTCACAATCCGCATTCGAGACCGAGGCGGTGGTATACCTCCTGCTGCCTACGCAAAGCTGTGGGAATTTGGTTTCACCACTTTCAACGAACAAGAGATCGTCGACATTACCAGTGGGGGCACCAATGATGGCGATGGTTTGAACGCCCTCTCAAATGCTGGCGGTAACGAGAACAGCCTGGCGGGCCTAGGCTATGGCTTGAAACTAGGCAGGGCATACGCCGAGTACTTTGGTGGCGGCATCAGAGTACAGAGCTTACTCGGCTGGGGTACAGACGTTTACCTCAGCTTGCGCGGAGTAGGAAACATTGACTAGATCTATCAACGTTTACGATAGCAAGATTCTTAACGACAAGATGATGGCGAAATAGAGCTTGGCCTGTTCGCCGTATTACAGCAGCTGTCAAGTGACAGGAAAACGTGCCAGCGAACCACGTTTGTGTTCGACCCGAGGTGCCACCCGCACGGAACAGCCATTTCTTAGCAAACAGAACCATCACGACGTGCTCTATCAAGCCACCTTCAACTTCCAGTACCCGGCATCAAATACTCAATCACACGGACTTGATCATCAATTCGAAATCGCCAGGTCTGACTGTCTGATAGGTAGGTGCTCCAGGCATTCATGATATCATATACCTACGAGTTCAGCAGCTGGAGAACAAGCTTCGATGTGGAAGCGACAGATACAGCAAATGCCAGAATCCATGGCTGTCAATTGGCTCTAGCGGCCTCCACATTCTGCAGCCTCTTCTGCTTTGGCGATGAGGCCGAGCGTGTGCGGTAATCGCCATTTACTGTAAGAGTACTCAAATTGCGTCGCGATCTTCTATTCCCTCTATTCTGTCTGTTTCCGACAACCTGGTTACACACCTGTGCGATCATACATCTTCATGCCAGTCATGACCGCTCGTGCATAGCTTGCTTCCACGGTTTGAACGTTATGCCTTTCGTTTAGCCGCGAATGATGAGCAAGTAGGTCTAATATAAATGCTCTCTCCCGGCCACATGTTGCTCCAGCAGTTATCAATATGTATTCACTCATTAGTTCCATTCTCTTCATGATATCGACTGCCCATGCTTTTACACAGGGCGAGTGTATCAAACATGATTTCGCCTTGACCCGACTGGCTTCGCAGCTTTCGCCTGGTGCGGCAATATCATGCCGACATTCTCCGCTACAAGAGTACAATGCCAATCGGTATTGGGGCGAACAGTACAGCAAAAATGCAACGTTCGTGGTTTTTCCACTCACCGCGAATGATGTCAGCCATACCGTCCAGGCTGCCTCTTCCTCAAGACTCGGTTGGGACCTCGCCTTTGTTGGTGGCGGTCATGGACAAACCAACGCTTCAAGCACGTCTGGTTTGCTCATTGATCTCTCCTGGATGAATTCCACCAAAGTTTTACACAATGTCAGACTCGGAGATATCCGGATTTCTACTGCTATATCCTACCAAGGAGGCGCTACCTGGAAACAGGTCACTGATGTTACGAGCGATACAGGCTTCGCGGCTGTCGGTGCTCGAGTTGGCGATGTCGGGGTCGGAGGCTTTTCGACCGGAGGTGGTATCGGATTCCTAGCTGGTGCCTATGGATATGCAATCGATCGTATTCGAGCGTTCGAAGTTGTCTTGTTGTCTGGAAAGATCGTAGTGGCTACGAAAACTAACAAGTATTCAGATTTGTTCTGGGCCTTGCAGGGCGGAGGTGGACAATTCGGCATTGTCACCACTTTCTACCAAGAGGCCGTGCCAGAACCAACCTCTTCAGAGTTCGGCATTTGGATCGTTGCTAGGAACTCGTGGGAGCGGGCTCGCCAAAACACCGTACAATTCTTCAATTCGAACAACGATCCCTTCTCGCTGATGTACTACTCACTTGGTTATTACCCTCAGCATCTCCTTACTGGGAATCTGACCACGACTATGGTGATAGTGGGCATACGATTTGCAGATCCTCGTAGCCAATCAGCTAGTACAGTCGATGCGTACGGTGACAGACCCAACAGCACAAGAAGATCTAGGCAGCTCGCGGAGCAGATGACATTCAACTCAACCTTCTCCGGGCTGCTCCAGGGCCTCGATATTGAACAGGCCTCGATCTACAGCGTGCCTTATGGAGAAGCTACCGAACTCAGTACGCCTTTCTTCCCTTACGGTTACCGAAGAGGGTTCTGGGGCCCTCAAACTTCCAGGGTCTCGGCATCGTACCTCGCTGCTACATCAGACGGCATGGAAGCCTACATCAATCAGTCACTCGCTCGAGGTGAGGTCCCTACGAGCGCCGTGTGGGTCTTGCAATACATGTATCCCAATCAGAACGGCCACGGACCAGCGTCGGATAGTGATACCGCATGGCCACATGCGCAGACCGCACATCAGACGCTATTTTCGCCTGCATGGAGATCCGCTGTAGACGATGGGTTCGTCATAAAACATAACGATGCCCTGAACAAGATCACGCATGATCACCAAGCATCAGTTGGACCCTTCATCGCAGACTATCCCAACTACATCTCACCAAATGCAGATGGTTATAGGGTGTGGGGAGGGAACGTTGGAAGGTTGATCGCGATCAAGGCCAAGTATGACCCAGAGTGCCGAATCCATCAAGGACGAGTTTTTGCCTCTGAAGCTTGTATTGCAAATGGCTGGGCAAATATCTACCCGCCGAAGAGCTAGCATATCGAGTCGTCAGTTCTATGTTCACAATAGATATCCTGCGATTCAACTGTTAAACATTTCATATCATTGAATCACGGAGTGCATGTGTTGTCGTGATGCAGTGTCCTTGGTTGTCAGATGCATGGTCTTCATTCTCAACCACGACAAGTACACAAAGGCCAAGCCTGAAGCGTAGCTAATAGTCTTGGTTACTTGTACGAACACCGAAAGGTATAGATAATATATGCACGTAAATTGTAGGGTGAATTGTCGGATGATGAAGATCGTTCTTGAGAGAGAGCAGCTACTCGGACCAAAAATGATCCGTCTCCCGAGCCAATGGCGGCCGGCTTCAACGGCTCGTCCTTCGGTGGATCTGTAACCTTCTTTCGCCCGACGACGCCAAAGAGATCGTTTGCGCGCGCATGCACGTCTCTGGACATCCTTCGATACCAGACGACTGAAGACCATGTGTCGTCCAGCTCCTGTGCTGAATCATCGCGACGTGTCTGCTACGACTCCCTTCCATGGCTGACATCGCCAAGGTCAGCATCTCAACCGACAACGAAGTGGACGACAGCACGAGCGGCGGAGACATCGCGCTGGAGAGCCCGAGTGTCCAAACCCCCTTGCAGGCAATCAGACAGCATCCACGTGAACTTTTATGGTGTCTCTATGCCATATTTGTACTGGTGATCAGCAGTTTCGACAACCAGGCTGGTGGCGTTGTACTTTCGATCCCTCAATTTCGGAAAGACTTTGGATCGCTGTACAATGGCGACTACGTGCTGTCAGCAAAATGGCAATCGGCCTACAGTGGTGCGCCGGTTCTCACTTCTATCATTGGACTGCTGTTATCTGGTTGGTTTGCAGACAGATTTGGTAGAAAGAAGACACTCGCAGTCGGCTATCTTATCATCTTCGTCTCAATCACGATCGAGACTCTATCAACATCGAATCTAGTCTTCTTCATCGGCAAATCCCTTTCAGGTTTTGCCATCGGCGCATTCACGACCACCTCTCTCGCATACTTGGGAGAAATTGCTCCTCGCCCAGCCAGAGGAATACTTACTGCAGCGGCTGGGATGGCGTTGACAGTTGGGCCTTTCATTGTGTCTATCGTCGTGAGGATCACAGGCTATCAATCGAATCGCTGGGCTTACAGATCGGTTTTCTTGGCTCAGTATGGATTTAGTATAGTCGGTGCAGTCTTATTGCCCTTCATGCCTGAGTCGCCATGGTGGCTGCTTAGCAGAAACCGAAACTCCGAGGCTACTATCGCACTCTTGCAGTTCGGATACACTGCCGACGACGCACGAAATTACGCAACTACTGCTTTGACAGTACTGGAGCAGTCCAGAAGCGAGACGGAAGGCGCGACTTATCTTGAGTGCTTCCAGAAGAGTAATTTACGACGAACAATCATTGCTGCAGCGCCTTTGGCCATCCAAGCTCTGAGTGGTCTCTTCTTCGTATCATCCTACTCAACTTACTACCAACAGCTGGCTGGCTACGACACTACCACAACCTTCAGCCTCGGTATTGTGCAGAATATACTAGCCATGACGGGTAATGCCTGTTCTTGGTTCTTGATAGACCGGGTTGGCCGAAGACCTCTGTCGTGCTATGGCATGCTACTTCTGACTATATTGCTTTTGCTCACGGGAGGGCTTGCTTGTGTCGGCTCCAAATCGGCTACGAAGGGAACAGTTGCCTTGTTGCTGCTGTACAACTTTCTCTACTCAATTACGATCGGGGCTACAGCATATCCCATCCTGGTCGAGACACCGACGAGCCGTCTGCGGACCAAGACCGCAGCCATCGGACTGACGTTGCAGAGCGGTCTGTTCGTAAGTACATCACTTCTTGTTAATAATCCATCTAATTGTTGTGCAGGCCATGTGGGCATTCGTCATACCCTATCTGTTCAATCCGAATCAAGCAAACCTCGGAGCTCGCGTAACATTCATATTTGGTGCCTTCGCGGTCCTTTCAACAGTCTATCTGTGGCTATGTCAGCCAGAGACATCTGGGCGGTCGTTCGCGGAACTGGATGAAATGTTCACCAAGAGGGGTCCACGAGCTGTGAATGACCTTCGTTTGAGTAATCTTGTAAGGAGTGATGATGCACCAGTCCCATAGCAGAACTTTATCGTCAGATAATTGTCCGTTTTCAAATGTTCAAAAAAATGTATTGGTCGTGAGTTCATGGCAACCTTCATAGCGAATGCCAAGCCCGATCACACGGGGACGCGTGAAGCACTTTACGCCGCGGCGCGTCTTCCCAAATCGCCTCCATCTTGTCAAGACATGTATGCATCATGGCTTCAATCCAGGCTATCGAGCAGACATCAGTACATCAGATCCAGTCAGGTCAAGTCATTGTAGACCTCAATTCCGTCGTCAAGGAACTTGTCGAAAATAGTCTGGATGCTGGTTCTACGTCGATTGAAGTCCGATTCCGCAATCATGGTCTTGATGCTATCGAAGTGATTGACAACGGCACTGGTATCGCGCCAGAAGACTTTGAGTCAGTCGGTATGTCCTGTTGCTCTGAATTCTGTGCTTATCAATGTCTGACATAGCCTGTCCAGCACTCAAGCATCACACATCTAAACTACGTAGTTACGATGATCTTGAAAATCTGGATACCTTTGGCTTTCGAGGTGAAGCACTAGCTTCCCTGTGCGCGCTGTCCCAGCTCTATATTATCACAGCTCGTGAGACGGATCGACCCAGAGGTACACGTCTGGAATTCGAGGTATCTGGCAAACTCAAGAGTACAAGCACTATCGCTGCACAACGAGGTACCAAGGTCGTTGTCGAGAAGATTTTTCACAATCTTCCTGTGCGCAAGAAGGAGCTAGAAAAGAATATAAAGCGCGAGTATGGTAAGGTTCTGACGCTTCTACAAGCCTATGCCTGCATTAGTACTGGCGTCAGGTTCACTGTCAGCAACCAGATGCCCAAAGGGTATGTCTCCACTTATGCGAATATTGCTACGACAGCTCACCACGTATCTAGATCCAAGTCGTCAGCATTCTCGACGAATGGTAGCGCGGCCACCAAGGACAACATCATCAAAGTGTTTGGTCCCAGAAGCCTTCGAGACCTGGTAGCCCTCGATCTCAAATTTGATATGCAGCCTACCGCTTCCACACTCGCAGCGCACGATGAAGGTGCCTCTCGCGGTGTCAAAGTCGAAGGGCACATTTCCAAACCTGTGTTCGGAGAAGGCCGTTCAGCGCCAGACCGACAAATGTTTTACGTCAACTCACGGCCTTGTGGCCTACCTCAAGTCTCAAAGGCTTTCAACGAGGTATACAAGACATTCAACATTTCTCAGTCTCCTTTCGTCTTCGCAAATCTGATCATGGACACGAATTCCTA
>Ga0058697_10000239_pt1 | contig 26412 bp, 20 predicted proteins | sample AgamicAsMae_FD_66619 | JGI IMG/M metagenome (GOLD analysis project Ga0058697, IMG submission 66619) | Agave microbial communities from Guanajuato, Mexico - As.Ma.e | ecosystem: Host-associated > Plants > Phyllosphere > Phylloplane/Leaf | place: Guanajuato, Mexico | collected 2012-06-04
GGGATTAGCGAGGGGGCGGGATGAGCTTTGGGGTTTGTGGTGTGAGAGGATCGTATGGGCAGATTGGGAGGGTTTGATGGGGTCTTGTCATGTTAGAGTGTTCTGTGGGGGATTATATTGGCGTTGGTTGCAGTCAGTATCTTTTCTTGAGGATGCCAGGTTGTCGGGCTTGCAGGTATAGTCTGCACAAGCATGTTCATTGCGCAATGCGGATTGTCTATCATCTCAAGTGTGAGAATATATTTTACAATATAACACGATCACGACCAAGATTAAGATACAGATAAGATACATGATTACATTTCAAGCGACTCGGACTCTACTTATGACATACAGCCAAAACATTCTTCCAACATACGGATGCTTGATCGAGCTCAAAGAACAGATACACATGATGACAGAACTCCTGTCGTCTCAGGTCTGCTTGGTCATGGCGAAAGTGGGCAATTCAATAGGAGTGAGCCCTCCAGACCACAGTCCCGCACAACCAGCCCAGTCTAAACACAATCAGTACTGACACTCAAAAAGCCACAGCATACAAGCCAGGATAAAAAGGGAAGACTCACAACTGCAAAAAGCAACCACAAAGCCCACAGAGTTGGCAGCAATCAGAGTAGACGAACTCTTCAACATGTATCCACAAGCCAGGAGAATCAACTCAATGTCCAGGAAGAAAAGAGTAAACCACAAGACCCAGGAGCTGCGCATTGCGGCAATGGTGAAGATGACGGTGAGGATGAACCAGGCCCAGCAGTACATGCCGAGTGCATTGTTGAAGTCTGCGCTGAGTTGTCCGTTGGCGTCGGTGTAAGCTAGCATCGGTGAGTTAGTACATGTAGGGAGGTAGGAAGGAGAGTGTTATTCTCACATGCGAGGATGCCTGTTCCAGGGATGTAGATCATGGCGTAAGAGAAGTTGAAGGCTGCATAGGAAGGAAAGACGGTGGCTCCAAACTGAGAAAAGTATAAGTATAGATCCTTTCAGATGGATAACTCAAGCAAAAGGCTTACAGTGTTGCCAGCGACAAACTCCATGATGCCAGAGATGAACTGGCATACACCTCCAAAGAACAACAGGACGCCAACAAGCACATTTGGAGTCTGTATACCACGAGCATGGACACCAAGAATCGAGATGAGGAAGATGCCAGTCGCGAACGAGAGCAAGCCCAAAGGAGCAGGATTGGCGAAGGAACGATGAACTACAGGCAGGGCAGGCTGGCTTCGGTCATCAACATGGCCACCTGCAGTTCTCAGTCTTTCGAGATGTTGACTATCGCCATTTTGCTCGATCTTAGGGATTTGATCATAGGTCTCCGTTGCTGATGAGGAGGACATGGTGGATGAAACTTGATGCGATGCGAATACTGAGAGTCATGTCTCCTTCATCGGCATCAGTCTCTATAAGAAGTACATGTGGTGACCATAACAATGGTGTATAGAGTTTGGTCGCGCCTAGGCGGGTGCCAGCCCCGCATCTCGAGCCCCTCCTCGCAGTTGACTTCAGTATCGAAGTCGTTGAGTCTTCTTCGTGGACGACAGGGAGAGCTGGAGACCTGAGACCAGAGTTCAATGAACTGTTCCCCCCTCGTTTCCGCCATGTCCGCCTTCTCCGCTCCTGTCCGCGAAGCGCAGAGTGCGGAACAGGAAGGTGGGGGTTGGCGGAGCTCAAAAAGGCGGGGTCTCGAGGATCGTCATGCTACACCCACGTTTGTAAACATTGCATGTGAACATAATTTTGCTACAACTAGGTTTTCCTCCTTCTGACATCTCACTGACAAGCAAATTTGTATTACCTGACCTTCCAACATCTGCAATGGCAAACGGACCTCATATCAACGGCCAAAATGGCACCGATGGTTCTTCCAATGGAACTGGAGGCAGCTCGCTCACGAACTACATTGCCTACCAAGACCAACGCTCTGGAAGAAAAAATATCGGCCACTATGATGTTGAGAAGGGAACCATCCAACCACTCGCATTTGCCTCTGGCACGTTGCTTGAAAACCTATATCAAGTCATTCAAGTTGGAGAGTCTGGCATTATTCCCTCTGGCGAGAGCATATCTGCCTCTCAAGTCAAGATTCTACCCCCAATCAGTGGCCGAGATGTGCTTTGCGTAGGCAAGAACTACGCCGAACACGCCAAAGAATTCAACAGTTCTGGTTTCGACAGCTCCGACAAGGTCGATCAGCCAACTCATCCCGTCATCTTTACCAAGCGTTTCACCTCCATCATTGGCGCTGGCGAGGATATTTTCCCTCATCCTGATTTCACAGAGACTATCGATTATGAAGGCGAGATCGGTGTCATCATTGGAAAAGCCGGCCATCGCATTTCCGAGGAGAATGCCATGCAACATGTCTGGGGTTACACCATTGTCAACGACATGACTGCTCGCGAGAGGCAGCGCGACCACAAGCAGTTCTACATTGGCAAGTCGCCTGATACTTTCTGTCCCATGGTGCGTACTGAGGCTCAATCGACCCGAAACGAAAAAGATTGCTGACTTCGAGGACAGGGACCCATCGCTGTGCCAGCAGACAAGCTCAACAAAGTTCTGAGGGTCCAAACCAAAGTAAACGGTGAACTGAGGCAGGACGCTACAACGGAAGATCTGATCTTCAGCATCCCTTTCCTCATCAAGACAATGTCAGAGGGTCAGACGCTGATGCCTGGAGACATTCTGGCTACTGGAACCGTAAGTGCAAGTGACTTGTGTTCTGACTATTACTGACATGTCTCGAAGCCTGCTGGAGTGGGCATCGGTAGAAAGCCTCCGACTTATCTCAAGTCTGGCGACGAGGTCGAGGTTTCGGTGACCGGCCTTGGTTCGCTGAGCAATCGCATCGGCAGCTCCGGATCGTCCAACCCTACCATTGCTGCTGTCGAAGCCATGAACAAGCTTCCCCTTTCGAACGTCAAGACTGTCGACTCGACCGGCTTGACGAAAATCAACAACAAGCTCTTGCACTACCGTCAACAAGGCCAGGCTTCAGGATCGAATCTTGTATTCGTTCATGGACTCGGAGGTACATCAGATTACTGGACACCTCTAGTGCAGGCCGCTCACCTAGACCAAAACCACAATCTCCACCTCCTCGATCTCGAAGGACATGGCCTGTCCCCCACCTCTCCACTCAGCAAACTCAGCATCGAGTCCTTCGCCGCAGACCTCAAAGGCGTGTTCGAGCATGCAAACATCTCTGGCGGTGCTACACTACTCGCTCACTCAATGGGTTGCCTCGTCGCACTCAGATTCTTACTCGACAACCCAGACTCAGTCAGCAAACTCATCCTCGTAGGCCCACCCCCCTCGCCTCTACCCGCAGCCGCCAGTACAAACTCGCATGCACGCGCCCATCTCGTCCGCACACAAGGCATGTCTGCCGTGGTCGATGCCATTGTCACAGCGGGCACCTCCTCCAAAACAAAGTCTGACAACCCATTGGCGACCACAGCCATCAAACTTTCCCTCCTCAGTCAAGATCCAGAGGGTTACGCAAAAGCTTGCTCCGCTCTCGCCAACGCAACCACAAAGCTGGACTTTGCTGCCGTCAAGACACAGGCTTTAATCATCACTGGCTCAGAGGATAAGGTATCGCCACCCCAGCTGTGTGAGGAGTATGCGGCGTCGCTGCCTCAAGGAAGCGCAGTCGAGGTTTTGGAAAATGTGGGACATTGGCATGTTTTTGAGGATGTTGAGGGTGTGAGTCGTGCTGTTTCTGGGTTTCTTGTTGGTTGATCGGGAGGTCAGGGGGTTGTTTGATCTCCTACTCTGATGAGTAGAATATACAGTGAATAAGATTGCCGGTTTATCGGATAATGCTTGGTATTGTCAAGTTTGCCTATTCATTGTTGATCCATTGAGAAACCAGTAATCTTCGTGCCTATCATCGCCCTAGTCTAACATCTGGTCCCACGCCGAGACATAACGAACAAGCGTTGACAAATGTGAGAAAGGTAGTGTCTTCGAAACGGCAGTTCTATATCTTTAATTCTTGTAGAGTATCTGGCATGCATTATATCCGCTGTTGAACTCCATAGGTGCAAATTGCAAAAAAATCAAATAGGTATCTTCGACTCCTTCCTTCCGTGTCTCTTACTTCATGAATCCTAGCCTCTTCTCTCTAGTCTCGACATCCTTCATCTCCTCGTCCATGACATCGTTGAAGTGATCCGCACCATCGAGATAAACGTGGTGACCAGCCTTGCGGATAATCACCACCTTGGCATCTCCATTCTCCATCTTTTTTTCTTCTGCAGTAGCAGTGGCCAAAGCTTTTTGCTTTTCGGCCTGGATTTTTTCTGCTGCGGCGCGCCCACCGTCTTTGTCCATCCAGTCGTTTTCGCCATACATGAGTACCACAGGAATACCGGTTTCGCGAACCTTGGAGAGACCAGTGGGGGCAGAGGAAGTGTTGTCAGGAGTGGGTGCAGAATGGGGTTCTGAAATCCATTGACGGCCTACGCCTTGGATGCGGCGAATCAGAGGGCTGCGGGCAAAGGCGCCAGGGGCGAGGATATAGGCGAGTGCGTATTCACCGGATCCACGTTGGCGGAAGAGGGAGTAGCTATAGTCGTGCAGAGCTTGGGATTCGTCGGCTGGGAGATGGCTGAAGCGGCGACTCGTCCAGCCTGATACCAGACGAGGACCAAGGGGACCGGACCAGCGGACAAAGGAGAAGGGCGAGATGTTTGCGTCCCAGAGGGTGGAGAGCCACTTTGGTAGAGGTTTCCTTGGTGGCTTGCCGCTGTTGTTGGCAGCATCTCTTTTTGCTTTGGCGTTCATGAAGTTGTTGTTGTCTCCGGTCTTTGCTGAGGCTGGGATGTCAGGATTTGTGCCATTGGCAGAGTTTTCTTGATCTTGAGTGAACTCGTTGACCATAGTCGAGTCTTCGGGCTCAGGCAGATCGGCATTGACGGCGTAGGGGTCTTCAGGGATGCCAACAGGTGAGGCCAGAATGAGCTTGTTGAGGTGGCCAGGGTACTTGAGAGCGTATGCGACAGCCATGTAGCCACCCATGCTGTGACCAAGCAAAGTGAAACGATCGATGCCCTTCTTGATGCGCCACTCTTCTAGAGCGTCAATGAACCAGCTTTCGGCTTCTTCGATCTTTCCCTGACGGTCTTTGGCATGGATCTTGAAAGGCGGTCGGGACGAGCGACCCATACCCAGCATGTCCAGAGCGTACAGTTTCCAGCCAGGCAACCTGGACAGACTTTCGAAGTTGCGGTAGAAGAAACCGAGACCAGCGCCGTAGCCATGAATCATGACAAGATTGTTGTCGACATGTTCGCCAATCCTCTCAACAGAAAACTCGTTCAAGAAGCGGCTCTTGCCTGACAGTTCGACCAGGTCCGAATTCCATTTGCGAGGGCCGTAGGGATCGTTGAGAGCGGACGTAGTGACAGGATCCGCCTTATGGGCTTCAGTCTTGGAGACGTCTTGAGTCGAGGCGTTGGTCGAGGCAGGGGCTGAACCAGTCTGAGTATGCGTCGGAGGTTTCTGGAGGTAAGGGATAAATGAGAGGACGCGGTGTTCGGTGACGGCAGGAGAGAGACCAGCCCACTGTGACAAGTTAGTAGGAAGAATGGTGATGGGTGCAGAAGAGTGTACACACCCATTGACTGAAGCCCTCCTTGTAGCCTAGAGGGAAGTAGCCAGGCTTCCCCGCAGTCCTTGTGGCCTCGGAGGGAGTGTCTTTGCGTTGAGAGGCCAGCATTGGTCGCTGGCCACCAGACTCTGTATCGGAAGCCATTCTTGGTCTTCTTGATCGATGCGGAAGGTCTGTAGGGTGGCGGTTGATGCAGAGGGCGTTGTTAAACGATTCGCTGACTTGATTCCAGGCCTGTTTCCCGAGGCTGAGGGTAGCGCGACTGGCGCGCGAATGTTGTAATCGGCTAATCTTGGAGACGAAACACGGAATGAGAGGAAAGGAAAGAGCGACAGACAACGACTTTATTGTAAAAGGGTCGTTTAGGCAGGTACGGATTTGACTACGGTCTGATGACGATGCAGGCAACAAGGAACGGAGTTTAGGTCAGGCCGTGTCCCGCGCCCGCCGTTTCCTTCAATCACGGCCGCACCTGCATGAGCTGACGCCAGTCATTTCCAGATCATCACATATCATCATCCATCGAAAGAGTCGCACACTGCTACAGCTCCAATCATGAGCTGATTAGACGCGTCCACACCATGACGTCCACGCTGGATAGAATCGTCAAGGGTGCCCCGCCGCCCGACGTCTCTCTCGATCAGGTCGCTCAATCCGCCCGCCGCGAGAGCACCACCAACCTATCTCATACCCGTTCACGGAGAGACTCAATCACCGCGCCTCGCCCACAATCTTCAAGCCAATCTGACCCGCTCAATAATCTACCCTCGTCGCCCGAACAGATCAAGCTCAATCTCCTCATCCTCGAATCCTCCCTTCGCGCCCAGTACCTCTGTCTCCATGCCCGTCTACGCCTCTACCTTGTCTTACTGGCTGCTCTTACTCTCTGGATCTCGACCTTTACATATCTGCTCTTCCTGCGTCCGCGCGAAGATGGCAAGGGCACTGGTGGCTCCCCCTACTGGGTCGTCGACATTGCCGAACGCCTAGGCTGGGTTGGAGGCCTTGTGACTGCTGGTCTGCTATGGGGTACTGGAATGTGGGATCGAGGCATCCGCTGGCCGAGGAAATGGGTCAACATTACAAACAGAGGTCTACGAGGCTTCAATCTCAAACTCGTCGTCATCCGTGGCCCATGGTGGAAGGAAGCTCTTGGCTACCTCGCCCTCTTGGATCCCTACGGATGGTGGGGTCACGTCAAGGGCATGCGCTTCGAGTTCATGCCGAAAGATATTGAAAAGTCCACGCTCGAGAACAAGGACAAGGTCGGTCTATGGGAGACCGGGGGCCGTCATGGCTGGATTGAGGAGGACGTCGCTCCCGGTGGAGATGTCATCAAGCTTCTTCTACTACCAAAACCGTTCTCACCTGACTTTCGCGAAGACTGGGATACTTACCGACATAATTATTGGGAAAAGGAAAACGAGAGACGCTCACAATTACGAGCTATCATCAAAACAAGACAGAAACAATTGGCGAAACAAGAAGGCGGCTGGCTTTGGTGGACTGGCTGGAGAGGATGGACTCGTCTGCGACACCCGACAAGACCCAATCACGATCAGCTGAACAGGATGCAACGCGAAGCTTTGCGCGAAAAGCAGAGTCTTTCTCACATCAGAGAAAAGAAAACCAGGTCGAGCTCTATCTTGCGAGAAGGCAGCCACTCACGCTCAAGTTCTAGAGGTTCCATCGCTGAGTCGCTCGGTCGTCGACCAGATGAGAAAATTCGCAGAATGAGTAGCACACAGAGTCTTAGAAAGGAACGCCCAAAGCCGACCACTGCCAGACGCTCGAGTCGTTTGGCCTCTTCTTCTGACTCTAGGCCGGGGACACCCAGCTCTGTGGGCACTGCATCTGAGCACGAGACCTCCCCAACGTCTTTGCACAATCGTGCAAGTAATCTGAGCATTAGCTCAACGTCGACTTGGACAAGTGATGTGCTCAAGGAAGACACGCCGCCAACCGACGTCGACATGACTGAGAGGGATCAGACGACGCCTAAGCTTTAGCTCTGCCATTGCTGAATATGATAACGACTGTTGTTTTCAATTTCTGATCATTCGTACTTATTTGCTCCTCTGGTGACTCTAACATCCAACAGCATTCCTGGTCCGAGACAATGACATGACTCAAGGGTGGGTTTGAAATTTGGCACATGTCCGGCTTGTACTACCCAGGATCTGCACTCAGCCGTGTACCCATCCAACGCCCTGTCTTGACTCGGATCCAACATCACACTCACTCTGGCACATGTCGACGGGCGCCACACATGCGAGACTGACATATCCACCATTACAAACATACGTACCTTGGTCAGCATGTGCACTGACTACCGTTGATGCTACTAATCTGTCATTGCATCGACCAGCCACCATGGTCTGCCGACTAGCAAAGCAGTTGATCACTCAGCTTACCAGTCACGTCAGACGCTTCCACACCACTTGGATCATCATCTCGATACAGCGCCTCTTTGGGGCGACATCAGATCATAATTCGAACCAAGGGTGAAGTTCAAATAGAGAGATGGCCGTGATGAGCCTGAAGATTGCATAAAAGTAAGTCTGCACCCTCGCCCTGACGGATCTGTGGCGGGTATGCAGTTTGGGTCGCTCTTTCCCATCCATCGAGCCGCAATTCTTGCAATTCACTCTCGCACTCGTATCGACCATGTCCGAGATCACTGCCAACAGTGGCCCAGACGAACCTGTTCTTTGTTGTCTCAGCAGGTTCAATCCACGCTCTTTGTATTTTTCCTTGTGAGAACACAAGACATTGTTGGATTGCATTGTTCGCTATGCCAAACAAAGGAAGTCAAAGAAGAACAGAACAATGCCCTATTCCTTCTCGACATCGCCAGAGCCTCCTCGATTTCTCGTTAAAATCACCCACAAGTCCCCTCCCATCTTCCACTTTCTCACGCAGAACGACTTCGGCGATCCAAGCTAACTCACTCGGTACTCACCACACACACCTGGCAGGCTCCAGCACTTTCTCATAATCCAGTAAGTACCCAACCCCAATCTTCAACTGACAAAATCACAGAACCCCAAAATGCCTCCAGGTCAATCAACCGAGTACGAGCCAGCCAGCTGGACTGAAATCTTCTGCCAATGCCTCCCCATCCGCAAAAACAAGCCCGAGACCGATATCGAGATGCAAAATATGTCTTCCTCGAACAGATACCCTGACGTCGCTACTCTCAACAACCCTGTCGTTCCTGAGCACATTGTTCGCGCTAACAATCCTGATAACATCCAAAGAGCAAGACCTGCACCGCGCGATTCTTGGTGGTTGAGTGATGATGACACTGATTCTGCCCCCTCCAGAAATGGAGCCTCAAACCCCATCGCTAACACCCTCGAAAATACCCCATACACTCCTCCAACTGCTTACAAAACCAACCTCCGCATTGCTGCCAACACCCCTGAGATCTTCACCCACAACCCTGAGTCTTCGCCTGAATTCCCTACCACTTCTACTCCTCAATGGGGTCACCTTTCTCTCGTCGAGTGGCTTGATACCAACCCCAGACCTGCTTCTTCGGTGTATGCTGATGCTCCTGCTCCAGTCACTGCCAATGATATCCGTGTCCCCAGAATCAGCCCTAGAGCTGCCAGTTATGCTGCTGTGCTTGATGTTCAGGCTGGTATTGATGCTAGAAAGTCTGAGATTCCGCCTTCTCCTCCTTCTCCCGCTGGTTCTGTTGATAGTATTGATTTCTTCTCTGGTAGGGCTGCTGAAGAGGGATTTGGTGGTAGAGTTGTTCCAAAGAGACCGAATAGGTATGAGGGTGTTAGTCCTTATATTGCTTAGAGTACTCCCTGATTTACTTCAAGGTGGTGTTGTGCCACGTATATGTGGCCTCTGTTTAGTATGGTGAGTCCTTCTCCGTTTTTCCAATCAATAAATTGTTTTTTTCTTCGTATGTTTGCAACCATCTCTGTGTTCCCATCCGTGATACATCTCTCGTTGCCTCTGTGTTATCTACGCGTAGGTATCATGCTCAAGACTAACGTTGTCTAGCTCATATAGCCATACGATCAAGATCTCCTACACATCTCAAGATCCTTCCAATTGCTTCGTATTCCAAGAATTGTTCTATCTGGACATCTCGCGTACTATAGGGAAGTATTGTGTAGCCAGTGTCCACTAGCTCCTCGGCTGACTGTCTGGTCTTTTACCAAAGCCATGCTGAATTAGAACATCTCGGCAATCTTGATGACACTCGAGGCAACAGCATCTAACTCGGGAAGTAGTGGCTTTCCCAACAAAGCGTCAATGGTGCTGAATCCTTACTTTCTCAGGACTGCGGCTTATATAACCAACTCTGCCTGGACTCTATCGGCGTGTGCTCGGAAGCTATGCCAGAAGAGCAGTCCAACAGGCGTTGACTACAATGGCATCCCACATATTGCCTGGGTGAGCGGGGATGCACAACTATGGTTCAGTCAGAGTCTGGCTTATTCCCTCGACGGTGGTTTCGATGTCGACCCCATTCTCCACTCTTTGCTAGCCCGCAACGACTTCGTCCTCACCTCCAGAGACCCTGAACTCCTCCAACACTTGAGCAAGAGCTTCCATATCGGCTCCAATACGATCCTGAGTCCCTACTTGAGTCTCTACCCCAGCGCTTCCGTCCTCAAAGGCGGGCAGAGGATGTGCGGGCGGAGATCGAAGCCCTTCGAAGCTGTTAGAGTCTTTGTTCGATGGAGACGGGCGATTAAAAGCGATAACAATGATATGCGTCTCGGTGGTAGCACTGGCAATTCAGGCAAGATATCGCGTCGATCTCGACATTCGTGGCTTGGTAAACTTTGCTCTTATTCCACCTAATCATCCGCCGCGCAACGGAACTGAGATTGAAGAGAAGGCGGACTGTAGTCGCCGTATTGGTCATGGATTTCAGTATTAGTGGGCGTATTTGGTTCTGTTCCTGTTGGATATACTTCTTTGCCGAGTTACGCTGTATTAGCAAGAAGAAATGACGGGAAAATACAGCCGAATGATATCTCCAGATAGTAGTGATCGAATCTCTGTACGCAAATCGCTGCTGCTGTATGTTTGTTTGTAGCTCGACGATTCTTGCTCTTTTGACTCATCGATGATAAGCGTCGAATCCAGCAGGGAAGATGTGCAATTGAGATAGAAGTTGTTTGCCATACTCCGCCGAAGCAATATCATGTCCTCACCTGACGGTCGAGCGTTGAGGGAAAGGGCCATGAAATTCTCAAAAGAGCTTCGGCCCCGGCGATTGTCAGATCCAGAAGCACAACAAATGGAAAAGGTGTATGTCCCTTTTGAGGTTGTAAAGATACAACACCGCTTTCGAATCGCCGCCAGTATCGACACCGCAGACTTCATTTCGGAAGTGCCAAGACCTAATATCCCGCAAGACTATATATATCCCATCCCACTCATCCACCAATAAGCTAGCATCTTCTTTCATACTCTTACTCACTCTTCTGTTGCCTACACATCATCCTCGCAAGCTTCACACAGTATATGATCACATTTCTGCTTTTCAACCTGTTAACTCGAGGACGGGTCAACGCTTTCTTCAACTCCAATGTTACCGTCAACAACACGAAGATGGTAGTAAACGATAACTTCCACCCCTTCCCGCGCCTACCCCTTGAACTCCGCGAAGAGATCTGGCGTCTCTGCCTACCCCATCGGGTATACGAAGTCGACGACCCTATCCACTACTGTATCTACGACTACGAGGGACCGTATCCCTGTTCACTCGGATTGACCAGCAAGAGCAATGGCCGCCCGCCATCACTCACACGAGTCTGCCGTGAATCGCGCCGAGTCGCCTCTGTCACAGGAAAATGGATCTCAAGTCTGACCTGGCGCTCAAACGCGTGGAGTGTTACTGAGCCGTGTGAAGCTGATTGGAAGACCGGCAAAGTTGTGGACCGCGGACTCTGGGAGGATACTGCCCGCGACTCTGCACACTTGAATTGGACATCATTCTGTGACATAGATTTTGGCCCTGTCAACCCAGAAGGTCACCCTTTGACTGCTTTGGCCGAGGAAGCGAAGCCTCTGAACGGAACACCATCTTTTATGCTGGAGGCCATGCGTGACTCTTGGGAGCGGGATCCCGCTTCCAGCTGGTTTAGACCAACTGGTTCACCTCTTTCCCAACGCGAGCAAAACCTAGCAGCACTGAAGCTACAGCCAGAGTGGCTGGTAGTGGTGAAAGTAATCGTTGTACACCTCGATATTGGACGAGCTGCCGACAGCGGTCTGTTTGGGCTATCGGGAGATGAGATCATACAAGTGGTGGATGCCGCTCTGCCGTTGGTTTCGCAGCTGTATGAATTGGCTGAACGGTGTGAAGGTGAAGCACCTGCCGTCACGATCGCTCAGGACTTTACTCGAATGTCGTATGCAGACATGGATGCCATGGTGAAGCGTGAAGCGTTCAAGCACCTTCAGGATCATGCGATAGGCAAGCGTCTGCGGCCAGCGATCATGTTCAGGCTGTGCACGGAAATGTGTAATCACATCAACACGCCTGAAAAGGAGCAAGAATGATCGGGTTGGTATCGGCACGGCTCAAGAGGACCGTGGACCGAGCTTCGGATCCTAAGCGGACTGCAACTGCTTGTTGTCGTCTACCCTTCGGGCATGATTGAGGCTGGAGCCCGCTTCGAGGGCTTGAGAATTGGCCATGGAACGGACGTGATCAAACGATGTAGTACGGGAAGGTATGATCGCTCTCATGGTCCCTACGCTGCCTCGGTTCCACCGCGGTCAGCATCTTGTCCAGCATGTTTCCATGACCTCTGCGAAAAGCGTAGGCAGTCCAATTCTCTCGGTGACCAGCTCTCTCCTACATACAGTTGAGATTGTAGTCCAGATTACCTGCCGTCATGACTGGCTTCGGTAATACTCATTTCCCTGGCCTGTTGTTTTCTGCGTAGCACAGGCATTTCCTTGCACTCATTTTCAAGCTTGATCGCTGGCTAGCATAGCTAAAAGGTACACAGCAAGTTCTTGTATCAGGACGTATATTCTGCGAGGAGTCTGTTTTGTCTTGTAGTTAAGGGTATGCCAGAGGACTAACAGTAGTAAGTTATCTTGTTGATCTTATCCTAGGGAGAAAGTGTAGGCTTGTGAGTACGTTTTGTACAAAATCATTGTAAAATGAATGATCTTCTGTGCTCGCGAAAAATCCTGAATGCAAGCCAAGAGAGATATGCAGTGGTCTTCGCTTTTGGACAGGCGTTGTCTGAGATGTTCTCTCAAAGTAAGGCTTTGACGAGCAGTGCTCTGAAGCAACCACATGGAAGGCGTCTTGACCAGAGAATTGACAGCTTAACATATCGAGCAAGTGGAAGGATGTAATGAAAATAGAAGTCAGGGTTGCTCAGGAGTCGTAAAAAAGAAGCCTACGCCATTGGTCGATCTCAGATCTGTGATCGGCAATTTAAGATCGCGTCGCGGATCAACGCGTGGACGTCATCAGGTACACGTTCCACCCAGACTCGAGGACTCGTGGACAAAGAGTGGAAGTCTTCTCTTGTCTTCATCGTCATCAATTCATCGTCAGATTTAATCGCACAGCTACTAAATATCAGAATCATCGAAAACAGCTATCCAAACATCATGGCACGCCTTTCAAGAGGATCTGTCAAAGCTGAGGAGGCAAAGCCAATCATCCCTTCGTTAAAGACAGAAAAGAGCGAGATCTCATCCAACATGGAAGCAGAAGAAGCAAAGATGGCAGAAGCTCGCAGGTCGAAAGAAGAGAAACGCGACCAGGAGCTGGAAGCAGAGAGACAAAAGGACTTGAAAGGGGGCAAGAAAGTTGTCGACACAAAGTTCAAGGCCCTGGAGTACTTGTTGAATCAAAGCAAGCTATACTCAACCATCATGCTCTCTCAAATGCAAAGACAGGAAGAGGAGGCACAAGCTACTGACGAGAGAGGAAAGAAACGAGCCCTGAAGCGCGAAGAGACAGCGGAGAAAGCAGCCGAAGTCAGTCAGAAAAGAGCAACTCGATCGGCAGTCACCACAGAGGAAACAGCAGAGGAAGCAACAGAGCAACCAGCTGCTGGAGGCCGAAGGAAGTCGGCCAGGGGAACCGCGACCAAAGCGAAAACTGGCAACGGCAAGATCTCCGACTACTTAAGCAAGGACGACTTGAAAGCCAAGGCTGGAGACAACTCAATAAAAGAAGCCCTTGCTGAGGAAGCCGACTCTGATGTCGCTTCTGGCAATATCGGTGTTCAAAACTTGAGGTCTGCTAAGCAGCCAGCTCTCGTGAGCGGTGGTTTGATGCGCTCATATCAGCTCGAAGGTCTGGAGTGGCTCACATCACTATACGAGAACGGACTGAATGGAATCCTGGCTGATGAAATGGGCTTGGGCAAGACTATTCAAACGATATCGTTCCTCGCCTTCTTGCGTGAGAAGGGCACATACGGACCATTCTTGATCGCATCGCCCTTGAGCACCACGAGCAATTGGGTAAACGAGTTCAACAAATGGACTCCCGATATTCCAGTCGTACTCTATCACGGATCCAAGCAAGAGAGGGAAAACATTCGTCGCAAACATTTCAAAAATCCCGGCAGCAAGGATTTCCCTGTCATTTGCACTTCTTACGAGATTTGCATGAACGACCGCAAGTTCCTTGGTAACTATGGATGGAAGTTCATCATCATTGATGAGGGTCACCGCATCAAGAACTTGAACTGTCGCTTGATCAGGGAACTGCAATCTTATCAGTCAGCCAATCGACTGCTGATTACTGGAACACCGCTACAGAATAATCTGACTGAGTTGTGGTCGTTGCTACATTTCCTCATGCCCACCATCTTCGACAAGCTTGAGTCTTTCGAGTCATGGTTCGATTTCTCGGCTTTGAACCAGCGCAATGGCTACGAAGACATCCTGTCCGAAGAGCGTAAAACCAATCTTGTGACATCGCTCCACGCTATCTTAAAGCCATTCTTATTGCGCCGCATCAAGACAGACGTCGAAACCTCTCTTCCGAAGAAGCGTGAATATGTGCTCTATGCACCACTCACAGCTACACAACGCGAGCTTTACAAAGAAATTCTCGAAGGCAACAGTCGAGCCTATCTTGAGAACAAAGCTGTCGAAAGCTTGAGCGGTACTGCCACACCTCGCAGCACTCGCGGTGCTAGCTTGAAACGTAGCAGACTCGAGGATGGAAGTGCTACACCCAACAAGAGCGTCAAGTCCAGCCGAGCCTCCACTCCAGCAACAACAGCTAGTGCTCGTGGCAGCAGGAGAGCCAAGAAGTCTCAGAATTACGAGGAGCTGTCTGACACTGCCTACTTCAAGCAAGTACAAGAAGAAGAGTCAGAAGAAGAAGAGCAGTCGCTCAATGCGAGTGAGGAGGAAGCCCAAGAACAAGCACAAACACTGGCTCTGGCTAAGAAGTTGATCGGAGCCAAAAAGCTGCAGAACCCTGTGCTACAGTTGCGTCTCTGCTGCAACTCACCCCACAACTTCTTCTACCCTTTCATGGAGGAAGACAACAGCGATGTTGATGAGACTTTGGTGACAGAAAGCGGCAAGATGTTGCTACTAGACTCTCTGATGCCAACCTTGCTAGAACGTGGCCACAAAGTCCTCATCTTCAGTCAATTCAAAACACAACTCGATCTAATCGAAACCTACTGCGAGGTCCTGCGCGGATGGAAATGCAGCCGTATCGACGGCGGCGTCTCACAGCCAGACCGACAAGAGCAGATCGCCCAATTCAACTCACCAGAATCGGAGACCAATATTTTCTTACTGAGCACGCGTGCAGGTGGACAAGGCATCAACCTCACAGCTGCAGACACAGTGCTCCTCTTCGACAGCGATTGGAACCCTCAACAGGATCTACAAGCACAAGATCGTGCTCATCGCATTGGTCAAACTAGACCCGTTATTGTGTACAGATTCGCAACCAAAGGCACGGTGGAAACATTGCTACTGGAAAAAGCAGAGTCGAAACGAAGGCTTGAAAAGCTGGTCATCCAAAAGGGCAAGTTTAGATCGATGCGTGCGGGCGAAGTGTCAGGTGCCGAGTTTGCGGAGCTTCAGCAGTTGCTGGAACAGCAAGATGGCGAAAGAGTAGAGCTGGAAGAGGGCACCAAGGGTCTGTTGTCGGAAGAGGAGCTGAACACCTTGACGGACAGAAGTGAAGAAGCTTATGAGCGAGCAGAGAAGGGTCTAGATGGTGGTGACAAGTTCAAGGCTGTCGAGACCAAGGGAGGAGGTGAAGGTTTCTTGGAGGCTATGAGCAAGTGAGGGACAAATTTCGCGTCTCACGACAATTCGAGCAAAAGGAGAGTAAACCAAGACCGGCCGATAGAGGACAAATCCTTGTAGCTAGTATACAACGACTTCTGTGAACGAGCGTTAGGAATAGTAGATCGCCAAAAAGTCATATGTACTCCTACTAGAGACATGATTGCAAAACGCGTATTGGTTAATTTTCCAAAGCTGGGTATGTGGCATAGCGATAGCTGGTCTATCTTGAGTGGTGTATCGTAAAGGTTCAAAGCTTGAATAGCATCTGTTCAAACGTGTGGGTATCTGGCAGGAACAACATGTACTTTTCCCAGTTCTCTCCAAAGCTTCAGTAAGCGAAGACTCATCAGTCTGTAACTCCGAACTCATCTTTTGGTTGAGCGGTCTTAGAAGGCATCAACAAGCGTATAGCAGCCATCTACAAAACTGTTAGTAAGTTGTATCAACATACGATATATGTAGGTACTCACTTTACGGCCCACTGCAAATATCAGTCTTTTACCCTCAGCATCCCAGTTTAGACTCGGCTCGTCGCCCGTCTCATCACCGTTGGGCAAGTTGTTCTCGTCGCCTTGGTACCAATGTGTTGCAGCGGCTCGCCACGTGAGGAGAGGTATAGACCCAGAATTGAGGTCCCAAATCTTCACGGCCTCTTCGCTTGCCACAGCAAGACAAGAACCTGTGGGTGACCATGACAAAGCCAAGGCAGCTTCGTGAGGACCCATGGTGAATTCGTGCAGAGTCTCACACAGGTTGGGAGTGACTCTGTAAACTCTTACACGCCCGGAATCGTGAGTTATGGCGAGGCGCCGTGGCACATTCAGGCCAGTGTTGTTTGCAGTATCAAGTGGTTGGAAAGCCATGGCAGTAGCACGTTTGCTGGCGGGGCCTTCGGTAGGGAAACCAGACAGAGGGACCCATCGAGGGGTGGTCTTGGCGAGCAGTATGGTGCAATCATCGGAGGATGAAGTCGCAGCAACAACGCCATTCACAGAGTCATAGCGCACCTTGTCCCACTGCTTGTCTGTCGGATGTGAGTACTGTAAAGCAAAGTTTTTTGTTCCAGTAGAAGCAAACGAATCGCCGTTGGCATCAGCACCGTTGGGTACCGAAGCATCGTGAATCTGATAGAAATCAAGACGGTTCTCACCACAAACAACGATTGAGTCATCAGAAGCCCAGACAGCATCAATGACAGGCTGATTGAAGAGCTTTACAGCTACAGGATCTAGGGAAGCGGCGGATTGACTGGCATCCCATATTTCGACCAAACCGCGTTTCATGTTTGTGGAAACACTCAACAGGCGGGTGCCAGAGTTGTTGTATCGCAAAGCAACAACGATGGCAGAATGCTGGAGCAGGTAGCCTTGGAGGTCATAGAGCCTTTTGGTGCCTTGGACAGTGGCATCAAACATTGATCTCACAGATTCATGACGGCCTCCTGGTAAGCGACGTGTGGAGTCTAGAGCACAGGTAGCATAGCGGCCAGAGGGATGCCAACAGGCAGCGGTGATGACGGAGCCTTTGGTCATGGTCTCGGCGTCGGTGTGGTGAGCACGCTGGAGAGGATTCTTGGTCTGATGTGGTAGATCGTAGAAGCGACACAGAGATTCGCCTACAGTGAGCAAGCGAGTGGATTGGGAGAGTTGAGGATTCCACAAAGCGTGCATGATGTTCGCGTCGGGTTGATCCAAAGCCCAGTACATTGTTTCTGACTTTGACTTGAGCTTCTTGTCTGTCTGGGTGGCAGACGAGGTTGTGGGAACGTATTCTGGCTCGGGAAGGTCTGGGGTAGGATGACGATGGGGTTCTTGGTGAGGATCTTGTGGTTGCGAATCGATGTGCATGGCGTCCGGGTTCAGCGAATCGTTGCTCTTCCGAGATCGTTTGGCAGGAGGAAGCGGGAAGTCGTGTTGATTCGTCGTCGAGGGGCGTGTGTCGGTCGAGGCGCGGTGTGCAAACTGTCGAGTGGTCAAGTTGAAGCGGCGCGACTGGTTGGTGACCTGAGCGAGCAGCTGATCGTGGAAGATGGCATCCTGGATGATGTGGACCAGCTCATGTTGCTTGACCAGAGGCGCAAAGGGCAGCTTCTCGGGATCGCGGTATTCTTGCGGACGGTGCCAGTCCTGGTGCAATGCTTTGGCAGCGTTCTCGTGGCCTGCTTCTTGCAGATAGCGGAGGATCAAGTAATTGATGTGGTCCGAGCCCAGAGCTCCGTCACCCATGGTGCCTGAAGAGAGGCCTCGGTCGAATGTATACGAGCACCGGCGACAAAGACAGTGATGCAATTGGTGCAAATGACAGAGGAAGTGCACCAAGGAAGATGTTATGCGATACGATGCGACGAACCCTCGACTGCAAGGGCCAGCCAGTTCTACCGGCGTGCCAAGCTTCCCAACTCTCCGCCTGCAACCTGCGAAACTCTATAATCTGAGTATAGCTATTGAAATGCACAATACTCTTGGGAAGCACGATAGCATCCACTGAGAGAGAATGCACTCTGGGCTCTCGTTGAACGCATCTCCGATCCGAAAAGCATCATATCAAGGATCGTCGTAGACCTTCGTGAGAGGAGCGCGAATGGAAGTCACAGATTTAGCATGGGGAGGAAGGAGCTAGCGGGGTCCCTGACGTGCGACTAGGAAGCTGCACCCTGCGTTGTTGATTGACGAAGCTCGACAAGAGCCATCTCTCCTTCCTCGTCGCCATGCCACTTCGCATCAACCTCCCGCCGCTGACCCGCGCCCTTCTACTTCTTCTGCTACTTCTATCTTTGCTCAATGCCTCGTTCAGTGTGCGCAGTCTCATCCGCGTCCAGGCTGTTCCAGCACTGGCAATCATCCCTGCCCGCTCGCTGAAATACCCATGGACCATCCTCACCGCTGCCCTGCTTGAAACAAACCTCGTTAGTTTCGCCATATCTGCCATCACCCTTTCCTATGGAGGTCGATACCTAGAACGCGCCTGGACCAGTCAAGAGTTCGCCAAGTTCGTCCTGTTTGTAACCATGATTCCAAATTTGTTGACATTTGCCGTCTACTGTTTGTGGTCTACTGTGACAGGCAGTCAGATCCGAGCGTGAGTTCGCGTCCACCCACAATACACCCTGTTCTTGCTGACATGGGCCAGAAACACCATCATCAATGGCAACGTTGCCCTCGAAGCCGCTTTCCTCGTCGCTTTCAAGCAGCTCGTCCCTGAGCACACCGTCTCTCTCTTCCGTGCTTCGATTCGCATCCGTGTCAAACACTTCCCAGCCGTCTTCGTTTTGCTGAACAGCTTGTCTGGTCCATTGCTGGGTACTGACACCGCGTTCTTCCTATCGTGGCTCGGCTTCTTGACCGCTTGGATATACCTGCGCTTCTACAGAGTCGCACCTTTGCTAGCTACGACTGCTACGGGCGAAGAGGCCGTCATAAAAGGCGATGCTAGCGACACATTTGCCTTCAGCCACTTCTTCCCCGATTCGGTCCAGGTCGTTCTTGATCCTCTGGCCGATTCCATCTACAAGACTATGGTAGCTTTTAAGCTATGCGTACCCTTTTCTGAAGAAGCTATCGACCAAAGCAACGAGCAGGCTTCAGCACGAGCAGAAGGTGGGCTACCCAGCTTGATGACAGGCGGAAGAGGAGGTCGTAGTGGAGGTAGACGAGAGGAAGCAGAGCGAAGAAGAGCGCTGGCCTTGAAGGCGCTCGATCAGAGGTTGAATGCAGCCGCAGCCGCTCGTGTTCCGACTGAAGCACCACCAGCGCCTGCTGCTGAGACAAGTACGGCGGAACCTTTGACCGCTTAATCTTGTTGTTGTTTGTAGAATACCCTCCTCGTTCGTGCAGAAATCATGGTAGCATGTCCAGTTTACTAAGCATTAAGACTGTAAAATGTGCTCTCAGATAGCATACAATGGATGCGTGACAGTGCCGTGGCAGTTCTCGATTGATGTTGTTACTCCCGCTCCCAAGAAATATCTAGCAAGTCCCTCCCAGAAAAAAAAATCATGTCTTCTCTCCGTATACGCCTTAACAAGATGGGATATCGTATGTTGACCTTTGAGGGTAGAGGCGGTCTAGCAGCTTCTCGGCTTGTCTGCGACTTGGTGCAAGCGCTCAAAGCAGACGATGTTGGTGGATGGTTGAATGGTTGCACGATTGAACGGATCAATCCATGCGCTGGTCCTGGACGCGGCTCTCGACGTAGAAGCCAGAGTCGGGTCGTCTGAGTTCCTTGAGCTCTTCAGGCGAGAACTTTTGGTCGACTTCCTGGACGTCGACGAGTTCCTTGACGGCAAAGATTTGACCGGCGACTTGCTGCGAGACGGGATGGTAGACAGTCTTCATGCGCTTGCGCAGACCTAGGGCCTTGAGGACGCCCGAGGCCTGCTTGGGCAGACCAATCGACGAGCGAAGTAATGTGATGCGGAAGTAGGACATGGCTGTCTGTCGGACATCAGCAGCTTGATCAACAGCGAGGGGCTTTCAGTCGCTACTCACCAGAGAGGTTGCGCAATGAAGGGTCGTGAATTAGAAAAGTTGACTGCGGCGAGTCGATTGATTATTGCACGCCGACCCGTCCGTCTGTCTGTCTCGCTCTTGGCTCTTCCGGACCCCGCAATTTCCTCCTTGACCATTCATGGAACGCGTCAAGAGACCTCCGTCTTGTCTCCTCTACAGCTAGGAGCGCACGTATATGAGCTCGCCATGAATGATACGGATGATGTCGCCAACAGGCTTGCCGAGCTGCTGCGGCATCCTGATGACTTGGAAAAGATCTCGTCGTTGAAGAATGAATTCACTCGCAAAAAAGCCGCCGTCGATGGCCAGCTACGTATAGGTCTCAAAGAGCAGCTAGAGATCACCCAGCAAGGAATGTCCAGTATCAATGACGGTCAACACACTGTCAGTTTGATCAAAGACGAGATGATCAAGATCGACCGACTCTGCGTCGAGGCCCAGAACATGATCCAAGATTTCCCTTTCGTCGATAAAGTCGCCCAAACACATCGCAACTTTGCCCAGGTCGAAGATATGAAGGCACAAATCGAGTCTTTCGGTCGCAACCTGGATGACCTCGAGAACTTGCTCCGTGAAGACGACGAGAACCCCGAAAATCAGGACAATCTTCTTGCCATACACTTCGGCCTTACCAAACTGCGCGACATCCGAGACATTGCTTTGGACTCGATCAAGTCATCCACCGAAGATGCAGGCACCGAGCTCATCAATAACCTCCAGCTTGGTGAGACCGGTGCCACTTTGCAAGACCACTTCACCAGGCTAGATGATGTGATCGACTGGTTCGACGAGCACGTAGGTACTGCATGCTTGAACCTCATCCCGCTTGTGCAATCAGGCAACAATGGCATCATCGTGAGATTGGCCTTGATTGTCGAAAAAGAAGAAGAGAAAGACCGTCAGGTCGAGGCTCTTCAGCATGCTCATCGTGAGTTCAAAGACCTGGCTTCCCGCTTCAAGTCCATGAATGCCGGCCAAAAAGAATTACGCGGCTACAAAGACAAGTTTCTCAAAGCCATCGAATACAACTGTCAGGCCCAATTCGACCAAGCCGGAGAATCTTTCTTCGAGGACCCGGACAAGCTTGAGAAGAGTGTGCGCTGGTACTTCAATGATCTCAATACCGTCAAACTGGGCATGCAAAGCCTCATGCCTAGAAAGTGGCGCATCTTCAAGACTTATGTCGCCATATATCACAGACTCATGCACGACTTTCTCGTTTCCAAAGTCCAAGACGACCAGCTGAACCCTCCGCACATGCTGGCCATCGTCCATTGGGTCACCAAATACTACGCTAAGATGGATAAGCTTGGGGTTTCGGCTGATCAACTCCATCCTCACGTCATCGACGACCGAGAAGCAGACATCATCCGTGAATACAGGACCCTCATCACCAATGCTGTGGAGCAATGGATGGATCGCATGTCGGCGACTGATCGTCAGACTTTCTTGGAACGCAAAGAAAACACGCTCGACACAGACGCAGAAGGCCATCTTCGAACCAAAACTCTGGGCGACTTGTGGCGCATGCTACGCGAACAACTCACCGTTGCGGCATCCTCTGACAGGCCCGATGTCGTTGAAGGCGTCGTTGAGTCCATGATGCGCGCTCTACAATCAAGACAGGCCATGTGGCAGCGGCTCATCGACTCTGAAGCTCAAAAGTATACTTCGCCTGCCATGCCACAAGTTGAACAGGAAGGCCTGCAGCCGCTGCAGGACTGGCTCGTCGCTATTGCCAACGACCAAATTGCATGCATCGATGATCAGGAAGACCAAGGGCAAATATCATACCTCACTACCTTCCGACGTGAATACGAGACGATGGTCACACCGGCATATGCGATCTCATCGAATACCGAGCTCGATACTCTACGGGACGGCTACGTCGACCTTGGTACCCATTGCATATCTCTCTTTACATCTCTCATCTTCTCGGTCGACTTCCGCACTATTCTTGCCGAGTTCTTTACACCTGCATGGTACAACAAGAAAGCAATGGCCCAGATCATCTCTACCTTTGAAGACTACTTGGCCGATTACTCTGATGTATTGCACACTTCATTAAGAGACGTTCTCGTCGAAGAGCTTTCTGATGAACTGCTGGTCCGATATCTATCGGCCATTCGCAATCGCGGCGTCAAGTTTAGACGTGGTGATCCTTTTAATGAGAAGATCAAGGACGATGTTTTGACTGTTTTCAACTTCTTCTCAACTCAAGAGGCTTCGTTCCCTGCCATCAAAGACAAGTGGAGGGCCGTTAACGCCTTCGTCGAGCTTCTTAACGCCGAGAAAGGACCTGCGGTCGCGGATGCGTATGAACAATTCAAGCGAGAGAATTGGGACCTGCAGATTGGCTGGGTCGAGGCTGTGCTGAGAACCCGCGACGATTGTGACAGGTCCTTGATTGGACTTGTCAAGGCCCGGGCTGCCGAGGTGGAAGTCGAAAGGGGTATGGAGACTGTCATGAGCAAAGTGAGATGATGACGATAAGGTTGCTTGGTTATTCTGCATTGGCGACGAACATGGACTTGCGTTCGGCGTGGAAGGCTTGCTTTGAGTTTTGGTTCCTGCATGGGTTACTGCACATTCTGTATTGATGGTAGCGAGGCGTTCATACAGGTGAGGTCTAGAAAAGGATACCCCGTTTGATTAGAGATTCTTGAAATAGCAAAAGAGATGTACTATTATGTTGTCGGACATTGATTTTCGTCTTCAACCCTGGCGCAATACATTAATCACGCTCAGGTGCAATCACATTCTGTGCCCCTTTTGACTTTCCGAGAGTCATTCATGCAATAGAAGCAGAGCTGCAAGCGTCGGACAAGCCGCCACCTTACGGGCTCAACCGAGTGCCTGCCGCAACTTTGTCTTCTACCGCGTTCAACCGTCTGCATCTTCGGTGAGAGGCTTGCAGCTGAGTTGTCTGCCAGCTCACTGATCCAGAAGACGCGCCACTCGTTGACGTCCGCCACACACAGCTCGGGCTGAAGCTCACTGTCACAAGAATAGCAACGGTCCGTGGCGGGCAGGCCCCGCGCACATACGCCCGGTCCTGTCGATCGCCCTGGGCCCCCGAGTTTCAAGTTACGGCTTGCGTTTTGCAGAGAAGCTTCCAAAGATTTTCTCGAGAAGGTTTCCGTTGTTGGGAAGAGCTGTGCTTTTACATTGGTTTGCACTCGGCTCTTTTCGCAGAGTGGCTGTCGGTCTCGCTTCAGTCGAGTGGCTGCTGGGTTACAGTTCAGCGCTTCCAGAAGCCGGCAAGGAATCTGTCCTCAATGGCAGAGCTTGGACATCCCCATGTTCCACTTTAATCTCGGTCGGATCAGTTCGTGAACTTCCTGAGGCTACCAAGGTGGAGCTCTGCCTACTTAAGACGGCAGCAGTGTTTATTTGCGGTGGTGCAGCTGGGTGCTGTATTCGCGTTTGGCGTGTAGAACGGTTTATCCAACGGGCATTGCGTCTGGAAGGAATTGGTCTGAGCAATACATAGAGCCGTTGCAATTCTATCGACGCAATGCTACGTCAAGCAACAGTGTCTCGAACAGATGACTGCCAAAGTGCTTTTTCGTCGTCCAATAGTGAGTCGCCCAACCCCTTGTCGGAGCTCAAGTTGTTGAAGCTCGACTCTCAACGTGCTGCGGCGGGAAAAAGTAGACTTGGCGTTAGTGTAGCTCTGTAACCCGATTCTGACAAGGCTGGTGATTGATTCCGCTAATGATTTATTGTTGTGTCGTTGCCCCGAACCAAAGGCGGAGCTGGCAGGTTATAAAGTCGACGATCCTGGCGCACTCGTTTCAGCCGTCCTTCTTCTCTCTCTTCCTTTCTCCCATCCCCCTCTTCCTGAATTGACCTTCTTCTTGTGAGTTTCGTCAATCGTCCACCTTCGTGTCCTCCGCAAACAGCTCCTAACCTTGGACCTTGAAGTTCAATTCAGTCTACACATAACCCACATGTCCTCCGAGATGGCAACCCACTTGAAGCCCAATGGCGGTGCTGAGTTCGAGAAGAGACACCACGGCAAGACCCAGTCCCACGTTGTACGTTATTCACCCCCAACGAGCTGGCAGCGAGTGTTTTTCTTCTCGCTTTTTTCTTTGGACACGGCGTTGTCAGGCTGGAGATGGCTGCCATTCGGTTTGGGAGCTTGTTCATGCTCTTCTCAGCTTCTGCTGAGCTGACACGAGCGTCCAACCCCCACCTTTGCTGCAGGCGTTTCTGATCTTACACACAAAAGTCCCTTGTACCCTCAGCTGCATCCATGTACCGTGGTGTAGCTGAAGCGATACGCATTCAGCAGCTCCGCTTTTCGGTTTTTGAAATTTTGCTGACCGTTTTCGACTAGGCCTTCGAGAACACCTCGACCTCGGTCGCTGCCTCGCAGATGCGCAATGCATTGAACAACCTCTGTGACTCGGTCACCGACCCCGCTGAGAAGCAGGTAAGTTTGCGGAGCTTCAAAACATGGCGGGTCTTCAGTATCTAACGCAAAGAAACAGCGCTTCGAGACTGAGATGGACAACTTCTTTGCTCTCTTCCGCAGATACCTCAACGACAAGGCCAAGGGCAACGAGATCGAGTGGTCCCGCATTGCTCCCCCCAAGCCCGAGCAGGTCGTTGCCTACGAGGACCTGCCCCAGCAGGAGTCTGTCGACTTCCTGAACAAGCTCGCTGTCCTCAAGCTCAACGGTGGTCTCGGTACCTCCATGGGCTGTGTTGGCCCCAAGTCGGTCATTGAGGTTCGTGACGGTATGTCTTTCCTCGACCTTTCGGTCAGACAGATCGAGTACCTCAACCGCACCTACGGCGTCAACGTTCCCTTCGTCCTGATGAACTCGTTCAACACCGACGCCGACACCGCCAACATCATCAAGAAGTACGAGGGTCACAACATCGATATCATGACCTTCAACCAGTCCAGATACCCCCGTGTCCTCAAGGACTCGCTCCTCCCCGCCCCCAAGTCGGCCAACTCTCAGATCTCCGACTGGTACCCTCCCGGTCACGGTGACGTTTTCGAGTCGCTCTACAACTCGGGTATCCTCGACAAGCTCATCGAGCGTGGTGTTGAGATTGTCTTCCTTTCCAACGCTGACAACCTCGGCGCTGTCGTCGACCTCAAGATCCTCCAGCACATGGTTGACACCAAGGCTGAGTACATCATGGAGTTGACCGACAAGACCAAGGCTGATGTCAAGGGTGGTACCATCATTGACTACGAGGGCCAGGCCCGTCTTCTCGAAATCGCACAGGTTCCCAAGGAGCACGTCAACGAGTTCAAGTCGATCAAGAAGTTCAAGTACTTCAACACCAACAACATCTGGATGAACCTCCGCGCCGTCAAGCGCATTGTCGAGAACAACGAGCTCGCCATGGAGATCATTCCCAACGGCAAGTCGATCCCCGCCGACAAGAAGGGCGAGGCCGATGTCAGCATCGTCCAGCTCGAGACCGCCGTCGGTGCCGCCATCCGTCACTTCCACAACGCACACGGTGTCAACGTCCCCCGCCGTCGTTTCCTCCCCGTCAAGACCTGCTCCGACTTGATGCTGGTCAAGTCTGATCTCTACACCCTCAAGCACGGTCAGCTCATCATGGACCCCAACCGCTTCGGTCCCGCTCCCCTCATCAAGCTCGGTGGTGACTTCAAGAAGGTCTCGAGCTTCCAGAGCCGCATTCCCAGCATCCCCAAGATTCTCGAGCTCGACCACTTGACCATCACTGGTCCCGTCAACCTCGGCCGTGGCGTCACCTGCAAGGGTACCGTCATCATCGTTGCCAGCGAGGGTCAGACCATCGACATTCCCCCGGGTTCCATCCTCGAGAACGTTGTCGTCCAGGGTAGCTTGAGACTTCTCGAGCACTAGAAAAATTCTTTCACAACAAGTCGCGTGTCATTATGGAAAAGGAACAAGAGACGCAGTAGATACCACGGAACATTCAGTAATTATTTCATTTTAAAGTCATGGCGAATTCATGCATTTTTCTACAAAGCCTGCCAAT
>Ga0058697_10000240_pt1 | contig 26348 bp, 26 predicted proteins | sample AgamicAsMae_FD_66619 | JGI IMG/M metagenome (GOLD analysis project Ga0058697, IMG submission 66619) | Agave microbial communities from Guanajuato, Mexico - As.Ma.e | ecosystem: Host-associated > Plants > Phyllosphere > Phylloplane/Leaf | place: Guanajuato, Mexico | collected 2012-06-04
AAGACATCCGAGAAAGTTCTTCTCGAGCAACAGGTCAGACTGTGTCTGTACGAATGGACGGTCGACGAACAGAGAAGCAATCTCGAGTCTGTCAATCTCTTCCGATGCATTTAACAAAGACATCCGAGAAAGTTCTTCTTAACTAACGGGCCAGAACGTCTTGGTACGATTGGACGGTTAACGGATAGAGAAGCAGTCTCAAGTCCATCAATAGTCAATAGTTACGAGAGTAATTGACAAGATTACAAAGCGTCGAGTACAATAGCATGAAGCGGGAAAAGAATCAGATCGCATTGGCCTATCACAACAACTGATAATAAGACATGAATATGGAAAGTGTGACATTCGGAAGAGGAGGTCGCGTTGAGCGTCAAGGTGTTGAAGCACGATATACTACGTAAATACATACACTGCTACTTGTACAGCTTTCTCAGCCCTTGTTTTGAGGCCAGGGTCCAATGTCATGAGTCCGAAAGATCCATGAGATGGAGACAAGGACCAAAATCATGACGCTAGCATTTGATGCTTAGAGGTACCGTCCTTGGAAGCTGAGATTTGCTACCATTCCCATCTCCTTATAGCTTGGTCTTAGGAAGTCGTATTAAGGCCAGGCGCGGATGTCATTTTGAGTAGATTAGTCGTAAGCGGCCGTTACGCGCGAGACAAAAGTGTTGACCCTGTGAAGCCTCGCGACTGTCAGAATTTTCTCAACGATTTTTTTTTTCTGTAATTGCTAAGCTTGCTTCCTGCAGGCACAAGAATACTACCTATAGCACATCTCACGCAGCTTGTTTCATCGCCTTCAAACACGCTTTTCTCCTATTCGTTATGGAATGGAGGAAATCTATGATTGTCAACATCTTGATCAGTTCGGCTCACATGTGACTTAAGATAGGCTTCATATACTCTTATGGTGGCCAAAAAAGCCACAGCTGCCCCTGTGGTCTAGTGGGTTCGTTATTCCAGCCTCTGTCATTAATACCCTCCAGTCTAACCCATTTTAGTACGATACTTGCTTCGGGTAATCCCATCAACCTCAAAGGCTTGATACTGAATGTGAGTGGCCCCGGGTTCGAATCCCGGCGGGGGCCCACCTTTTTGGGCCCCTGGGAAGGTGGTATAACCTTTTGGAAGAGGTAGGAAGGTTGTAGGAAAATTTTTTGGTGAGGCTTCAGACAGGCTCGAACCGCGGTCGCTGAAGCCTGGCAGCACGGACCATATGCGGGGCTCGGCTTCCGACGCCGAGGCCGACCCAACACGTGGCGCCCGCACTTTCCCAAACCTTGGATGGAAGCCTTCGAGGTTGATGGGACTACCCGCAGCAACTATCGTACTAAAATGGGTTAGACTGGAGGGTATTAATGACAGAGGCTGGGATAACGAACCCACTAGAGTCTGGACGGTCGCGTGAAAGACCTCAACCACAGGTGTCCTGTGATGGTACGTACTGACATCAAAGCCACGCGGAAGTCGCAGACGGTAATCAAGCCGAACAATTCACATAGGCAACAGGCAATCATTCAAGGTGGAAGATAAGCAATGCATGAAGACGATAGAACTTTTGGATCATAGCTAGGATTATGTACTGGTTCCTACGCAGGTCGTCTCAGACGGTGGCAACCTTAGGCTCGGCAAAAGGAGTATCAGATCTCTCAGCGTGAATGGATTTGACAGAAGTGGTAGCCTTTGCTCTGAGAGCCTCCCGAATATCCTCCAAACTTCTGTGTTCCCAACCCTCGTAACCAGTGGCACTGAGAGGGTGCAGTACACGGTTGTTGGGAGCACGTGCCCAATCCTCGACGCGAGGAGGAGGAATGCTGGTCATGACATCAATGTCGGCAGCCAATTCGCGGCAGTAGTCGTCGAGGGGCAGATCGTTGACATCGTTGCCGAATGGGTTTTCAATCTCGGTGCCACTAGGAGAGAGTCAGTCTGGGAAAGCAGAGTATAAACAGCAGGCAGAAGAACATACATCTTACTGAGACCGAGAATGATGTAAGCAGCCAGCATGGTGCCAGGGATGGTAACCCAGTCGAGATACTTGTACAGCTGGAAGGGCAAGACAAGAACATATGCCCAGGTGATTTGCGAAATAGAGATGGTGTAGGCGATGGGTAGGGGAGTGTTCAGCACACGCTCGGTACCGGTGAGGACATCTGCCAGCGAGCCAATGTTGTTCATGCTCCAAGTTTGATGAATGGGACCTGGCATGAGTTTTTCCTGCATGACGTTTTCCATGTAAGAAGACAGATAGGTCAGGATCTCGAGTGGTGGATTGCCAAGGTTCTGTGTACAATGGTCAGCATAATCTTGATGGCTTCCGTTCGACTCAGCTTACATCATTGGCACGCTTGATCAATTTGCGGGGGTTGGATTCAGCAAACGAGACGCCCAGGTACTCGCCGACGTGCTTCCATGGGGTAGTCTTGCCCTTGCGTAGGGCGACTTGATCAGCAGTACCAGCCATAAGGTTAAGATGGGCAACCAATGGCTCTAGATCCGGGTACTCGAGGGCTGGCTCGAAGCGCAGGCGATGCTTCAGAGCAACGGCGAAGGCATTGACGAGATTGAGAGCACTGAGCTTGTCCAGCAAGTCCCGCTTTCCCAGTTCCTCGGACTCGCTGTGTCGCTCTTCGACGTGTACCCAGATCAGGCGTGCCATGTTGCGAGAAGTCAGCATCAGCTGCGACCAGTACTTGCGTCCGTCATTGTAGCGCTCATATGCTGTCGATGAGCGGAACGACAAAGCCAGACCGACCACGAAACCCAGCACTGTCAGCAAGAGTGAGTTGATGCCCAGATTGGTGACGAATTTCGAGATCAGCGTGATTGCAGTTGCCCAGCCGCCGATGAAGAGAAGCGGAAGGATCATCTTTGGCAGAACACTGCCGTGCAGGCGCATGAAGAAGGGTAGCTTCGAGTGTCGTGCCATATCTCTGGGACCGGCGAAGTAGTCCTCCATTTCGAGGTGGTGGGGTTGCGGTCTACGGGACGAAGCATGGAAACCCTGGGCCTTCCATGTTGCCTCACGAGAGACATTGACAGATGGAGTGCCTGTAGACATGGTGGCCGTAGTGCTTCCTGCAAAATCGGACGAAGCCATGGCGCTTAGTTGTTGAGTTGATTGCGCTAGATTGACTCGAATGGATGAGTTTGTGAATGATGGAAGAAAAACTCAAGCAAGTGAACAAAGAGACATGCGACAAAGGAATGCAGTCGAAAGCGAGTGAGTGAGTGAGTGAGTGGGTGAACGCAGTTGAAAGATTCAAGTGCAGTTTCGACAACAAAGAATACCGTCGTGTTTCATCATGTATCGGCATGCAGCAATCACGGCGCCACCGGGTCAAGGCTCTATTGTAATACGAATAGCTGCGCAAACAGACGACAAATCAATCGAGGCAGCGCGCGCGGTCCGTCACATTTTGTTTGAGGCTGTGCAATATGCAAGAAAAGAAAAGCTCATCAAAAAGTCCCCTGAGCAAGAGTGACAGTGCAGATCTTTCTCCGCTCAATCGATCCTGGGGATCTTGAAAGCTGACACGCGACATTTCGGCTGCACCCGCTCGACCACGAACTCGACAAGAACACATCTTTCCAATTCCTGACACCGCAAGGCTCAGAGACTTCCCACATTATCCATCCATGCTGTGTCCAGATGTTCATCAGGACACGCTGACCGGCAAACCACGAGAATGACTCCCTGCACGTCTTTCTCTCCGCCTCAGCAAACCCCCTCTGACTCGCCGAGAAAGCTTCTCTTGGCCATCGTTTCGTCTTCGTCATCGCTTACCAAAACATGTCGCGGCCTCTGCATCTTCTTCGTCGTGTCAGATTACTCTCTGGACAGCTCAAGCCTCTCTAGCAGCAGTTTCCATTTGAATCGCTCGGACCGGCGACTGCTGGTCTGCTCAACCATGCCCGCGGTTGCCTCGCTATGCATGCACCTGCAACACTACACTCTACACATTCCTTTTCGTCTCGGCGTACTCGCCAAAGATCATGGCAAGCTTGAAAGAGAGTGATCTGAAACAGACAAAGTAGAAGCCGATAGGTGTCGGCTTCTCCGTACCCTCGAGCTCACACCAGGCCCCAGCTTCGTAGACAATGGACCCCTCCTGCCTGGGCAATCAGCATCGCCTGTCCTCAGAATGTCATCGGTCTCAGTGATTTCTGGACCAACCCAGCTGTGAGTGGTCTCAGGTCTATGCAGCACGAAGCAGATGTTCTGCGTGTAAAAACATTGCTCTTGTCTGAAAAAAGAGGTGAGGGTCATCCTTGACGTGTACAGCTGATTGAGTAAGCCTGATGGTCCAGGGGTAGAAACGCTAGAAGCTATTCCGAGCTAGAGTTGTCGGTGAAGAAGCCTCTTCATACGCAAGTACCACAGAATACAGTATATTGACCCTATGAGGTCGACTGACTGGGAATTGCTCTACAAGGGTTGCCCTCATAGTCGTGGCCGAACAATCCTCCGTGCTCACTAATCTTGTGAGTATAAATAGACCGATTCTAAGTTCGCTGCCCCGGATGCAATTACAGAAGCTCACGTCGCTCGTATGGTTCATTGCCATGCTGCTACTGGTCTCGACGAATCACTGGACTGTTGGGCCAACAAGAATTGTCCTTGCAAAGCGGACGAGTAAATCAGCTGGATACTGCGTTGGCATGCTACAGACCAGAATTAAGGACACCCGACTGGACCCTGATGAAATAAATCTTGGCTACCGTCGGCAGACCCTTCCCGAGTATCCGCTCCTTTTTCTCCAGACTCAGCGGATCCACCCTAATGGTCTCGACCAAGCTATTCAACTCTCCTATTGCCAGTGCACTTCCTGTCAATTCCGGCAAACACGGTTTGATTAGACTCGGAAATCGTGGTATATTCTCTCTTGTCCTTCCTTCTTTGCCCGAATTGGTACTTCTCTCTTGTATTTGCGTGGTTGGCTTCCAAGCGTTGAGCTCGTAATTCTTGCTTTGCAAGTTGTACTTGTGTGTAACCACAGATCCACTCATACCAACCTGCTGTGAACACAACCGACCTATCGTTGTAAGTATGTCATTTCTTCATAAGTTCAAGTCTAGCAGAAGAAATGTTCCTGATCAATCTTCAATGGCAGAATCAGAAAAGCACATCTCAATATGTGGCTCGAGAACAAATCACAACCTCTCGCCGGAAATCTGACCCAAGTCTATGATGTTGTCGAGCTCTCAGATAATGAGGACCAGGATTCCATCTGGAGCTGGTGCAAAGCGAAACTACCGCATCTGATTGGCACACCGCTCTCCATCTTGTCATGGGCTTTCTCACTTCGTTTCCTACTGTTGCTTTGGCGATCTCTTTGGGATGGAAATGGCAGGCCAGGAATTGTTGCTGCATGCTACTTCGGTACGCAAGTCTCACTGATAGGTATGACGTAGAACCCTTTCTTCTGTAGCCACTACTGACAGTCAGACAGTTGCACGAGCGGCCGATGATGGATGGCGATTCCTCTGTACTAATCCTCGCCTACGACCCAGACTTCGACTCGTCGGTCCAACAGTTCCGCATGCTGATGTTATCATCACAACATGCGGCGAAGAAATTGACGTTGTTATGGACACTGTTCGAGCAGCATGTGATCTCGACTATCCTGCAGACAGATACAGGGTACTGATCGCTGATGATGCTGCCAATCCAGACCTGGAAACACAGATAGCAGCTCTGGCAATCAGGACTCCGGTCACGCTCTTGTACTATGCAAGAACAACCAAAGGCGGTATGAAGGCAGGCAACATGAATTCCGCGCTTAACTATCTGCACGGTCTTGGTGCAGCCGAATTCTGCACCTTCTGTGACGTCGATATGGTGTTCGAACCAGAATTCCTTCGCGCCACACTTCCTCTGCTAATCAACGACGATTCAGTTGGAGTGGCTGTTGTCCCGCAGGTCAGATCAAGCCAGAAGCTCTAACATTCCATGATCCAGACTAACGCATTATTTCCATCAGAGATTTTATAACGTGCCGACCAACGATCCGCTTTACCAGAGTCTTAACGTGGATGGAAAGTTCGACGAAATCCAACGTGATAGCATGAATTGTGCATGGGTGACCGGCCCTGGTGTCGTGTTCCGTTGCAGTGCGATCAGAGACATTGGAGGATTTCCTGAGAATGCCCTGGCTGAAGATATTTTGACTGGCTTCACTCTTCAGGGTCGTGGATGGAAGGTCGTATACTGCCGCGAGGAGCTACAATTTGGTCTCGTACCAGACACCTTCAAGGCTCACGTCACGCAACGAATGAAATGGGTAGGCGACTCCGACCGATGTTTTGATGTGTCATGGATGCTGACAATTTCCAGTTCGTCGGACGGCTGCGCAACTCTCGCAGGCTCGACTGCGCTATATTCTCACCACTGGTGAAAGGCATGACATGGAAGCAGAGAATTTCCGCTATCTGTCATTGCGCCTCGCCCATCGCGTCCATGATGAACAGGCCGCTCTGTTCCTGGATCATTCTCGTGCTCATTGCTTCAGGACAGCCGCTCATCACTGCAAAGTCAAGCGACCTGCAGAAGATCATATTCGTATACTTTCTGTCTAGGGTCACAGCTTTCATCGAAGAATTACTTGCAAGCACAGGGTGCGGCTATCTGGCGCTACGTCGAAGAATCGAAGGCATGCACTGGCTACATACCCACTTGTTCTTTGCTCTCGCCAAAGATCTGTTCCCGAAATCATTAGCTGGACCTCGTATTGGATTCGTACCAACTGCGTTGGCAGAGTCCAAGATTCAGGAACGTCACCCTGATCGCCGCCCTGGACTCGTTCAACGGCTACGAGTAATGTTCCTCTATCAAGACTTGTGGTATCATGTTGCCTTAGCTGCATTCGCAGCAGCAGTCTTCGCACTTGGACTTGTAAAAGCAAGCAACCATGGGAGCTTGCAGTACCTCCTGACCCATGTGCTGGTTCCCGGCGCCGCATGGACCAGCCACTTTGCCTCGCTCAGACCGATCGTATATGCTGTTGCACCTCCAACCATGCCAGAGCGACGGGAGCTGATGTATCAGGACTACGCTCGTCCAAGACCAGAGGAAAAAGAGAACGAAGACCATCTCCAACTACATCTGGAAGATGAGTCCCACGGCCACACATTTGAGGTCTGGCGACCAAAGGCGGAGCAGAAACTCGAGAAATGGGATGCTTGGGCATTCTTACCAGAGGTTCCACGAAATGTTGGGTTGGTCTTCTGGATTGTTCTTGGTTTGGGATTGTGGCAGTGATTTAATGCCATTTTGACAGACTTACTTAGATACAGTGACGCGAGGATGCGTAACGCTATGGCGCTAGGATAATACAAGGAGTTTGATCAGGCATGACTGCCATGACACAATACTCAATCTGGTCAACATGTTCGAATATGACTTGTCTGACCTTTTGTGCTCGTCTAGTTAAAGACAAGTGCGTGCTAACACAAGCACGGTGGACAAGCAGAGGATCGGACTTCCAGAGCTTCAAGAGCGGCACAAAACGCTTTCCAACCATCATGATGGTGCAAAAGGATATCACCATCAACAGAGCAAAAGGTTGTCGCAGCCGTGAATCGAACACGGGGCTCGTGCATGGCAAGCACGAATTTTACCACTAAACCACTGCGACTTAGATGGAGCCGCTGGCACCAAAACCATATATGTTGCTTTGAGGCGTTGGGTCGTCAAACGTTTGTACATCGCTGCCGAGGGCGGGGCCTGTACCGGCGGCTTTACCAAACCGCGGGTTAGGCTGTCTGAGAAGCTGTAGTCAAAACGTATCGAGCTATTAACAACTGCAGTTTTTTGTCTGTCCTGTTGAAAACAATGTCTTCCATCTGAATAATGTACCAATGGAGCTTACAATTAATGATCAGTTGTCTAGACTAAACTTTGGCAGGATCTCCAGGTTTCACGCCGACCCTGTCCGCCAAGCTCTGCTTCCCACGCCACGAAAAAAAATCTTCTTCACGCCCCCCCCTCTACCACCACATCGACATAGTGAAAAAAGAAAAGACAAAAAGAACAGTCAGCTGTTTGTAGGAATAGCCGAAGGCGGGGCTCGAACCCGCGACCTTGAGGTTTGGAATATCTGAGAAGATAAGAGCCACACGCTCTACCGATTGAGCTACCCCGGCAGGTCTGATGATCAAGTTCACTGTGTGAACTGGCTGCTGACCGATGGGAGCAAGAACACAATCTAAGTTCATATACTCTCATTTGTAGGAACAGTTACGCTTAAGACGACATCAACACAAACTTACGACAATCCTTCCATCGCCTAAAGCAACTCTCACATCGTTCAACAAAAGGTATGCACACATTACTATCTTCCCTAAAGACTGTTTCTTTCTCAAAAAGCGGAGCATAAAGCGTAAGGAAAGGTAAGTCACTTAGAGGGCTTTAACTTGACTCAAGAGAGTTATATTTATGACTGTAGGCCTAATGCTATGACTGTCATTAATTTGCTATACTTTAGGCGATAGTGTCAAACTGAGCAGCAGGATCATTCTGCTCCTCTTTGACATCCGAGGCGATAGTCCCAAACCGAGTAGCTGGTGCATTCTCATCTGTTTCTTCATCTGAGGTGATGATCGATCTTTTGCGCTTTGTACCAGCCAAGACAGACCCATTGTCATCGGCGGCAGGAGACTGAGCGGCACGTGAAGCAGTGTCACTGGCTGCCGAAGGAGTGACACCGGCGGCGGGAGTCTCATACTCAGCATGAGTAGACTCGCGAGGAGATTGATCGGCTTGAGATCCAATCTCATCGGGGGCGGGAGCAGTGTTACCGGCTGTCGAAGGAGTGGCACCGACGGCGGGAGCAGTGTTACCGGCTGCGGAAGGAGCAGGAAGGTCGCGCGCATTGGTGAGTGCTTGGACGATTGCGGAAGGCAAGGCAGGTGTTTGGACGTTGGGAGTGGCTCTCAGCGCCTGCAGGCGAGGTCCCATGGCTGATGGCTGAGGTGCGCCGAGAGTAAGTTGACTGCCGAGATAAAGTCAGCGATGAAGCAAAGAAAGCGTAATCAGAATGTAGTCACCGGTTTGCACTCAGAGCAGTACGTATAGCTCTTGCCAATCTCATGGTTTGGTTGTAGATACCCTCAAAACCGCGTTCGAGGAGTACTTCGGCGATATCGTAGAGTGAACGAAGCTGATCGTTCGACAAGTGAGCGTCGACTTGACGTGCCCATTCGATCTCACGATTTGAGCGCTGGTTCTCTGTCTCCGCGTGCCGAGCGCGCGCGATGTCATGCGGATTGAATGGATCCATCTTGCGAAGAGTGTAGACAGCAGAGTGTAGATAGAAGAGTGTAGAGCAAAAAGTGTAGAGGAGGAAAGAGATGGACGAATGGACGGAAGCGAGTAGTTCAGATGGTCGAAAGACAAGAGAGGATGAAAAGGCGCTAGTAGAAGTCAGTGAAAAGGGAGCAAACATTCACTTCAGGCACCGTGTCGCGGTATGTTCGAGCTGTTTTCACATGCGGACTACTAGTCTCAGAACCCGAGCAGCCCTGACTTGGGTGAAATGTCAATGCATCCCCGAGCCCACATGATATTGAGATGTCGACCGTTGTAGCACTCGCCAGCTGTTTCTTTCATGTAGCCGTGGTCTCAGAACCCGAGCAGACCTGATCGGGCGAAATTTTAATGCATCCTCGAGCCCACATGACATTGGAATATCAACCGTTGTAGTGTCCTCAAGTAGTTCCTTCTTCAAGACTAGGCACTTCGAGGGTAAACACGACCTCATCGAACGAAATATCGACAGGTCTTAGAGTCTGCGAAAGACTGGCATGTTGAGCGTTGGTGTATGCTTTAGCTACTCTTTCTCCTCGACCTGGCATTTCGAGGTCCAATCAGACCTGGGTGACTGGAATACCGACAGGTCTTTGGGTCTGTACAAGGCTGACATGTTGACAGTTGTAGTGTGTTCCAGCTACTCTTCTCTATGACTAGGTATATCCAGATCCGAGCAGACCTAGAAGAATGACGGCCGGCAGCGAATGGAGCCAACATATCTTGGGAGATATTGCTCGATATGATCTGGAGCTGGTATCGGTTCAGTACATGGAAAAGCGAGCACAATACAGCGACGTGCATCGAGCGAGCTAAGAAAGCATCAGACGATGTATACATTCGAGCAACAGTCGTCGAAGGAAGCAACTTCATTTCAGTCGTGAGACACCATTTCTTTTTCACCTCAGCCATTAAACCTCTTCTCATCTCAACAACTTTTCCACATCTCCCAGTCTCGACGCCTTGGTCTTGCTTCTCTTGCTGTCCTTTTCTTGGAAAGCCATCATCATGAGTTTGCGCTTCTCGGCTTGAATCTCAAGGGTACGCTCTTCGATGCTGTCTTCCATGACAAGACGGAAGACACTCGTCTTCTTTGTCTGTCCCAGACGATGCACACGATCGACAGCCTGATCTTCGATGGCAGGCGCCCACCAACTGTCCGATAGGATAACTTGGTTGGCTGCGACGAGATTTAGGCCAACACTGCACACACCCAAGCTCGCTAGCATGATAGTACAATCTGGGTCTTCCGCGAGGGCGTGCAAGGCTTGATCTCGAAGTCTGACAGACATGGTGCCATCGAGCCTGCAGTATTTGAAACCTTCGCGATCAAGTCTGGCCTGTACGATATCAAGGAACTTGGTCTGTCGCAATATGAGTCAGCGATTGCACGTTAGCTAATGTTTTTACCGTCACATACCCATTGAGAGAAGACAACAGTCTTGTTTCCTGTACCTTTCTTTGATGCCTTGAGAATGTCGGTGAGCGCTTCGAGTTTGGTGCTGCTAGCATCAAAATCAATTGACTCATCCCTGGCCTCATCACCAAAGTCATTGGCCGGCTGAACGAGGACTGAGTTGTCCTTGAGCTCCGCGCGACACATTGGACACTTCTTCTGTGTTTCAATGACACGCTCAATACACTCCCTGCCAAAGACATGTGCGCAAGGTGTGATGACAGGATTGTGCAAATCATCGAGGCAGACAGCACATTCTTCTTGTGATTGGATGCTCAACGAAAGCATATCCTGCAGAGCCTTGAGGTTTTCTGGAGTCAGTTCGACAACTTTTTGTTTTGCAATTTGTTCCATCAGGTTAGTCACACGCTCTGAGCACATCTGCCAGTGATTGCAGACTTGGCGCAGGCGGAGAAGGATCTAAAACAACGCGTTAGAAATGTGTCGACAATCATGCAAAGCATGAAATCTCACCTCCAGCAAGTATCGATACGTTTCAGCAGCTTTCTGGCCTTCAACCTTGCGGTATGATGACAGGGTGCCTTGAGCTTCTTTTAACAGTGCCGAGTATCTTTCCCTTTCCTTGTCTGCGAACTCGATACGGTGAACAAACTCAGACAGTTCTGGCAACTTGAGATCAACAAACTTCATCTCCTTGCGACGGCGCAAAGTGAACGAAGACATGATTGCCTGGAGAAGGGCTATCGCACTAGAGTCATTGTTCTTGACCGGACGAACGAGGACACTGTTGAAGACTTCCAACTTCTCCAAGCCTCCAGTAATTCCAATAAAGCGGAGCAAAGAGTAAAGATCCTTGAGCGAGTTGATGATAGGCGTGCCAGTCAGTACCCAGCGTGAGCGTGCAAGCACAGCAGTGACAGCGCTAGCACCTTTGCTGGTTGGGTTTCGAACATTGTGACCTTCGTCAAGGATGACACGTCGCCAATGGACTGAGTACAGTCCCTTTGACTTGGGTGGCTTTCCACCTGAAGCCCAATCGCTTGCAAGTGTCTGATAGGTGGTGATCACGACATCGTACTGCGAGAAGTCCTGAGGACCCATCGACTTCTTTCCGGCTCCATGGTAGGTGTATACACGTAAAGGTTGATCCTTACGTACATGTCGTGCAATCTGAATATGTTAGTGGTGTACACAACTGTGAACTATGTGGATCACCCACCTGATCGCTCCAGTTGGACATTACAGATAGAGGTGCGACGATCAGGGTAACACTCGATTCGCCTTGTTGGCTTGGCGTGAAATCCTCGAGGTCCGACACCAGCAGTGAGATCATCTCCAGTGTCTTTCCAAGACCCATATCGTCAGCAAGGATACCACCACTTGCGAGAACAGGCTCCTTGTCCTTGATGGAGAAGTTGGTTGCAATGTTGGTGAATGCGTTAGGATAACGCTCGTGTCTGCGCCAAAGCTGTACGAAGTCTTTGGAGCCCTTGGCAGGAACTTTGGGATTTTCCTTATCAAGCATCCATGCAAGTGCTTGAAGCTGGTACGGAAGCATGGTTGTACTGAGTCGCATGGGCTGTTTGGCCTTGACCATGGCTGCAAGATCGTCCTCAGAAGTACCAAACTGTTCCGCAGCTCGGCTGACGTCTCTTGGATTGAATTGTTCGCTGCCACTGATGATGTCTTCCATAGTCTGCTCTTGTGAGCTACCACCAAGACCAGGTGGCTGTGAAGCAGTGAACTGAGAATTGGCAGCTCTCTTTCGTTCCACGGTTTGCTGCATTTTCTTCTGGTCGCGCTCAAACCTACTAATGTCCTGAGTTGGCAACCTGTCGACCATCATGCGTTCGCGGACTTCCTCACTCAAGGGTGAGCTCAGAGGAGGTCCAAAGAAGTCGATCTTAATGGGACAATCATATTGGCCGATGTCTCCAGAGAGCGATCCTTCCATGAGAAGCCAGCCGTTGTCAATGTATTTCGCGAGCTTCGCTGCCACATTTCTGTGGTACTCTAGTTAGTGCACTGTTCTTATGATCAACAAATATCATGTCTGTGTACCTTCCAATGTGACCAATTTGCTCGTTCATCATGTTGTCGATTCGAACTTTTCAGATTAGTGGACAATTTGCAAAATCGCACTTTCGAAGACCTACTGGCATTGGAGTCATAGGGATTACTCGGTTCCCGCTTGATAGTGATCCTTTCTCCAACGGTTGCAAAGCCTGTGTAAAAGCGGACACCGACAATTTTGGTGTCGAGAGAGCCATACTTCTGATACTGGTCGTGAGCTACAGGAGGGGATTGCGAAGATGCGACGTTCTCGAAGATGTCATTATCTTCTTCCTGGAGCCAAGCGTCGCGTTCAGCCTGGCTGTGCTGCTGAGGTGGAGTCCATGGTGGGACTTGAGCGGTGCGACTTCTTTGCGATGAAGGGCTGGGCTGAGTCCACGAAGGTGTACGAGCAAGACTCCGGTTTCCAGCAGCAGAGCTTTGTGAGTGAGAAGGTGTGCGCGTTGAAGATGTGCGCGACGTTTTTGGCGTCTGACGCGTATCGAGGTCGCCCGTAAGATCAACGACTTCTTCGCGTTTACGTTTCGAGGAACCTGATGACTTTTCTTGCTTACCACCATTAGGTGCCATCCATGGGATGGATCTAGGAGGCATGTTGCACGATCAATCGTTTGCAGATTACACCGACCGAGAAGAGTGAGATTGAACACAATGTGAATCTTTCGTGGTGCTCGAGTTGCTCGAGTCGAAGCCAAGACGTAGATCAAGCATACCCCGCACTAGCCAGATAAGGAAGGATGGCACAGTGGCCATTGCCCTCCCTGTCACGCAGATAGTTGAAAATGCACAGTTTCTTTGATAGATGAGAAAGACACATTGAGATGCGTGATTGTCTTCGCTCTCCGTGGTTTTTGCTACAATCTAGAAAGGACTGTGTACTTCGACGGCTTCAACTCCGTCTGATTGTTGTCGTGAGAGGGGGTGATAAAGACAAAATTTGGCACAATGGATCATTGTAGTTGCAGTAGAAATTCTGATTACTCTCTACATGCGTACATACTGTACGTGCAAGGTGCGAGCCACGCCCTTGATGGATGGTATCATCCAAATAACAAAGAAAGAAGAAAAAGATAGAAGAGAAAATTCATCATGCCAAACCAAGGCTGAGCTCGTGGTTTGCCCTTGCTCCAAATGTCAAACTCCTACTTTTTGTTGGTATTGGTTTGTTGGTGTTGGTGTTCTTCAGCTGCCTTGCACAGATGCTGCAGCAATCAACGCCATCAGAGCAGAGCTATGAGTCGATGCATCGGCCTTGCTGTATGGCCCAGACCACTTGAGCCCGAGACGGTTTTGGGAGTCACGGTCGTTCTTCCAGATACTCTGAGCATTGGTCTCCAAGAAGTTCTTGAAGCCAGGGTCTGAAGTTGCCGTGTATAGCTGGGCCAAGTTTCTGTTGAATATGCCCTTGAATTGTGACACATCTCCTCCGCAGCCTTTCTCGCAGCTATCGTGTAAGACATCGTTGCTGTCGGTGAGAGTCTCAATCGCAGCCCAAGCGATGTCCCGGGCTGTGACAAGGTATGAATCGTCGAAACTGGCTTTTGAAAGTTCGACCAATGCTCCGAGAATGACGCCTTGGTTGTAGGACCATACAGTGAAGCCATTGTTTCTACAAGAGCCGTCCAATCCATCGTTGATGGTGTTGTTCTTGGTGATCATGCCGGATTTTTCAAACCACTGCCACTCCTTGACTGCCCAGTTGAGGTATTTGATGTTCCACGTCCGGCTGGCAAGATGAGAAGCGACGCTCAAGAACAACGAATTTGCAATGGCGTTGACGTAGGTTTTGTCCTTGTCCCACCAGATTCCACCATTGCAGTTGGTGGTCCAGCCTTTGGCCATGTCGTCGAAGAGCTGCTCTGCGACGTTGAGGTACTTCTGATCCTTTGTCAAGTCGTACGCCTTGATCCAGGCCAGAGCCCACCATCCTTCGTCATCATAGAAGTCGCTTTTCGTCGTCCACACATTCTTGTTGATCTCGAAGGTGTTTTGCAGGGTGTCCAGGAAATTCGATGTCGAATCCAGGCCTTGCATGTCGGCCAGTGCAGTGATACACTCTGCACTGTTCCACCATCCTGTACCGTTGAATACTCCAGTTCCCTGGTTGTACCAGTGCATTAATGCATCAGAAGAAGACCGGGCATGGGAGAGGTAGTCGTAAGCTGGAGCGGCTTGTGAGAGGACGAAGCTCCCGAGGAGCGGTAGAAGATATTTTGACAACCGAGCCATTGTTGAGGTATGTGATTGTGTTTGGGAAAACAAAAGATAACAAAGAATGAATGTCTGCGAGCAAAGGGTCTGCGTCTGTAAAGATCTTATAACCTGTTTCGAAGGAGTGCCCTGGCTGAGCAGTTTCGGCCCAGCCACATAGTTGGTCCTCATGGTTGGTTTGGCGAGCAAAGCTATATTGGTTGCCCAAAAATAAAGAGGCTATAGCAGGATTAGGCGGTGCTTCATACAGATCACTCGCCTTGGCTGTTACAGCATGCCTGATTCTGATATGGTTCGCGCAGGTGAGACGGTGACAGCGGGCTAAGAAGATTCCAAGGACAAGGCATAGCTTAGGCTGTTCCAGCCGGTTTTTGGGCTCGCCGTACTCGATAGTCTTGTGTTGTTGTCTGAGAGTTGGGCGATATCTCGGGGCTGTGATTGGAACCTTGTGATAGAATAGCCTTGTTGCTTCCTCCTGACCTACCTGTGTACTGTGCCTACAGGACCAGGTTCAAAATGGTTGTACATCGATAGGCTACGACGTGCCGAAAGGGCCGGTAGATCGTCCAGAAGCTGGAAGCGGCTGCCAGAGACTACCAAATCCGAAGCGACATGGAAGCTCATGGAGTCAGTGCACTCGAGTATGTCCCAATGTGTCCAAGGCCATCCTACTGCAATTACGGCACGGTGATCCGTTGTCGCAAACATTGCGATTTTGCATAGCGTGTGATCTGAAACACACGCAGGAAAGACGGTATGTCAGATGCGAAGTTCTGACCACGGTCATCACCGTCCAGCAGCTTACTGTCTGTCATCACTGCAGCACATCGTGAGCTTGGCGATTCGGTGTCCGACGTACATCTGCCTTGAACCGGGCTATGTTCCCTCGGCCATGTTGGTGGAGTGGAGGAGCACTATGCGCAGTGTTGCAAGACAACAAGTAGAGTGCGGATTGAGTGTCTTGTTAAAAATAGTCCAGGCTCGCTCGAGTCTTGGCTCAGGAGGATTCTGAAAGGCAAGATGAAACAGCCAAGTCTTTCAAGACTTTTTAGACGACCGCACCTCGAGTTCTATCGAGTACCACGATAGTAAACAGTGATGATGTGCGCTATGCCGATATGCTGTGGAAATCTAGCCGTGTTCACAGTGCAACACCGACCGGACTTGAGGACGATCTGCATAGCTGCAGCGGATTGTGGCATAACCATGTGGATGCGGCAGTGCTGCACGAGCAGCCACCTGCACGACTTGCACGAGACAAGATGAGAATACCAGGAACCGAGTCTTGGAAGGTACGTGAGTTCTTGCTGATCAAATGCTGAGGATAAGGCAACAGTACTACCCTGGAAACCGACATGTTGTGTGACTTGGTCACTCGCAGAACGATCTGCTTCTGCCGGCGCCCGAGAACGGGTAATATAATCTGTCACGGCGAAGAACACCTCAACAAAATCAGCTATATGATCAGGTCTCGTGGTCTAGCGGTATGATACTCGCTTAGGGAGATTGCTTAACGGCGTTCTTGAAAACTCTAAGTCTATGTTGCGAGTGGTCCCGGGTTCGATTCCCGGCGAGACCCTTCTTTTGCATGTGTAGAAGCACTTTTGGTATAGAGGAGGAAGAAGGGCGTTGTTGGGGTGAGTTTTTGGAAATTTTGGTGAGAGGTGGTGGAGTGAAGCCTCGAATTTTGGGTTTTGACGGCAGGATTTTCCGACGAGAACTTCTTTTGCAGCTGGCATGAGTGATTGTCAAGGGAGGTGTCTTGTTCAGGGAGAAAGATAGATGAGGTCAGAGCCGGATTTGGAGAGTTTGGGTTAGCAGACGGCGATGGATGGCTGCCCGACGACGAGACCCTTTCATTCTCTCCAATGCACGGCGAGACCTATCTTTTGCTTATAGCATGTCTGTCAGAAACATGCTTTTTGTCTTAATGAGGACGAGACCACTTTTGGTGATCAGATGAAGATTGCTTGAAATCTTGTGGTAGGATCCATGCATCTCAATGGGAACGATGCCACAAACATATCCTCATAAAGAGGCACAAACATGTTCTGATCCGAGAAACGTCCATTGAGAGCCCCTAGAGCCACCCCCTTATCAAGGGGTCTCCTTGGACGCACCACATGTTCATGACATCTTTATGACCTTTCATAACCCCTCAGGATGCAGCAGGCTGTTTGGAGGATGAAGTTGCTCGAGATTTTGCTCCGATTACACGTCAGAGTATTGGATGTCGTCCGTTATCATCAGTAAAAAGGACGACCTTGTTTTGATCTTATCAAGATGGAAGGCGCAGCAAGAGTCTCGCAAAGCAGCCGAGTCAGGAGCTCTTGGGAAGGCACGAGCAACTCAGGAACTCGGCCTCGAATTTCTCCAGCAGACACATACCAGTTCGCGGACAGATTGCTCCTCAAGTAATAAGTGTTTTCACAAGCCTCGAAAACCTTAGAGGTAGGATGAAGCTGTTGGTCTCAAGTCTCATTCCAGTCCACACCGCTGTCAAGGCATCGGTCGACTCTACCAGCGAAGTAGAAGCGATGAGACATTTCAACCTCAGCGCTTGGATAGTCGAAGAACGACTCAGGGATACCTTCTAGGATTGTGTGTGTGTGTCACTGACTTTCCTGCCAGCCAGATCATGTTGTGTCTCCTGTACTCGCTGCATGAGTGCACGGGTATGGTTGTCATCCATCTCTTTAGGCAAATGTCCTTCCTGGTAAGGTCCAAATACACTGCGGAGTTCCAGATCTGTAAAACGTCAAAGCCTGCTTTGCTACAGCTTGCTTCCAGGAGGCGCAGAGCGACAGCCGGAATTTCTTGTAACTTGTCAGGCGAGGATGTCGGGATCTTCAGGCGAGTTTTCTGGAGGTGAAGCGGCGCTGGTGCGGGAAAGGTGAATAGGGAGAGATCACCTGCTCGGAAGCGAGGCGGCTTGTGGTGATCCTGGCGGTGACAGTATAAAGATGTGCGCCTTCTCTTTTTTGTATATCGAAGTGAACGTGGTCATGTTATGAAGGTAAAGAAGCTTAACATTAACAAAAAGTGGTAGAAAGTACAATATATACACGAAAAAGCCCATGAGATAAGTCATCCCAGGAAAATGTTGGTAGCAACAAGAGAGCGTAAGAAGAGAAGAAAAGACAGCGACGGCAGGCTCAGACGGCTGGAATCGCTGCCCTGACATCGCTGGAGACGAGAATAGAAACCAACATATCTCGTCGGCCGAACAGAAGAACTACCATATATCAACAGTTGACAGGTATGGTGCAACACGCAAGGTGAGAAAAACAATAACACAAATTGGCGAGTCCGCTTGGGGCTGAGTTCATAAAGAGCTTCCAGGAATGGCGGCCACAGATCTGGGCGGCGTTCAAAATGTAATAGATACAGCTTGCATGAGCACGGCTCAGCAGTCAAAAGGAAGAGGCGCCGAATGAGCAGAACGTGAAGTTCGTGTCCCGCCGTGAACGTATGGTCAAACACTTAGTCAGAGAAGACAAAGTAAGCAGTTCCAGACTTCACGGAGACGGTGCAACCAGAGGTGGAGCTGCATGACTCGTAGTTGCTGCCACTGCAGTACTGTCCGTTGCTGTATCTGCATTTGCCGTCCATGTTGTCTCCCTCAAGGGTGATGGTGAAGTCGAGCTTCTCGTTGGTGGTGGGAGCGTTCTGGAAGATTGCGAGCCATGCAGCACCGTTGGAGTAACCAACACCGAGGTTGAGAGGAGCATAGTTACCCCAAGGGTTAGCAGAGGATCCCCATTGGCAGCCATCCTCGGCTGAGACACCGGCAGGGTTCACATAGTACTGAGCAGAGGTAGTTTTGCCAGTCCACTCGTAGTAGGTGGCATCAGGGCAGGTCAGGTTTGCAGTGCTGCCAGGGTTGGCGGTAACAGGCACAGTCTCGCTCTCAGTACCGGGGTAGTCAGTACGGCAGACAGCAGCGCTCGAGGACATTTCGTTGCGAACAAGGACAGTGACCTCGGAGGTACCAGTGATGCAAAGAGTGTCGTGCTTAGCGTTGGTCTTGTAAAGCTTGCCGTTCTTGCAGAGAAGGCCACCAACAGACTGACCAGTCAAGCCCTGGGTGGAGGGCCAGTGGGCCTTTTGGTAGCCGGCAGGGCAGGCGTATGAGCAGTACATACCCTCGGAGCAGCAGCCGCTACCTCCGCAGTTGGAGTGAGTGACGGTCTTGATGTTGGTCAGACCAAGGAGGGAGCTTCCGAAGCCGGGCGACTGGACACCAGTCCAGCCACCAAGACCGAGGTAGTTAAGAGCAACGGCACCGTATTCAGAGGGGAAGTCGGAGCAGTCAATCTCTCCATCGGGGAAAGTAGTGTCGAGGCCAGCTGACGGGGACGAGGAAGAAGAAGAGGAAGCGGTAGAAGAGGCAGCACTAGTGCTGACGGAGACGCTGGTCGAGCTGGAAGAGCTGGACGAGGTCGAGGTGAAGAAGGTAGTGCTGGCAGCGGCGGCGGGGGAAGAGGTCGAGGGCACAGCCGAGGACGAGGGTTCGGCGAGGGATGGTGCACCATTGGCCCAGACCAGAGTACCGTTCTTGATGCCCTCGAGGACTTCGGCCTCGGAGACGATGTTGCCGTTGAGCGAGTACATGACGATCGTGGGTCCAGCAACAAAGACGTCGACGTTTTCAGTTGCGGTAGCATCACGCTTCATCTCCTTGTGGTGTTGGTGGTGGGCGTGGTGGTTGTGACGAGGCACAGCGGCGGCCAGGCCAAAGGCGGCCGAGAGCATGACAAGCGAGGACTTCATGATTGATCCGGTAAGAATGCGATTCGATGTTGTCGGATGAGGTTGACTTTTCGTGGGTGGAATGCGTTGCAAGTGAGTGACTGTCGTAAAGATCCAAAAGAGTGGATAGAAGCAAAGGCTTCAGGTAGGTCGTCGATAGGTCCGGGGAAACGAGTGTCGGGTGCTACAACATGTAGATGGGCGGCGTGAAGGTCGAAGAGGAAGGAAGGGAGATGCGGAAGGGACGACCTTCAATGAACTATGTAAAATGATCCTGCCCGTTTCCGCCCTCAAGGCTTGTCGCAAAGGAGGCAAGTTCGCGTGCCTGCCAAGGTCATCTCGCGCCAGTGAGCCTCCTTCGCATGCTAATCCCCTCATGGCGTGTGTTGTAAACTGCTGCCGAAAGTCTAGAATATTACTGCCGTCCGAGTCTTGTTTACATATGCCTTTTTGTCCAGCAATTGACTCTTTAAAGCACTCACAACTCGGTCTGCGTGGACACATGTTCACAGCGACTACCTGTGGTCCATACTGGCTCCTCTGCCAGTTCCGGTGTGCCAGCAGCACGTCGAAGAGGGAATGCTAACAGGAACAAATAAACTCATCAAATTTCCCCATGCATGCTTGTTGGTCCCGACCGTTGATGGTGCCAAAGTCAATGATCGACCGTCAACACACAGACCCTTGCGCAAATCACAAGATCTCGTCCTTTCTAGCACAGAACAAACCCCCGAGCTCCTGCACCTCTCATGCGAACCATGCGAATCGCCTTTGACAGTCGCTCTTCTGCCGAGCTGCTCGTCTTGCACACTGTTGAAGAAGCACCTACGCGTGTTGGGAAGCCATGTAAGCGGCCAAGGGCACTGCCATGCTCGGTACTTGGCGATTGAGAAGTCTACAGTGTTTGTTGGGAGACTTGCGAGGAATGTAAGACCCTTGGCAGCTTGTAGACAAAGGTATGTTATGGTGAGAACAACAAAAACAGATTTGCCGTCTTCGAGATCGCTGTCTCTGCCGTCGATTCGTAGCAGGTCCTTCTTTTGTATGTTGCAATCTCGTTGCAATCTCCTGACTCCTGCCGGTTTACCGCCCGGATAAGATTAGGGCCTTGCTATACGACTATCGATACCATTCAAATTATTCGTCATCGCGAAGTTAAAGCAGGGGTACTCGTCTGAAAGACTTTCTCCATGCTGCATTGTCTCTGTTATCCAAAATATGAGTATCTGCACGTCAACTTGGGTGCCCGATATATTCTCCGGTACTTGCGCTCCGTCGTAAAGCATGATCAAACTGTAGCGACTCGTGTGAGGAAGACACTTGAGCCTTGTTGGCAACATGATTGATGTTGTTGAGCTGCTAGGCTGTCGACTACGTAGCCGACACCCAAGCTTTGAGACATCGGGTGGGTCAATCTTACAGCAAGCGAGGGTAGGTCTAGATCTTGAGCTACACCATTCCTCGCACAACATTGTGCAAGAGCCATAACGCTCTGTGCTGCATGTTGCGAACGTGTTCAGCATCAAATCTTCGCGGAATTGCTACTGGTATGACCCTGGTCTTCTTCTGTGTCAGTTCTCTAAACACGACCCAAGCACTTCATCGACTGTTTACACACTCTGTTCATGTGCGTTATGTGCTTGAATAGTTGGTGTATGATGGTGAGTGTATACGTGCTGAGATGATCGCGTTTGACTAGAATGTCAATAGTCAAGTCAAGCACGACAGGATTTCGTGTGTTTCTATTCTCATGCAAGAACCACGCCCCGCGATGCACGGACAATCTGTCAAAGCAAAAGATAAAAGCAGCAGTAACGTCAGGATCCAACATTGTCGACGAGCTGAGCTGCGTACAAGAGACTTCTGGCAAAAGGGAGGGCATCGTGAGCAACAAAACCAAAAAGACGTTCGCCCGACCAGAGGCTCGAACTCTGAACCTTGAGATCTCTATAAGATAAAAGTCTCACGCGCTGACCAATTGTGCCAGCCGGGCAAAGATAAGATAAAAGAGCAAATGTTATATATATCTTTCTGACACAAGGCCAGACTTACATTGCCCAAGAATCACGTCTCAAACTTCACGCTCGTACCTCGTTGCATAGTTATTCAATGTGTATATAGGTATTAGCGGAATATGTACGTGTCCAAGAGACTGCGGAGCAGGCCTGCTGCAGTGACAAGAAATCTACATGGAATGTACCAAGTCCAAAATGTGTTTCTCGCAATCCTCCCAATACCTCTCTCTTTGTTCGTTCAGACGACCGGCACAGACCCAAGAGCAAGATCTGCGCAAGAAGGGTCGGAACAACTCGCTTGAAGAACACATCTCGCTGCCAGGTCCAACATAATAGTAGTCAACCCACTGTGCCCTGGGTACGAGAAACTGCTTTCTGCAAACCGAACAGTGTTGCATACCAAATTCCTTGCTTTCGATTACCTTTTCGATCGCCGTATTGACAGGCGGAGACGCGTCTTCCGGAAGGAGTGCAGACAACTGTCCAACGTACTGAGAGCGAGCACAAGCGCGCGCACTCAATTCAAAAAGAGAAGGCGCAGCAGATCGTACGGCCGAAGGCGGCGAAGGTCGTGTGAACGAAGCGGAATAGTCTGGTGTGGAATATGCGGTATACGCGCGGAAACGTGGGCGGACCACCGACCCATCGATCTCGAAGAAAGTTGGAGCTGATGAAGCAACATACGTAGATGTGGATTTGAGTCCTCGAGAAGCTGTATATAGTCGAGAGGCATATAGGCGATGCAGCAAGGCCTCGTGTGATGGTTCGGTCATGTCGATCTCATGACAGTGTTTGCGTAATCGATGTAATTCGCGCAAACAGTCGTCGACTTTGGAAGGAACGCTTCTGAGCATATTCGAAGTCGGCAGAGGCAAAGGCTGCACGAAAGGGTTTGGACTTAACGAAAGCTGCACTAGCTTGTTTTCGATCAGAGCAAGTAGCTCGAAGGGGAGGAAGGGAAGCTGATTGCCGGCGATGTTGAGCTCGTGGAGGTTGCGAAGACGACCTATGGAGGGCGAGATTTCGGTCAATGAGTTCGAACGTAGACTGAGAACAGCCAGGTTGCCGAGGTTCCACAGCTCGGACGGTAGCTGCTGCAGGTCATTTCTGGAGAGAAACAGCTTGATGCTGGGAGTGAGTGGTGCAAAATGGTCATCTGTGATCTTCTGGGAGTCGTTGATGGGAACGGGAAGGCGGATAAGCTGATGGAGCGGCTTCAGGGTTTCGTTATCGATTCGACCAAGGCGCATGTCACTGTGCGAAAACGTCAGTCGGTCGTGTAGAAGTGATGTGGCAGCCAAACACCCACGAGAGATCGATGGAATCCTTGCAAGCATCGACCGAGTTGAATACTAGACTGGCGGCATGCTCCTGAATCGAGTCTTTCGGCTTGGTAGGAGTTTTCGAGTCTTTCGGTTTGGTGGGAGTTTGCAAGTCTTTCGACTTTGTGGGAGTGTGACGTTGAGTCAGGGGAGCGCCCTTCTGCATGTATTCGTTGAAGGTCAGACTCTGCATCCGTCGATTACTGCTCCCAATGCTGTCGGTAGAACTGTCGGAACCCAGCCAGACACCGCTATCTGGCTTCTTCGTCTCTCCTCGCACGCGTGCCATGATGGGAGAATTGGCATGCTGGTACCAAGGGCCGCGCACAAGTCGCTTGCGCCTATAGCCAGTGGCCTCGGACTCTTCGGACGCGTCCTCACTGAAGATGGGATCGCTGGACATGCTGCTGTCGTAGTCCCATCCCGCATGCCGCTTGCGGGATGGGAAGGCGGCCGGCGGTAGTGGCGGCGAGCTCGGTGGCTCATTGAAGACCTCTTCCGGGAGGACCGGCGGCGACGAAGGGATAAACATGGTCGGGAACAATCTTGACGAATTGCCCAGAGAGAATAAAGGAAGAGGAATAAAGTCGCGTCGCAAGCCTTGAAGACGCGTGCGGATCGACCCCGCACTTTTTGTCCACCAGCGTCATATCACTCCATCCTTATCTCACTCACGTGTCGAGTTGCACTGAATAAGGGTCCGGGAAGGACGAAACGGTCAAGCACTCCACAAGCCACTTGATGTTGCTTCAGTTGACTACACTTGGTGACTTGCTGCCTTCACTGGATGCTACCAACAGATTGTCAACCTTCTGTTATCACTAGCTCAGATCCAGTGCTCCAAGCGCGGATTCTACTCTCAACTCGCTCTATCTCTGTCGAGCTCCCATATCCTCGACTCCTTGCGAGCGCAGCAACGTACTCATACTCCTCATAAACATCACCATTGACCTTGAATGCCCAGGGTGCTTCCAGATGCCTGTCCAAAATCTTCATTCCGGGGTTCAGCATGATCCTAACAAGCGCCTCGTCTGAGGATCTCTCCATAAGATCACCGAACCACAACAGCCTCCTCTCCATCGTCATCGCCGGCCAGCCGTCCTCATCGCATTCCACGGACTTCTCGCCCTTCCAGATAATGTAGTATATACAGCGAATAGGCCTGTGGCAGGCACAATCGCGCCAGTAGTATTTGTTCTCGCATCGTTGACCTTTCTCTGACTATCAGAACACCAGAATGTCAGTACATATGCCTGATTACAGGTTGCTTTCGGCACAGTCTCACCCATATGTGGGACGATTTATCAATCCAGAACTGTTCCCTTGTTCGTTTGGGCTGAACAGTACGGTGAATGGTACGTCTTCGTTCAACGTTGGAGGGTTTGCTGACCATTTTGCTTTGTGCTGCAATTGCGTGTCCATTGGAATTTTAGCGGTGTGTGACAAGGACTGTAATACGCTATGAGGCAGATTGCCGTCTATACCACTGCGACTCACCTGACTTCGGCAGATGATCTTCCCAGCCTCCGAGGCTGGTCGACTCAACATGGGTGGAGTCTTGGACCCCTGGTTTTCAGTATCATCGCTAGTGGGCTGCTACCGAATTCATGGTCAAAAATCCTGCTTCCACAAGATGACAGGTCGAATCGTTGAGAGGGTCTGGATGACAGGATAGGCACTATCGCCATGACCTGCCAGCTTCGGCAAGCATGGCTGGGAGCAAGTATCAATTTTTTTTTGCTTTTGCGGTGTGCTCTCGTGTTGCTAACGCGGGATGGTCTATGCGACCTCAAAGCAATCTATTTCGATACAGCCCGCGAATTCTTCTCCACCCGTCGAGCGATATAGGAATAATGGGAATTACGCTCTACAAATGCCGTTGCCGGTGGTTCGTCACTGAGCGGCCGGGCCCAAGTCTTCATCGTAGAATTCAAACATACGTGTATCCGCATACAGAGCCCTATAAGTACGGAGCATTTTTCACGCCAAGTACGAGGAACTCTTGGTTTGCAATTGATATCTTTATACAGGTTCTCTTATTATCACTGATGTACTTAGCAGTTCTCCAGGTAGGATGAATTACGAAAAATATGGGTGCAAGGTGATCAACATGCCGGCTGGTTCAACACGTCCGTGAGCGGCCACTACATGCTTTACCTACTATACCACCGACCACCCGGAAAATCAGTGGATCTCTACACTCCCAGCCTCTTCTCAGGCTTGAGTGTATCAATATGGATCATGCTGAAATAGAGGTATTCCCTCAGATGCTCACGCTGTCAGCTATAACCAATTACCTGGACCTTGGTTCGATCTTTTATCATTTGACTCACCGCTGCTGGGATTGCGTGCCCGCGACACACGAAAATGAGATCTGGAAATGTCAGAGACTCTGAGGTGAAATGGCTCGACGGCCGATCGCCAGGAGTGAATCATCTCGAGCCACGTACGACCAGAAGTGGTGCCGTCTACGAGGTCCCAAAGAGCGACGTGGATAGCGAGGACGAGATTACCACCGCTGGCAAAAGAAAGGCTAAAACGAGCAAAAGAAATGTCACCACGAGCAAAAGACATATCAGCCCAAGCGAAAAACATATCAGGCCGAGCGAGGTGATGGCAAGCACGAGCTACAAGCGTATCGACACGAGCCGCGAGGTAGTCGATCTGACCGGCGAGGATGACGAGGTCATTCGAGACAGTTTCGAGGCTGATACAAACACGGATATCGCATCACAAGACTCCAACGAAGATGAATCACAGCCAGACGAGGAACCTGCGTCCCGCAGCTACCCAGCTGACGTTGGTACGACCGCGGATAGCTGCCTAGAAGAATGGCCAGACAAAAGTCCAGAGGAAGATGATTTGGCAGTGAGTCTCAACGAGCAACATCGAACAACGATGCAGGCGAATGCTAACATGCAGTAGGACATGCAACGATACTCAACAGCACAAGAGAACTTCGTGGTGCCAAGGGACAGGCACAGCCAAAAGTTCAGAGACAAGAAGTATGGCAAAGCATCAGTGTTCCAAATATTGGTGATCTGGTCACAGATTCAACCAGATGACAGGCACTTCTGGCTACCTTCTGCTTTCGACTATCCTCGCGGCAGACCGTACGAGATTATCTGCGAGAGGGTTTGGGATTCGTGGCGTAGGTCGCGACATGATAGTCTCATGATGGATGCTAACCCAACGATCGAGCCTATTGGTAAGAGGGATTGGCCGAACGCCGGGCCTAAGATGCTGAA
>Ga0058697_10000250_pt1 | contig 25896 bp, 22 predicted proteins | sample AgamicAsMae_FD_66619 | JGI IMG/M metagenome (GOLD analysis project Ga0058697, IMG submission 66619) | Agave microbial communities from Guanajuato, Mexico - As.Ma.e | ecosystem: Host-associated > Plants > Phyllosphere > Phylloplane/Leaf | place: Guanajuato, Mexico | collected 2012-06-04
GGTACTGGCAGCGGCAACCCTGGTGCCGCAGGCCTGCCTCCGGCACAGCTCGTCAACAAGCCCGACGGAGGAAACGCAAAGAACTTGTCCTCGTACGCTCCTTCATCAAATGATCCCGCCACCGCTCCCGAGTACTCGGCTGCAGAGGTCAACCCCGAGACGAGCAAGGAGGAATTGAACAACAGACTCGGCGAGCTGGTCAAGGCCGCTCCCGTCATGCTCTTCATGAAGGGAACACCCTCGGCCCCCCAGTGTGGTTTCTCGCGTCAGACCGTCAGCCTCCTTAGAGAAAAAGGCGTTCGTTATGGTTTCTTCAACATTTTGGCCGATGACGATGTGAGACAGGGTCTCAAGGAGTTCGCAGACTGGCCCACCTTCCCCCAGGTCTGGGTTGGTGGCGAGCTGGTTGGTGGTCTTGATATCGTAAGTACATTCGCAGACATTACACGCCTCGACCTCATGCACTGACTTTTTTTTCTCACAGCTCAAGGAGGAGTTTGAGAACGACCCAGACTTTTTGGGTGACTACTCGGTCAGCGGCAAGAAGGGTGGCCCTGCTGCTTAATCTGCTGGCAGCTGTGTTGTATGCACCACACTTTAACTCTCCACCAATTCATGTCACTTACTTCCCCCGAAATGTTCTTACGCTCAAACATAGACAACGACGCCTTCGATACCATCAATGAAAATATTTCACAAGCCTTACGATGATCGGACTCTTATTTTCACACCATGTAGATTGACTTTTATATACAGTAATGATCTAGGATTGAGTCTTGTCCCACGCAGCTTCCATTTCGGCTTCCCCAATTGATTGGAGTCTGGGCAGTAGACTGTGGTGAGCGACCGAAACATGCTTGCGCCATACCTCTTCAGTGGCAAACTCGAGCCCGCAACCGCTATGTGCGCATGGGAGCGAGTCTGGGTCATCAGTATCTCGAATGTAGTCGGTACATTGTTGGAATCTCTGTATCTCTCGTTAGCGAACGATCGCACACTGCTTCATCCGGTGACACTTACGCTGTGACAGTCAATCCATGGACAATGGAACTCGTCCATCGGTTCCCTGCTCTTCGGTTGCTCTTCGTCCGTATTCATTTCTTGATTTTGTTGCGCCGGAACCTCGTTCGACGGTTGCAAATGTTGCAATATGTGATTATCAAGGAGATTGGCTCCCAGTGGTGCTTGCCGTCCTGTGATAATATCTGTGATTTGTTCTTGTTGCTGTCTCTGGACGATATCTTGCTCCACGGCCTGTGGTTGTCCGCTGTAAGTACGAAACAGAGACGCCTCAAATTCAGCCCATTCCTGAGCGTCCTCTCCTCCACAGAGTTGATTGTAAGACGATTCGAATGAATTTGTCTGCCTCGACTCAGCAGCACTCAGAGACTGTGTTGCAGCAGGCATTTGCGAGAAGATCAGATGCAGTCTGCTAAGAGCTGTTTCCTTCCTCCGCGCCGGAGCACCATCTTCAGCCGTTGGCTTGGTGTGATACCCTCGAGATAGCTCTTGGTGACGATCTTCACTCGTCATGGAGACGGACCATGCTGGAGGAAACCCCCTGGTAGATAGCATTGTTAAGTCATCATGGTAGGAAACATCCTGTGATAGGTCTGTGTCCACATGCCACGTCTGTGCCGGTGATTTTTGCTTGGACCTGGATAGTTCGGGTTCAAAGCTGTCGTTCCTCCTGAGATGGCCTCGATGCTCTCGTTCAGTATTCCGAACATTCGCCAGCGATGGTTCCAAGGTCAAGTCTGATCGGGAGCTTGATGCACTGGCTTCTCCTATGTTGCATTCTTGCAAGAGGAAATCAGAAAGTTCTTCATCAGCATCTGAAGCTGTATCGAGGCTAGATGCGAAGTTCGAATATTGCACAGATCCATTTCCAAGATAATGTCGTTTGCTCACTGCCTGATGGAGTTGTGGTGATGAGGATGTTCCATGCGATGGAGCAGAAGAGAGTTTGTGAGTACTTCTCAGCGTTGCGAGCTCGTTTGTCGTTTCCAGAGCGCCATAGCCGCTGATAGAGTTTGGAAATAGATCTCTTGCTAGTCCTGCTGCAGATTCTTTAATCCTTGAAGACAACATTGATGATCGTATGTCGACAGACAAGTAGCCAGAAAGATCTTCCAGTATCCGATCCAAGGCAATTCTCAGCAGATGATACAGAAAAAAAGGTGCTGTTCGTAACGTCAAGCCTTGACCAGCTCGTCCATCAGTTCGCGCTTAGGGCAAGCGTTGAGCAGGATAGAGACGAGACAGCTTTCGAGAACTGCGCGGAGAACAACACTGCTGACACTGCTGACACTGCCGATACGGACGTGGGAGCATTGAATCAGAGCAAGACGAGAGGAGTTCGGAGAAGAAGAACCCCTCATGCTGCTGACCAAAGATCCATGGACGTGATGCACACGCGATACTTCTCTACTTTCGGGTAAAAGACGAGCTGCCAGGTTCCCCACACTTTGTCAGAGTCGAGCTATCTCGGTGAGGAAGGATGTTGCGTCGATACCTCTACTTCATAGTCTGCGCCAAAATCACCAAAATGACATATACAAAAGTGCAAGATGTTCAGATATCGTAGAAGCGGGATGAATCAATAACTCAGTGGTATCATAAAAGTGCTATGCAATGCAATGGATGTGCAAGCGAGAGGATTTATCTCACAGCTCGTCTTTGTATGTCTCTTCGGAGCCCTCAGGCTTCTTCTGGTCGTCATCCGCCGGAGCGTCCTTGCTGGGCTTGGATTCGGCCTTCTTCGTGTCGGTTCCCTCTGTGGCCTCTTTCTTGGCCGAGTCTGGCTCTTCACCATCTAACAAAACACCTCTGTACTCGCGTCCTTCGGGGGTGTCAAAGACTTTGAGTTCCCAGCCTCCGCCACCTGCAATCTTCTCCAGTTCCTTCTTCAGCGTCTCGACACTCTTTGCATCACCGAGTCCGAGCCTTTTCAGCTCATCTGCAGACATGGCTTTGCCAAAGCTATCAGCGATGGTTTCGATGTACTTGTCCTTACCGCCTCCCACGATTGCTGATTTCTCAATCCTGCTGCCCTCAGGAACCCACTTGTGAGCACCAATGGTAATACCGCCGATGGTGATAGGAGCTTTGGGCTGCGAGTCGGCCAAAGGATTGGGAACGTCGGCGGCAAGGATATCGGAAGCAGCGGCAACGGCAGCTTCGTACTCGGGAACTTGGTCTTGGTCGAGAATTGGCGAGCAGGCGATCTTGTTTGCGCGGTCTTTCTGAGGAGGCTGGAAGGCGACGTCGTTGCAGAGACGCGGAGTCTGGATGATCATAAGATATGCGCAGGTTGCGACCTCTTTGATCCCCGATATGCGATCGGCAGTGGCTGGGTTGCAATGGAATTGGACTTCGATACGTCTCTCCTTGCCCGTCAAGTCGCAGAGGGTACCGCCGGCGATACGTTGTACGAGATATCTGCTCTCTCCGCGAGTCTCGAGCTTGCCGACGGCCTTCTCGTCCGAGAGCTTCTCTTGACCATCATGGGGCGGTTGTTCTTGGACAGCGCCAAGCATGAAACCGGGAACAGCGGGATCTTCGACTGGAGGATAGGCAGGAACGCCTTGAGAGGGAGGCAGCTGGTGGAACTGCTTGACACCCTGACCGTAGCAATATCTGTAGCTCCACCATCCACTCCAGTAGTAGATGCAGTTGCCCTGCATGCCTTTCAACAACTGCCAGCCGCGGGTGTTTGCGCGAGCCAACTCTTTCTCATGGTCTTGCTTGGAAAGCGTCTCATTGGGCTGTGCCGAGGGTTTTTGATCGACGATGCGTGGTATTTGGCACAGGTAATGTTGGTCTGCGAGAACGAGCTCCTCATAGTCGTATTGTGGCTTGTCGGTTTCGAGCGGATCTGCGTCCGAGTGGGAGCGGGCAGGGTGGTCAGAGTCAATTTTCTCCTGAGCCTGCAGGTTAGAAACATGGCCTTCTGGGAAGTCGACCGAGAACTGCGTTGCAATCAGTCGCTGTGTTTAGATGAAGGGGGCGTCGGCGGCTGTGTACCTGAGGGAAAGCAAGAACATCATCCTGCACGCTGAACGAGTTTTGAGCGGCAAATGCCACTCGCAGAAGAGCAGGCAAGGCCCAAAAGCTCCTCATGATGAAGTGCGCAGAGTCGAGGAGCTGGTGTTTGTGGATGACGATGCACAACGTGGAGAAGGGCCATTGAACACACAGGTGCTGCCAGGTGGTCACTGCGCCTTTCTGCCGACATGCCGATACATATACCAATCTTGCAGACCATCAATAGTTTCGAAGCATCGAACAAGGAAAGACAGACATATCATCATGCTCTTCATCCTTGCTCCTACTCAGATACTGGATTGCAAGCATCAAAGTGGAACAGCTTTCTCGTCGGTCCACATGTCCATGATTTTCTGATCTTAGTATATCAATAATCTTTGGCATTTCATAACTAGTCATTTCTAGGAAAGAGCAAAGGGAGTGTGAAATTTCCAGACAACGAGTCGTCAGGGCTCTCAAGCTGTCACATTTGACGATCAAGATCACCCAGGTCTTCGAGCCTGCATCTCAGACAAACAGGTAGCCCAACCATCCCAAAGCAGCATACATGGTTTTCAACAATCCGCTCGGCAAATGATACCAACGCCAATCTCCAAGCACTGTCGGAACTTTTGGCACCTAGCAGAGAGTGACAGTGAGGTTGGCAGCAATTCCGCAGGCATGCACCCTGCCTCCATCGTAAGCCGTCAACGGAGCACAGCTTGAGTCCGACAGCACAACGCTCCAAGGCTGTCCAGCGAACGGGTCACCGTCAGCGTTGATGACCGACCAGTAGAGGAGTTGATCTTGAGGCGAGTCCGTGAAGCCTAGAGTCCACTTGGGTGTCGAAGTGGAGAAATAGGCCGAAGTCTTGCTCAGACCAAAGGCATTGCCGACCCCGTTGCGAGTCTGTAGGTATGTTCCATTGATGGGAATGGCGTACTGACTGGGCTGCTGGATTGAGTTCGTGATGGTGATCCAGATAGGCACGGGACAGTTGTTGTTGACCTGCGCAAAGGTTGCCGACGCAGAAGTTGCCAAAGCGAGAATGCTGGCTGTAGCGTAGGTGACGAAGTGCATGGCGACTTTTGACACGAGCGGTGTGTGATAGACTAGGATGTAGGTGGATTTAATGAGAATATCAGCAGAGAGGATTTGGTTTCAAGGCAGTCCACTATTTGTGATGAGCTGAGCTAACAAGTAGTAGGCAGCAGGGACAGGAGGAGCGTCACTCTTATGTGCCGATTGCTCTTACCTTGCCTCAACTCACAATCTCGCCGTGATTGCTTTTTCCATCAAATGTACGAGACACAAGCCGATGGAATGTTCGTACTCAGTTTGTACACTGCAAGGAGCCGAACGGTGTAGCAAGGGAACAATGAAACTAAGGCCAAGCGCGAGACTCGTACATGAGTTGTACGAGACTATATCGGTGTATGGCCAAGGTGCCAAAGTGTGTTTGCAGATTCCCCTGCTACAGGATAAACTTAACGTGATTGATGTCCTCATCCCACTGGACTGGGTTGGAGGCGGTTCCCTGCAGAGTTCAAACTTGTGTTATCCATCTTTATTGAGCCTTTAGCATCATTGAGTGTCACATCTCGGTCGATTTGGAATCCAAGCCAAGCAGATCAGTATCACTGAAAATCCTTTGTGTGTTCCCTAGGGGCTTAGACTGGATGGGTTGCTCAAAGGGTAGGTAGTTCATAGTTGTCAAGGAAAACACACGCAATACGGTCGCTGGCCGCCTCAAACACAGGGCTTAGCAGACGAGCGTACGTTGGTCAAGTATGACAGGACAGACAATCTCAGACAAGATCGAACGTAATGCAGAATGCTGCTCGGTCGAGGTCAATTGTGGACAGTGTCAGGTAGAAGAAGTGGTCGTGGTTGGAAAGAAGTCAAGTATACCCGATGGGGAGAGAGACCCACTCAGTGGGGTCGGATGTTTAGCGGCATGAATAGGCGGGGACCTTCCTAATCAGCAAGAGCATGAGGGACGCGATCATGAGCAAGTAGGTGCGATGTAAGAAAGACCAAGTTTCCGGGCGATATGCCCTTGACAATTCCCAGCATACGACTAGGTGTACACTCTGTCCGCTCGATAGCGATACGTTCCGCCGCCCACAATAGCTCCCGAGCTCGTCTATCTCTCGTCCCGCAAAGGAACATGGCAGCTGCTATCACACAACAAGGGGTCGAGAAGGCCGCAAAGGACCTGAGCAATGGTCATACCAAGGTCAACAACTGGTCGGCACCTGGGGGTGCTGCCTTCGACTTCCGCTCAGATGTCATGACCCGCCCGACCACTCGAATGCTTGAAGCCATCGCCGCAACCACCCTACAAGACGATGTCTTTATGGAAGACCCAACATCCAACGACCTCGAGACCTTCATTGCGGACCTGACGGGCAAGGAGGATGCTCTCTTTGTCTTGTCAGGTACCATGGGTAACCAGGTTGCCTTGCGTACCCAGCTATTGGCCCCTCCTCATGCTGTCCTCACCGACCATCGCTCACACATTGTTCAATGGGAGGCTGGTGGTGTCGCAAGTATGTGCGGTGCTCTGATCCAGGCCGTCGTACCCGCCAACAACAAGTACCTGACCCTGGAAGACGTCAAGAAGTATGCTGTCATAAGCAATGATATCCACGCTTGTCCGACAAAGGTCTTGAGTCTGGAAAACACCCTCAACGGCATCGTGACTCCTCTCGAAGAGTTCCAACGTATCAGCGCTTGGGCCAAGGAGAACGGTATTCTCATGCATCTTGATGGTGCGAGACTGTGGGAGGCTGTGGCCTCGGGTGCGGGCTCCTTGAAAGACTACTGTGCTTGTTTCGATTCTATCTCGCTCTGCTTCAGTAAAGGTCTAGGTGCACCTATCGGCAGTATACTTGTCGGAACCAAGAAGTTCCGTGAGAGAGCACGCTGGATCAGGAAGAGCATTGGTGGTGGATTGCGTCAAGCAGGTGTAGTTACTGCTGCTGCTCGTGTTGCCGTTGAAGACACTTATCTTGGAGGCAAGCTGGCTGCCAGCCATGATAGAGCGCGCCAAATTGCTGCCATGTGGGAGAAGCTAGGTGGTAAAACATCGAACCCTGTCGAGACCAACATGTGCTGGCTGGACCTTGACGCTGCTGGCATCAGCGTCGAGGATTTTATCGCAGCTGGCGAGAAGGTTGGCTTGAGACTGGGAGGTGGTCGCCTTGTTGTACACTACCAGGTTGATGAAGAAGCCGTGAAGCGTCTGGAAACCCTCATGGAGGCTGTGCTTAAGGGCAAGAAGCTCGAAGGCACAGTTGACATTGACCCTAAGGATATGAACATTAAAGTCGAATAGTGTATTTACCAGATCAATATACATGACTATCTCCAGAACAAACCTTGACTACTACTTTCCCTCTTGCTCGTCCACTGTTCAGCTTTGCGAAAGCTTCCACTACCTGATCAAACTCCCAGGTGCTATCGAGAATGATCTTGCTACGGTCTAGACTCAAAGTCTCTTCTAACCACTCTTTGCGAAACTCCAGATTGACACAGTCGTAGCTCCGGCCCAGACCTACTTTTCCAACTACTGTTCTGATCACCATCTTGGGGTTCCAGAGATATATCGCTGCTCCACCCATGCTGTCGCGGCCAGTCTTGTCACCTACAATGGTAACGTACCTCTTTGCTAAACCTATGCACGATGTTCCGCCAACACAATCGATGATGGCTGCTGGGTTGAACTGACGGACAGCCTGTGCCACGTCTTCCGTGTTGTAATCGACAACAGATGTAGCACCCATCGACTTCGCAAAGTCGGTGTTACGAGAGGAGCACGTAGTGAGCACTTTCCACCCTCTTTCCCTGGCGAGTTGGAGTACGAACATGCCAACAGCTGAGCTTCCTCCAAGCACAACTAAGCGACCATCTTTCTGGACATGAGATTCGACGTTTGCAATGGTTGTGCGGGCTATGTCTATCAGCAAGACTGTCAGATTCTCAGAAGATCTGATATTACCTGTCAGCCAGACCAGCGGAAGAGCAGCAGCCTGTTCCCAACTCATATCTTGTGGCTTCTTTATCACAATGCTAGACTTTGTATTTATAGAAACGACATCTTGAAGCGTGCCACTAGTGAGTGCGAAAGTGATCCCATAGACCTGTCGAATGTATCAATAATGATTCACGTATATATCTGGTGATTCTGCGCAGTATCTCACTTCGTCGCCAACATCGAATCCACTATCTTTGCCAGCGGCTTCAATGACACCAGAAAAGTCCTCACCGATACCCTTATCAGAAGGAACAAATGACCTAGGAAGGTATCTCCAGACTGGAAGGTTCATCAACTGGATATCCACGGGATTGAGTGCTGCTGCCTTGACTCGCACATGGACCTCGGTCGCCGCTGGTGCAGTAGGAGATACCAGAGTCGATCTACGAAGAGCTTTGGGATAGCCCTCGTGAGTGAATATCCATGCTCTGATATTGTTGTCTGCCGAGGCCATGTCCGTCGTTTATTATGATGGAAGTCAATTCAAGCAGGCAGGATCTGCAAGATCAACAATAATTACAACCAAAGAGCGGGGAAATCTCTTCAGTGAGAGTTGCATGCCTCTGTCCGTTTCCGATCGTGGCTTCTCATCAAGACAAATACCGGATAGCAATTGCAGTCTTGCACCATGGACTCAATTGCAATAACCAACAGCGAGAACGTTGAATTGAGAAGTCACGACCAGCCAGGGCGGTGTCCAACAGTATGAATGGTGGAAGATCCCCCTAAGAAGCCGAATCTGCACCTGAGATGGCCAATCCACGGTTGGAGACGTGTTTCAGGCTCGCATGTCGCAAAGTGTTACAATTATTGTTCGCAAGTCGAACTTTTTCGAGATGTCGTGGATGATCAACCTCCGAGATCCTCGGCACAGCCAACGGCCGGCCACGATCAAGGTTTGGTACGCAAGGGCTACCCCTCGATCAGACCCCTATGACCGACACATGTACGGGTCTTCGTGTATCCGTAGATTGCATGTCCTTATATCAGTACCCTGGTACCATAGTCCAACTTCACTGCATCTTCCATATACTTGATAACAACAGTCAATTCTGTCTCGATAAAATTCTCTCTACTTTCGGACAATCGCCTCTGGAGAGCCTCGACCACCATGGCTACCAAGAACGATAATCCAAACTTCTACGACTGCCTGATCATTGGAGCTGGTATATCAGGCATCAATGTGGCGTACCGATTACAAGAACAATCGCCTAATCAGTCATACGCAATCCTCGAGGCTCGAGACTCGCTCGGTGGCACATGGGATCTTTTCAAATATCCTGGAATCCGCAGTGATTCAGATATGTACACATTCGGCTTCGAATTCTACCCATGGAAAGAATACCGCACGATGGCCGATGGAGCATCCATCAAGGAGTATCTGAATGATGCTGCAAACACTTTCGGCATTGACAAACATATCAATTACCGACACAAAGTTCTGTCTGCGAACTGGTCCACAGATCAACAAAACTGGAGTTTCAAAGTTGACTCACCAGAGGGTCAGAAGAACATGCGCTCCCGCTTTGTTGTGTTTTGCACAGGATACTACGACTTCAATGAGGCAATGCCTGCAACAATTCCCGGTATCGAGAACTTCCAAGGAAAAGTCGTCCATCCACAGTTCTGGCCTGAGGACTTGGACTACGCAAACAAAAACGTCGTCATCGTAAGTGGGCCTTACTCGTGTATTTAAATCGATCCTGACAGATTGTTACTCTTAGGTCGGTAGCGGAGCTACTGCTGTGACTCTTCTTCCCAATATAGCTAAGAAGACAAAGAATGTCGTTATGCTTCAGCGAAGTCCGACCTATATTGCTGCAGTTCCACAGAGAGACAATCTCTCTTACTGGCCCGCACGGTTCTTACCTCTCAGCTGGACCTCTAAGCTCAGACGCTTCCAATTCTTGATCTTGCCGTTCATATTCTTCAAGTTTTGCAAAGCATTCCCTGATCGTGCCAGAAAGCTGTTGCAGAAGGGAGCTGCGTCCCAACTTCCGGAAGGCTATCCTATCAAGCCAAACTTCGATCCAAGCTACAGCCCATGGGATCAGCGGCTGTGTGCTTCTCCAGATGGAGATTTCTACAAAGCCATCAAAGATGGACAAGCTGAGGTTGTAACAGCTCACATAAAGCAAGTCACAGAAAAGAGCATTCATCTTGAAGACTCTGACCGTGTCTTGACCCCCGACATAATCGTCACCGCTACCGGCTTGAAACTCATCATGGCAGGAGGGGCCAAAATGTCTGTTGACAATGAGCCCGTTGAAATACCACAGAAGCATCTCTGGAAAGGTGCTATGATAGAAGATGTCCCCAATGCTGCTATCGTCCTTGGTTATACGAATGCCTCGTGGACTCTAGGCTCGGATGCAACAGCGCAATTCGTCACTCGCCTGTTGAACCACATGGAGAAGAACAGCCTGTCGCAAGCAGTGCCCAGAGTGGACAAGAACTCTGGTATGCAAGACCAGTCGGTTCTGAATCTCAGCTCCACATACATCGTCAAGGCGGAGGGCAATCTACCAAAAGCAGGAAACAAAGCACCATGGCTTCCGCGGTCCAATTATCTGAGAGACCTCTGGGAGATGAAGTTTGGCAGCATCACGCACGACATGCAATTTTCGAGGATCTCGACATAGATCGTGGATCTTCATGTGTGATTGTCAGGTTGATCTGCGCCCTTCTGTAATCCTAGTATTGTAAATATGTATAATTATGGTTGATAGATGAGACAATTGACCAATCATAATCAAGTCATATGTGCTCGGCAGGTTCGGGCCGATCGACCCTTCTAAAGTCCGCTGCCACTGACTGGCTTCTTTCAGACTCGCCGCTGCTGCTTTGCTCATCGAACTCGAACTTCCCGTCGGAATCTTAATTGCTTCGTCTCGGGACTGTGTAATTCCTTGCGTACATTGCTGGATTGTAGATAACACAGCAGGTCTTACAAATATTCCGACATCAGGGCTCGAAAGTGGGGGGCGGGGTTCATCCACTCAAGCCGCAAGACAACCCTGACTGTGGGCCGAGAAGCCTGAGAGCGTGATCTCGTCTACGTGTACGAGGTATGGTTCTGCGAAGATGCTCGATATGCGATCGAAACTTCACCAAGGTCCGATTACAAAGATTGACATATTCTCGCGTCTTAGCTAACCCCATAGCACAGGCAGAGCATTACCTCAGGCATCAGAGGTCTCGTGAGTTTTGGGTGCAAACGAATACACGGCACGTCTGACTGTCGCGATCAGATACCAAAGAGCGACCCTATGAATGTGTGACATGTAAAAAACGCTTCTCGCGCAGGTAAGTAAATGAGCTGTTGAGGTGCGGCGACTATTGACACTTTCCCCCAGCGACGTGCTCTTTCGACACAGCAAGCTACATAATCAACAGGCTTCTGATGAGCGTGGAGACTCCACAAATCTCTCAGCTGGAGCTGCCAGAGCAACACCCTCGAATGGATCCATGGTACCCATTCAGGAAGATGGAGCAACTCCTCATGCCTCCTTCAATCGCTCGGACAGACCGAACTTCGCTCAACAGCAACCCTACGTCGATACGAATATGGGCCACTCTCGTCACATGTCTATGCCTGACATATCTCTCGTACATCAACAATTTAATATGAGTCCACAACAACATGGTCTCATACCTCAACTTACACCATCGCACACCTATGCAGGGCCCGAGTTTACGCCAATACAGGAGTTTACACCGACTGTTTCAACACCCGCAATACCGTCTCATGCATACGACCCGCAGTTGGTATCAATGGGCCATACTCACATGGATGGACTGATGTCAGCGCCCTTCGGAGTGGGAGGGATGCCTCTAGATTCACCGGGACAGTCCCAAGACATGTTGCAATTCTGGCTGGCGCAAGCGGACAGTGATTTGGGATACGGCGCTATGACCTTGCCGGACATCACTAGCACCCCATATACACCCGACCATAGATATGGGATGGCACATCCACCGGTACGTCGAGCTGCAACATCAGAGACCAGCGATACAGCGTCAACGGGCAATATACCAAACGAGCGGTTTGCACGGGTGGAGAGTTGTTGGTTAGCCAAGAATCATGGTAACCACCATCTCGTCCCATCTCTCTGGTCCGATGTCATGCGCTGTCCGGGGCCAAATTTGTTTTCTACTGGTGTCCCGCCGAGTCGAGAAAGGTCAGAGGGCCGCTGGGGTGTAAATGCAGCATTGCGCTCTCAACTAGAAGCCGAGTTTGGTCAAAGGGTTCACCCTGTGGATGCTTCCACCAAGCGGCCTGGGAACTTCCCTCCTGCGGAGGTACTGGAGATTTGTTTGGATCACTACTTCCGCCGTTTCCATCCAATTGCCCCTTTTATCCACGTTCCATCGTTCGACGCCTCGAGCACCCCTCTTCCTTTGCTGTATGCCATGTGTATGCTTGGGCTCAGCGTCTTGGAATCAAGCAACGGCGGCAGTTTTATCTCTAATGCTTTCACGGTATGGTCCAGTGTTCTGCTGATCAAGTGCACTTTGCTAATGCTAGCCAGAACTTGTTGCGAAAAGTACATAATGATCTAGCGCTCGACGCGATTAATCCTTCAGCTCCGCATGCACGTTTGGCCATTTTCGCGGCTGGCTTTTTGACTCTGTGTCTAGCTGGATTTTCAGGAGTACTTCAGTCAACCCACCCCTATACATGACTTGGGTGCTGATCGAATTTTTAGGACACAGACCGTTTGGCGCAGTCACAGACTCTCTATGCGACGCTGATAGCTGTAAGTGGTAATGACCAATCTCCCAAAAATCATTGACTGACAGAGCTTTAGACAGCACAGAGGCAGGGATTATTCTGTGCCGACGAAATCGATCTCGAAGACATGATTACTGACACCAGCGACGAGAATCTGCGATGGCTAACATGGGCTCGTGTTGAGAGTGCCAAAAGGTGATACAAAGTTCATATATCCTCTGCTTCTCCATACTGACCACGATTTCGACAGACTCATCGTAGCATTGTTGACCACCGATTGGTGGTACTCTGCAAACTCTTCTGTCAGCCCAGCCATACGCCCAGAGACACTTCAGGTTTGCTTGCCATGCGACGACATCCTGTTTGCTGCCGAATCTGCACCACGGTGGATTCAGCTCCAACGAATGGGGAAAAGAATGTCCATGCCGATGATCAAACCCCGGACTTTCAGTCTCGAAGGAGCTTTGGATCCAATCATATTGCTTGATCCCCCTTTGGATGCTCCTGGGCAGTACACCCTCCTTTCCGCCATAAAGCTCTGTGTATGCGATGCTCAACACCGACACTTCTTGCCTACGGACGAGTGGGAGAGACATGACCATTTAATACCATGGGAGACGTATCAGGATGACCTGAGAGCGCGGTCTCTGGTGCAGACTACACTGGCACTTGCGCCTGTGATAACAGGCTCGGCAAAAACCGCGGACCTCAATTCTCTTCTCTTATGGCACAATTTGTGCTTGACCCTAAATGCCAACATGCAGATCTTTGAACTTGCCGCAGGTCGAGCAGGCGCCGGGCCAGCTGGCAAAGCTCTCGCAGATGTGGAAGATTGGGCTCGCACGTCTTCCGCACGTCGTGCTTGTGTACATGCGGCACAATCTTTCAAACTGCTCAGCAACCGCAAAGTCTCGGAAAGCATTACACTGAACTCGATGTCCGCTCTGTTCTGCTCTGCTCTTGTTCTCGGTCTGTATCTTTTCACGGTGCCGAGCACCGAAGCTGAGACCGTACCTCCGCTGTATGAGTTGATGGACGATGTCGACTGGACTGTCGTGGGGAATGCAGGTATGGCGGAAAGCTCTCCTGGAAACAGCCCAGGCATGATGTTTGAGTCCTCTCATGCTTCCAATGTGACCCGCACGTTCATTGAAGCAGGCGGCCCTGTCTCGATCAATGGCGTTGTTGCTACCAGTGGATTCCAGACTGCAAGACGCACGTTGTTGGACTTTGCACACTTGATGGATGGAATCGGGACGTGGAAACCACGGAACTTGTCACGAATCCTGCACATCATGTCTGATGTGTTGGAAGAGTCTCTTTAGAAAGCTGTAGCCCATTATGGATAGTCGACGTGAATAAATTTGATGATAATCGTACGTATTCTGGGCTTAGTTCTTTTTCCACTCTGCCTTGTCCCAACCAGGATCATTGCCAAATGCCTCGGAATTCTCGTGGATCCAATCTGCGACATCTTTGCACTGAGCCACCCAAGCGTCGTCTTTTTTGCTTGCAATGCGCTCGAGGACCTCTTCCATAACCTCCAGTTTCTCATCCTCGGTCTGTAAGAAAGGGTGGAACAGCAAAGCTAAGTGTCCTCCTTCTTCCACGACCTCATCTATCCTCTTGAACAGACGATCCTTCAAGACTTGTGGGGATAACGCCTCCTCGGTGTCGCCCTTGCCTTTTCTCAACGCAGCTGTCGAAGCCATATAGAAGTACGCATCGATGCTTTCCCACTGGAAGGGTACCATCGCAATACCATCCACTAAAGCTGGACGCTCGGCCGCTGGCGAAAGGTAGTTCATTCCCTTTTGCTTCATCAGCCCCAATGTACGATCGGTGACCAATCCACCCGGCGGTCTGAATCCCTTGTAATGCACACCAATAGCCTCCGCACCCTCAACACTCTTGTTCAAGTTCCCCACCTCTGTCTCGGCATCAAGATTCTTCCAGACCTCATGCTGGTAGGCGTGAAAACCGATCTCATGGCCTCGTTTCTGGACATGTTGAATTGTGTCGGTATAGACAGGACAGTTCCAGCCTTCGACGAAATAAGTGGCTGGGATGTGGTATTTGTCGAGCAGGTCAAGCATCAACGGCAGCTTCTCGGTCACTGAAAAGTGCGAGCCTATTTGCTTGTCCTTGGGCCAGAGACCACGGTTCAGATCGGCGGCCTCGCCCATGTTGTCCATTGTCAAGGTGATGCAGGCGCGTTTACCATTTGGCCAGGGATATTGTTGGGTTGTGCTCATGGTGGATATTCTCGGTAGTCTGTGTAGAGTGTGGAAGTGAACCTGGAGTTGATGGAGACTGGAAGCTGTTTGGAATTTGCAACGTCTTGGCCAGCAAAACATACAGATCTCACATTGGTTAGGAAAGACGGTTTCAAGGCGAACGTCGCTGCCGTAAGAGGAGGTGGAGAAGTTGCGGTGGTGACGTCCGAGGGAGGAACTGCCGAATGTGGGGCCTTTTCTTATAGCGACCCTGACCTCGTGCCTACCTTCCTATATCATTGTTATTAACTTATTGGACGAACAGACATGTTTTCCCGTTCTTGTGCCATCGCATCTGGAGCCACTCAAGCCGTCGGGAAAAGTTGAGCGCCCGAGGTCAATAGCTCAGACTTCAAGCCGCTCATTGAACTCGTATCTGTGACACGCTTTTCCGCGCGGTCAGTTTCACTGCTTTGACGACTGTCACCTACGAGAATGTTCCTCGGTACCTAATCTGCACGACCATCGTGGCATGGCCATCGTTCTTATCCGACTGTGTCCTGGGCTCACCAAACTGCCTGTCAGTCAAGCAAAATACATATCCTGAAGCACGTCCACATGCGACTTATCGTGATCGGCTGCTTCGTCCCTCTAAGCGCCGCCAAGAATCTGCAGGAGCAATTTATCATCACAAAATATTGGTGACCCAAGCAGTCGGTATGCAGCTCGGCTCGCAAGCCAGCACCTCGTACTCGGTAGGGTTGGTAGTCTCTGGATTCGTGCCCCTCTCTTAACTTTCCTTTATTCTCCTATTCTTTTCTACCTAGAGCGTCAAGAGAAACAACATGTCTACAGCAAAGTCTCAAGTCAAAGGCGTCCTGTTGGTAGGCAGTGTGCCTGGGAGCGATACTGAAGATGTTTTGCGCCGGATTGCTCCAGCGCTGGGAAGCCGTCTCAAGTATATACCTGACGGAGAGACCGGCCAACGCAACTTCTTCATAGGATGGCAGATGTACAAGGTGTGTATTCTGCAACAGAGACTGCTCGGCCTAAGTGACTAACTCTAGGCAACAAGTTCGGTGCCTTCCCTGAGGTCATCAGTCAATTCGGCCAGAACGGCAAGTTTGAGGAGACTCCCGTGCCAGAGAAGAAGATCAAAGAAGCCGCCGAAAAGCTCGAGGGCATGTCGACAGATTACGACACCGCGGCTCTTGAGTCTTACCCAGTGTTCAAGAAACTAAAGGAGGAAGGGGTTATCCCTCAGAAAGTCAAGTTCCAGGTCTGCTTACCTTCCCCACTGACATTCGTCTCGCCTTTTATCGTGGGAGACTACAAGACCGCGATTGAGCCTGTTTACGAGCGAGCCATCCTCAGAGCTTTGGAAAACATCACCAAGGCTATCCCAGAGCATGAGTTGGCTATCCAATGGGATGTCCCTCTTGAATTTGCTCTACTGGAGGGTGTCTGGGTAGAGCCCTGGTTCTCTCCTCTCAAGCAAGGGATTCTAGATCGCTGGCATAGACTGACTGCAGCTGTTAAACCTGATATCGACATGGGCTTCCATTTCTGCTACGGCGATATTGGTCACCAGCACTTCACTCAGCCAAAGGATACGGGTGTGATGGTCGATATGGCCAAAGAGCTTTTGAGTCAGGTCAAGAGACGTGTCGATTACATCCACATGCCTGTTCCTAAGGACAGAGATGATGCGGCATACTTTGCTTCCTTGAAGGAGTTGCAAGCAGTCAGGGGTCAGACGGACATCTATCTTGGTCTCGTGCACACGGATGACTTGGAAGGTACGGAGCGCAGGATCAAGGCTGCTTCAGAGGTGCTCGATAGCTTTGGAGTCGCGACCGAATGTGGCTGGGGAAGAACATCTGCGGAAGAGATTGGTTCGATTGTTCAGATCTTGAACGCGGTCTCGAGGGAGCAAGTCTAGAGCTTCACCATGTAATCCTGGTAGACGTTCTCGAGATTGGGAGAATAGTGGTATGATAGAACTAGGACTACGGACATCATCAATGAGTCATTACTATCATTGTCCGTTCGTCTTGCCTTGCAGCAACTCCTTGAGCGCTGCATCATCATAGTAGACCTTGCTCCTCTCTTCCATCAACTTCTTGTCCTCCTTGACTCTCTTCATCAACGCCTTGGCCTCTGGGTTATTCGAGAAGCGATCGGGCAATGTATCCCAAACCTTGGGATCCGTACCACGAGTGTTGATTGTACCGCAGCCCACCCTCGCATACTCTGTCCACAAGAAGGTCCTCGAGCTCTCCACCATGATGGTCATCTGGTTCTCCAAAATCTTTCTTGGCTCGCTCTCCTGGATGCGCATCTCATCCACATAGGCATCTGAAAATCCGCCGTGTGGTGTGTGGCCGCCCTCGAAACTACCGCCACCGGGTTGGAAGTCGTCGCTTCTTCCGAGACCTTCACCGTAAAGGCAAGCCAGGAACTCCGAGGCGGAGTTTCTATGAAAGTAGGGAAGGCGGAAGGTGTTGGATGCTACATCCCATCTCGGGCCGAACCAGAGGAAGTCGGCGAGAGGGGTGTTGGGGTCGCGGGATTTGGCAGTCAAGACGGTGTTAACTGAAGGATCAGTGTGGTCAATGCTGGTAGCGTTCTGGGAGGCGAACTTGGTAAGGTCATACTAGAGATCATGTCAGGAAAGCAAGTACAAGGTCTCGACAGAGGGCTCGCTCTTACCTTGTAAGGAACAACGTTTCCATGCCATGCAACCAAGTCGAACGGACTGTGGTCCTGCTCCAGGCAGTTGTACTTTCCGTTGTTCTTGTTGACAACCTCCCAGTCTCCGCTCAGATCCTCATCGATGTGAGCAACCGGATACAAAAAGTCACGGGGATTTGCAAGTGAGTGACCACCCAAGGGGCCCAAGTCAGGCAACTCCCACATGCTTCCCCAGACCTCTGTGATGTATCCTCTAGCCTTTTGTACTCCGGGTCCAAGAGCAACTCTGAATCTCACACCCCTCTGGATGACGCAAATCTCTCCAGGCTGTAGGAAAATCATTCCGAATTCAGTCTGGATATCCAAGTTTCCTTGTTGAGCGCAGATGAGGAAGTCGCCATCGGTGTTGCAGAATGCTCGCTTCTCCATGGATGCATTGATGGCATAGACGTACAGAGCCATGCCCTCTCTCAAGTTGGGATCACCAGAGCCACCAAGAGTGTGTAGTCCATCGACGAAATCTATCTTTTCCGAGTCCTCGGGCAGAGGGAACGGTCCCCACTCCGCTTGTTCGGGCAGGGTCTCGACTTCGGGGTTGAGAGATAGGAAGCAATTCTGGATGTGGGCCTTGGACACGATCTTCTTGTAGCCATCTTGAGCGTGTTAGATTGTACGTGGAACCTGGTAGGAGGGACTACATACTGTGGGCTGCTGCGGGCCTCACACGGTACATATAAGTACTGTAGTTGTGGGCACGCGGAGCGGCGAATGCACTGTAGGTGATGCCTTCGGTGTAGAGACCGAAACGGACTTCCTGCGGGTTGTTCTGAGCTACTGGCAAGGTGCCAGGGATAACTTCGGACTGGTGCCTGTTGTTCCACCCATGCATGTAGGTGTAAGGATCATTCTCGCGGGTAGGCTTCTTGCGCTGCAAGTCTGTGTAGTGGAAGATCTTGGTAGGGTCCGTAGCGGCCTTGCGTTCCTTTAGCGGTGCGGGCATTGTCTCGAAGATATGTATGTAGGGTGAAGTGCTCTATGTCTGGAGGTATGTCTAGTCAAGGAAGGATGAGAGCTCTGGGGGGCATATGACTATATGTGTGATCCATCTGGAAACGGCAGTTGTATCGGTCTACACCAGGACCACCGGTTTGTGGGGGCTCTCAGATCATGGTGGCATTGGGTCGTGGGGCTCCGTGATACGAAACATTCAAGGTCATAGGGCCTTGCGACGTGGAACGTCTGGCAACATTGATGGACATGGTCTTTCCGTGTTGCAGCTCCGTGGGGCCAGCCGGGGCCAAGCTGATGCCCCTCTCAGCCTCTCGTAACCTCAAGTGGGGCTTCAACACCATCGAACATGTTCGCAGCCGACCATCACATGTCGCTGACTTTGTACAAAACGATTGTATATACATAGACTGGGTATCCACAACGAACACTTCTCCAACGTAGCCTCCCTAAGCAGGGCCGCTCCCATTCCCTCAACGCCGTGCTTGTAACAATCCAATAATCCTCGCCTGTCGACGTCGATCCTCCAACAAAACCCCCAGCGCTATGCAGTTAGATGAATGAAACGAGCAATGTGAATCTACCGTAGAGGTCATCGTCCATGTTACATGATGATGCACTCTCTGTCCGGTTTCTCCGTCTTTCGCTTCCGATGGAAATGCCCTTCCTTGTCACCTCGTTCCTTCCTAACCTTACTCCTGCCAGTACGCTCCTTCTCCGCCTTCTCCGCCATTTTAGCATCGAGGTTCTTCAGGCTCTCAACAGACGCTTCGCTACCGCTGACTGTTGGATGCCCTTCCATGTCTTTGCCGTTCACCAAATCCTCGTCCTGTTCGGCCGCTGACGCGAGGTTGGTAAGGTCCGTCCGGCTTACGCGATTGGTGAGTTTGCTCATGTTCAAACTGAAGCGCGATCCGCCGTCTGTAGAGCCTGGCCGGGACTTTGTCTTCTTAGTGCTGACCTTGCTGCCCCTTCTAGACGGAATCCCAAGGAAGCTACTCCGCGACTCGTCGATAGGCGTTGATGGTATCGAAGTAGTACCAGCCTGACTACCAGCCTGACTACCATCATCAGCGACACTACTACGGCGTGCATCTACACTGGTCCTTCCACGTATGTCCAGACTGGTTCTGTTAGAAGATGCGGTCCAATCCACCGTCTCGGTGCCCGATAGCCCGTTAGGCGATGTTGGCGATGAAGACTCGACTAGTACCATGTCGTTCTCGTCGCTACCGATCTTCTTCAGCTTCTCCGGAGAGTACTCGAGTGAATCTGAAGGGTGACGTGACATGGCCTCGTCATAACTTGGTGGTGCATCGGGAACGAGCTCCTCGTCAATGGGCTGAACTTGGTAGAACAAGAGATAAGGACACTCCTCCTTCAGCTTTTGGTTGATATCGACGTAGGTAACGCGTTCTCTGGCAAGGTCATCGAACAACATCCAAGGATCTTCTTCTTCACTGCTTCCAGCAGTGTCCGGACGGTCAGAGCGCCCGTCAGCACTTTGGGTACTTTGAGCATTTGCAGCGCGCCCTCGAACCAACGAAACATAATGACCAGAGTTGACTGATACGCCACGATGGCAAACAACCGATTGGAGAACGAGCTTGAAGTTGCCGACAAGCGGGCTGTGGTCCTCCATCTCGTCATCGGAGACGAAGCTCGGCACCGCGATCTCGAGAGGAATATCGATAAAAGTGTCCAGACGACTTGCAACACCAGTGTTGGAGTACTGGTATCGCTTCAGAGCGATACCAAGTACTGGACGCTTCCGGGAGAAGTGCGCGGCGACCTGCGCATCACTGGTAGGGATGATGTTCTCAGTGTACCATGGAAGTAGTTTGAAGAATTGCCAGGCAGGCATCAACACCTCGGTGCGAACCGAGTTCTTACGCGGTCGCCCAGGGGTGCCCGCCACATCGTCGGATCCTCTCTTCTCATCTGATGTCGATGCTGCCACTCTCCGTTGACTGAAGATACTATCGGCACGCTTCCTGTTCATACCGGGTCTGATTCTATCAAGGGGAGACTTGATCGGCGTGCCAGGCGCAGAGGGTGACTTGATTGGAGTGCTTGGCTCTGGCTGGGGTGTGGCTGCCTGATCAAAGTATTCTACTGTTTCGACGTGCATCGCTCCACCTTTCTCACACGAGTTCGTTCGGCGTAGCCTTTCGCTAGATCTTACGGATTGTAGCGTGTTGCGTCTGTCGAGATGGCGTTTGACCTCGATTCGATTGTTGAAGTAGCTTTCCAGGCAGTCTTCGAGCGTAACAGCGGAGCTTCCCTCGGGCGGCTCTGTGACGACAGCAACCTCGAGCAGGCGTTCGTTTACAAATTTGTGGTCATCAGTCGGGTCTTCCTTGCCGGTATGGAACAAGTCCATCTTGAGTGTGAGCAGTGGGAGTTCCAGCTGGCCAGTGATGAATGTAAAAGCCTCCGACGTGTCTTGTTGACACAGCTCAGCTGCTGAATCCCACCCACATTCGGCGAGCGACTCCTGTAGGTACTTTGTCTGGGCACAGAGTCAGTGATTGCGAGACTGCCGCGTTGGCACAAGCAGAACGTACGATATCCCGAGTGATGAGTCGGCCCGAGCGCAACATGTTGACCCACAGGCGCAGCAGGCCGGCCAGTTTCTTGCGCGGTAGGTCGTCGAACGAGTTGTAGAGCATGGCTTCGAAGCTATCGAGGCGCGCGAACATGGCAAAGAGCAGAGCATCGAGGTAGCAAGTGACGCCGTCACGGTTCTCGGCACCAAGTAACTTGGTCGAGGGATCGTAGGTCTTGACTAGGCCTTCGTACGTGTCTTCAAAGAGGAGTAGCAGTCGCATAGCCTCGTCGCCATTACCGGCTGAATTGGTGGCCTGCAACGCATAATTGACGTTGGCCTCGCTGAAGGTTGTGATGCCGTATTTCTGAAGACGAGCGAGTATCGCCTTGATCTGTGGACAAGTCTGGTCTCAGCAATCGTTTCTGGGGCTGGCGCCTGGGAGGGAATAGCTCACCCTCTTCTCGTCCTCCTTCTCGAGTTTCTTCTTGTCCTCGGGTACGAAAAGGCCACCGAATGCGCCGGCGTCGGGGAGGTTCTGTAGGACAGGAGTAAACCGCAGTCAGCAGGAGTCGCAACGGTAGCGAAAAGGCCGAGTTTGACGAAGGAAGGGTGGAGGTACTTTTGATCGGCGGTCCCGTCTGCCCAAGAAACGCTGGACGCTGCTGCTCATGGCGAGGTGAGCAGGAGCAGGTACGAGTTCAGGCTTGGTCGAGGACTGCTACGTCCATCAAGTGGTGCGAAGACGCGAAGGTATCGAAAACGGGCGGCGGGGTACGTGTATCTTCTCTGCGGAGGAAATCTTGTGTTGCGCGCTGCTATTTCGCGGGGAAGGTTGAAGAAATGGCTAAATTAGGTAGGGTCCAGATGCGAGATAAGGTTCGTTGAAGAAGCGCGGCTCCGACGACAGGCTGTCAAGAGTGCAGGTTGAGTCGAGCGAGCGAGAGAGGGAAAGAGCGAAGGATACCAAAGACAAGGAGCAGCTTGAGAGCGGGAGGAACATGTATTCTCGCGACTCGGCGGGCTCTAGCCTCTAGGCAGTACAATAGGCGACGGTGACGCTGAGGCGGGGCGGCTTGGAAAACACCTACCAAACCAGGGGGGCCGGCCAACATCGACTAGCCACGCCCTACATGTCCACTGCAAAGGGCAACCCTGTCCGGAGAATGTTGATCTTCAAGCCTCAAAAGCCCGTGCCTACACGGAGCGGCTGAGGTCGTGATCGAATCATGAAAAGGCAACATGTGTTCATGACCGTCGTTAAGCGAGGCTAACTACAACTCAGAGATACCTATGCTATACACAGTCGTCATTGAATTGACGATTTGATTGTGTCGGCATTTCAACTTTTGTCATGACATTCGACCAAGATGGCAACAGGAAGAGCGATTTCTGGCCGCCGTAGCTCTACGATTACTTTTCTCCTAGAACTCAAAATGCTGTCTCATGTCCTCGAGGTTCATACCGGGGCCAACGAGTTCCTGCAGATCTCTGCGTTCCATCTGGGCAAACACCCTCCTGAGGGTATCATAAAGGTTTGTACTTTGGTTTTGGGTGATCATGGCTTCGAGTTTCGCGTCCGACATGTTGTTGTCGCCAACCACCTGTCTCGCCTTTTCCAAGCCTTCTTTCTCCGTGATGCGGTGCATCGCCAATGCACCGAGGAGGTGTTGTGCCGCTTCTTCGTAGCAGCCAATGTTTATGCATGACACGCCTAGATTGTAGCGTGCTCTGACAAAGTTGGGTCGCATCTCCAGCGCACGAGAGTAGGCATCGATGGCCTCTTCCGATCTACCAGAGTTTGCGAGCGTGGCACCAAGACGGTTCCAGAGAAGATGTAACTCTTCTTGTCGGTTTGTGCTGCCTTCTTCGGTCGAGGCTAGTGCGGCACCGAAGCAATCGACTGCCTTGTCGTACTCTTCTGCACCATAGAAGAGTACACCTAAGCCGACTTGAACGTCGGGGTCCATTTGCTCACCATCCGGAGACATCTGTGCAGCTTGAATGAACAAGTCTGTTACCTTCTCGTGCAATGCATGACGGTCAGTGAAGCCGATCTCATCTTCCTCGGAAGAAAGAGGGGCGTTGATGAGCGAGGGGTACTTCGTAGCGACCCAGCGCTCCAGTGTCCTGTAGGCTGTGCTGTCATATCCTTCATTTGTATATGATACTGCCAGACCCATCAAAGCTTCTAGATTGTTGGGGTCGAGCTTCAGAGCGTGCTCCAGAGCGCGAATTGCTGGTGACTCCTTTTCGTTTTGTGCTTGTGCTTGACCAAGAGCTGTCCAAGCACCCATATGTTCCGGATCTTTCTGTACAGCAGCTTCGAAAGCCAAGGCAGCGAGGGATAGGTTGCCGCCTTCACGCATGATCTTCATTCCCTCGTCGAAAGGATTGGCGAGCTCGGCAAAGGGATTGTCATCCTCGAACATGTAGTCGCCTAGCGAAGGATCTCGGTGTGTGTTGAGGCCATCGAAGCCGTCCCACTGGTCAAAGCGGTCGCTCGCGTCGCCAAAGGAATCGTGTGTGACAAAGTCTCTGTTTTGGGTCGTCTCAGCTTGGATGCCCTGCCATACCGACTCGAAGTCGCCAAACAGCGTTTCACTCTGGTCGGGACCAACTGACCTGTCCATGGCGTCCAACTCTGCCTCCATAGCAGCATTCGCCTCTGCATCTAGTTGGGCGTCTTGTTGTGCTTGTGGGTCGTCCAGCTCGGCAAATTGTGCTTCCCAGTCCTTATCGTCCAGCTCGACCATGCGCTCCTTGCCCTTGGACTGCTGTTGCTGGTCTTGTGGAGTCTGCATTCCGTTCATGCCCATGCCGGACATACCCATACCCCCCATACTCATTCGCATACCCATACCGTTGCCATATGTGCCGCCGTATTGCATAGGTGACTGGTATCGTGCCATGGGTGTTTGTTGGACGTTGCCAAGTGGACTGGCCGTCCTCGCGGCTGAGGATTGCTGGAAGCGGGCAAAGTCTTGAGGATTGAAAGCTCCGTTGTTCTGGTGGGCGAATGCAGGGCCCGGCTGATCAGACATTTGTGGTTCGAACTCAGCAGCCCAGTGAGCAGGTGCGGGGGATGCTGCCTGGTCGAGCTCACGACGCATTTGCTCCATGGCAAAAGGGGAGTCTTGGAAGCCAGGGCCAAGGTGTGCGGGCTGTTGCATGAAGTCGTCCATCATCTAAGAGTCTAGTCAGCACCAAGCTGCAGAGGCGGGTGGGCTCGTGTGCGTACAGCATCTTGCGGGGCTCCCATCTGACTTCGCATGCTCTCCATGCCACCAGGGCCCCTGCCTACGAGGCGGTCTCTTTGTAGTGACTTGTCATCCTGAACATGCTTGGTGAACTGGCTCAGCGGGTTGCCCGCCGTCGAGCACTCTGCCCCGCCGAGAAACGACATGGTGGGGTGCTTTAGGTGTCTGTGGTTGGGAACGCTCGAGGCTTGCTGCTGAGTGTGTGGCTCTGCGAACAGATGGCGAGTGGGCGAAGTGGTCGGGTATTTTGAGTGAATGGAGAGGGGCGATGAGGAAGAAGGACAAGTTGATTGTTCAGCAACGTGACAGAACGATTCAAGGTCGACAATCTACAATGCTACACTCGGCAATAACTTCCCGGGCCCGAGGGCGGCGAAGACTGTGGGGAACTAGGCCTTGGCGGTGTCTCACAGATGCCGAGGTCGAGTGACGGTCGGTTCATCTTCATATGACTGCGCGTGGATGAAGCAATGGGCACAAATTGGAACGCAACATAGAATAATACAATATGTGTCCAGTCCGGTCCCCCATCAACACCTCATCAACGCCTTAGCTATCTATAGTACAATGCTTTTGAGGCCGACGCGTCTAGTTGTCCCTGTCGGACGGTTGGGGTTGACTGGAGCGGCTGAAGTCGACACGCAGCTGTCTGCCGTAGATCTCCTTGTTGTCGAGAATGTCCTTGGCAGCCTGAGCACTGGGGATGTCGATGAAGTCGGCGTGGCAGAAACCTCTGGGCTGGCCTGAGCGACGGTCGACAGCGACTCTGACATCGAGCACGTTGGTGATGTTGCGGAACAGGTCGTTGAGATCCTTGTCCGACATCTGGAACGACATGTTTCCGATGAACAGACACGTGCTGGGCTTGTTGACCTGCGCCTTTCTGACCACCTCGTTGCGGGGCTCGCGACGGAGGTGGAACTGCACAGCCATGGTGCGGCCACCGAGCGTCTTCCTGTTCAGCTCCTTCTGTGCTCTCTCTGCGTCCTGGAGAGTCTTGAACTCGACGAATCCGAATCTGCCAAAACATGTTAGTCTCGGTCGCTTCGCTCTTGCAAGTCTCAAACGTACCCTCTGCTCAGGCCACGTGCATCCTCGGCCACGCGCGCATTGACGACTTCACCGTAGCTGGAGAACTCGCGCTCAAGGTCCTGGCCCTTGATTTCGAAGAAAAGGTTACCGACGTAGAGAATTCTGCTGGGCCTGGGGTCGGTGTGTGTTCCACGGGCTGCATTGCGAGCACTGTTGCCGAGAACACCGACAGCTGCGTCTTTGACGGTCGATGCGGCATCCTGGACCTTCTCCTTGACTTGCTCGACGACCGAGGGCTGCTCGGAAGCATCAGCGGCTTCGGGGACCGACTTCTCGAC
>Ga0058697_10000252_pt1 | contig 25763 bp, 23 predicted proteins | sample AgamicAsMae_FD_66619 | JGI IMG/M metagenome (GOLD analysis project Ga0058697, IMG submission 66619) | Agave microbial communities from Guanajuato, Mexico - As.Ma.e | ecosystem: Host-associated > Plants > Phyllosphere > Phylloplane/Leaf | place: Guanajuato, Mexico | collected 2012-06-04
GCGGTCATTGTGTGCCATGTCGCAGAAGGGAAGATTGAAGAAGCCAGCTCCTGGGATGTTGCACAATGGTGACAGAGCGTTGCTAACACTGTGTACTACCATGGTTTTCGCGATACCTATACCAGCAGCCATGACGAGCACAATCAAAGTGTATCCAAGAAGTGGTTTGAGCGCATGCGCAGCGATGGAGAAGACTGATAGCACATATTTGAGCAGCGGAAGAACAGCATTTATCCACACATAATGGACGTAATCTGGTGAAGCATCCTGAGTGGTCGTCTTGGAAGCCTTGCGTTTTGATGGTTGAGCCGCTACAGTAGCACGTTTGATAGGTGCAGATTTGCGAATAGCTGATGCTCTGACAGCAGGCCTTGGAGACTGTCTCGTAGTTCTAGTCGGAGGAGTCTCAAGGTACCCACTGGATTCAGGCGTAGGCATGACGAACTCGGACTGTGAGCTTATCTGGGAAGCATTCCGTTTGCGACGGTTCATAGAAGGTTGTTTCTGAGTCGGACTTTCCTGAAAGCCGGTCGAGCCTGGTGGATTTGACGGAGTGCCAGGTTTGTGAGAATTGTAGTACGCTTCTCGAAGACGTGGCTGGAATTCCTCTCCAGATGTTTGCGAGTCGTCGTCCATGTCTGCCCAAGATTCGGATAATTGGGGTTGGCGGCGCGTGATGCGTGTCATGGTCAGCGTCGTGCTCCAATCGCTTTTTATGACAGCAGGATGATCTAAATATTTGTGGGCTAAGTTATGCAATTTCGAGCAAAAACAGGAATCGTGTGTCGCAAAATGTGATCGGAACAGAGATTGACAAAAGTGAACCTGGTCTTTGCCTTCTTTAGAAACCATTCCAAGACGCGAAATGGAGGGTGACGCGAGGGGTGCAACAAACGCGCTTTGATTGGCTTGCGGCTACGTCACTGATTCCATCCAAGTCACGCACTCTCGAGCCTGGAGCTTACATGTGTCTCTGCTTAGCTGTCATGAACTCGAGACTGAACTGTCTGTTCACTCATCATGCTCGACCAGGCTTGCTTTCGAGACATGTTGGTAATGCACAGCGACGCGGATTGCTCGCCGCTACGAGAAGCGGACCACTTCGACGCCCCCGCCTCTTGATACACAGCCATGTCTTGGACGGCCAAAGACGAACCATCTTCGCTGGTGTTTCGCCTTTCATCCTTGTTCCGGGTGTCTTTGTTGGGCTTCTCATAGGCCACTGGATCCACAAATGTCTGCTCATGGTCTTGTTTCAGAACAAGATCATCTACATGCCATCTCTTCCTCCCGGCTCGAGACGTGAGAAACTGGACGATTACTCAAAGACATGGGCCGGAGTTTCTTGGAAAGAAATCAAGATCAAATCTCTGGATCGCACGAAGCTCTCCGTGGCTGTCGCAAAACCGGAAGACTCATTTGTTGCTGCGCATGTCAAACAGAAGAAAGTCATCGTGCTATACTTCCAAGGTAATGGCGCATCTATCCCGCCTCGGACACCAATGCTCTCAAACATTTTGAGAGCTGCAGCAAAAGACTCTCCATATGACTGGACGTTGCTCGCACTGGCTTATCGCGGATACTGGACTTCCTCTGGACGTGCTCACCAAAGAGGCATCGAAAAGGATGCACAAGCTTTTGTGAATTGGGCAATTCAGACATATGGTCAGGATGCAGAGAATACCGAGCTGATCCTCTGGGGCCAGAGTATCGGATCTGGAGTCGCTGCATACGCTGCATCGAAGCACCTGGACTCAACACAAACTACTGGTGTTGCTCGTATCTCCCGCCTCGTCTTGGAGACTCCGTTTGTTAGCATCAAGAGTATGCTTGCAGCCATTTACCCGGACTGGTGGGTCCCATACAAACACCTCTGGCCATTCCTTCGCAGCTGGTGGAGTAGCGAGGAAGCCTTGCGCAAGATTGCTGAATCACCTCACCCACCAAAGGTTCTGATGCTAGTCGCTTCTGGGGATGAGATTGTTCCAAGGGTCCAGGCCAACCAATTGGAAACACTTTGCAAGGACCTGCGACTAGATGTCACTAGGAAAGATGTTCTGGGTGCTTTGCACACTCAGGCAAGTACTCTCGAGCAAGGCAAAAGAGTCATCTCCAACTGGATGGCAGACCGCAAAATTGACTGAGGGAGCTAGCTCAGCTCTTGTCTTCCTATCTCTATCACTGCTCTCTCAAGGAGCCCTCATATTCTTGTCGGATACTCTCATGCCCCTTCCAACCCTTGCCGCTAATATCGTCGCCCTTCTTGCCGAAATACTTGAATCATCTCGGATTGGTCCGTGATCCGAACCACGATTTACATTCTGGGGTCCCCATCCAGGTCACACGAGAATAGACGTACTATGGCGATGGCTTGTGGGCTCGATCAGTCCGTGTTATCCTCATCGAGTCGTTTTCGCTCCATCCAATTGGTCGGTTAGCTCAGTTGGTTAGAGCGTGGTGCTAATATCTCCTCGGATATATCTGGAACGCCAAGGTCGCGGGTTCGACCCCCGTACTGACCATTATTTTGCCCATTGACAGCATTAGAACAATCTTGTTTGATGTTGTGATGGTTGAGGAGAATTTTTTTCGACTTTATATGAGAGTTGCTGTTTTGGGACTGGTGCGTGGCTCGGGCGTCGAAGCTAGCCCACGTGGGGCAAACCTTGGCAGCTTTGTATCGACTGCGTCCCGTGTCAAACCTCAGTATTCACGGCTTTTTGTCCGCCATTCCGCTCCCGTAAGGCAATTTCTGCAGTTTTGTGGGAGCAAGACACAGAAAACAGTGCTTGTTGCTTCTACGCATGGCTCGTCTTCTGCATTGTTTCGCAAGAGATCATAAAGCCTCCCGTTCGGCTCGGTCACCCATCAAGCCTCGATAGTATAACGGCTAGTACGAAGGTCTCATATCGGTCACATCTATATGACCAAGCATGGCTTGGGTAATCCTTAGATGGGAGTTCGATTCTCCCTCGAGGCATTTCTTTTTGGAGTCATCTCTACCTCTCTAGACCTTTTGTATCTTTCACATACCTTTTGCATGTCACCGCCTTTTTCAACCTTTGTTGAGCTTCACATTCATCTATTTTCAATCTCTTAATCAATCTATAAGACTCCTTACATAAGCCTTCTATCTTGGACGCAGTATGACATTGATGTATATAAGTGGCAGCTCACACTGTGTGATCAATCGAGCATGACATCTGTCTGTACGTAGGTGATTAGGTCAGTAGTTTGTACGTCTTTAGTGATCCACGGTAGCCAGCGATGAAGAAAATGTCATAAAGGATCCAGAATCATTCCATGTCAGAGTCAGAATGCTATATAGACTACGCTTAGCCACCACATAAACAACACTGTCCTAATGAAAAGGAACATACTCGGTGGACCTGGTCCAGAAACACCAGGATACATGCCCTCAACATGGAAGATTTAATCCAACACAGCAAAATGATACTTTAGAGGAATCGTTACAAAAACATCCATGCTAGATAGGTTGACAAGCATCTGCAACTCCTTCAATGAACACTATCATGTAACCATGAGTACACACACACTTGTAAGGCGTTCATTTACTTAGACAACAAGACTATCCCAGCACACAGCCACCACTTGTAGAGCTATCGACGTCTAAAAGCTACAATCCTCGAGTCCAGTTCGAGAGCTTCCTGGTGTCACTGCCGCTTCATACTCTAGATTAGGCCTGGAGTTTATGAATGACATCCTTTCCAGGCGTAGGAAGAAGAAGTGGAGAACTCATATACATCACAAGCTCTACAGATTTGAGTCGGGAGGCATTGTTCTACCGAGGAATGACTATATGCTTATTTCATTATATCGGTGTGATTGTAAGCATCATGGTCTTTTCACATCAGTATTACGCCTCCCCTGTCGTTGGCTTTCTGGGGCACTTTCTGGGGGCTGCTAATCCGGCATAACGTCAAGATGGGGTTGCCATTCGAGAGATAAAAGACTTGGACCCATGAGTCAAGCCTCATGTAGATATTGACGCAATAAAGAGGTGATTTGTACACGGAAGTAAGATCGGACGAAACGAATTGGAGAAAGAGGAAATGCCATTAGAAAACGCTCAGAGCAGGTTGATAAACGGAAGAAAAGGGAAGGAGAATACGATCTACGCTAGACTCTCCAGATGAGAGGCCGATACGGTCTAGAAGCTCCACTGCAGGGGGCAAAGTGCGGTCTTCTATATCGTGCCACTGAACAAGATGTCAACAGCACCTTCCACGCTTCCTCCACTCATGCGCAGAGCACGAACATTGCGCTCAAACTCGTAAAAGCCCATTGCGTTGAGTTGCTGCAGTTGTGTGGCGTACTGCTCCTCTGGCGGACGGGTGTCTTGCTGTTGCTGCGGTGCGCCAAAGCCTCCCATACCTCCCATACCGCCCAGAGCTGCGAATGGATTCATGCCGCCGCCAAATGGATTGGCTGGTGCTGCACCGCCTTCACCGCCAGTAGCACCCGAGTTGTTGTTGCCGCCGTACATGCCTTGCATCATGTTCATTGCTGAGCGCATCATCTCTGGGTTTTGCATCATTTGTTGGGCCATCTGTTGGATGGGATCTGAGCCGCCACCTTGGGCACCGCCCATACCGCCGAACAGACTTGCGAAGGGGTTGGCTTGTGCTTGGCCAGCATTGGCGCCTGGAGTTTGGCCTTGGGCAGGTGTTCCTTGACCAGCGGTGGGGACGGGAGGAGTGCCAGCGGGAGTCTGTCCTTGGGCAGCACCAGGGTTACCGCCAAACAGAGCAGCGAAGGGGTTTGCGCCGCTTCCTGCACCTTGACCTCCCCCGAACATGGCGAAAGGATTAGGCGGTTGCTGGTTCTGCTGTTGTGTGTTTTGCGTTGTTGAGTCCGACTCTGTGGTATCCGTTGCGCCGGGAGCAGGGAAAGCACCGGCACCACCCAGGCCACCACCACCCATGCTTCTCTGCATGTTCATTTGCATTCGGATGAATTCAGGGTTCATCATCATACGGCGCATCTCTGGGTTGTCGAACATCTGCTGAGCCATAGGGTTGTTGCGGAGCATAGGGTTGTTGCGCATCATGTTGATAACATCGGGGTTGTTCATGGCTTCGTTCATCTGTTGGGCAAAGGCTGGGTTCTCAAGCATTCGTAGGAGTTGGTCAGGGTCTGGGGGTGCGCCCATCTATAGTCACTATCAGCATTTGTCATGGTAGTGAAGACAGAAAAGTACTCACGCCTCCGTCAGCACCGAACATGTCAGCTCCGGGCAATTGGTGGAAGCCAGCATAGCGTGCACCTGTTAGCTGAGCCAGGGGGTTGTGTGCGCCAGTGCCAGCGGCGATGTTGGAAGGCACGTTGGCAGCTGATCCGGCACCAGGAACAGGAACGGAGCCGCCTTGGTTAGCAGGGTTCTGACGGTTGTTGCTCTCAGCTCCCTTGACCAGGTGGATGGTGTTGCCGTCCTTGATCTTGTAGCTCGCTAGCGTCTCGTGGTCCTTGAGCACACGACCAGAGTAGATCAGACGTTGGCGCTCGATGGGAATGTCTGCGAAGTCTGATGTGGCCAGCTTCTCCTTGAGCTGGGTGACGGTAGAGTTGGCTGTGATGGTGATGGCATATTTGGCGTCATTGGACGACTTGACCGTGAAGGTCAGCTGTTGCTCGCTCTCGTCCGACATGGCGATCGCGTCGAGTGTGATTAGATATAGATGCTCTGCAGTCAGAGTGGTTGTAGTTGTGGTTCTATAGCGTGGCAGGAAGTGAATGTGGTCGTGTCGTCGGATGGTCTATCAGCTGCTTCACTGTCCCAGACAAGGCGGCGCGCAGAAGGCCGCAGAAGCCCAAGGACAATGACGTTAGGACCCTTGCCAAGTCGTCTTCCTCTCTGCTCGTGCACGAGTGCACGAGTCATGGACCGAGGCATCACTCCATCCTCCGCCTCCGCATTTCGGGTATTCTGTCTTGTCCTGTCAACTGCATCTCTACAGCTGTGCAGCCATGTCTTGCTCTTGTCTTCTCACTCATCTAATATCAAGAAGTAATATACCAGAAGTATGAAGGGCATTCAAGTCAAGGAATATGTTCAGGTATCATTGAGATTAACACCTTCGAAGCTTCAAAGCTGACAACCATCAGGGTCCTCAAGACCTCAAGGTCACCGATCTGCCTGACCCATCTCCCAAACCAGACCAATACCTGATCGCCGTTCACGCCGCTGCCACAAACTTCTTCGACTTGCTCCAGATCCGTGGCAAATACCAACATCAGCCTCCTCTACCATGGATATCCGGTGCCGAGTTCTCTGGTGTTGTTCTCAAGGTCCCCCAGTCATTGCCAGGAGGCAGGAAGCCCACATTCAAAGAAGGAGATAAAGTCTTTGGTGCTTCTCAAGGTGCCTACGCTACCAAGGTATGCGCCACTGAGGCACAACTGAGGCCCATGCCCAAGGGCTGGAGCTACTTTGAGAGTGCCGGCCTGATGGTCACCGCTCCCACAAGTTACGCTGGTCTGGTTACAAGGGCTGGCATCAAGAAGGGTAAGAATGCATGAACCTGTAATGACTCTGGCAAATGGCTGACAACAACAGGTGACTGGGTCCTGGTTCATGCTGCTGCTGGAGGTGTGGGTCTGGCGGCGGTTCAGATTGCGAAAGCCTTTGGTGCCACAGTCGTCGCTACAGCTGGTACACAACACAAGCTGGACGTTGCAAGGTCGTTCGGTGCAGACCACCTGGTGGACTACCGACAGAAGGACTGGCCGGATAAGGTCAAGAAGCTGACTCCCAAGGGTCGTGGTGTCGATATCGTCTATGATCCTGTTGGCTTGATTGCTCAAAGCATGAAGTGCACAGCTTGGAATGGGCGGCTTCTGGTCATTGGATTTGCAGCAGGCGACATTGAAAAAATGGCCACAAACAGAATCCTGCTGAAGAACGTCAGCGTCATGGGTCTGCATTGGGGTGCCTATGCTACCAATGAGCCAGAACAGATCGAAGTGGTGTGGAAGGGCCTGTTTGATCTGATGGATAGTGGCAAGTTCCGCGGAACGTGTTATACAGACAAAGAGTTTGTCGGGCTCGAGACAATTCCCGAAGCGCTGAAAGCACTTGGAGCACGCGATACTTGGGGGAAAGTGGTGGTCAAGGTGCCGCAAGAAGGACAGAGCAAGTTGTAGATGGCAGGCGCCGACCGGGCAGCCAACACAGACTTTCCAAATCGCTCTTTCCTCTCAAGACGCGTTGAGGCACCAACTCCACCCAATCAACATCCTGTGCGTCTCCCATCCTAATGTCTCATGCAGACTCTACGTTCCCTCTGAAGTATTTGACTCGTCACCTCATGAAAAAGATGGCATCTCAAAGCGACCATCCCTATGCTTTGGAAGACAGACAGGCGCGTGAGCTTAACAATCGCCTGCTCCTTGAAGAGCAGCAGCGCCGCGTCGAAACTCGCAACATGCTGGAAGAGTCTTACCGCACTCCTATCTGTCCATACTACACCATCTCTGGACATGCCGACTGCTGGTACTGTCGCCAAAACAGCATCACTCAACCTCCCACCTCCACAGACACTCTCTTGCGAGATCTGGTTCGTCTTCAGTCTCAGGTAAATTAATCGACAAGTTCCAGTGTCATCATTGACTCACCGATGCAGGCTACCACTACCTCTGGAAACACAGAGACTCCTCGTCTGTCATCTTCGGTCTCTACAGACGATGGCCTGACCCGTCGCAGCCAACCCATCACCCCCAGATCGACTGTCTCTTCACTCGGCAACGATTACCTTCACCACCATGACTCGAACCGCAGGCTCATTGCCAGCAAGTCTCGCGCACCCGATCCTGCTCCAGTCAAGGCTGCTGTCCCCAGTCCTCTCTCTGTGCTCACCCAGCCCAAAACTGCTCCACTCCCTCCCTGGAAGGAGCTCGCTCCTGAGGCCGGCTTCGTCCCTGTCAGCATTCCACCCACATTCTTCCGTTTCTTGTCTCTGCCTGTTGAAATCCGCCAGCGTATCTACGCCTACTCCGTCTACAACGGTGGTCATGGCCTTTTGATAGCAAGAGATCTTAGAGCTTACCACCAAGCCCCTATCACTCGCGTCAATCGTCAGATCCGCAGAGAATCTCTCCCCTTCGTCTACACGGAGAATGCCTTCGACGCTAAGAATCGTGAGCTCATCAAGTCTGGTCCCGCTTTCGCACGCCACATCGGAAACGACAGACTGAGCCTCATTCGTAACTGGATATGGTTCACAGCAAAGCGCTATCTGTACATCAACATCCAGGAAGACGGCACACGCAGTTTCGTCTACGACAACCCTAAAGGCAATGAGGAGATCGGCGCAGTGGCCTTTGACAGAGCCACAGAAGTCATGAGATACCTCAAGACGCCAGACTCTTCCTTTGGACTCACAGCTGAGCAAGTGACCAAGGTCACGGAAATCGTTCTCCGCATCACTCCCAAGGCGAAGCCAAAGGTGGAAGAGAAGGCAACTCAGTAAGGGAAGCGTGGGGGAGGATGTTCGCTGAAGAGATCGAGACACGACCTGTTATTCCTTGACACCACTCTTGTGAATGTATTGCTGACGAGCATGAGTAACGATCAATGGCTTGGAGGACATGAGAAGACATGACACTGCTAGTATGACTTTTGCTTTTGCAATCAACAAGAATGACAATCCAAGTATATTTTACCCGATACTTAATCTACTTTGAACCAAATGCAGCGCCACCAACACTCTCATCGAAAGCCATAGCATCATTTAATCCACAGATCTCAAAGAGAGCCTTGGGACCAATGGGCTCGCACTCATCCGTACCCTGCTCAACCAACATTTTATAAGCCTTCTCCAACGGCCTGACCACAGCCTCCAAGCCCAAAGTCGGGTTGATATAAAGCTTGAACCCAATCTCCTTTGCCCTCTTGACGCCCATCTGCGGCGTCTTACCACCAGGCACCATGTTCAAGAGCACCGGCGTAGGAGCAAATATCTTGACAGCCCTCTCACACTCCTCCTCACTCTGCAAAGCTTCCAAAAACAGAGCGTCGACTCCACACTCCACAGCACCCTTGAGTCTCTCCACCGCTTCGTCAAAGCCCAAATCAGCCCTCGCATCCGTACGCGCAATCACCATCATCTCACTACCCATCTCATCCCTAGTCTTCACCGCTGCTCTGAGACGTGCATAGTACACTTCTCTGCTCACGCATTGCTTGCCTACCAAGTGCCCGCATCTCTTTTCTTGGACTTGGTCTTCGATGTGCAGGGCTGCGATGCCGGCGAGTGCGTATTGGCGGGTTGTGCGGGCGACCATGATGGGGCCGCCGTAGCCGGTATCTGCGTCTGCGATGACTGGGGTTGAGGGGGAGAGGGAGGCGATGGTGGAGGCGTTGGAGAGCATGTCGTTTAGGGTTGCGATGCCGAGATCTGCGGTGCCGAGGCGGGACATGTTTGTGCCTGCTCCTGTCTGTGAAAGAATCGTTAGTGGTTGGACGTGGAAGAGGAGGACGGGAGAGACATACCATGTAGAGGCATTCTGCTCCTGCTGCCAGAGCAAGTCTGCCGGATAGACCGTCGTAGACGCCTGGAGCGACAACGATGTGGTCTTCCTTGCTCATCAACTCTCTCAAACGCTTTGCTCCTGTCATAGCCATGTTTGCTGTATCGTTGGTCGAGAAAGATGAATTGTTCTGCTTGGTCCGTGGTAGGTATTCCAGATTCTCCAAAGAAGAGGCGTGTTTGATATCGTAGCTTGGGAAATAATGCAATTCACCAATTGTCAAAAAGTTTGGAAGCTTCTTTACCTTGATGGAGTGGGGGGAAACTGGTCAGTTATATCTCACTCTTTCTGTTGTTTTCCGATTTCGGGGTTCAGGCCTTAGGTATTGATCGTCTGTTTCAAAAAGCTATGCACGCCCTGTAATAAAGACATCTACGAGGCACCGAGATATTGCCCATGGCTGACCAATGTTTTTGCTACTCAAGACGTCACAGCTCTAAGCTTTTTAATTTGTTTTGGAGGAGAAGTCGGAAAGCCGGTCCGGTGCCGGGTGCATTGCCACGTGGGTGCGATGTCGGAGCCGAGTCTTTTCCGTACGTGTGTCTTCGAGTCAGCATTTCTGTCTTCGACCTTCATGACACGACAAGATCAAAGGCAGCGAGCAGATGAATACACCCATTCTTTGAACCCATAGCCTTGACTTCGAAAGCATCATGCCTCTTAGACATGTACTGTCTTTCGACCTTGAGCGTGAAAGAACCTGTCACGCATTTCACAGCCAGGCCTTGAACCAGGCCTTCGAATCAGTCTGATGTTCTTGGTGACTTTCAAAAACACAGCTAGGTTCTTTCTCATGATACGGGAGCTTCTTTGACCAAGTATCATCGCTCATTGTTTTGCACAATGAGGGTCTCTCATCCTTTATCTCTGCCATCGCGAACAAAGACATTGTCGCTCACATTACTCCTCAAGCCGTTCCATCAGAATCATACAAATACACTTTCATCTCACCCCTAGCATGTCTCTTCACCTTCACCACTCTAACAACTATTCCAAACAGCCACCTGTAACCAAACACAACTACCCACTAACCACCCTACCGCACAGAAAAAATGCTCCTCTACTACTTCCTCCACTTCCTCAGCGAAGCCATCGCTTGGGTCATCATGCGCCCTCTTGCCGTCGCTATTCAAGCTCTTGCTTTCAATCCCGTTCTCCAGGCCCGTTGGATGCTTTTGCGTATGCAGATTGAGGATGTCCTTGGTGAGTTTCTCGAAAGAACTGTCAGAAGAATTCTTGGCATGGAGTAAATTATGGTAAGTCTTGTGAAGGGAAGAATAGGGAAGGTCGACCAGGGTAGAGGTGAGTTTGATTTTGGAGTTAAGTATATTTCTCTTGTTTTTTTTTGTTGACGGCCTTAGAGCCGCGGGAATGCAAAATGTCGTTTTTTTCTTCTGTCTTTTCATCCATATTTCCTCATCGATACTGTTCTTTGCCCTCGTGAAGATTCCGTTTTCTCTCTTTGTCTTTTGACTGCTATCAACGACTTGCCTGCCCTTTGACAGCGGCTCCTGCAGCAAGGCTTATTGTTTCAAGTCGGCCCGCTTCCACTTATCCTGTAGGTTGGACCCTTTTTTCTTTTCTTTGGAAGACGTTTCCGTGGTCTTCACGTAGAAGCACCTCCTCAGCAACGGCATCATTTTAGCATTTTTCTCCCTCCTTGTGGATGTGGAAATGGCACTTTCCTCGCTTTGGGCCCTTGGATTTCTTGAAACCTTCATAGACCTCGAGTAAGTCGAAAAGTGCCTCTCGTGGCCACTGATTCTTGAGAACCCGAAACTCGGCAACTTTCATCGTGGACACAACCTCGTCCAAGACCCACTTGCGAAGCGGAGAGGAACGCAATGTTTTGGCCCAGATGTCTTTGATCTCGGCTGTAGGGACGCTGTTCTCTTTTGCACTCTTCTCCGCGAGTGCGTTCATGATGACGTTCTGGAGAGATGGTACCACGTACTTGTCGCCAAACAGCCAGACTCTTTTGAGCAGCTCAAAGGAGAGCCCTTGATCTTCTTCGTCAGAGAGACGGCGGCTGTAGATGAACTGGCTGAAGATTTCAAAGACATCCTCGCACTCGTCATGTAAAGCAATCTTGTTTTCAGTGGCTTCCTTGAAGGAACCGTTGAAGGCAGCTCGAAAGTAGTCGGAGTAGAAAGTGAGGAGATCCTTGTGTACGACATCGTCTTCGTAGTAGTCCACTGACCGATCTCAGCTCCTGCTACACAAGCATCTGCTGTGTCTCGATTGAAGTCGGATCAGGAAAGAAAAACTGAGGCAACTCAGGGGCGGGCTCACCCTGGGGGTTTCTTGCGAAGATTCGACACAGCACCTGTGGCTGGTAGTCGAGATGTCTGATCAGCAGCCTTTGTCGAGTCTTTTTTGATGCGCGATGTTGACATCGTGGTGCTGTGGTTGGGAGGTTTGATGGGTGGTACTCCGCTGGAGGCCATCAACTGATCCCAGAGGTCCTGGTGAGAGTCAAGAGAAGCGCTACTAGTCGTCATGGTTGTAGGATAGCGCTTTGATGAAGGTGTTGGCGAAGAAGCTTGAAGTAATCGAAGACGGAAGAGTAGTTTTAAGCCTGAGAGAAGCAAGTGAAAGTCTTGTTTGAGGACTGCAGACACATAAGTGAAGATGGAACAAGTGGGTCGATGCAGCTGTTAAAGGTAAAAAGTCCGGTGGAAATTTAGGAGATCTGTATAGTATGCACGAGGGAAGGTACGATGTCGCAACTGTCTTCTTCCTTTCTTCCAGTTGTCCAAGATGTAGACCAATCCTTTGTTTTCCAATACTCAGACAGCAACCACCATGTCTCTTCTCAACCTGCTGAATTCTTTGTTCTTCCAGTGTCATCGACTCCAGCACACTTTCACTTACTCTAGACTTATGTTGCCAAAAACAATACATAACCACTCACTCTTCCCAAATCTCTACCTCCTCAACCAATCAACACAAACTTAATCTTCTCAAGATCGTGCCCACCGACCTTCCACATCCTCGCACCCGAAATACCATCTCTAAGCCTCATTTTCGCCTGCCTCGTCATCCGCAACTCCCTCAACCCCAAATTCCTCATCTTCAGCTTCCTCATCAGCCTCTGCTTCCTCATCATCAACAACTCACCCGCCGGCATGCTGTTCCAATTTCTTGATTACTCCGAGTTCTTCTGTATGATGTTTCGTATCCTCTGGGCAATGCTGCACTATCCTATCACAGACTTGCCTGATTCCATCATGTTTGATGGTGGAAAGACATTGTATTCGGTCCCTATTGCTGATGATTTGAGAAATCTCTGGTGATTACGGAGAGAGAGAGGAAGTTTGACATCAGAAGAAAGTTGGTGAGATGTGCATCCGCGGCGTGGAGGAAATGCTGACAGTCAGATGCGTTGCAAGATATCGTGTTGCCAACTGAAGACTCGAATATTGTTTTTGCAAAGGAAGCGTGGTACACTCGCAACATGATATGAACTTGACAGCTCACACTACCGTCCACTTGTTCGTAGTGAGATAGTTCATCAATCTACACTAGCATCGGTATTACTACCACTGTGTTTCACTCCAACAGGACATCATGTGCTCATATACCATTTGTCCAGCAGATATCACCTGGCTCCATTCTCATGCAACACCGTCTGTGGTCTTCTAAGATACATTCTCTGGGCTATACACTGTGATTGGGTTCGTCTAAGATCATAGCCTACATAGCGACATGGAACTCCTTGACACTCGTTCTCATCGTGGCAGGGTGTGCGTGTTAGCCAAAACGCAGGTTTGGTCTAGATCATCCTCGCGACGAGGTCTGACAGCAAGAGGATAGTCAAGGAAGACATCAGATGATCCTCGACAAAGTAGTTTGTTGAAACTCGCAGCAGGAGTAATGTGACACGGTGTAACACAGAGATTGAAGAAGGAAGGAGTGTTTGTAAAAAGTTATTAACTTGGTTCAATAGGTAATATGTACAAGGTAGATGAACCAGAAAATATGACTACAGATATAAATGTACAGAAAGAGAGAAAATTTGGTGGGTTCGTACAGCGCTGATCAAAGCGACTGTTGCTTGTGTCGTCGAAGAAGCCTCAGCATTCAATGCTTGAAGACGAGCTTCGTGTCATGAGAGATGTTCGTGATTTACGATGAGTAAGCGTGGTTGCAAGCAGGCTTGGTGGGTGCAGCAGTGAAGTACACCTTGTTGTAAACGTTGTTGCCAGCGTTGGAAGCCTGGGCAGAAGGAGAGTTGATGGGACCACCAGTCTGGCTGGCGCTGGGGAAGAGGATGCTGTCGCCGTCGTAGTCAGGAGACAGAGTGTCCAAAGAACAGCCAAGGGCACCAACGCCGAGGACGGGCGAGAGCTTGCTCAAAGCCCAGTCAGCGGCCTCACCAGCATCCTTCTCATCTCCAGCGAGACCGAGAGGAGTGATGGAGCGGATACCCTGGAAGACGTCGCAGAGAACGTTGGTGACATTGAAGTTGGGAGTAAGGAGCTGAGAAGCACCAGGGACGACAATGTTGGAGGGGTAGATCTGGAGGAAGGCATCGGTGAGAGCCTGGACAGCACCGTAAGGGTAGCTACGGCGGTACCAGTTCTCGGGCCACTTCTCGGGAACGTACTCGAAGTGGCCAGTCTTCTCATTGAGTTGCCAGCCGACAATGGCGGACACGGACTCGTAGTTGGGAACACCTCCAGCACCATAGGTACCGTTGCTGAAGAACTGAGGGTAGAAGGCGAAGGCACCGAGGGAGACGATCTGAGGGAAGGGGAAGGCGTAGAGGAAGGGGTTGTACTTCTTGCTGAAGTCGGCGCTGGTGGCATACTGCTGAGCCATGGCGGACATGTCGTACTTGCCGCTACCAGCCTTGATGATGTCAACACCCTGCTTGACGAGGCGGGATGAGACGTGGTGGTTGTCACCACAGCCAGTGTAGTAATCCTCACGATGGGGCGAGATATCAGCTTCGGCGGTCGAGTGACGGTTCAGGCCACCAACGTTGCCGGGACCAGCACCAAGGTAGAAAGACTCGGTAGCGATGTCACCATCGGCGAGAATAGAGAAGACGGCCAAGACTGTGGCAAGGTCGGTTCCCATGTTGAAACCACGTGCGGTGGCTTCCAGAACCTGACCGTAGTTGACGTATCCGTCGCGAGGCAGGTAGCCGTAGTTACTAAGGAGAATTAGACTGAGGCAAGGCTTATTATTGTCGCTGTAACTTACGCGAGAAGGTTGAGACCAGGACAAGGGCCACGGCTGTCACCAGCACCAGGTGCCTGGAACTCATAGCCGGGCTCGGGACGCTTGTCATCGGGGTTCAAGATACCCTCAGCGATGGATCCTTCAGGATTGTCAGCAATGCTCATTATCAGCGGGATGGTAATCAAACGTACCGAGAAGACCTCTAACATCGTTGACGAGGCTTCCAACAACGCCGCCGACAGTATCGGTCAGACCGTTGAGGAGTTGAGGTTCTCTCTTGGCCATCTCCTCCTTAGCGGCTCTCTCCTGGAGCATCTTGACCATGTCCTCCTTAGAAGCACCCATCATCTGGGGGAAACCCAAAGCGAGGGAAGGGAGCACAGCTCCTGCAATAGCGATGTTGAACTTCATTGTGGTGTTCAGGTAATGTGAAGGACCAGATGCGTGATTGACTAACCTTGAGGAAGGGGGAGGGCCATTATATACACCATCTCACGGGAATACTCTGGCGCCAGGAGAGTAAAGGCTTTCTCCACCATCCAGCAAGTGTCGTGACGATCTTGGTCCTCCTGGAAGGGTTCGTTGGATGGTTGCAGCACGCCGGAAATGCATTGACAGACGATCATGCCTAATGCTCAGAAGTTGGAGTATAGATCAGCACGGTGACATGGGTGGCAGTACAACATGATGGGAACCATGATCCAAGAAGCGGAATTCACAGCACCAGCATCTGCCCAGAGTGCTGTGCTCGCCGATGACCAATTGACAGCCTCTCAGAGCTTGCAGTCTTTCCTGGTACGTGCGAGAACCATATCCGGTAATGCTGGCTGATGGTCGGACAGTGCCCGCACGCTCGATGACGGAGTTGCAGACAAGGTCTGTCCAAGGTCGGACTTCTACGAAGAAGCGAGCGGCACAAGGGCAGCAGATCTACGGCGCCGCCTCGTTGGCGTACCTGTTCGTTGGACATGTTGATCGTTGTTCTCCACAGCGACGTCTTACTCGAGGTTGCAAACGTCCTTCGCGGGTTGAGGTCCGCATTGTGAATCAGCGGCAGTTGTACCTTTTTGAGGATTGCGTGGGTAAGCTTCCGGAGATCGGTTGTGGCTTGCGGGATAGGCGTGCAACGGGTCAGGGAGCCTCATCACCATGGCGTATGTCAACTGGCACGTTTGCATGACCCCTGACTTGCGAGCGAAAATTGCTCCAAAGTCATCATTCAGCAATTTCCAATCCAAATGAGAAAGGTCGTGGTTTGATCCATGAGGATGGCAACAGCAAATTCCTCGCCAAAGTGCACGTCGCGTTGCTCTCCAGGAAATCTGCAGCCGCAACGACGATCCCTCCTTCCCGATTCAACCTCGAATCTTGCCCGATCGAGTCATTGCAAGAATGATTTAGGTCATCATCAACAAACAAGCCTTTGAGAATGACTCCGTACCCACTTTATATGTTCATCCAAGCAGAAAACCAGCGGAGTACGAGAAAACTTACAGCATTTTGCCATCATCGTCGGACACGGGGACCAATGACGACGTGAAGATTTGTCGACAAATCTGAATTGATGTGCGTTTTGCTTGACTCAATTCCAAAGGAGATCGTCTCCGTCGTAAGCAGAATCACCGATCTTGTAGGCATCACGGCAAAAACGCGATCTGTTGTATCTGCGTCTCTTAAAAGAGCCCTTGGTATCCTGGTTTTGTGGTAGAGATCCTTTTGTACCAGAGTTTATATGCTTGGAGTGATGCTGTTGTTGCTGCTCATATCCTCTTGTGGTTTATGCACTCGATTCACCATAATCTGATCAACAGTACCTCAGTAAACGTCAGTCTTGTGCCTCTACGGCTTGTTTGATGTTGAATGTTGCAATCAAAGGTGCATTTATTATGGGCAGGGTTGCTGCTATTATTGCAGGACAAGCGTCGTTCAAAATTGGTATGCATACGTGCAGGAAGAGTCGGCAAAGTGAGCAAGAGCCTCAGGGGGGATGTTGTCACGGTGCATCTGCATACATGTCAAATCGCTGGTTTCGATGTCAAGACGATGCGATATATGAGCCGCATCCTGTTTAGGTAAGGTTTTGTCGGCAGGGCGTTGGGGCTCACTGATGATGATCACGGAGATCTGCAACGAACATCGACATCATGAGCTTTCGTTAATCTCGATGTCCGTCTTTCATGCATGCATACCGCGCTTTCGGAAGACGCGGCGTTAATTATTTCCAATTCCTGTTCACGGAAGGCAGATAGTCTTAGGGTAAGGTCATCACATGGTTACTATGGTTGGTGACCAAGCTACGATCGTTAGATAGGATAATAAGTAGATATGCGAGTCTGCCATTGGGTATCTTGCCAGTGTGAGAATGCGAAAAAGAAGAGAGAGAACACAAAACATGCTACTCAGAAAACAACAGATCAAAATCCTGCACCCTAAGAAATGCAGACAAAGAACGCCGATTCGCAATGCAGAAAAAAGCGCAAAACAACCTCTATCGAAACCAACGCCAGGTGAACAATAAAACATGTGGTCGAATCAAGATTTTTCTTGTTGCTGTCACGGTTGAGATAATCGTGAATGATGAGGATTGTCTCTAGCCATTGTCAGAGGTCCACGTTTGCCCATGAGGTCGATACCGCTATCCATCTCACTGCCGACACTTCGTCTATCGGGCTCGCCAAAGTCCGGGAGGGCACCAGGTTGTTCATCTACACTGTGGACGCTTTCAGCATCATCGACTTGCGAAGACACTTCGTCCACATCATCGCCAGAGAGTATGCGACCACCAAGTTTGACCTCTGAGGATACGACTTGGTATTCAAGAGCTTTCCTTCCGTCTTTGATCAGTCCTTCGGTCCAGTAGAGGCAACGCTGCAAAGATTGATTCATCCGTTGCGTGTCCATGAGCAGTTCGCGATGTCGGCTCAAGTCGAGTCGCAAACGACTCTCGTCCTCAGCTCGTTGTGCGGCATCTCGAGCAGCCTGCGCACCAGGAGACAAAGGGACAGCTGAGGATCCCGTCGACTCCTCGTCAGAAGAGTCGTCTTCAGGTTGCGAGTGGAAAGGACTGGAAGGTCGAGCACCTTCGTCATCGTCGTCGAAATCAGGCAAATCACCCTCTTCGTCCAGCGTTGAAAGGTCTTCTTCCCCGTCACTTGACCTCCTCTGAGACACTGCAAACTGACCAGCTCGACTCAAGCGACGGAAGCGCTTTAGCTCTGCTTTTTGTTTCCTCAGCTCACGTTCCAGAGATTTGTTGATGGCCAGGAGTGACGAGTTTGAAATCTCGAGATCGAGAACCTTCCTCTCACGACGTGCTTCAGCATAGGGATCGACTGGCAAGATATCGTTGCCCTGTGGAGCATCAGGGGGTGGCGCGTCGAGCGAGCCATCTGCACCATTGTCTGGCATAGGCGTAGGTGAGTCAATAAGATCGTCTTCGCCAACAGGCTCAGTTATGGCCGGAATGGGCTGTGATCGTCGACGAATATGGTCAGGACTATCCGTGTCAATTGAAGACAGACTGGTGCTCCGCAGGTGAGAAGCGCGCAACGACGCGGTACTGGACTTGCGCTGAGCGGGCTGGGCAGAATTGAATGGCAGAGGCGGGCCACCGAGTGCAAATATTTGAGAGGCTCCCTTCCTATAGGATAGGTGGATGTTGTTCTTAGGTGGTGAGTTAGGACTTGTAAAGTAATTCGAGGCCGAGGAAACAGCACTGAGGGGTGGTGAGGTTATGGTTGGTGTATTAGCCGAATCTGAGGGCACAGGTGACTGCACGAAAACTTGACGAGAGCGCGAGTCTGTGGCGGCCGACACGTTGGAAAGAACAGGAGAAGAGCTTCGGTGGGAGAGTGGTTTCGAATTCAGAGTCTGCTGCTGGCCATTGGCATACAAGAAAGATGGCGTCTTCCGTAACCTGGGTGCTTGGACTTGAGGCGTGGGTTGTGGTTGTGGTTGTGGTTTGGCGTCGCTGGCGTGGAAGAACATGGGACTCGAGTCCTTCTCTAGCTTTGCTGATGTAGGACGAGATGTGGGAACTGGCGAGATTCTCGCAGGACCCGACGCGTGGGGCTGTAGTGTCGAGGCATTTGGTCTGGTGGTATCTGGTGTTTTGACGAAGCCGCGGATAGTAGGTGCAGTTCTGGTGGTAATTGGGGCAGGGCGAGAGGGATTTGCATTGGGTGGTCTTGCAGAGCCCACGACGCTCTTGGCCCTATTAGAGGTAGCTAGCTGCGGACGGCGTACGGCAGGTTCGCTGTTTGTGGGAGAGATCATAAGGGGTCTCTTTCTTGCATGACTCGGGGTATCGTCGTTGGGCGGTTGACTGGTCGGGGTCGAGTTTATTATCTGGCCAGCTCGTGTCTTTCCAGTCAATGTCTGCGGCGTGACATGGGTAGAGGCGACCTGCGCCGTCGGACGCGTCGAGGACAGGGGCGAAGGTGTGTGTTTGTGGTTGTTTAGTCGTGGTCTGAATTCCGACTCTTGCAATTTGGGTCGGAAGGGTGGTGTTGACGTTGTGTTTATTGTTGTTGGCGTCGTCGAGGAAGGTGAGTCTTGAGCGAGACGAGGAGTATTCGGTGCTCGAGCGAGAGCGGGCTTCAATGGCACTCCAGGTCGGGAAGGAGCAGTCGGGAGAGGGTTGCGATTATGGGCCATGATGGCTTATTGTTGTGAGGCAGGAGCGGGTCGATTTGTCTGCACCAACGTTGACCGCCACCATCCAATCATCTCTACAGCGATATGCCTCTGTTCATGTGCCGGTGCATGGTGCTGAACGTGTAGGATAAGAGACCGGCTTCTGCCTACTTGTATTGAAGCCGTTAAACGTCGGTTGCCGTGGTGGTCACGGCTAGACGACGTTCAAGTCCTGGAACAATCTCCAAATGACGCTCCAGCCCACCAACGACCCGCTTCCCGCAACTTTCGTACCCTCGAAACATTTAATTCTCCTTTTTTCTGCCTTTGTTTTCGCCATTCCCCCACGTTTGCGACTGCCTCGCGACTTTATCCGTTGACGTGAGGCAACTTTTCGGACGTTTGCCGCTCTAGCCTCTGCAAAACGCTCCGTCAACTGGTGACAATCACCAGATGCGCAATCCTACGAGCAGACATGGATGGCTCTGTCCGCCATGAGAGCATCCCGCCTGCGGTAGACGACACCGCTCCCGGCCTTGAACCTCCGCTTGACCCCGAATCGAGCCAGCACCATACGCTGAAGTACCATCTTCTGGGTCCATCCCTAACGAAACCCGGCCAAGATGATGTCGACCAGAAAAAAGTCTCCGAGATCATCTATGAAGCGTCTAAAGGCAGCAAGTTCTTCTTGCAAGAAGAGCAAAAGGATAAGAACTTGACCATCAAGATCAACCGGATTCTTGCGAAGAAAAGACAACTGGATCGCCTCGACCTCAGCTACGACTTGCGCAAGGCAGACGAATACGTACAGAAGCTCGAACTCAGCCGCGACCTGACCCAGACCATTGTTCACGTCGACTGCGACGCTTTCTACGCCGCCGTCGAAGAGCTCGATCGCCCTGATCTGAAGGATGTACCGTTCGCCGTTGGAAAAGGTGTCTTGACGACGTGCAACTACCATGCCAGGCAGTTCGGATGTCGCAGTGGTATGGCTGGGTACATTGCCGACAAACTCTGCCCTCAGCTTATCCATATATCGCCAAGTTTCGAAAAATACTCGGCCAAAGCAAAGGAGATTCGTGCCGTCTTAGTCAACTACGACGCCCGCTTTGAGGCTGCCAGTGTCGACGAGGCGTACCTCAACATCACTCAGTATTGCGAAGAACACAGTATGAGTCCTGAAGACGTTGTTCAACGACTGCGTGCAGAGGTACACGAACAATGTCTGATTACTGTCTCGGCTGGCATAGCTGCAAACGCGAAGCTTGCAAAGATCTGCTCTAACAAGAATAAGCCGAATGGACAGTTCACTGTACCCTCGGACCGCGCCAGTATCATGTCATTCATGAAGGACTTACCCACCCGAAAGGTGAATGGCATTGGTAGAGTTTTCGAACGCGAGCTCGACGCTATTGGTGTCAAAACGTGTGGCGACATCTTCGCACATCGTGCCTACATGTCCAAGCTCTTTGGCGAGAAGGCGTTCCAATTTCTCATGGGTGTATACCTTGGACTCGGTAGGACGAATGTTCAGCCAGCGGAAGAGTATGAGCGCAAAAGCGTTGGTACCGAAAGCACGTTCAAGGAGATGTCAGATCCTCAACAACTCCGAGACATGCTCCGCCATGTCGCGGAAGAGTTGGAGAAGGACTGTGAAAGAACACAGTTCAAGGGACGAACCCTAGTGCTGAAAGTGAAGTTGCATACGTACGAGATTCTAACTCGTCAGGTCGCTCCATCAAAAGCCGTGCACCAAGCCGACGACCTCTACAAGTTCGCCTTGCCTATGCTTGTCAAGCTGGAAAAGGAAATCCCAAAATTTACCTTGCGCCTCATGGGCTTGAGGCTTACATCACTGATCAGTATGAAGAAGAGTAACATTGACACCTTCTTTACGCCAAAGCCGCAGTCTGCTTCGACAAAGCCGTTCATGCCTGCCGGCGAAGGAGAATGGGAGCAATGGCCTGACTCGGAATTCGAAGATGCCGCCCGCCAAGAGAAGCAAGATGACTTGGACACCCTGGAGAAGATGAGTCAGGAATACAACGAAGAGTACAATAATACTCCGAGACAGTCACCCATCGGACACGCAGGTACAATAATAGCAAATGTGCCTGCAGCGACATCTGAAGATACTGCCAAGGGGGTACACGGCGAGCAGGAAGAAACATGGAATTGCCCTATCTGCAGTCAGCCTCAACCTGCTGATGCTGTGCTGTTCAACCAGCATATCGATGGATGTTTGTCGAAACAGACAATCAAAGACATTGTTCGTGAGAATGCGTCGCCATCCCGTTCTCCGCAGGAGAGACCTCCTATGCTTGGACAGGGCAAGAAAAGAGGTCGACCGAAGGCGCCCGACCCGCAGCCCAAGCGGCTGAAGAGCGCCTTTTTCTCTCGATGAAGCACATATTGTACTTAGACTTTATGCCCTGCCTAGATATCTATACCCCATAGCTTTTCCAGCCCTTACTCTACCAGAATCGTTCACGAATCCTCCACAAAGTCCGGGACTGTTCGTTTAGCTTGTATCGTTCAGCTTCGAAGGCGACGGCAGACTGTCAAGGCCGGGCACAGCTATCGGATATGAAGCGTATATGTGCAGCTGATACGAGCACGGCAAATCCTTCTCATATAGACCTGCAGAATCTCCACTATCGAGCACTGTCACTTTCCGAGACATTTGCTGTGTTGTTCATGGTGGCTGTTTTTGAGCCTCAGTTGACACTCGCTCACAAAGCGGGGTCGCAATTTGGGCCCCATCTCCAGCTGTTCCAACCCTGCGTCTGGCGTTTCTTTTCGCGTCTGTCACCGACACAGACAAGACTCTATTGTGTGGCGTATCAATGGCTTTGAGCTCCGTCGCAGTTTACAGCCGCCTCAATGTCAACATTGGACATGGAAGCGCGAGCTAAAAATGCGCATGCAAGCAAGGCTCAGAAATCTCCGAAAAGCTAGACGCGTTTCGGGAATGGCGCCCATGCAGGTCCGGACAATACCACAACCCAATCTGGGTAGACGACACGGAACTGGACATGTCGAGTACAGTTCCGACCTATAGTTGGAATATTGGCCGTAGACTTTGCTTACACTTTACAAGGAACCGATGCTATGGCGAGGGAGATGAGCTTGGCGGTGCTCTCCATGCGCTTTTGCGACTGTTCAGACAGGGAAGGTGGTATGCAAGAGGGCTACCTTCATCGTCACAGGCTAAATTTACATCTGTACATGCTGCACGCAACCGATCTGCTGTCAAACCATGCCGTGTAACACACAGCATGCAGAGACACGTTTTGTCTATAGACAACAGTGGTAAAGACTCTGGTATCTGATAATTCGATGCTCAGCTAGAGCATGGGGGTTGCAGTCAAGGAGCTACAAAAACAACCATACAAGACCAAGTATGCGTACCTTGAAAAAGTGGACGCATATTGCCGACATAGCCATGATTCCAGAGTATCCAGATATCACGGCACGGTCTTGCCGGCACACTAGCATGATAATCTCGTGCCGTATACGCCCCTCCCATACCATCGTCTCTCTAACCGAACGGCAGGCTCACCACTGCTGGCTGAACGCGAGGGCGACGTACCGCTGTTTGTGATGGAGGATGCTGACAAGCATATACGAAAGTCCGAAGGATGCTTATAGTGGATATACCACGAGGTAGATATAAAGCCAGGTCCTGTCACCCCAGAATGATCCGCAGCAGATCATCCATACCTTCTCTGACTATCCTCTGTACTACTCTTCATCTTCATCATGAAGTCTGGATTCGCCCTTGCGGCTCTTGCCTTCGGTGGCATGAGCTTTGCTCAGTCTTCCGTCATTGCAACTTCTGCTGTTGAAATCGATGGTCAAACCACAACACTGGTCAGCAACATTGATCCATCAGATATCGCTTCCCTTCCTGAGCCGGAAATTCTTGGTCCTCCGATTGGTGTTGTCGACAGTGTTCCTTCGGCCACATACAACGCTGCCGAGGCCACTGCCTCAGTTCTTGCCCTTGTTGTGGCAGCTACTGATGCCCAAACCGCCGTCATTGCTGCTGAGAGCACTGCTATCGTTGCGTCCAAGACTCCTGTGCCAGTCGAGACCGAGACTCCTGCGGCTCGCAAGCGCTCATATGTTGGCGGTCTTTCGGGCAATCTCCAACGCCGCGACACGAGCTATCCCATCGATACCTCCAAATACGTAGGTACTCAATCTATCGATTGAACGATTGCAGCAAGGCTAATGAACGCACAGAATGTCCCTTCTGGCTACACACCAGCATTCATCAACCTCCAGGGCTCTACTCAGGCAAACGGATACTTGACCTACAAGACCCTTTCAAAGTATGATCCTCAGCAATGTACCGCTGCTTGTGACAAGATCAGCTCTTGTCAGTTTGCCAACATCTATTACGAAAAGGACCCCGACAGCAAAAACAACCCTGTCGATGTTATCAAGTGCTCTCTGTACAGTATGCCTCAGACTAACTGCACTGCAACCAACAAGGGACAATGGCGTGGATCTTTCCACGTTCTGGTCACTGGTAGCAACGGTTACAACAAGGCCGCTGCACCCAAGACTCCTGCTGGCTACTCTCTCTCCACTCTTCCTGCTGCCGTCAACGCGCCTGTTTACGACAGCGTGGGTCAGTGGAGATTCATCCAACCTGTCTACCTCAACTCTTATGACCCTGCTCTCTGCGCTGCCGCTTGTGACAAGCAGACTACTTGGGACAAGTCACAGGCAACCGATGACTGCAACTACAAGACTTGCGTTTACGCGAACATGTATGTTCTGTCTCAGAACGGCATTCCTAAGACCGTCGTCTGTGCACTCTACACTGAGGCCACTGACTCGAGCTATGCCAACAACTACGGCTACTCGACCGATACCGATACTTACCAAGTTTCAAACTCCATCGCTTTGACCAACAACACTGCTGTCAGTGCTGGTTACCCGCAACTCTGTGCAGCTTCTTCTGGCGACATCTCTTACCTCAACTCGACTGGAGCCGAGTTCTGCACAAGTTATCTTGGCTATGTTGCTCCCACTGAGACCGTTAAGACTACCATTACACCTGGGGCAACCACAGTATTTACCACTGTCACTGAGCAAGTCACTGTTTCATCTGCCTACTCTACCGAGACTGTCCAGGTCACTGGAAGCGCTCAAAACAAGAAGCGTGACGCAGTAAACATGATCACGACCACTGTCGAGCTGCCTTTCATCACCGTCATTGGCAACGAGACAGTCATCGATTACACGACCAGCACCTTGACTGTCAACGCCGCTTCTACTTCTGGTGCCGTCATCACTCCCGCTGCAGCTGATCCCGCAGCATCTGCTGCTGCCCTCGCCAAGCGTAGCGTCGTTCCCACACCTTCTTCCATCCTCCACTGGCCGTCTGGGAAGATCTCTTCTGCTTGCTCGCAGATCGCTACTGGCACTGTGACCATCACACAGACCGCTACTGCATCCGGATCTGTCGTCACCGCCGGTTCTACTCAGAGCGTGACTAAGATCTCTTCCGTCGTGTCCACAATCACCGTCACTGTTAGTGGAAGCCAGCCCAGCACCGTCACCACAAGCACCACTAGCGACGCTTCCGCACCTACCACCACTCCCGGCTGCCCCAAGACCGCCGGTTCCCAAGGTCAACTCTACCTCGGTGGCTACGCTCTTGGCTATCCTACCCCAATCACCTTCGACTCGGACCCCCTCTTTTGGACCCCTCTGGGCTCTTTCGGTGATGAGTTCATCTACGATACAGCCGGTAACTTCCTCTACCACGTCGACACCGGTTACTGTCTCACTCTCGGCGCCCCCACAAGCTCCAAGTCGCCCAAGTACAAGGATTCACCCTTCACCCTCAGTGCTTGCTCGTGCTCCACTTCTACCTCTGTCACTCAAAGCTTTACCTTCAACAAGCTGAAGGTCAAGAGCGATAAGAAGAGCATGTACAAGAACTGTCTGGCTGTGCAAGGAGATCAGACTGCTGCTAAGCCTTACTATCCCAAGCTTGTTGACACTGGCGATGCGGATTATCCTTTCTCTGCTGTTTATGCTGGTACCAAGTTTGATGCTTGTATTACTTTTGAGCTGGACTCTGAGTTTGAGTAGATTGGGTTTGTTCTGAGTGTTTTTGGAATTGGTTTTTGCATATATCCGGTGGTGTAATGTGTTTATTGTGTATGCCTTTTTTTCTTCTCTGAGTTAAATTTGATGCCGAAAAGGCAGTTTCTATTACCGCTTGAGTGTCGTCTCCATCGTTTTTGCGATTCTGTTGTGGTTGACTAAAGCGTTCGTTTAGTGACATTCCAGTCCCGGCTGTTACCTCTGACCTGAGTGTTCTCCGACACTCTATCATCAATCCATTCACCTCGATATCACCATCC